>Ga0209505_1000001_pt1 | contig 378682 bp, 325 predicted proteins | sample COGITO_mtgs_1103_2_FD_184794 | JGI IMG/M metagenome (GOLD analysis project Ga0209505, IMG submission 184794) | Pelagic marine microbial communities from North Sea - COGITO_mtgs_110331 (SPAdes) (version 2) | ecosystem: Environmental > Aquatic > Marine > Epipelagic ... | reverse complement strand
AGAAACAGCACCGTTTTTAAATGGAACATTTAATGGCTGGTGTGGAGATTGTAATCCAATGACTGATGAAGACGGAGATGGTATTTATACAATCACTATCCCACTTCCAGCGGGCGATCATGAATTAAAATTCACTGCTGGTGGATGGAATGATCAAGAAATGTTTGATGCTGGTACAGAAGGTACTGTTGGTACTGAATTTGTGAATCGAATTTTAACAATCGCCGAGACAGATATCGATACAGATGTTGATTACGGAGTTTATTGTTGGAATGCGTTTGCTGATTGTGAATAATCTAACATAAAAAAATAAATAATAAAAAAAGGCCAACGAATTTCGTTGGCCTTTTTTTATTATTTTAACTCAAGAACCTCTGTACTAATCCATATTTACTTAATATACATTCTTATGGTATAATTGATCTTGACGAAGTAAATGATGAAATACGCAAATTCATCCTCTAATAGGTTCCCAGTGAAGCAGTAGTAAGTGATAAAATTTGAGCATCGATAAACTCTTTGCTGAATCAAGATTCCATGACTATGAAACTCTACCCCTTCAACAAATCAGCACTGATCCCTAAATGATCCATACTAGGGTTTGAATATGATTTATATGAACTGATTCGTTTAAACGATAAAAATCCCAATGCTGTTTACACCTCTCATTGATCAAAATAAATACACTCAAACTCCCAATACGGTGCCGCAGCGTGCACAATACTTGGCCTTAGAACTATGTCTCTGTTTTCCGCAAGAAGAACATTTGCTCTTTTTCTTGTAAGCCTTTTTATGTGAGACCTTGTTCAACTCGGAGCTTACAATACCTGTAGGTACCGCTATAATGGCATATCCCATGAGCATCAAGGTAGCTGCCAAAATTTGTCCAAATACGGTAACCGGATATATATCGCCATAACCTACCGTGGTCGTGGTCACAATGGCCCAATAAATACTGCGGGGTATACTGTCAAAACCATTTTCACCCCCTTCTATTAGATACATTAAAGTTCCCATGATAATCACTAGCGTCAATACGCCCCCAAGAAAGACTAAAATTTTATGCCTTCCTGATATCAATGCTTTCACTAAAACCCGAGATTCTGAAAGCTGACGACTGAGTTTTAAAATCCTAAATACTCGCAGCAAACGTACCGCACGAACGACTATTAAATAAGAACCTCCGGCATAAAATAAAGTCAAATAGGTAGGTATGACGGCCATAAAATCAACGAGCCCGAAGAAACTAAATAAATAACTTGAAGGTTTCCTCGATATCCACAACCTTAATAGAAATTCAATTGAAAAAAATATAGTAAATAGCCATTCTAAAATATAGAATAATTCTTCATATCTAGAGCTTATAGATTGAACGCTCTCCAACATGACAAGTAGTATGCTCGTCAGTATCATATAGAGCAGCACTACGTCAAATAAGCGACCTAGACGAGTATCGGTTCCAAAGATGATAATACAGAGTTTTTGACGCGTATTCTGCAGGTAGTTAAAATGGCTATCGTCTTTCATAATTACAAATTTATAAAACAATAAAAAACCCCACCATAAGTAGGGTTTAAAATATCATTTATCTGCGTTCTGAAACTTATCTTCTCATAAATTCATCAAAAGTAATGGACAAGTAATAAATCGCACCAATACTTGGGCCTCCTAAACTTTGGATATAGTATTTATTTGAGAGATTTGAAGCTCCCAGTTTCAAAATTGACTTAAGAGAAGAAAGCTTATAAGAAACTTGAGCATCTAATGTATTGTATGCAGGTACGTTCCCCTGCGCAAAAGAAGACTCCCATCTAAACTCAGTCTGATATCTATAAGTCATATTAAATCCGAAATTTTTAAAAAGATTTCTATTCCCAAAGTTAATATTGACTTTATGCTCAGGGGTATTGAAATCAAATAATGTGTTCCCTTGCTCATAATCTGCTCCACTGATAAACTGATTCCAGGAGTAATTAATCCCAAATTTATAACCCTTAGGTAAAGAATAATCCAGCCCTGCTACGACGCCCTGTGTATAAACAGGTTTGGTCATGTTTGTTGTCAAAGCATAGGTGTCATCGGAAGATCCCAATAATAACCTTGAGTTAGTTGCCCCCTTCGTAGAATCAACCACCCCAATGTTTGTGATGAAATTGGTGTATATATTATAGAAATAAGCCATGTCAATTACCAACTTATTGTTAATAACACTTTTGTATCCCACTTCAAATGTTTTTACTTGCTCAGGTTTGACCGGGTTAAATTCAGTATAACGATCCAATACCATAACAGCATCCACACTATCTACCCCTGAATATATTTCATTTCTATAATCTAAAACCGACTGAAGTTTATAGTAAGTATTATTTTGAGGATCTGGAACGTAGGTATCGTAAAACTCCGGTAATCCACCGAGTAATCTACTACTGATAATATCTAAATTTATATACTGATTTTGCGTAGTCGGTATTCTGAATCCAGTTTGATAAGAAAATCTAAAAAAGTGATTATTATTGGGATTCAAGACTGCCGAAATTCTAGGATTCACTTGACCCTTAAAATTTTCATTTTTATCATATCTCAAAGAACCCGAAAGTTTCAGCCAGTCTGAAACCCGTTTGGCGGTCTGAGCATAAATACCATATTCTTTGATGGTAATCTCATTTCCTACGGTATCTGGAAAGATCGTACCATTAGAACCTAAGTCAAACATCCTAAAACTGGCTCCCACTTGAAGCTCCATGAAATCAATATCATTTTTGAAATCATACTGACCATCTGCCTGATACATAGCCGATTTATCATTAAATAAAGGTCCTTCCGGAATCACACCAGTCATTACTCTGCTTTTTAAGTCTGCTAATGTGTAAGGATCACCCGTCGCTCCTTCGGTGATAGATCCTCCATTTACCTCGTCAGCCAAATATCTACCATCTATCTGGTCTCTGGCATAAGTATGCGCAGCATATTCTATTTGCATTCGTTCATCACTTGGCAGACCTTGAATTTCACCTGGGAGGAGTCCCTCCTCAACGGAGAGATAACGTAAGTACTCTACTCCGTAATCACCAAAATAATTAAAAAATCCTGCGGGTAAAACCGAAGGCCTCGCTGGATCATTATTGGCCAGATTTATGGCTTCTTGATGCATCCTGATACCTAGGAACTCCGTGATATAGGAATCACCAGAATTCTCAACAGTCCCATATGCCCTAACATGAAAATTATCCCCTTTGAGCTCCAGTTTTTGTTGAACAATTCCAAAATTAACCAATGAATAACGCTGGGCCCCAGTATAAATACTGGTCCCCCACCCACCATTGAATGTATAACTGACCTCAGCCTTATCATTCAAACGATAATGAAGGGCTGTATTAAATTTATAATTTTCAGCACCATAATCAATAAGATCAATTTCTTGATAAGGAGTAATATTTACCGGATGATTGGGGAGATCACCTGCTGAAATATAAGGACGAGGAAATTTATTGTTGGAAAATTTATTCAATGGCAGCTGACCATAAGTTTTAAAATCCTCACTTTGAGCGAGTAAGGCTAAATTAACCCCTGCCTCATCACCTTGATAATGTAATCGATCTGCTCCTGGATTGATCCCACCAATACTGGCAAACGGATTGGTAGCTGCATTTCTATCCATATCAGAATTTCCATGCCAATCTTCAGCAACAGAATAGGAGAAGTTAATTTTATAGGCAAATTTATTATTGTATGCTTTGGCATAGCGCAATGATCCTTCATACATAGGTTGCGCAGTATAGTTCGATTGCGTATCGTTCATATGATTCATCCCTATCTTTTGAAAGGCACTTAATCCTTGATATTCAAAAGGGTTTTTACTATTGATGAGCAGCACTCCACTGAATGCGTTAGGTCCATAAAGGGCAGATGAGGCTCCCGGAATCAGCTCAAGTGATTCAACGTCCAACTCAGAGGGACCATTTAAATTCCCAACAGGAAAATTTAAGGCAGGTGCCTGGCTATCCATTCCATCAATTAATTGTACAAATCGGGTGTTGCCCGTATTGGCAAATCCTCGTGTATTGATGACCTGAAAATTAATACTGCTAGAGGCTACATCGACACCTTTCAAATTGGCAATGGCCTTATAATAGTTGTCAGCCGAAGTGTTTTGAATATCCAAAATATTCATTCGCTCTATAGACACTGGGGATTCAAGGATTCTCTCTTCTATTCTAGAAGCCGATACTACTATTTCTTGTCCAATTTCAACGGATTCCTCGAGAATGATTTCCAGACCCATAATGTTGGCATCGTTTATTTCAATCTCCTGACCATTGTAGCCAATGCTTGTTATCGACAAAGTAATTGGAGGAGCCGCCTGTACACTGAGATTAAATTTTCCGTAGAAATCTGTCACGGTACCTAATACGGTTCCCTTCACCACGACATTAACCCCAATCAAAGGTTCGCGATTGTCTTTATCCAATACCACTCCGGATATCTGTGTTTGTGAAAAGGACACGAGAGGCAAAAACAAAAGCCCGAACAGTATTAAAATATTTGAAATAACAAACTTCATAAATTCTAAATTAAAATTGTTTTGTTAATAATAGTTATTTTTTTTTAAAAAATGGCACTAAGACCTAACTAAACACAATAAGATTTATAACTCTCATTACTGCAAATTTAAGCTTTCTTATTTAGATACTCGTTTGTTTAAAATTATGCACTTTACCAGTTCAAAACTTTTAGGAATTTTCTTTATTATCAGCATAAATTATAAAAATAATATAAATAAGCAGATGACATCATTTCATTCTAAACAGTCTAAATAGAGCTATCTTATTCTAAAAATACTCATAATTTACCTAATAAATAACTTCCTATTCCGCTTCCTTTTTGACATGTTCTACCAACTTATCGCAGAGTCCATTAATTTCTTCTGACATAAATTGATCTCCTGTGGCATTCAATAATGTCTGACCAATACCTCCCAAGCAATCAATATAAAATCGTTTCATTTCATCTAAAGGCATATCTTTTGCCCATAGATCGATTCTCAAAGTGTTTTTTTGATCGCTATCCCACAAAGAAACACTAATCGATTTGGTCTCTGAATAACCTGTTTTTTCCTTTTCATCTGCATCCCATTCGATTTTTTCTGGAATATTTTCATCGTCAAGCGAAACCTTGAACTTTATTTCTGACTCCTTCATTTGCTATAATTAACCTTTTCTAATATTATTTTCGCTGCTAATTTATCTTTTATCAATTGTTCTTTCAAGCCATCTAAATGGTTAAATTCAATTTCTTTACGAATGATTGCTACCAGTTCAACCCTTAGGTAGCTTCCATAAATATCCTTATTGAAATCAAACAAATGTGCTTCAATCGTCCGTTTTTTACCTTTAACAGTAGGACGCCACCCAATATTGAGCATCCCATCGAAGCGTTCAAGTCCCAAATATACAAATATGGCATAGACACCATCTGAGGGAATTAATTTGTAAGATTCAGAGATAAAGAGATTCGCAGTAGGAAACCCTATTTTTCTACCGATCTGATCTCCTCGGGTAACTATTCCAGATAAGCTATAGTAACGTCCAAGATATCCTTGAGCGGCATCTACCTCTCCAGCAGCCAAGGCTTGGCGGATATTGGTAGAACTGATCCCCACTTGGTCTATGTCCAATCGTGAGATTTCTTCGATCTCTAAACCAAAACGTTCCTTATTCTTTTTTAAAAAATCAATATCTCCTGTCTGATTTTTACCGAAGCGGTGGTCGTAGCCGATGATGAGTTTTTTAGCTTTGATCCCTTTTATTAATACTTTCTGGACAAAAGCTTCCGGTGATAATTCCGAAAATTCTTTTGAAAATCGTACTTTTAACAAATAATCAATCCCTATATCACTCAGTAGTTTTACTTTTTCTTCAAATGTACTGAGTAGTTTCAATGAACTCGACCCCTTTCCCAATACAAATCTGGGATGCGGCCAATAAGTGATGACCACACTTTCTCCTCCGCGCGTTTGAGCTTGCTGAACCAAACCACTTAAAATTTTCAGATGTCCAGAATGAACTCCATCAAAGGTACCACTGGTGACAATGGGTAAAATACAAGCATCCAATTCCTTAAAATGATCAATTACTTTCATTTTTCTGAATTAATTTGACCAACTAATTGCTCAAGCTGAAAGGCATTTTCCAATTTATAGCCGCCAACTTGCGTTCTTACCAACTCTTTTAAATATCCCCCTACTCCCAATTTTTCACCTAAATCCTTTGCGAGGCTCCTGATGTAAGTACCCTTTGAACATACCACTCTGAAATGAATTTCAGGCAAATGTACCCGAGTGATCTCGAACTTATACACTTTAATTTTTCGTGACTTAAGCTCAATGATTTCATTTTTTCGGGCACTTTTATAGGCCCGCTGTCCATTGACTTTAATCGCTGAATAAATAGGCGGTATCTGATCCAGTTCTCCCGTTAACGCTTCAACTGCTACAGCTATTTGTTGAGGCGTGACATGCATATAGTCTGAGGAAGAATCAAAAGGTGTTTCTAAATCGAAGGAAGGCGTAGTTTTACCTATTTCGATGATGCCTTCATAGGTCTTATCTAAGCCCTGAAGGCTTTCTAGTTTTTTAGTGTACTTGCCTACGCCAATGAGTAACAAGCCACTTGCCAAGGGATCTAGGGTTCCGGCATGACCTATTTTCTTTATTTTCAGTAGGTACCTTAATTTGTTGACTACATCAAATGAGGTCCAACTTTTGGGTTTGTTGACCAGTAATAAGCTCCCTTCCTCTGGAATAATCATAGCATATAACTATAAGAAATAGCGGTCAAACCCAAAATAAAACAATAAATAGAAAAATAGATGAGTTTCCCTTTCTTTACAATTTTTACCATCCATCGACAAGCCAAATAACCAGAAATAAAAGCAGCCATAAATCCTAAAAATAAGGCCAAAATGTTTACTTCAGGTTCTAAGTCAGGGAACTCAATATATTTTTTAATCTTGAGCAAACTTGCGCCAATTATGGGCAAAAGAACCATTAAAAAAGAAAATTTCGCTGCTTTTTCCCTACTTACTCCCAAGACTAATGCCATAGCAATCGTTGATCCAGATCGTGATATCCCCGGTAAAATGGCTATCGATTGTGCCAATCCAATAACCAAAGATTTCCCAAAAGTAACTTCACCTACACCCTGACTAAAATAGCGAGGTATAAATAGTAATATCGACGTAACCAGCAGCATACCCCCCACTAAAAACAAATCACCTGTGAAGAAAGCTTCAATTTCACTTTCAAAAAGTAGTCCAACTATACCTACAGGAATCATTGAAATGAATATCTTCAATACAAACTTTGTCGCATCATTCCATTCAAATTTTAATAACCCCTTAATTAACAAAAGAATGTCTTTATGAAAAACAAAAATAGTGCTCAGGCAAGTAGCCATATGAACGACCAAGGCAAACAAGAGGTTATTTGTGGAGTTTATTCCCAATAAAACCACACCGATCTCTAAATGCCCACTGCTACTGACGGGTAAAAATTCTGTGAGACCTTGAACAATCCCCAGAATGAGCGCATCAATCCAAGTCATTTATTCTTCTAATTAGTCGCTTTTTTTGATTTATATAAAATGGCAACGAATTGAATCATGAATCCTGAAAAAACGATGATCGGACCTAAAGTTAAACCTAAGAATCCAAATCCATAAGTCTCTTGATCTAAGGACATGATCACAAAGCCTAAAAGAATCAAGACAATACCTAAGATCATGATCAGATAATTTATTTTTTTAAAAGCAAATTTGGTTTGAACTGACATTTGTTTTTGTTTAATAAAGTTCGTCTAGTGAAATTTTAAAATAACGCCTCATGGAGGATAAGGTGCTAAGATATGAGATTAAAAGGCCCAAAAATATCAAAACAGCAAATAAAATAAATAAGGGTTCTTCTGCATAAAGCTTATCTAAATCATCAATTTGATGTTGTGCAAATTGAATGATGCCAAAAATAATTCCCGAGGCCAAAATACCAGAAACCAATCCATAGATTAAAGATCTTTTCAAGAATGGCCACCTGATAAACCCTTTAGTAGCACCCACTAACTGCATACTCCTGATCAAAAATCTTTGAGAGAACAAGGCGATTCTTATGGTATTATTGATTAAAACAATCACAGCAACTAATAGTATCAGCGTCATACCCAAAAGCAATATCCCAATTTTTCTTAGATTTTTATTGATGCTGGCTATTAAAGATTCCTGAAAAACTACCTCATAAACTCCTGGCAACCGCCTTAAGTCTATCTCTATAGTTTTCAAGCTGTCTACCGATTGATATTGATTTATGATCTTCACTGAAAAGGCATCTCTCAGTGGATTATCCCCTAGAAATTTAGTGAAATCTTCACCAGTATCTCTGATAAATACTTCAGCAGCCGTTTCTTTACTAATAAACTTGATGTTTTCTGTAGCATCATCTGATCGAATGTAAGGTCGAGTAGTCATGATCTTTTCCAATCGCTTCACATCATGATCTCTGATAGATTTATCTAGATAGACCTGTATTTCAACGTTTGATTGGACTATAGAAGTAAGGGTTTTGAGATAGATAAATGCAATACCAAAAATGCCCATAACTACAAGCGACAAGGTGATGCTAAATATTACACTGAGAAAAGGGAAACTTCCTAATTTTCTTTTCTGCCTTCTACTATCTTTCATTGTGATGCGCAAGTTACAAAATAACCGAAAAATAGTCTGAACTTATTATTTGTTTCTTAGGTCAACCAAATAATCTAATAATCTTATGTCCCTCACCGGGATTAATGCTTTCTTCTCGGAGGTTACAGTTAAAGCATAGTACTCCTGCTCGAAGTACAAATAGAGTTTCTTTTCAGCGATCGTATTGTCTTCAATAATTTGATAAGGTGACGCAGAAAAATCTCCGATTAAAATTAATTTTTCGCCCACATAAATATATTTTAATTTTTTAGACTTTTTCATTTCAATTTCTACCTCCAATTCGGATACCGAATTCACCTGAGCTCGATTTTTCATTAAATCGTCAGAGAAATCTTGGAGAGAATCAAATGGTTCATCAAAGGACATTTCAGTTCCATCCATATATGGAAGTACTACTTCTACCTCTACCTCTGATTGGAGAATTTCTTTATCTGACTTTGAACCTTTTTTTGACTGTTTTTTTGAGACTTTGACCCTTGTATTCTCAATGTCTTTTGTGATTGATGAGATCCTTTCATCTTCTTTTTTATCACTCAACATCTCATTAGTTGTGTCTATCTCCAGAGAAATATTCGCATTTTTATCCTCCGTCATCACATCGATACCTATAATTGTCTCTTGATTTTCAATAACTAGGGTTTCGTCGGGAGTCAGTAAAAAATAAGATAAGCCACCCAAAACTAGTACAGTCATGGTAGATAATGCGATTTTAGTGGTGATGGAAGTCGTTTCACCAATACTTGAACCTAGCTCTAATTGATTTAAACGGGATTTTAAGATTCCTTTTTTGTAATTTTTAATTCCCTCAGCAATCAGTTTTTCAAACTTAATTTTTTGGGCCAACTGAGGACTTTCACTGATTTTTTGCTCAAAAGCACTCCTGTCAACTTCAGTCATTTGCTGCGTTAAATACTGTGCAATAGCTTCCTCTTGATCCCCTGGTTTCATTTAATTAAAAAAATCTTCTTGAGTGTACTTTTTCTTAATGAGAACATCCAAGCGCTTTTTACACTTGTATTTTTTTGCTTTAACGGTATCGGCATTTGAATAGTTCATTCGATCTGCTATCTCTGACATTGACATTTCATTGAAGTAGTAAAAGGTCAAAACACTTTTACAAGGATCTCCCAATACCTCCATCGCTTCCTTAACTACCTTTGACATTATATCCTCGGGATCGGATTGGACGATTGATCCTTCTTGTTCTGTATAGCTCAGTCGCTTTTTACGATTTAATTCTTTCAGCCAGCAATTTTTACAAATACTGTATAAATAGGTACTTATTTTAGACGTTATTTTAAGGTCTCCACTAATGGCTTTTTGCCAAAAAACAATTAGGGCATCTTGATATACATCATTTGCTTCCTCGACTGTACCATTATTTTTAAGGACCATTTTGGTCATCATGGGATAATATTTTTTATACAAATAATCTAGAGCGGTTTCATCTCCTCGAGAAATATGATCAAGTATTTGTTGCTCCGTCATAACATTGTTAAGCCTGATCTTGAATAAATACGAGTTAAACTGAATGGGTAACCCTTCAAAAAGAGATAAATCAATATTAAAAGTAATTTATACTGACTTTGCACATAAAAAATGCATGATTTTATTGGCAATAAAGGCTTTACCTTAAGCGGTAAGATTGATTGATACATTCGAAGCGATCGAAACATATATTCAAGACAAAGCTGCGTATGAATACAGTTGGTTATTTGGTTTCCTCCAAAAAAGTGTTCAAAGGATTGTTTGTGCACAAAGATTATAAAATTATTTGTAAATGCATAACTCTACCAAAAGAAGTGAAACTAATATGAAACCTACCGAGGTATTCAACAGTTTCAAGGCGTATAACCATCTTAATTTTACAATTAATCATCCATTCCTGATGAGATTATCTTCAAATGCAACACAACTATTGTATATAAAAAAAGGCATTACTTATCAGTAATACCTTTTTTATTCTTCTTCAGTAAGATTTTATTCCATCTCCTCTACGAAAGCTTCTAACATTACTTCAACCTCCTGCTGAGTACCCGTTAGAGTTTTGGTTGTCTCAATTCCATTTTTATTTACCGTAACGCTTCCTTCCCACGATTCCCCTTCTTGGGTCTTCTCCACATTTACAACGACATCTACTTCTTTTTCATTAAAAGTTTGATGACCATTGCCATACATTTCACCCAAAATAGGAGCAATGACTAAACCGATCAGGCAGGTCAATTTAATTAGAATATTCATGGAAGGACCAGACGTATCTTTAAATGGATCTCCAACCGTATCTCCTGTAACTGCCGCCTTATGTGCTTCTGATCCTTTGTAGGTCATCTCACCATTGATCATGACTCCCGCTTCAAATGACTTTTTAGCGTTGTCCCACGCTCCTCCTGCATTGTTTTGAAAAATAGCCCACAAAACTCCTGAAACGGTTACACCGGCCATATAAGATCCCAATGCCTCCGGTCCCATTAAAAAACCTATAATGATGGGACTGATGATCGTCAGCGCACCAGGAAGCATCATTTCTTTAATGGCCGCTTTAGTAGAAATATCTACACATTTACCATATTCTGGGGTTCCCGTACCTTCCATAATCCCAGGAATCTCTTTAAATTGACGTCTTACTTCCATCACCATCTCCATGGCCGCACGACCTACTGATCTCATCGCCAATGCTGAAAATACTACAGGAATCATGGCCCCGACAAAAAGTGCTGCAAGTACGTCTGCTTTATAAATATTTATACCATCAATACCCGTGAAGGTCACGTAGGCTGCGAAAAGTGCCAATGCCGTTAAAGCTGCGGAAGCAATCGCAAATCCTTTACCAATAGCCGCTGTAGTATTACCAACCGAATCTAAAACGTCTGTACGTTCTCTCACCTCTTTGGGAAGTTTACTCATCTCTGCAATCCCTCCTGCATTGTCCGCAATGGGTCCAAAAGCATCGATGGCCAATTGCATGGCCGTAGTGGCCATCATGGCTGATGCCGCTATACCGACTCCATAAAACCCAGCTAACGTGTACGTGCCCCAAATGGCAGCAGCAAATAATAATATGGGCGCGAATGTAGACATCATTCCTGTCGACAAACCTGCTATAATATTGGTTCCAGCTCCCGTCGCCGAATTTTCAATGATTGACATTACAGGCTTTTTACCTAAACCTGTATAATATTCTGTAAAATAAGAAATGGCAGCACCTACAACCAAACCTATGATCACACTTCCAAATACATTCATTCTGGGTATTTCTTTGATACCCACTTCAAAGAAATCCATTTTCATGATTTCGGGTAGCATGAAATTAATGATGAAATAAGAAGCAATAGCCGTCATCACAATAGAACTCCAGTTACCTATATTTAAGGCATTTTGAATTTCTTGTTCTTTGGCATCATTGCTTTTGATCTTGATAAAAAAACTTCCAAAAATTGAAAATATAATACCTACTGCAGCAATCACTAAGGGTAGTAAGATCGGTCCCATTCCACCAAAAATATCATCAATGGCACCACCCATATCACGAATCACATAGTTGCCAAGCACCATCGATGCCAAAACAGTTGCTACATAAGATCCGAATAAATCAGCACCCATGCCAGCAACATCTCCAACATTGTCTCCAACATTATCAGCAATCGTCGCTGGGTTTCTAGGGTCGTCTTCAGGTATCCCCGCCTCTATTTTACCTACTAAATCTGCGCCTACATCTGCGGCCTTAGTATAAATACCTCCACCTACTCTTGCAAAAAGTGCAATAGATTCTGCTCCCAATGAAAATCCGGCCAGCGTTTCTAGTACCATGGTCATTTTTTCATTACCATCGATACTCCATTCACCTCCCATGAAGATTTGAAGCAGTACAATAAAGATCACACTCAATCCAAATACAGCTAAGCCTGCAACACCTAAACCCATTACCATCCCTCCCGTAAAAGAAACTTTTAATGCATCTGGAAGGCTGGTCCGAGCGGCTTGGGTCGTTCTTACATTGGCTTCAGTAGCAATGCGCATGCCTATGTTTCCCGCAAGCGCGGAGAAAAAAGCACCGATGACAAAAGCAATCACAATAAAATAGCTGGTTGATTCGATGAAGGATGAAATCACAGCTAAGAGCGCTCCAGCAATCACAACAAATATGATGAGTACGCGGTATTCAGCTGATAAAAATGCCAATGCTCCTTCCTTAATGTGAGAAGCAAGTTCTTGCATGTTCTTGTCACCTGCATCTTGTTTGATTACCCATTTGGCTTTAAATGCCATCACAATCAGCCCTATAATCGCAAAGACTGGCACTAGATAGATAAAGTATTCCATTTTTTCTGTTTGGTATTTTTAAATTTTTGGCAAATATATGATAATGTAAGACAAAACATATAGAAGTTGACCATGCAAATACCATTTGCAATAAAAAAGGGATCACGAAAGGTTACTTTCGCAAGGAGACCGTAAAGAAAAAGCTTTGAAAAAGGCTTTAAAAATTATTTCGAAGCACTTGAATTGACATAATTTAAAAATTCAGAGCGCACCGCCTGATCATTAAATTTTCCTGAAAAATGTGCAGTTCCCGTTTGGCTATTGGTATCCCCAACCCCTCTTGAGGAGACACACATGTGTTTAGCATCCATGACTACTGCAATATCTTCGGTATTCAAAAGTTTTTTGAGTTCTTCAGCAATTTGTACCGTCAACCTTTCTTGCACTTGAGGTCTTTTTGAAAAATACTGAACAATCCTATTGATTTTGGAAAGTCCTATAACCTTACCGCTTGAAAAGTAGGCGACATGCGCTTTTCCGTAAATAGGGACAAAATGATGTTCGCAATGTGAATAGAAAGTGATGTCTTTCTCGACCAACATTTGATCATAATTGTATTTGTTGTCGAACAATTTACTGGTGGGCTTACTAGATGGATTTAAACCCGAAAAAACCTCCTTAACATACATTTTTGCAACTCTATGGGGGGTTCCTTTGAGACTGTCATCACTTAAGTCCATGCCCAAGACATGCATGATTTCTCTAAAATGCTTTTCTATTAGCTCTATTTTTAGATCATCATCTTTTTCAAAAGCATCTGGCCTTAAGGGCGTTTCATAAGAAAACACGCCATGGACATCCTCGTCAGTCAGCGGGGTATTCGACAAAATTTCTTTCGGTTTCATACAATAATATTTTTATTTCGTAACGATTTTCAATTTTAGATTTTAATATCTCATAAATGGTAATGGCAATATTTTCTGCAGTAGGATTAAGAACCTCAAACTCCTTTACATCTAGGTTTAAATTTTTGTGGTCAAATCGGTCGAGGATATTTTCCTTAATGATATCACTTAACAATTTCATATCATATACATATCCGGTTGTGGCATCCACTTCGCCCGTTAATTTTACGGTCAAGTCATAATTGTGGCCGTGGTAGTTAGCGTTGTTACACTTACCAAATATTCTCGCATTCTCTGTATCTGACAAACTGGGATTATGAAGTCTGTGAGCTGCATTGAAATGCTCTTTTCTAAAAACCGAAACTTTTTTCATGCTAACCTATTCAGTAATACAAATATTAACCTTGCACGATAGAAATCAAAAAAAAAGAAGATTAGTTCATTATTTAAAACAATTATATCGTATTCCCTTTTGATTCACTTGAATAATTGATTGTTTTGCGTTTAAGAAAAAAATGGAAATCCCAGAAATAAAATCTAAAATAACGGAATATAAGCAAGCAGGAAAACGAATCTTTACCACCTCTTCCTTCCAATCTCATAGTCTGGTTCTCTTACATATCATCAAGGAAATCAGCCCAAAAATTCCAATATATTTTATCAATACAGGTTATCTATTTCCTGAAACGGTCAGATTTAAGGATGAAATTGCTGATCTCTTCCAGCTAACCGTGATTGACCTAAAACCCGCGACGCCCAAGTATCTGCAAAAGGATCTTAATGGAAAACTCTTATATACCTCGGATCCTGATCATTGCTGTTCAATTAACAAAACACAACCATTGGATACTGTTTTGGCCACCTATGATGTATGGATGAACGGGGTTCGCGCAGATCAAAGTGCCATCCGAAGCGCCATGAAGGTCGAACAAGCAGCCCCTCACAACACGGTAAGATTTCATCCCATGCTCGATTGGAATCAAAAAAAAATATTTGACTATCTCAAAGAATACAACATCCCTAAGCATCCACTAGAGCAGCGTGGTTTTACAAGTATTGGCTGCGAACCTTGTACTAGAAAAATAGATTTAGAAATGCAAGTGCGAGAAGCTCGGTGGTTTGGTTTAAATAAAGTAGAATGTGGCTTGCACACTGAGTTAATTATCAAAGGATGAATGTATTAATTACCGGAGGTGCGGGATATGTAGGAACTGAATTGTTGGCAAAATTGGCGCTCAACAAGGAAATTAGTAAAATCACTATTTATGATAATTTGAGCAAAGGTCATAGAAGCGTCTTTTTAGGAAAAAAATCGCCTTTTTTATCTAAAATTGAATTTGTTCATGGAGAAATACTGGATTCCAGGTTATTAAAGAAAAAGTTGATAGATACGGATGTCTTAATACATTTAGCTGCCATGGCAACTACACCCTTTGCAAATACGGATCCCCATTTTTTTGAACAAGTAAATCATTGGGGTACCGCAGAAGTTGTCTATGCCGCAGAGGAAAGTGGCGTCTCTAAATTCATCCATCTCAGCAGTACAGCAGTTTATGGTACAGGTGCTGATCTGGCAGATGAATCCACACTGCCCCTACCACAAACTTATTATGGGATATCTAAGCTTAGAGGCGAAACACATGTCAACCGACTGATGGAAAAAAAGAATTCTATCATACTCAGAGGAGGAAATATCTATGGGTTCAGCAAAAGTATGCGTTTTGATGCGGTCATTAATAAATTTATGTTTGATGCCCATTTTACCAACCGAATTCAAATATTCGGAAACGGGAAGCAGACCCGAGCATTTATTCATATTGAGCACCTAGTAAACACCATAGAACAATGTGTTTTAAAAGAAGTCCCCACCGGGACTTACAACCTCGTGGACAAAAATTTGCAGATTCTAGAGATTTTAGACGTTCTAAAAGAGTTATACCCTGACTTAGAATTTATTTATGCCAATCAGCACATGAAACTCAGAGAACTCAATGTGAGTCTCGAGAGTAAACTATTTGAATCTGTTACCCGGTTTACATCTACCTCCCTATCAGATGAACTGCAAGGATTCAAATCACAATTTGCGTTCTAAAAAAACGATCTCTCGCTTCTTTCGGTACCGAATTATCTAGAAATAAGTGTCGTTTATTTGAGTTCTGGTTAGTTTTGCGAAAAATATAAGACTTTAAAAAAAAAGAATGGCCCTATCAACCAAATATGATCCCGCTCAAGTTGAAGACAAATGGTACCAATATTGGATGGATAAAGGTCATTTCAAAGCCAAAGTAAATCCCAATAAAAAACCTTTTAGTATTGTCATCCCCCCACCTAATGTCACTGGAGTACTGCACATGGGCCACATGCTCAATAATACCATTCAAGACATTCTGATAAGAAAAGCAAGGATGCAAGGCTTTGAAGCTTGTTGGGTCCCGGGTACAGATCATGCATCGATTGCAACCGAAGCAAAAGTTGTAAAAATGCTGAGAGCAAAAGGGATTAAAAAAAGCGATCTCAGCAGAGAGGCATTTATGGCGCATGCTTGGGAATGGAAAGAAAAATATGGGGGCATCATCCTTGAACAATTAAAAAAATTAGGGGCTTCATGTGATTGGGATAGAACAGCCTTTACCATGGATAAGGATTATTATTCATCCGTTATTAAAGTATTTGTCGACCTTTTTAACAAAGGTTATGTCTATCGAAGTCTTCGTATGGTAAATTGGGATGTAGAGGCCCAAACAGCAGTATCGAATGAAGAAGTTCTCTACAAAGAAGGGGGTGAAATATCGAAACTTTATTCAGTTAAATATCAAATTGAAAATAGTAGCGAATACATCACCATCGCTACACAAAGGCCTGAAACCATCATGGGAGATACAGGGATTGCCGTTAATCCCGAGGACCGTCGTTATCAACACCTTATTGGAAAGACCGCCATCATTCCTTTTGTCAATAGGCGGGTACCCATCATAGCCGATGAATACGTAACGATGGATTTTGGTACGGGTTGTTTGAAAGTAACTCCCGCCCATGATACCAACGATTATGAGATTGGGCTGCGTCACGGACTTGAAATAATTGATACCATTGGTTTAGATGGCAAGCTGACTTCGGCCTGTGAAGTTGAGAAATATACAGGTATGGATCGTTTTGAGGTAAGGAAGCAGATCATCAAGGATATGAAAACGATGGAAATCCTCGTAAATGAAGAGGATTTTAATACTAGAATTGGTAGATCAGAAAGGACAGATACGGTCATTGAGCCCAAGTTGTCGCTGCAATGGTTCATAAAAATGAAATCCATCTCAAAGACCGCTCATGAAGTAGTTATGAATGACGAAATTCGGCTTTTTCCACCTAAATTTAAGAATACCTATCATCATTGGATGGAAAATGTCCGTGATTGGTGTATTTCTCGACAGCTTTGGTGGGGTCAACGCATCCCTGCCTATTATTTCGGACAAGGGGAAGATGACTTCGTGGTTGCCGTAAATGAACATGAAGCGCTAACATTGGCTCAAAAAAAATCAGGTAACCCGCACTTGAAGCCATTCGATCTTCATCAAGACGAGGATGTTCTGGATACCTGGGCTTCATCATGGCTTTTTCCTTTAGCCGTTTTTGACGGGTTTAGTGATCAAGCATTTGATACTGAAACAGGCAAAATATTACCTAAAAAAAATGAAGAATTAGATTACTTCTATCCTACCGATACCCTGGTCACCGCTCCTGAAATTTTGTTTTTCTGGGTGGCTCGAATGGTCATCGCAGGCTATGAATACACTGGGGAAAAACCTTTTAAAAATGTCTATCTCACAGGAATTGTTCGCGATAAACAGAGAAGAAAAATGTCTAAATCATTGGGCAATTCACCCAATCCTTTGGATCTCATAAAAAAGTATGGCGCCGATGGCGTAAGAACCGGTATGTTATTCAGCTCTCCCGCTGGAAATGACCTCCTTTTCGATGAAAAACTGGTCGAACAAGGTCAGAAATTTTCTAATAAAATCTGGAATGCTTTTCGACTCATTCAAGGTTGGGATGTTGAAGACATTGAGCAACCTAGCGAAAATCAATTGGCCATTCGTTGGTTTGAGTCCAATTTTCAAAAAGCATTGTTAGAACTAGAAGATCACTTTTCTAAATTCAGAATATCTGATGCTTTAATGACCGTTTACAAGTTGGTATGGAATGATTTCTGCAGCTGGTACCTCGAGTGGATCAAGCCTAATTATGGGGCCCCAATAGATACCAAAACCCATCAGCAGACCGTTTCTTTTTTGGAGCAATTGATGAAAGTGCTGCATCCATTTATGCCCTTTATTACCGAAGAAATATGGCATAGTTTACAAAAAAGAGGCGCTGATGAAGATTTGATTGTCGCTGAATGGCCAATCTCTCAAAAATTCGATGAACCCATTTTAGCTGATGCCTCTTTCCTTTTTGAAATTATCACACAAATAAGAAATATTAGAAATAAAAATCAAATATCGCCAAAAATCAAATTAACCCTAAATATCAATAGCGAGGCCTCCCTTTTTACGACCATCAAAGCTTCCTTGATGAAAATGGCCAATTTGGAAAAAATCTCATTTATCAAAGAAAAACCAGCACAGAGTCATGCCTTCTTAATTCATTCAAAGGAATTTTCTATTGTGTCGGCCAAAACCATAGATCTAGATTCTGAACGTGAAACGCTTCAAAAGGAATTGGACTATACCCGTGGATTTCTTGAAAATGTACTCAAAAAAATGAGTAATGAGCGCTTCATTAATCATGCGCCTCCAAAAGTTTTAGAGATAGAAAAAAAGAAGCAAGCCGACGCAGAAGCTAAAATTGAAACGCTCATGGAAAGCCTTAGAAAACTTTAAAATCGAGCGGCCATCAATAACCTGAGATCCTTGAAATTTAAGTTGTATTTCGTGGCTAAATGTTGGTTAGAAATACTTCCTTTATAGGCATAAACTCCTTTCATGAACCACTGATTTCTTAAAATCATCTCCTCTATTCCTCCAGCTTCACCCATTTGGATCAAAATAGGTGTTAGAATATTCGAAATAGCAATAGATGCCGTTCTTGGAACTCTAGAAGCAATATTAGGCACACAATAATGCACCACATCGTATTTTCGAAACGTCGGTGCATCCAACGTAGTCAAGCGTGAGGTTTCAATGCAGCCTCCTTGATCAATGCTCACATCTATGACCAAAGAATTGGGCTTCATGTTAGCAATCATTTCTTCGCTAACCACCATCCCATTGACCCCATTTTCTGCACGCATCGCACCAATCAAAACATCAGCGGATTCCAACGCTTTTCCCAATGACGGATGGTCAAAGGTCGACGTATGAACCTGCCAGCCCACTGCATGCTTTAACCTTCTTAATTTATAAACTCTATTATCAAACACTTGTAAATCAACTCCCAAGCCTAGGGCGGCTCGTGTTGCATATTCAGCTACCGTTCCCGCTCCAATAATTACCGCCTTAGTCGGAGGTACGCCTGTTACTCCACCTAAAATCACCCCTGATCCACTATTGGTTTTACTCAAAAGTTCTGCTGCAATTAACATCACCGAACTCCCTGCAATTTCACTCATTGATCTTACGATCGGTAGCCCTCCTACCTTATCTTCAATAAACTCATAGGCCAATCCAATGATTTTCTTTTCCTGAAGTGCTTTTAAATACTCAATAGATTGACTAGCTGGTTGAAGTGCCGATATCAAAGTGGCCCCCGATGGAATGAGACCTATTTCCTCAATAGTGGGAGGTTCAACCTTAAGTATGACATCGGAAGCGTAAACTGTTTTACGATCATAAACAATCTGTGCCCCCACCTCACTATAATCAGTATCTGCGTAATTGGCAGAATTACCAGCAGATGCCTCTACATTTACCTGATGACCATTCTGTACAAGTACTTCTACTGATTCAGGCTTTAAGGATATTCTATTTTCTTGCTTCCCCATCTCCAACGGTACACCGATGCTCAATGATTTAGCTTTTTTGTCTCTTTTTAATTGTTTTTCTTGTGGGTAGAGGGCAGCAGCCCTCCCTATTTTCTCAAACCCAGATTTATTTTCTTCTGTCATATGATTCGAAACTGATTTCCCTTTGACTCTCGGAGGTTAATTTAATATTAATATTAAGGTATTTTTCGGGCAACAAGGTAGTGATATTTTCAGACCATTCGATGAAGCACAAATGATTACTGTAAAAATAATCCTCAATGCCCAAATTGACCGCTTCTAAAACATTGGTTATTCTGTAAAAATCAAAATGATACATAGGGGTGTCATCAGTGCAGTGGTATTCATTGACGATGGCAAAAGTTGGCGAATGGATCGCATCACTTACCCCTAAAAACTCGCCTATTTTTTTGATTAAGGTAGTCTTACCTACTCCCATGTCACCATTGACACAAATGACTTTATGTTCTTCCAAATCATCGATTATTTTACGAGCAACTTTATCAATCTGATCTAAAGAGTAAATCATTTTTTTTGTCGAAGGGTTATAAGAGGAATCATCATCTCTTCCATACTGATACCCCCATGCTGAAAAGTATCCTCATAGAGATTGGCATAATGATTAAAATTATTTTCATAGGCAAAGAATGATTCTTCCAAAGCAAAAATATAGGATGAAGTCAAATTTAATTTAGGTAATTTAAATACTTCAGGTTTATGCATATGAAATACCGATTTGGGATTAAATCCCAAATTCTTCCCTATCTTAAACCTCAAATTATGGTTGGTATTTCTATCTGCCTTGATTTTCTCAGGTTTTTTGACCCGGATCGTACCATGGTCGGTGGTGATCATTACTTTAACCTTTTTTGAAGATAGTTTTTTAAGAACTTCGAAAAGTGATGAATGTGCAAACCACGTTTTGGTCAATGCTCTATAAGCCGATTCATCTGGAGCCAATTCGCGGATCATTTGCATGTCTGTTCTGGCATGTGAAAGCATATCAACAAAATTGTAGACCAATACATTGAGAGGTGCTTTAAGGAGCTCATCTAATTTCTGTTCTATCTGTTTGGCTTCCTGAGTTTTAATTATTTTGTGATAATTGTATTTTACCTCTAATTTATGCCGCCCTAATTGAGCGGCTAACAAGTCCGATTCAAACTTATTTTTAGAGCCTTCCTCGCTTTCTTTTGTCCAAAAATCCGGATACTCCTTTTCAATGTCTGCGGGCATTAAACCTGCAAAAAGTGCATTTCTTGCATAATTGGTAGTGGTTGGCAAAATAGAAAAATAGGTTTCTTTTTTCTCTATTTCGAATAATTGAGCAATTTCTGGCTCAATTATTTCCCATTGATCCCATCTTAAATTATCAATAACAATGAGAAAAACACTACTCTGTGCAAGTGCCGGGAAAACTTTTTCTTTAAAAACCTGATGAGAAAGTAATGGCCCTTCGGATGAATTCATCCAATCTTCATAATCTGATCGAATATAATTCGCGAATCTTTGATTAGCTTCAGCCTTTTGAGTTCGGAGAATTTCTGACATGTCCTTTTCATTGGTTTCATCAATCAATAATTCCCAACGAACCAATGTTCTATATACTGCAATCCAATCTTCATAATCTGTCGCATCGGCTATTTCATAACCAACATCAGTGAAATTTTGCTGATAGTTTAAATTTGTTTTTTCAGATACGATGCGATTTTTATCCAATAACCTTTTTACAGAAAGTAGGATTTGATTTGGATTTAACGGTTTAATCAAATAATCTGCGATCTGTGAACCAATGGCATCTTCCATGATATCTTCTTCCTCATTTTTGGTGATCATGACCACGGGAATATTAGGATGTGATAATTTAATTGCTCTCAGGGTTTCAATCCCAGATATTCCTGGCATATTCTCATCAAGAAAAATAAGATCAAAGTACTGCTTTTCGACCTCATCTAAGGCATCATTACCACTATTTACAGGAATGACCTGATAGCCTTTAGATTCCAAAAATATAATATGAGGCATTAATAGATCAATCTCATCATCGGCCCATAAAATTTTATATTGCTGCATTTTTACGAAAATCCTTTTGTATGTTCACACTATAATTGACTCGAATATACTTTGAATAAAAAGAAAATATTTAATGATCCTGTTTATGGTTTTATAAACATACCCAATGCACTCATTTTTGATATCATCGAGCATCCCTATTTTCAAAGATTGCGTAGAATAAAGCAACTGGGGCTCTCTGATTATGTATATCCTGGTGCCATTCATACGCGATTTAGTCATGCTTTAGGAGCGATGCATTTGATGAGGAAAACATTAGATAGTCTTCGTGAGAAAGGTCAAATGATTTTTGAAGCTGAATACGAAGGCGCATTAATTGCCATTCTTCTGCACGATATTGGTCATGGTCCTTTTTCGCACACATTGGAATTCAGTCTTTTCAAAAATGTCTCCCATGAAAGCATCACCGCTTGGACGCTTGATGCATTGAATAAAGAATTCGCGGGCAAACTAACCTTAGCCATTGAAATATTTAAGGGTACCTATCCTCGTAAATTCCTTACTCAATTGGTTTCTAGCCAACTGGATATGGACCGGCTCGATTACCTTAAAAGAGATTGTTTTTTTACTGGCGTTCAAGAAGGTACGGTCGGAGCTGAACGTATCATCAAAATGCTCAATGTGGTAGATGATGAGCTCGTCGTTGAAGAAAAAGGAATTTATAGTATTGAAAGTTTTATCAGCGCCCGTAGAATCATGTATTGGCAGGTTTATTTACATAAAACTTCTATTTGTAGTGAAAAGATGCTCATTGAGCTCATCAAACGGGTAAGCATCTGTTGGGACAAAAACACATCTATGTCCGCTACTCCTGCCCTCAGTCTATTTCTCAGCAATGATCTTTCAGCCCAAGATTTCAATAAAAATCCAAAATTACTCGAAACATTTATGGAATTAGATGATACTGATATTTGGGGAAGTATCAAACTTTGGTTAAATCATGAAGATCCCGTTATCAATATATTGAGCAACGCTTTAAAAGATCGGAGGTTATTTAAAATTGAGATACTGGAAGAGCCTCTGAAATCAGTTCGACTAACTGATATCAAAAAAGAGGTTGCAAAAAGGTTAAAGCTGCCCCTTGAGATGACTCATAGTTTAGTCACCCATGGCAGTGTTACCAATGCCGCTTATACTGCAAAGAATCATACTATAAATATTTTAAGAAAAAATGGCAAAGTAGAAGAAATCACGGCTGCTGTTGATTTGCCCAACATCAAAGTGATGAGTAAAATTGTGAAAAAAAATTATCTTTGCTATCCCAAAACCCTATATTTACCGAAATATTTATAATTGGTCAATCCAATGACAAAATGAAAAGTTAAATGAACTTTACCTTAGAGCAAATTGCTCATCTTATAGGAGGAAAATTAGACGGGTCAAAAGAAACTAAGGTAAATACTATCAGTTCTATTGAAGATGCTGAAGAAGGAAGTATCACTTTTCTATCCAACCCAAAGTATGAGCCCCTAATTTACGAAACCCAAGCGTCAGCAGTTATTGTTGATGAAAAGCTTATTCTAAATAAAAAAATAAATACAGCCCTTATCAGAGTTGCAGATCCCTATGCTGCTTTTACCGCTCTATTAGAAGCATATGATCAGCTGCTTTCCTTCAACAAGACTGGAATTGAAGAACCTAGTTTCATACATGAAACGGCTACGTATGGATCAGACATTTATGTAGGCGCCTTCTCTTATATTGGGAGCAATGTTAAAATAGGTGATCAAGTAAAAATTTATCCCAATGCCTATATTGGTGATGATGTCACTATTGGTCATCAAACTATCATTCATCCAGGGGTTAGAATTTATGCTAAAAGTGTGATTGGAAGTCATTGTACCCTACAGGCAGGAGCGGTTGTGGGAAGTGACGGTTTCGGATATGCACCTCTTGAGGATGGCTCTTATAAAAAAATACCTCAATTGGGTAATGTTGTTTTAGAAGATCATGTGGATGTAGGGGCCAATACGGTGATAGATTGTGCCACCTTTAACACAACGCTGATCAAAAAAGGGGTCAAATTAGATAATTTGATTCAAATTGGTCACAACACTCTAATTGGAGAAAATACCGTAATTGCGGCTCAAACAGGCATCGCTGGCTCTGTAAAAATAGGCGAAAATTGTAAAATAGGTGGACAAGTTGGGATTGCTGGACATTTAAAAATAGCTGCTGAAACGCAAATACAGGCTCAATCTGGAGTTTCAAAAAATACCAAAGTAGCTCAAACCATCTATGGAACCCCTGCCATTGACTTCAATAATTATCTTAGATCCTACACTGTGTACAAAAAATTACCTGAAGTAATGAAGCAGATTGAAAAAATTGAGGAAAAACTTTTAAACTTGTAGCCCAAAACTCAATGAAATTTAATCAACATACGGTTATCGGCGAAGCAGTCGTCTCGGGCATAGGCTTGCATACAGGCGTAGTGAGCAATATGACTTTCACCCCTGCCAAAATCAACCATGGAATTAAGTTTCAAAGAATAGATTTAGATAATCAACCCATTATTGACGCCGATGTAGACAATGTGGTAGATTTGTCTCGAGGCACAAGTATTGAGCAAAATGGGGGAAGAATTAATACGGTCGAACACGTGTTATCAGCTTTAGTCGCCTTAGAAATAGACAATGTTTTGATAAAAATTGATGGACCTGAGCCCCCCATTATGGATGGTAGTGCGAGACAATTTATGGATGCCATTCTTGAAATCGGCTTACAAGAACAAGCTGCTCCTAGAAACTTCTTTGAGTTACCTCACAGCGTCTTTTATGAAGACAAAGTACGAGATGTTGAAATCATCGCACTTCCCTTAGATGATTACAGAGTCACTGTAATGGTGGACTATAACTCACCTGTTCTTGGAAGTCAGCATGCCTCATTGAATAAATTAACAGATTTCTATGAGCAAATCAGTGATGCTAGAACTTTTTGCTTTTTACATGAAATCGAAGAGCTGTACAAACAAGACTTGATCAAAGGGGGCGATATTTCTAACGCCATTGTAGTGGTTGATCGGATGGTGAAACCAGGTGAACTAGATCATTTGGCCCATTTACTCAATAAACCCAAAGTTGAAGTCGAGAAAGAGGGTATCCTAAATAACGTAAGTCTTAGATATAAAAATGAACCTGCCAGACACAAGTTATTAGACATCGTAGGGGATTTAGCATTGGTGGGCAGACCTATTAAAGCCCAAATAATGGCTGCTCGTCCTGGGCATGCTGCGAATATCGCTTTCGCTCGAAAACTCAAAAAAATAATCCAAAAAACCTCCCATAGTAAAATACCACAATACGATCCTAAAATACCTCCGGTAATGGATATCAATAAAATTGCGAAAATCTTACCCCATAGATATCCGTTTTTACTGATTGATAAAATTTTTCATCTGGATGATGAATCGGTGGGGGGTATTAAAAATGTTACCTACAATGAGCCTTTTTTTCAGGGCCATTTTCCTGGAAACCCCGTAATGCCGGGTGTCTTACAAGTTGAAGCAATGGCCCAAATTGGAGGTATCTTAGCACTTAATTCGGTACCAGATCCTGAGAATTATTGGACTTACTTCTTAGGTATCGATAATTTTAAATTTAAAAAAATGGTTTTTCCAGGAGATACGCTCATATTTAAATGTGAATTATTAGAACCGATCAGGAGAGGCTTCGTAAAAATGTCAGGAGTTGCTTATATTGGGAACCAATTAGTTTGTGAAGGCAATATGACTGCCGTACTCGTAAAAAAAGAATAATGAATAACCCCTCAGCTTTTGTCCATCCCGATGCCAAAATAGGTCAAAATGTAGTTATTGAGCCTTTTGCTTACGTAGACAAGGATACAGAAATAGGTGATGGCTGTTGGATTGGTCCCAACGCTTGCATTTGGGAAGGTTCTAGAATAGGTGATAATTGTAAAATTTTTGCGGGGGCACAAATCTCATCGGTTCCGCAAGATTTAAAATTCGCAGGGGAAAGAACCTTGACGATCATAGGTAAAAACACCACTATTAGAGAATTTGTAACTATTTCACGAGGGACTAGTCATAGGAAGCAAACCGTTATTGGTGAACATAATTTACTGATGGCCTATGTCCATGTTGCGCACGATTGTATTTTAGGAAATCATTGTATTGTATCTAATTCGGTTCAAATAGCAGGTCATGTCTCCTTGGGCGATTATGTCATCATTGGCGGTACAGCAGCCATAAGACAATTTGTGAAAATTGGAGCTCATGTGATGATTGCAGGAGGTTCTCTTGTTCGCAAAGATGTACCTCCCTATGTCTCAGCGGCACGTGAACCCCTGAGCTACAGCGGCATCAATGCGATTGGTCTTAGGAGAAGGAAGTTTACCACGCAAGAACTTAATAACATTCAAGAAATGTATCGGATTATATATCTGAGTGATTTAAACATTAGTAAAGCGGTTGAGAAAATTCAAAGTGATTTTAAATCCTCGACAGAAAAAAATCTCATCATAAAATTCATTCAAGAATCAGAGCGAGGTATCATGAAAGGTATTGAATGAGGGTTAAACTTAATAAAGTTGGGAAGCGGTTCAATAAAGAATGGATTCTTAAAAACTTAAGTTTAGATATTCCATCTCAATCTTCTCTAAGTATCACTGGTGCAAATGGCAGTGGGAAAAGTACCTTAATAAAACTGATTGCTACTTACATGGAACCCACATCGGGTAATCTCCAATATTTTGAAAATAAAAAAGATTATCCCATTGAAAACATACCTCAAACGATAGGTTTGGCAGCTCCTTATGTCGATTTGATAGAGGAATTCAGTCTAAAAGAACATGTAGAATTTCATTTCAAATTTAGATCGACTCCTTTCTCCCTAGACGAAATCATAACAAGAACAAATTTTCAATTTTCCATTGATAAAAAAGTTAAGGATTTTTCTTCTGGAATGAAGCAACGTCTCAAACTCGCCCTTGCCATCCATGCCGAAAATAAATTGCTCATATTGGACGAACCTACATCAAATTTAGATCAGGAAGGTATTGAATGGTATCGTGACCAAATACTTCAAAAAATAGGGACATGCACCATAATCGTAGCCTCAAATCAACGCCATGAATACGATTTTATCCCTAAAACGATCAACCTAAGTAATAAGCATAAGATGTACATTGAATCTATATGAAGACCTAGGTATCTTTAGATTGAATGAAATCATGAGCCCATAAACTGTTCAGAATCAAGATGAAGGATTCGCAATGCCCTTTAGAACTCCCTCATGATCAAATGAGATTATAGTATCTTGTAAGTATACGCTAGCATCATTTATAATAGGATAGAAGTCTTAGGTAACGGTATTTGAATTAAAAAATTCTGTAGAAAACCGAGCCCATTAAATGGATGTTCTCTCTTTTAATAAAGATTTTTACCAAATAATATGTGTAAAAAATTTGTAATGAATAAGCCTTTAAAAGTTGAGAGTTAAACTAATTTTTATTATTTTTGAATATGGTAAATATAATTTCTAAACATGAAATTTAATTGTATACAATATATTCAGAGATACACGTTTGAGTATTATTAAAAAAATGTTAATTTCGTATAATAATTACTTACTTGATAAATTTATAAAATGGAAATCAAAAATATAAAAACCATCAAAGGCCTATTCTTTACATGTGCCTGCGCCACCTTGTTGATTTTCGCCAATTGTGGTGGTGGTGATGACCCTGTAGCTGAAGAACCTACCCTTACTGCCGCTGCGGCAAACGCCTTGCTTCTAGATAAAGATTGGTCATTGAGTTCCGCTACAAATGCGGGTACCACGAGAGATGAATGGACAGGGTTCACACTAAAATTTGGCATAGATTCGGATCTTGCAGGGGGTACCTATACAGCCTCAGGTATTCCAGCAGAAGATACTGATAAATTGGTTTGGTCAACTTCAGGTACATTTACTGCCAGTAGTGATCTTACCACATTAACCAGAAATGATGGTATAGTAATGACACTTGTGGTTAGTGAAACTGCCCTAAACGTGTCTTTTACGGTTCCAGAATCTGGTGGTCGAGTGGATGGATTCACTGGTGCTTGGGTTTTCAAAATGGTACCCTAAATAATTATGTAATTAAAATTAGAGGGGCGATTAATCAATTGCCCTTTTCTATTATGTGGCATAAATCATTCGAGTCCGATAAAAATGAGATATTAAGAACCGTTCAATACCAACAAAGGGGTCTTTTGATGCGTTTGACAATATCTAGTGCTATTCGTAATTTCCTCAAAATAGAAAACCCTCTGGCCATTGAAGACGACTTTATTCGTGAATTAAAAAATAAAAGGCCCGTTGACATCTCCTTTTTAAATGAATTCTATAGACATGCCGCCGATAGCTATCGCTACAGCAGAAGTGACAATCAACTTGAATTTATATGGGACGGCACTCCACACACAGAAATTTACAGAATAGCATGGTATAAGCATTACCAGAAGCTCATAAATGATTTAGCATATCACCCCTTTTTCAATAGACTGATCATTAAAAGCACGGTAATCAATACTAATGAAAATCGAGCCCTGCTTAAAACTGCTCTCATTAAAATAATAAAATCTCATTCTAAAGTTAAAGAAACAGCATTCAAAATCAAAAAAACAGCCTAATCAATTCGATTTATTATTAATGCACAATACCACATGCTTTGCATAATTTTCTTTTAGATAAAGGCCTTTTTTTAGGAGGTCTTTTATGACCAAAATAGCTCTTATCTGAATATTGTGGTTTTTTCAATATTTTAACACTCTTTTTTTTGTCTTTCGCTACCTGCTTCATGCGATCTTCATACTCCTCTTTACCTTCTTTTTGCGTTTTGAAAAAACTATTTTTTCCAGATTTAAAAACCTTGACGCTTTTTTTGTTTTGAGATGAAGTCTTGGCTGAATTATCTACATCACGAGAGTTTTGCGCAAAGATCGAACTCAGAGTAGCTATCATCAATAGAATAAAAAAGAATGCTTTTGCCATTAAAAAAAATATTTTTAATATAACGCAAATCTATAGCTCATTATTTCAAATACTTCTTTTTGAAATAAAGTATTATTTTTAAGAATTTATATTTCATCATCCATTAGCCATATTTACTTTATTTTAGCTTCATGAAATTTTTAATAAGTTCTTTTTTATTGTTTTCTCTCTTCTGTTCATATGGACAGATTCCTTCAGAAAGTGAATATTATCGTAGAATGGATTTGGGACAACAGCTCATGATTGCTGGCGACTACCAAGCTGCGCAAACAGAATTTTTGTTCGTACTTGAAAATATGGAAGTTATCCCAACGGATCTCGCGTATCTCTTTGGAAGAAATAGTTTTCATCTCGCCTCTTACAAACAAAGCGTTAATTGGCTCAATAAATACCTGCAATTAAAGGGGACTAAAGGTCAATATTACCAAGAAGCTATTCAATATCTGCAATTTTCTGAAGATAAGTATATGGAGCTTCAACGATCCCTAAAACAAGATCAAAGTAATGCCCTTATCGCCTCAAAATATGATTGTGGTGGTCTGAGCAAGATGATTTGTCCCGTATGTAAAGGTTCAGGAGTTATTTTTAAGCAAGGAATTTTTGACATTCATTATCAAACATGCCCTTACTCCGAAGGAGAAGGTTATTTAAGTTGTAAAGACTACAATCTTTTCATGATGGGTGTCTTGACCCTTCAGGATAGCTTATCTCGATAATCTTGATAGGTAAAGGTCTTTAAAAGCTCAAATCTATGGTCCGCTCCAATGACTCCAATAGAGGGATGATCAATGCCATTAAACATGGTTGTTTTCACCATTGTATAATGCATCATATCCTGAAAGGTTAGGGTGTCTCCAATTTTTAAAGGTTTGGAAAAACTGTAATCAGCTAAAAAATCTCCCGCCAAACAACTGACACCTCCTATATTGTAGCGAAATGGATATTTTTTAGCATGATGAGATCCTTCCATAATTTCAGGCCGATAAGGCATTTCTAGGCAGTCTGGCATATGACAGGTGAATGAAGCATCCATGATGGCCGTTGGACTGCCTTGGTTCTCCACAATGTCAATTATTGTTGTCTTTAAAAATCCTGTCTGCCAAGCGATCGCCCCACCGGGTTCGAGAATAACTTCGACTTGATATTTCTTTTTGAAGTACTTTAAGGTATTCACTAGTAGTTCAACATCATAACCTTCTTTGGTGATTAAGTGCCCGCCTCCCATGTTGAGCCATTTAATATTTGGAAGATATTTTTTAAATTTCTTTTCAAAATTCTCCAATACCTGAACCAAAGCAGCAGCGGATGACTCACAGAGCACATGAAAATGTAGGCCTTCTATATTTGGAGGAAGTGTCTCAGGGAGACTGGAACTTATCAAACCTAATCTCGAATGAGCATGCGCCGGATTATATAGATCCGCAACAACATCTGACCATTCTGGATTTACCCTTAAACCCATAGAAATACGTGGTGGGACTCGATCCTGAAATTTATAAAATTGATTGAGGGAATTAAAAGTAACATGTGAGGAAAGCTTCATCAATTCATCAAACTCTTCATCTCTATATCCAACGGCATAAGTATGAGCCAATGCACTGAATTTCTCTGCGCACAATTTGGCCTCATTCATGGAGCTGGCTGTAGCGCTCTTTAAGAACGATTTGATTAATGGGAAGCTTGACCACATCGCGAAGCCTTTCAAAGCCAAAATAATACTAATTTGGGCGTTTTTCTGAACTGAATCTAGTCGTTCCAGATTACGCCTTAACTTTTCTTCTTCCAAAACGAAACAAGGTGATGGAATGGCCTCAAATGTATCTTGACTCAATAATATTGACATGATGATTTAGATGACCCACAATTATATAGCCTAACATACTTACTGTAAATTCAAACGGCCCGACCCACCCTTTCGATTGCCATTGCCCCTCTGAAAAAGAAGAAAACATTAAAATAGTACTTTCTCGTACCGAAAGAAACTCTCTTTTTAATGATTCAATCTTCCTTGAAGACGCCTCACTCCGCATCACGTATTCATCTTGATCCATACTCGGAAGGTTTTGTCTTTCGCCTCTAGAGATACACAGGGCGCGATATGAAAAAACACGTTCGGCATCTATGATATGTAAGAATAGTTCTTTTAATGACCATTTTCCCTCTAGATAGCTATAATCAGCGGTTTCCTCATTTAACCCATCCATTATGAGCGATAATTGATGGGTTGATTGGTTGAACTGTTCCATCAGGGGCGTTTGATTGGTGCATTCGACATAACCACGATAAAATTCCGGAACGGTATTCAACTCTGGTTTCATAAATTAATCCATCTCAAGATTTACTTCTTTAATCTCATGCCAAATGAGCCCATTTTTACCCAGATCTTCCAAAAAAGGATCAGGATCAAAGGCTTCGACATTAAATACGCCAGCTCCCTTCCACTTACCAGTAATCATCATCTTGGCACCCAATGCGGCTGGGACACCTGTGGTATAGGAGACGCCCTGAGCGCCTGTCTCCAAATAAGCAGCCCTATGATCACAATTATTGTAAATATAGTAAGTTTGATGACGTCCGTTTTTCAGACCACTTATGCGACAGCCAATAGAAGTTTCTCCTTCATAGTTTTCTGCTAGCGAGCCTGGATCAGGTAATACCGCTTTTAAAAATTGCAAAGGTATGATTTGATTGCCTTGGAAGTCTATGGGCTCAATTGCAGCCATACCAATATTCTGTATGACTCTTAAATGTGTGAGATATTCATCACCAAAAGTCATCCAGAATCTAGCTCTGCGAAGTGTAGGAAAATTTTTAACCAAGGATTCTAGTTCTTCATGATTAATTAAATATGATTTTCTAGGCCCAATATTTGGGTAATTGATCATGCGACTGATTTCATGAGGCGCAGTTTCTTTCCAGCTACCTTCCTCGTAAAACTTACCCTTTTGTGTGACTTCTCTGATATTAATTTCAGGATTAAAATTGGTTGCAAAAGCTTTGCCATGATCTCCCCCATTACAATCTACAATATCTAAGTAGTGTAACTCGTCAAAATGATGTTTCGCAGCATAAGCGGTGAAAATGCTGGTCACACCCGGATCGAAACCACATCCTAAAACAGCCATAAGTCCTGCCTTTTTAAACCTTTCCTGATAAGCCCACTGCCAGCTATATCCATATTTAGCTTCCTCTAAAGGCTCATAATTAGCTGTATCCAGATAATGTACACCTGTCTTGAGGCATGCCTCCATGATAGTCAAATCCTGATACGGCAAGGCTACGTTGATCACCAAAAAAGGGCGATTCGCCTCAAATAAATGAATGAGTTGGTCCTCTTCATCGGCATCCACTTGAGTCGTTGAGATTTTAACCTCTTTGTATTTTGCTCTTACGCTTATCGCAATATCATCACATTTTTTCAACGTCCTACTGGCCAATATGATTTCCGTAAAAATAGTGCTTAATTGAGCACATTTATGAGTGACTACTCGTCCAACCCCACCTGCACCTATGATAACAATTTTTGACATCTTTCCATTTTAAAAATGCAAGTATAACTTTAAATCTAAAATAAAAAGATGACTACCTAAAAAAATAAGTTTTTGAGAGTATTAGTTGAAGTTGTATCTCACGCCCGCCATTACCCCAAAGCCATTAGGTACGGATGAAAAACCCATATAGCTTCTGGTGATGGATTGGAATGATTGTGTGTAGTTAGGCTCAAAAGTAACATCGATATTTTGAAGAAGTCTGTAACCTAAACTCACCCCTGTCTGTCCTGAAAACGAGATGTTTCTATATAAAGAATTATCACTGGTTGTAAATTCAGCTAGGGGTGTTGGATCATCCAAGGATCGATGAATGTTTCCTAGGTAAAAATTGGTCACCAAACCAGCGTTCACACGGAGTGACAAGCGTTGATCTAAAAATATAAAACCTGCCCGTAAAGGCACAGAGGCAAAATCTATCCTATTCTCCAATTCAGTCTCTGTATTTGTGTAAGCTATTTCTTGTGTTTTTTGAACTCCCTTGTTTGTATTTTCTGCAACTGCAGATGGATTCTGAGCAGGCATTGACATGGGATAAGAAATAGTTTCAACCATAAAATTAGACTGTTGAACTAATTCCGTTTGGACATATTGAAGACCTCCCTCAAGAACAAACCGCTCTTTGATAGTCATACCTAGATTAACTTCTATTTTCCTATTAATTCCCACCAACATATTTTCATTCAGTGAGGTCACAGTACCCCCTTGATCTCTCAAAAATCCTGGATTTAACCCCCCTGCGGAGAGCATATCTCCTGCATTTATCATTTCATAATTGGGGTTAAATGAAGATCTACCAATATTAATTCCCGCCCACGAATGGTCCTTGTCTGTTATTGAATTTGTCTTGAGAAAAAACACAGGATAAGAAGCAAGAATGGGAGCTATGGTTCTCTTGTCAATCGAATTTTTATTCAATAACTGATATTCTTTCTTATCAGGACTTAATATTTTCCTATCCATTGCCAGTGAAGAACTCTTTTTCCCCGGTTTGCGATGCTCTGAATTTGAATATACTTCATTTAAATCTAAAAAATAAAGCTTATTTGAAGCCATACGAGGCCCTATTAGCGGTGAAGTATCGTTTGGTGGATTTTGATCCCCATTTTGGCTCAAATAAATATTTTCCGGGTAAGGGTCAATACCTAGCCATTGTGATTGAATGGAAACACTGATCGCTATTAAAACAGCAATAGCTGCCACCAAGCCATAGATTTGGGCACGATGTCTGTACTTCAATACATCCAAGCTTTTAGCGATCATGCTCCACACACTATCAGAAGGAGTTATTTCCGCCTCTTCCATAGCTTTTCGCCAGTGGTTCGCAAATGGCTCTCGATCGCTGCTGTGGCTATCCATATTTGACATGATCTTTTGACTCCAACATTTTGATCAATAGCTTCTTAGCCCTCGAGTATTGAGATTTAGATGTCCCCTCACTGATCTTTAATCTCGCTGCAATCTCATGATGTTTGTACCCCTCTATGGCGTACATGTTAAATATTATTCGGCATCCATCGGGCAGCGACATAATCATCTTAATTAATTCTTGGTGACTAAATTCGGAGAAGACATCTTCATTTACCACACGATCGTCTAAATTGACTATATCTACCATTGGATATAAAAAAAGCTTACTTCTCTGATGATTTAAAGCCGTATTTACCACGATCCGCTTGATCCAATAAGGTAAGGAGGAATCTCCTCTAAATTTTTCTATATTTTCAAAAACTTTAATAAAAGATTCTTGTAAAATATCCTCGGCCTCTTGAATTCCCTTAACATAACGTAATGCAACCGCGTACATGGCTTTCGAATATTTAGCATAAAGGGCTTCTTGAGCCTTTGGTGTACCTTTCTTACACCCTTTTATTAAAAATTTATCGGAATCAAACATCCTATTATATTAAAGACAACTTTAATTGAAATTTCGTTGTAAACTTGTTGATAAAAAAAATCTCATGAAAAGACTCAGCTTTTGCTTTTTACTGATCTTTTTTGTTCAATCTAAATGCACATTTGTAAGCTCATCTTCGAGTTTGGACGCATTTAATGTACAATATACAGATAAAGAATATACCAGCCAAGTAGGTACTGTAAGCATTGCCCCCCTTGAGGCTTTGAATGTAACTCAATTAAATGCAGTACCCCTCGCTCAAAGACAAACCTATGAACTCATTTTTGACCTGCTCAATTCAGATTATCAATACCTCAAAATGAAGATTTTTCATTGTGATTGGAACTGGATTCCTTCAAAATTGAATGATTTGGAATTTCTAAGCAACTACAATGAATTTACGATTGCTGATTATGCGTTTTCTCAGAGTAATTTTTCAGAATATGTGACCTATAAGACGGTTATTCCTAAATTAAAAATATCTGGCAATTATATCATCTGCATTTATCAAGATGATCAATCAGCTATTCCGTTATTTACAAGAAAATTTATCGTCTATGAAAATTTAACCTATATCGACGCAAATATTTCCACTCCTAAACAACCTAAAAATAGCCGAACGCATCAAAAAGTAAACTTAAAGATCAACTATGGGGATCTTGAAACCTCAAATTCACAAGAAGATTTTAAAGTGGTTTTAATTCAAAATAGAGATTGGAAGCATGCCCTCATGCCTTTGCTCCCTACACAACTAATCCCCAATGAAAAAACATTGATTTTCAACTACTTCAATGATGAGATGCTCTTTCCAGGCTTAAATAATTTCAGATTTTTTGATGCCCGATCCATAAGCTATCGGGGTCAAAATGTAATGGCGCTTCAACCCACCAGCCGAGGCATAGAATTAATATTGGAGATAGAATCTCCAAAAAAAGGTTTGGCCTTTAGTCAAACATTAAATACAGATTTAAACGGTGCCTACTACACCCAAACTTTGGATCCCAATGCCCAAAATTTTAATTCAGAATATGTTTGGGTAAATTTCAGAATGGAAATGGCGAAAATCAATGGTGACATTTTCATTCATGGAGGTTTTAATAATTGGCAGTTGAACTCACAAAATAAAATGTCTTATGATGAGAATATGCAGGCTTACACGGGTAGTATTCGAGTAAAGCAAGGATTTTATAATTATAACTATTATGTATCAAGCGACCAGTATCCTTTTTATTGGATAGATGGCAATCATGGCGAACATCGTAATAATTATGAAATACTCGTCTATCACCGAGCTCCGGGATCTCTTAATGACAGACTCGTAGGCTATAAAAAGCTCTAAATAAAAAGAAGCACTTGCTTAGATCATTGAATGTGGTGATCTGGAGTTATTCCCCCCCCTAACCTATACATTGAATCGAAAGTGCATTATATCACCGTCCTTCACAATATATTCTTTTCCTTCAATGGCCAACTTTCCAGCCTCCTTGCATCCTTGTTCGGTTTGATAACGTTCATAATCCGTCAATTTAATCACCTCGGCTTTGATAAAACCCTTTTCAAAATCGGTATGTATGACCCCTGCCGCTTGAGGTGCTTTCCAGCCCTCTTGAATCGTCCAAGCACGTACCTCTTGAACACCCGCCGTAAAATAGGTAATGAGTCTTAAAATGCGATAAGAGGTCTTAATTAATCGATTCAATCCAGATTCAGTTAACCCATATTCTTCAAGAAATAAATTTTTGTCTTCTTCTTCTTCAAATTCAGCTATTTGCGCCTCGAGGGAAGCACAAACCAATATTACCTCAGCATTTTCCTTATGTACAAATTCTACCAATTGCTTGCTCCATTTATTCCCATTGATCACGTGCTCCTCTTCCACATTAGCGACATAAATAACCGGCTTATCGGTCAGCAAATTAAGGGAATTTATGAAGGTCATGGCCTCATCATCTCTCTCCAGTGATCTCACATTTTGTCCTGATTCCAAATGGTTTTTGAATGCATTCAAAACATCATATTCCTTACGGGCCATTTGATCTCCTGATTTAGCCAATTTTTCGACTCTTGCACATCTTTTATCAACAGAATCTAAATCTTTTAGTTGTAGTTCTGTATCAATGACCTCTTTATCCGATATGGGATTGACCACTCCTTCTACATGTATGATGTTGTCATTATCAAAGCAACGCACCACATGAATGATGGCATCTACCTCACGTATATTAGCCAAAAATTGATTGCCTAATCCCTCTCCCTTACTTGCCCCTTTGACAAGTCCTGCAATGTCCACAAATTCCATGGCGGTTGGGATCACTTTCTCAGGATGAACCAGTTCTTTCAGAATTTTTAATCTTTCATCAGGTACCGTGATTACCCCTATATTAGGCTCTATGGTACAAAAAGGGAAATTAGCCGCCTCCGCTTTCGCATTGGATAACGCATTAAACAAAGTAGATTTACCCACATTAGGCAATCCTACGATTCCACATTGTAATCCCATTTTTTTTATCCTTGGTTTTGAAACTAAATATTTGTTAAGATTTTTTAATCCAGCGTCCCATGTTTCAACGCATCAAGGAGCATCCACTGATCATTGAACTCCCAGTAATACTCATCTAGTACTTAAATTAAAAAATATAATTCACTGAAGGTATTATTGACGCTCCTGACGGTTTTCGTCTTCTCGCTCTATTTCATCAAAATCAACTTCAGGCATCAACTCCTCTTTGATGTGATCAACGGTACTGTTGAGCGCATTCACAAACTTATGGAAATCCTCTTTATATAAAAATAGCTTATGCTTTTCATATACAAATTCGTCATCCTTAAATCGGCGTTTACTCTCCGTTATGGTGAGATAATAATCATTAGATCTTGTTGCTTTGACATCAAAAAAGTAAGTTCTTTTTCCCGCCTGCACTTTCTCTGAATATATTTCTTCCCTTCTATTATCATTGTTATCATCCACGGCTATACTATTTTGGATTGCTGTTCAAATTGCATAGCAAGTTTATGCAAAAAATTGAACAATTTATACAAAAATAATGCAGTATTGCTCGAACTGACTTAATATAGCCCCTAAATTAATATTTTAGCAAAAAAATATTGCTATGGGTTTAGATTTATCATCGATTAAAAAATTTGACAATTTAGAATTGCTTGCCAAAGAGTTGGTTGAAGGATTCATCACAGGTTTACATCGATCCCCTTATCATGGCTTTTCTGTTGAATTTGCCGAACACAAGCATTATAATTTTGGCGAAAGTACAAAAAACATAGATTGGAAAGTCTTTGCCAAAACGGATCAACTTTTCGTCAAGCAATATGAAGAAGAAACCAACCTTAGATGCACGATCTTAATGGATATTTCTCAAAGCATGTACTATCCTAAACCAAAATATGACAAAATAAGGTTTAGCATCTACTGTGCTGCTGCCCTTTCTCACTTAATGATTTCTCAACGAGATGCCGTAGGCTTAATAGGCTTCTCAGACGGTGTGAAATTAACGACGGCACAGAAATCTAGTAAATCACACCTCCACCAATTACTCCTCCAATTGAGTCATTGGATGGAGACGGAAAGCACCCAATCGTCTTCCTCTCAAATCGCTGAAAGTATTCATGCCGTTGCCGACAAAATCAGTCGACGGTCATTGGTGATCCTTTTTACAGATATGTTTCAAAACTCCTCATCGTCTACCGATCTCTACGAGTCTCTTCAACATCTTAAACATAAACATCATGAAGTTTTAATTTTTCATGTTTCGGATCAAAATACGGAGAAAGCCTTTAATTTCGAAGATCGGCCCTATCTTTTCATAGATTCAGAAAATGGACGAAAAATAAAAATCACTCCTTCTCTACTCAAAGAGCGATACCGAATAAAGACGGAAAAATTTTATCATGATATTCAACAAATGTGTGGTCAACTTAAAATCGACTTTGTCGAGGTAGATACAAAAGACGCTTTCGATAAAATATTAGGGGCCTATCTTGTTAAAAGAAAAAAAATGAGATAGTTTTTGATTGATGAATTTAATCAAGATGCAACCATTCTTTTTTGGTCATCAATTCATCTTTCGTCTCAACATAGTCAGGATCATCGACACAGCAATCCACAGGACATACCGCCGCACATTGTGGTTCTTCATGAAAACCTGTACATTCGGTACATTTACCTGGTACAATATAATAGAACTCTTCAGATACCGGCTCCTGATCGGTCTGCGCATCCAAGGTAATCCCCCCTTCTAACGTCACTTCCTTTAATCCCGTGCCGTCGGACCATTTCCATTGCTCACCCCCTTCGTAGATAGCAGTATTGGGGCACTCGGGTTCGCAGGCGCCACAATTGATACATTCGTCGGTTATAATGATTGCCATTCTAATAAATAGTTAATTTTTCCACAAAACTAGTAACAAAGTAATTAGCGAAGTTGTTTCAATAGAATAAAAAAATATTTATGATCCAGAAAGTATTTTAAATAATCGTAATCAAAGTAGCGCTGAGAGGCAGCCTAGCCCGTCAATCTATCAGTTTGTAAAGTTCTGAAATTTTTAAAGCACGATCCTTCCAATAGGCATCATCAAAAAATCCATATTGAGAAGGTTGGTAATTACCGATCAAATCAACCTTAGATTTTTCTGGAACCTTCAGGCCCAAACACCAATAAGCTGCGTTAACCAACATTCTTCGCGTACCCTCAGCAACTAAATCTGTTGAGGCCCCCATCGTTGTGGCAAAGACCCTTCCCTCTTTACCCTTCGGGATCTGATAGTTTTTGATCCATGCTATGGGCATCATCGGCGCATTGAGATCAATGGACACGGTATCCCCTCGCCCATTTTTTCTTTTCACAATAGCCCCTAGTTCGCTATCGCTAGGCCTCATTCCAAAAAACAGATCTGACTTATCATAGGGACCGTCTCGCTCAGTAACTTGTCCAAGCAATAACGGAACTGCATCGTCAGCCATGGGCAATCTAATGGCATAAACATCGGTTGACCCCCAAATCTCACCAGGAAATATGCCCTTAAAAACAGGATGATCCCGAGATGCCTTAGGAACGATACCCAGGGTGCTTTGCTGGCCATGAGCGCCGTGGTGAGCGATCCATTTTTCACCTAAGATCAATTTTCCAAAGCCTCCCTGCCAGATATCATGCTCTTTATAATAATTACCATAATGCGCATAGCTACTCTGGATAGGACCCGTATCAAATTTAAAAGCATGGGTCGCCGTACGCATGCCTAAAATAGGCTTTCCGCTTTTTAAATAATCATCGATATAGCGCATTTGTGCATCAGGCAAGGCTCTGAAACGTGTTAGAATAATCATTAAATCCGCATCGGCCAATGCCACTAAACCTGGGATGTTATTTTGATAATTCGGATTTACAATGCCTGGATAATTGGGATTTTGGGCAAATAAAACCGTACAATTAAATCCATGATTGACATTTAAAATTTTGGCCAGTTGAACCAAGGCCTCTTCAGATCTATATTCTTCATCTCCAGAAATCAACACAATTTTTGCCTTGTCAGGGCTTCCCTTCCATTGAAGCCATTTTATTGTTGAATCCTTCTCAGTAGGCATCCCAATCATCAATTGTGATCCTTGGATATCCAACTGATGGATGAGAAATAGAGCTAATATTAGATATTTGAACCATTTCATGGGCTAATTTTCGATCCCTCCAAAACTTGAGGAAAATGAATTTTATTTAAAGATATTCAAAAAATAATTCAAGAAAGTCTTTCAATCACAAAATGATGGGACCAAAAAACTTATCATTGGAGATCCGCTGTTATTTAAAACCTCTATTGAAAAAAACATTTTTGTAACAAATAAGATTGGTAATAAAAATAACTAGGTCTGATCAACTATTCAATTCTTACCTTTGTAACGAAAATGCAATGGATCTATGAAATTGGAAGAACGCCTTAATGCTTTTGTCAAATTAAATCAAGTCCTAAGTGAACTATCGGCCTTCGAACAGGATGAAATTATAACGCAAGCCGCAAATAACAATCGTTGGTTTGATACATCCAACGTAGAACAAGCCCTTGCGGGACTCATCCATTTAACTGAGCCCGTCAAAATGGAAGCTTGGTTGGCTGGTTACAACATTCAGTCAGCAAAACAGAAAATCATTGGCTTGATTATGGCTGGAAACATACCTTTGGTGGGGTTTCATGACTTGATGTGCGTGCTCTTGTCGGGTCATAAAGCAGCCATAAAGTTGAGCAGTCAAGATTTGTTTTTAATGCAATGGATCATCCGTAAACTCTGTGAAATTGAACCTGCCTTCATTGACCAGATCGATGTTTGTGAGCAGCTCAAAGTTATGGATGCTGTGATTGCAACGGGTAGCAATAATACCGCCAGGTATTTTGATTATTATTTCGGAAAATATCCACATATTATTAGAAAAAACAGAACCTCTCTAGCTATTCTAAATGGTAAAGAAACAGATACTGAACTCATGGAACTAGGAAAAGACGTCTTTACTTATTTTGGGTTAGGTTGTCGAAATGTCTCCAAAATATGGGTTCCTCAAGATTATGATTTTTTACCTCTTCTAGATCTATGGGCATCCTTTAAAAAAGTTGCTGACAACTTTAAATACCATAATAATTATGAATATAATAAATCCATATATCTAGTCAATGGGGTTACTCATTTGGATACGGGTTTTTTGCTGCTCACTGAATCCGAAGCCCTCACTTCACCGATTTCTGTGTTATACTACCAAAAATATCAAAATCTAACTGAGGTTGATCAATATCTCACTGAAAATCAGGACAAAATTCAATGTACTGTATCGAGTCAGCTGTCAAAGAAGTTCATTCCTTTTGGACAAACGCAAGTCCCTGAAGTTTCAGACTACGCTGATGGCATGGATGTGATGCGATTTTTGAATACGCTTTAAATACAAAGTTTAACCTTTAAAAGTTGAGCGAAAACTAAATCATATCAGATAACCTCTATTTAAAAAAATGGTTGTCAAGGTTTAGATTATATCATCACACGATCCTTTCCCATTCTTAATTTTAATGAATTCATTTAGTGGTGCGACAAGAATCCAGAAGCTTTTCAATTACCACTGAAAATGTGTATTTTTGATCACTAAATGATCTTCAGATATTTCAAAACAAAATTCTTCATGAAAAATATATTATTAGGCACTTTTATCATCTTCTCTGTTACCCTTTGTAAACCAAAAAAAGAGTCTGAAAAGACTGAAAATACAGTATCAAAGCCCCAGATACAATTGGTCAAAGCACCCTCTTCTCCAGCTTATCTGGATTCGGAATTGAATTTATCAGACATAAACCTAACCGCCACTGACACGAGTTATTTGGTCGATTTTGATTTTGATGTAAAAAATTATGAGCTGGGTACTCTCACCTCAGATGCCAATGACCGAGGCATTGCCAATTCAGCAAAAGGACAACATATTCATCTTATTTTAGATAATGAGCCTTATTCTGCACATTATGACCCAATCGCGCAAAAAAACTTACCTAAAGGTCAATACGTAGCCCTAGCTTTTCTCTCACGTTCCTACCATGAAAGTGTCAAAAATGAAAATTCCTTCGTACTTACCACTTTTGATGCTGAAAGTTCTAAAGCATTCCCTTATAAATTTGACGAAAAGGGACAGCATATGTTTTATAGCCGTCCGAAGGGGACTTACAAAGGAAGTGACATCAACAACCTCTTACTTGATTTCTTTCTCATCAATGTTACTCTTGGCCCCGACGGAAATAAGGTACGTGCCACGATAAATGGTGAGATCTTTATGATCGATGAGTGGGTGCCTTACTATATCAAAGGATTAACGCCCGGGATACTCACAGTAAAGCTTGAACTTTTAAATGCTGATGGCATACTGATCGAAGGTCCTTTCAACGAAGTGACACGAACCGTGACCCTCTCAGAATAAGAGGAGCCGTCAATAGTTAAGATAAAATTATCAATTAAGCTATTAAAACAGGACCTTAACGCCTTTGTTTCAAAGGATTCTAAATAATCATTCTAATATGGTAGACAGCCGGGAATTTATACTTTAAAAACCATCCATGTATTTAATCTTTGATACTGAAACTACCGGACTTCCTCTGCGTAGGAATGCGCCTATAGAAGAAGTGGATAACTGGCCTAGATTGGTTCAAATTGCATGGCAAGTGCATGATGCCTTTGGTAACTTAAAATCTCAAGGGAATAAGATCATCAAACCAGAGGGTTACACCATTCCCTTCAATGCACAAAAAATTCATGGGATAAGTACTGAGCGGGCTTTACTTGAAGGAGATTCACTCAAATCGGTACTTGATACGTTTGCCGGAGAACTCAAAAACATACAAGTCCTGGTGGGTCACAATATTGACTTTGACAATAAAATTGTGGGTGCTGAGTTTTTTCGATGTAATTCCCAAAATTTACTTGCCGATTTCCCAAGTATAGATACCTGTTTTCAAACCAAGGAGTTCACGCAACTCAGAGGAGGCATAGGAGGTCGATTAAAAGCACCTAAATTAATTGAACTTTATGAAAAACTTTTTGGAACGTCTTTTGGAGATGCTCATGATGCCGCTTATGATGTAGACGCTACTGCGAAATCCTTTTTTGAATGTCTCCGCAGGGGAATCCTTGAGCCGTTTGAACCCATCCCAAAAGAGGATATAAAATATCAGGCTCCAGAACTCGAAAAAGCAAATTTCTCCGTCATCGAGGAAAAAGAAATCGTTGTTAAAAAGCAAGATACTCAAGCGCTCAGTAAAGGTGAATTTACGCACCTTCACCTCCATTCTCAATTCTCTGTACTTCAAGCAACACCCGAACTCGATGGGATCTTTGAAAAAGCAACTGCTCTCAAGATGGGTGCGGTTGCGATTACTGATTTAGGCAACTTATTCGGCGCTTTTAAATTTGTTCGCTTGGCCAAAAAGTACGGTATAAAACCTATTATAGGCTGTGAGTTTTATGTGGCCGAAGAACGAAAAAAGACAAAATTCACCAAAGACAGTCCTGACAAAAGGTTTCAACAAGTGCTCTTAGCTAAAAATAAAAAGGGTTATCAAAATTTAGTCAAGCTGAGCTCTCTTGCTTACATCGAAGGTAATTATGGTCTTTATCCCCGAATAGATAAAGACCTGATTATTGAATACAGCGAAGGCTTAATCGCCCTAAGTGGTGGTTTGAGAGGAGAGATTCCAAATTTAGTACTTAATGTGGGTGAGACCCAGGCAGAAGAAGCCCTGAAGTGGTGGAAGGATGCTTTTGGTGATGACTTTTATCTCGAATTGAATCGGCACGGTATTCCTGAAGAAGACCATCTGAATCAAATATTAAATCGATTTTCATCATCCTATGGTATCAAAACCATCGCTGCTAATGAATTATTCTATTTGAATCAAGAAGATGCAAAGGCCCATGATGTGTTGATCTGCATTAAAGAAAATGAAAAACAAAGTACACCCATAGGTAGAGGACGAGGATTTAGACACGGAATGGTCAACGATCAATATTTCTTTAAGAGTCAAGAAGAGATGAAAGTCCTATTTGATGATCTTCCTGAGGCCATAGAAAATATTAGTGCGCTGGTTTCCAAAATAGAACATTTTGAATTGGAGCGCGAGGTGCTTTTACCCGACTTTGATATCCCTGAATCTTTTTTAAATCTACAAGATCAATCGGACGGTGGAAAGCGTGGAGAAAATGCCTATTTAAGAGACCTCACCTACAAAGGTGCGGAAAAAAGATATGAGCAGATCGACGATGCATTAACAGAGCGTATTGATTTTGAGTTAGAAACCATACAAAATACAGGCTATCCTGGCTATTTTTTGATCGTCCAAGATTTCACCTCAAAAGCACGTGAAATGGATGTTGCAGTTGGACCTGGTCGCGGTTCTGCCGCAGGTAGTGTCGTCGCTTATTGTATTGGTATTACCAATGTAGATCCCATTGCTTATAATTTACTTTTCGAGCGTTTTTTAAACCCAGATAGGGTCTCCCTTCCCGATATCGATATTGATTTTGACAATGAAGGTAGAGAGAAAGTAATCAATTACGTAGTCAATAAATATGGATTCAATCAAGTAGCCCAAATCATTACTTATGGTACAATGGCCCCAAAATCTGCTATCAGAGATGCGGGTCGTGTCATGGAATTGCCCCTATCAGAGACGGACAAAATTGCCAAATTAATTCCTGAAAGACCTGGAACTAATTTTATTCAAGCACTGAAAGAAGTTCCTAGCCTCAAGACCATCCAAAAGGGAAATGATTTACCCTCACAGGTATTAAATCAAGCCGTGATTTTAGAGGGATCCCTAAGAAATACGGGGATTCATGCATGTGGAGTGATCATCACGCCTAAAGACATGTCCAATTATATTCCCATGGCCCGGGCAAAAGATTCTGAATTGCTCATCACCCAATTCGATAACAGTGTCGTAGAATCAGCAGGTATGCTGAAAATGGATTTTCTAGGATTAAGGACGCTTTCTATCATTAAAACAGCGATAGAAAACATAGATAAGATACATGGTATTCAGATTGATATTGATCTCATACCCTTAGATGATAAAGCTACCTATGAATTATATCAAAAGGGAGCAACCAACGGAACTTTTCAGTTTGAATCGCCGGGTATGCAAAAACATCTTCAGGCTTTAAAACCTGATAAATTTGAAGATCTAATTGCCATGAATGCGCTCTATCGCCCCGGGCCGATGGAATACATCCCTAACTTCATCAGTCGTAAGCATGGTACAGAAAAAATCCATTATGATTTACCAGATATGGAAGAATATCTGGCAGAGACCTATGGTATCACTGTTTACCAAGAGCAAGTCATGCTGCTCTCTCAAAAAATAGCGGGCTTTACCAAAGGAGAAGCCGATGTTTTAAGGAAAGCAATGGGCAAGAAAATATTCAAACTACTTGAAGAACTCAAACCCAAGTTCATTAATCAAGCCAAAGCGAAAGGTCATGACCAAGCTAGTCTAGAGAAAATATGGAAGGATTGGGAAGCTTTTGCTGCCTATGCTTTCAATAAATCTCATAGTACCTGCTACTCTGTGGTGGCCTATCAAACAGGGTATCTTAAGGCCAATTACCCCGCTGAATATATGGCGGCCGTGTTGACTCACAATCAAAACAATATTGATAAGGTCACTTTTTTCATGGAAGAATGCCGAAATCAAAATATCGTGGTTTTGGGTCCTGATGTCAATGAATCTGATCAGCATTTCACAGTGAATTCAGCCGGTGAAATTAGATTTGGCCTCGGAGCCATTAAAGGTACCGGTGAAGCGGCAGTACAAGCTATCGTGGCTGAACGAAAAGATGAACCTTTCGAGGATCTCTTTGATTTCGCAGTTAGGGTCAATTTGCGAGCAGTGAACAAAAAATCATTTGAAGCCTTGGCAAAAGCTGGTGGTTTTGATTGCTTCCCCGCCTATCACCGAAGGCAATATGTGGAGCCTGATATGGAAGGGAGTTCATTGATAGAAAGAGCCATTTCCTATGCAAATAAAGTTCAGCAGGAGGCTTTAAGTGCGCAAGGATCATTGTTTGGTGGCGGGGAAAGTAAGGGACTATCAAAACCAAAAGCAGGTGAAGTGGCTCCGTATGGAGAGATAGAAAAACTAAATATTGAAAAAGATTTGGTTGGCCTTTACATCTCTGGACACCCTTTAGACCAGTATAAATTTGAAATGCGTTTCCTTACTAAAGGAAAAATCAGTGATCTAAAAGATCTCACATTAGTCAACGGTCGTATATTCAAAATAGGAGGAATTATTAGTCAAGTGCAACATAGAATGACTAAAAAAGGTAGCCCGTTTGGTCAATTTACCTTTGAAGATTATAGTGACAGTCACACCTTTTTCCTATTTTCAGATACCTATTTAAAGTTTAAAAGTTATTTAGAAGTGGGTTGGTTTTTATCCTTAAGTGGATCCGTTCAAAACAGATGGAAAAGTGAAGAACTAGAATTTAAAATCTCCAATATGGAATACTTAGGAGATATTAGAGAAAAGGCCATCAAGGGACTCGAAATTCAAGTAAACCTTCAAGATATTAATGAGAACCTCATTGATGAACTCCAAAAATTGGGAGAGGAGTTCCCTGGAAATTGTGTGATCAAATTAAATATTTATAATAGGTATGAAGACCGCATGATCAATGTGGAAATGCTCAGTCGAAGCGTAACCATTGACCCTAACTATGCACTTATAAAAAAAATAGAATCAATGGTTGACCTTCGCTATAAAGTACTGCTACACTAAAAAAATTTATGTTAAAGTAGTAGTCATATTGTTAATTGAGGTTACAAATTGTTTAAGTTTGCAACTTAAAAAAAAAATTAATAAACAATAAGTTAAAGAAAAATTTTATGTCAAAGCCAGTAGAAATAACAGATAGTAATTTCGAGGAGATCATCAACTCAGACAAACCTGTATTGGTTGATTTTTGGGCAGAATGGTGTGGCCCTTGTAAAATGATCGGCCCCTTGGTTGAAGAGTTAGCAAATGAATTTGAAGGTAAAGCCATCATTGGAAAAGTAGATGTTGACACCAACCCTGAAGTTTCTGCCAAATTTGGCATCCGATCGATACCTACCCTACTTGTCTTCAAAGGTGGAGAAATCGTCGACAAACAAGTGGGAGCAGTCCCCAAGTCGGTATTGAGCGAAAAAATAGAAGCCCAATTGGCTTAAAGTCTTAAATTAAATAGATCTTATTTAATTTAAGATCTATTTAATTGGCTTTCAATGATCAAGTGTTAATAAATGGGGCCGCTTATACAAATCCTAAATAAAGCCTATCACACAGCGTTCCTCACTCAAAAGATCCATATCTTTTCTTGAAAAAGCCGATTTAATGTCTTGCATTCTATCCCTGAATGCAGCACTGAACTCCTTACGTTTTAAAGCCTCAAGAAATCTTCTAACCTCAATTTCCTCTTCCAATACCAATTCAGGAACCATTGCTGTCTTGTTGTCATCACCTTTGGCCACCATCGTAAAATAAGATGAATTGGTATGTCGGGCCGTGCCCATCTTAACGTTTTCAGCTACTACCTTCATTCCCACAACCAAAGATGATTTACCTACATAATTCACTGAAGCATAAAACGAAACCAAATCTCCTACTTCAACAGGTTGAAGAAACTCAACATTTTCGATCGATACCGTCACACAATAGTTACCCGCATGCTTACTTGCGCAAGCATAGGCCGTCTTATCCATTATGGACAATAAGATACCCCCATGTATTTTTCCGCCAAAATTTGCGTAGGAGGGGATCATTAATTCAGTAATGGTAGTTTGGGAATTTTTAACTGTTTTGGCTTCCATGAGTTTGATTATTTAATTGCCTAAAGTTAGTGGAACTAGAATTGTTCAAAACATTTTTACAACTTAATTAGATTTCTTTTTAAAGAAATTATCAACATGTTTATAAACATCCTGAAAAGATATCAAGTACTTTATCCACATAACAACTACATAATATTAACGATTTTTTGAGAATCTCAAAGAATGAAAGTTCCCTGTTGATGTAATGCCAAACATATTGTCTAAATTGTGGCAATATAATTTGAGAAAGCATTGAAATTTAGTGAACTAGGATTCCATCCAGACTTATTGCAGGGCATTGATGCAATAGGTTTTGAATCCGCAACGCCCATCCAAGAGCAAGCAATTCCCGTCATTTTAGCTGGTAAAGATCTTATAGGATCTGCACAAACAGGTACCGGAAAGACCGCGGCCTTTTTGCTCCCCATTATCAATGATATTTTAACTAAAAATGAACCTGAAGCAACTAAATGCTTAATCGTTGTTCCCACTAGGGAATTGGCCATTCAGATAGATCAACAAATGCAGGGGTTATCCTATTTTACACGGGTAAACTCCATCGCAGTTTATGGTGGTGGAGACGGAGATCTGTTTGCTCAAGAAAAAAAAGCACTTTCAGAGGGCGCATCAGTCATTACGGCTACACCTGGAAGGTTGATCGCTCACCTCAAAATGGGCTATGTAAATATGAAAAGCTTACGCTTTCTTGTGCTTGACGAAGCTGATCGCATGCTAGACATGGGTTTTCATCAAGACATTCAGAAAATCATTTCATTTCTTCCCGCAAAACGTCAAAATTTGATGTTTTCAGCTACTATGCCCCCTAAGATGAGAACAATGGCTAAGGAAGTCCTAAATAATCCTGAAGAGATTAATGTCGCCGTTTCTGTACCTGCAGACAAAATCATCCAAGTAGGATTTGTCGTACACGATACTCAAAAAATTCCCATGATAGAACATGTGCTCAGTGCAGGGAATTTTTTAAGTGTTATTGTATTTTGTTCAACTAAGGAAAATACCAAAAATTTAACCAAATCCCTAAAAAAATTAAAATTCTCGGTCGCCGAAATACACTCAGACCTTGATCAAAAAGAACGGGGTGAAGTACTTAATCTATTTAAAGCAAAAAAATTAAGTATTTTGGTGGCTACAGACATATTGTCGCGAGGGATTGATATTGAAGACATTGAATTGATCATCAATTATGATGTTCCCAATGACGTAGAAGATTATATCCATAGAATTGGACGAACCGCCAGAGCAGCTGCCAAGGGCGTTGCCTTTACCTTTATCAATGAAAAAGAACAAAGACAATTTGGGGATATTGAGAAATTCATTGGAAGAACCATAGCCAAAGCTGAAATCCCTACGAGTTTAGGTGACGCTCCAGCTTATAACCCTGATCAGAAAAGGGCGCATCACAAGCCCTTCCATGCAAAAAAACGCAGGTGACCTTTGGGGATAAAACGAGCTAAAATTCGTTAGATCCAAGTATATTATCTATTTTAGTACCGTCCTTGAATCGGCATTTTTTTTTAATTTTGTATCTCAATATTTTAGTTTTTCACATGCGATCATTTAAACTTGCTTCCCTCATCTTATTATTTGGCCTCTTGATCTCTTCATCATGTGTCTCCAATGCATCTGAATCTCGGAATCGCCATACAAACATTACTAAAGAATTTCCTAGCGACATAAAACTAGATACGGCTACATTTGCAGGCGGTTGTTTTTGGTGCATTGAAGCCTCATTTGAACAAATTGAAGGCGTCTTTGAAGCGGTTTCTGGATATGCTGGGGGTACAGAGAATAATGCCCGATATGATCTTGTTTCATCAGGCAAGACTACGCACGCAGAAGCAGTACAAATCTATTTTGACCCCAATAAGATCACATATGAAACCTTGTTAGATATCTTGTTTACGGCACATGACCCTACTCAGTTGAACCGACAAGGGCCTGATGTTGGAAAACAATATCGATCAGTGGTTTTTTATCATAATGGGGCTCAAAAAGAAATAGTGTCTCAGAAAATAAGAGATATAAGTCCTGTTTTTGACCGTCCTATCGTCACGCTCATCGAACCTTTGGTCGCTTTTTTCCCCGCTGAGGACTATCATCAGGATTATGAAAAAAATAATCCATATCAGCCCTATGTTTTGAGTGTTTCAAAACCAAAAATAGATTTAGTCGCCAAAAAATTTAAAGCCCTTTTAAAAGTACCCAAATAATTTCAAAAGCAGACTTAGACGCCTACGGAATCAAGCCCTTATATTTGAACGTTAAAAGCTCATAATAATGAACACTCAGACAAAAGAAAGTCAAAATAATTTTATCCATATGGTCTTCTTTTGGTTAAAAGATACCTCGCATAAGCAGGTAGATGCTTTCAAAAACCGTACGATTTCTTTCCTTGATCAGGTCAAAAGCATTGCCTCCTATCATGTTGGGATTCCCGCAACGACAGATAGGCCGATCATTGAACGAAGTTATACCGTTGCTTTAGTGGTCACCTTTAAAGATAAAAAGGAACATGATATTTATCAGGAACATGAAGCGCACAAGCACTTCATAGATGACTGTCAACACTTATGGGATAGCGTGAAGGTTTTTGATACCAATAAATGAAAATCTATTAAACTCGCTTACAAATCCCATTGTATGGGCAATATTCACATTTTTTGAGATCATGGGTCTGATCGAAGGGAATTTCAGGATCCCAAATTTCGGTAAGTAATTCATTCAAAACTTGCTCAAAACCATCACTGTACTGTCCAAATGATTGTACTTGAGTTTCTGCTTGACCCTTCTCTTTGTGAGTCAATTTCCAATCAAATTTATCATCAAAAAGATGCTTACTATTAAATATACTGGGTTCAATGCGATCGTACGAATCTTTGTATCCACTTTGTACTAAATAGCTATAGAAAAATATTTGAAAAGCGGTTTTATTTCGTTTAGTGTTTTCAGAATCAATGAGTGAAGCAAGGGTCTCGAAGATTTTCTCATCCTTACCCGTTTTATAATCTACCACCCTCAACACACCCGCTTTTAAATCAATTCTGTCAATTTTACCCTTGAGACCGATCACCTGCTTTCTACCATTTACCTGAATCGGAAGGTCAACAGAGAAACCGTCTTTAGTACCTGACTCTAAGCCTATTATTTTAAATGGAGCATACTCTTCATCTATATCCAATATTTTATTGATCATCTTTTTTATTATTTCAGCAGCGATGATATTTCTGCCTTCAATCATTATTTTTTTCTTGTCTCCCTTAATTTGATAATGCTTACGAAACGCTTCATTAATGGCTCCATCCACTCCTTCTCTCAACCAAAAGAAATGCGGAGCACTCACGATAGCTGTCTTTTGTACAATCATGAATTGGCGATATAAAATTTCCATGGCATCGTGAAGAATATTACCAAAAATCATGGCGTCTAGTTCTTCTTGAATTTGATCCTCTTCGTACAATTCCGTGATGTATTTATAATAAAACCTGAGTTTACAATAGAGATAAGTATCCAACGCTGATGGGGTCAATCTACTCATATAGGGCGTCTTAAAATCCGTAGTGAACCTTGCTAGCTTTTTCATAACCGAATAATCCTTATTCACTGAGATTTCTTTTTTGACAGGGAGTGCAATGGGATTCGCTAATATTTTCTTTTCGATCGAATGAACCGATTCAAGCTCCAGTTGTTTTACCAAACGACTCAATTCTCCATTCACATTGAATTCCGAGATGCTATTATAATAAAAAACTACTTCCCGAGAACGTTGTAACAATCGGTAAAACAAATAAGCATATATCGCATCTTGATGTTCATGGGTAGGTAAGTCAAACGCTCTTCTGATATTGTAGGGGATAAAAGATCCACTTCTTGGGGGTGCGGGCCAGGCATTTTCATTCATGCTCAAGACAAAAACATGTTCAAAATCTAGATTCCTAGTTTCTAATATACCCATGATCTGGATCCCTCTTAAGGGCTCACCTGAAAAGGGTATTTTCAAACTTCTAGAAATTTTCTGGAACAATTGGATCAAAAATTCATAGGATAGGAGATCAACTTGCACTCCTAGCACTTCTCTCAATTGAAAAATGTGTTGATAATATTTATGAATAAAGGCCCTATCGAGGCCGTCTTTTTCTATCTCTGATTGATCTTCAAATGTTTTAAGGATTTCTAAGAGATAATCTAATGGATTTTCTGGCTTCGAAAATATTAATTTTAATAAGGGTGAGTTCAGAGGAATCTGACTGCCCCCTACAAAAACCAGATTATACTTTTTAATTTTAGCATTAAACTCTTTGAAACGAGTGACGTCCAACCCATAAATCAAGGGATGCTCCAAGATAGCGACGACGGGTTTATGATAGAAAATATCACCATGGGCCGCAGGCCTTCGCATATTTTGAAGCATCAATATACTTTCCAATAAGGCATATATAGGCGTATCTTTGAGGGGAAAGCCCATCGTTATGTTGATCTCATTCAACGCCTTGGGCAATGCATGCAAAACAGGAAATAGCATGTATTCATTGGGTAGGACAATGACTACATTTTCTGCTTTGAAATGAGGTGCTGACATTAAAATTGATAATTTTTCACCCAAAGCTTTGGCTTGACCCACTTCCAAGGAAACGCCAACAGCGGTCATTGATTTGGGTTCATCAATGTGGTTAGGGGTCTTTGATTTAAAAGTGTTACCTAGAATGCCATCTTTCTGATACATACGGTGAAAATAGCCTGCCTCCTGGGACGTATCTTGTAGGTAATAAGCATCTGTATCCCAAAGCACCTCCGCTCCTTTATGCTCGACATAATATTTTACAATCCCCTCTTCAACGGCTGTTAATGCATTAAATCCAACAAAAATCAACTGCCCTTTATCAGGATAATCATCCGCTAATAAATGTGCTAAAAAATCCGCATAAATCATCCCAATGTATGCTTTCCCTTTTGCCGTCAATAGAGACTTATATTCAACATATATGGATTTAAGTATTTTCCATGTCTCCAAAAATATATCTTGGTTTTTGCTACTTTTAGGTAAAAAAGTAGCCCAAAAAGAAGTGATTATTTTTTTATCTTCTTCTGAAAGAAAATAAAATTCTTGATCCAGCTCCTTTTGAGATTTTATGCTGGTAAATAGTTGATGGGCGTCCACCCCATATTGATCTATTTCTTCAAAATCTTTTATGATCATCTCCCCCCAAAAGAAAAATTTATCGAGGGCCTCTCCTTTTTCCTGATGATTTAAGTAAACCTCATGTAACCATAGGACTGACTCAAAACTTTCTATTTTTTCAAATTGAGAATGGGCCAAAATAAAATCCTCAAGACTCGAAATATGAGGCAGCCAAATAGGTTGTTTAATCCTTTTTCCAAGTTCTTGCTGTAAGAAAAGTCCTGCTCTCCTATTGGGAAAAATCACCGTCAGATTTCTTGGATCCTGGTACTTTGTAAGCAACCGCTCCGCAAGGTCTCCAATAAAACTTTTCATGATGGATGAGGCGCCATTTAAGTCAAAAAAATAAATCTAGGTTTTTCTAGCGATCGTAAAGGCAAGAAGCTGCTCAAGCGAATTTCTATAAACTGAATCGGGATAGCTTTTAAGGATGGCAATAGCTTCTGATAGAAAATCATTCATTCTTTTTGTTGCATAATCAATGCCTCCTTTTGCTACCACGAACTCGATTATTTTTTTCACATTAGCTGATTTTTTTTCACTATCCGTAATCATTTTTTTAATGGTTGAAACCTCTGATGAACTGCTGTGTTTAAGTGCGTAAATGACTGGTAAAGTCATTTTCCTTTCTCGTATATCAATACCTGTGGGCTTTCCAATCGCTGCATTTTCATAGTCAAACAAATCGTCTTTTATCTGAAATGCCATACCCACGTTAGTGCCAAATGTTCCCATTTTTGCAATATCTTCTGCAGTTCCTCCACCCGAGCTTGCACCTACTTGACAACAAGAGGTAATCAAGCTGGCCGTTTTTTGCCTGATCACTTCATAATAAAGCTCCTCTGTGATATCTAATTTCCTTGCCTTCTCCATCTGAAGCAGTTCTCCCTCACTCATTTGCTGCACGGCATTAGAGACAATCCGAAGCAGTTCAAAATCATCATTTTTCAAGGAAAGCAATAGACCTTTTGACAACAGAAAATCTCCCACCAATACAGCTATCTTATTCTTCCAAAGGGCATTAATTGAAAAAAATCCCCGACGATAATGTGCGTTATCTACCACATCATCGTGCACCAAGCTGGCCGTATGCAATAGCTCTATCAATGCAGCTCCTCGATGGGTGGCTTCGTTGATGTTACCCGTTATAGCAGCAGTAAGGAAAACAAATAAAGGCCGCATTTGCTTCCCTTTTCTCTTGATGATGTAATCCATGATTTTATCAAGCAACATCACCTTGCTTTTCATAGACTGACGGAATTTTAATTCAAATTCATTCATTTCCTCTTTGACAGGAGCTTGTATGTCTTTGAGTGTGCTCATATAAATACAATATTAAACTACTTGACTGGCATAAAAAATAGGCACTTATAAACAACCTCATTAGATTTACACATATCCTTCATAAATGAATATGAAAAAAGCTGCGTATCATCTACTCGATGTCTTCACAAATAGGAAATTTGGAGGAAATCAATTGGCCATCTTCGAAGATGCAACAGAAATTCCTCCTGAAATGTTTCAAAATATTGCGAGAGAGCTAAATTTATCAGAAACCGTCTTCCTATTTCCAATAAATAAGGCAGGACAATATCCAATGCGTATTTTTACACCCATCAAAGAACTCCCTACTGCGGGCCATCCCAGTATTGGAACCGCCTATTTCTTGGCACAAAAGTTTCCAAAAGAAGACGGAGAAAGAGTTCTTACATTGGCCCAAACCATTGGTCCTATTGAGGTTAAAATCAAAATGTCCAAAAAAGGGATACTTATGGCTACCATGTATCAGATACCTCCTTATTTTGGAACCATCTTTGAAAATAGAAATGACATCGCACAATTATTTAACTTATCAGAATCCGATTTAATGGATTATCCTGTACAAGAAGTTTCTTGTGGCGTTCCTTATATTATCGTTCCAGTAAAATCAGTTGAAAACATCCAAAAATTGACTTTCAACACCCAAATTTGGGAACAGCTGAAAACTATATTAAAAGATCATAGTGTTTATGTGTTCACACCGCAGGGCTTATTACCCGACGGCGATTTACATGGCCGCATGTTTGCTCCAGAAATTGGCATCACCGAAGATCCCGCAACTGGTTCGGCCAACGGACCCTTAGCCTGTTATTTGTATAAATATGGTATAAAAAAAGGTCCCCTCATCAGTGAACAAGGTTTCGAGATAAATAGACCTAGTTTGATTCACATAGAAATTGAAAGCGAAAATGAAGCCATAAAAAATGTGAAGGTAGGTGGACAAGCCGTCTTTGTCGGACAGGGACAATTTATCATTGATTAAATAGTCAAATGTTTATATTTACGGACTTAAAAACATTAAATGAGTCAGAGTAGGCCTCGATATAAAGATATTCTCAAGAGAAAAAAAGATTGGCCCATTGTCAATCTTTCACAAAATAAAAAAACATTTCTAGATGAAGTGAGTCAAAATGTTTTTACTAATCTGATTCAAGGCGATGGTCGTAAAACCCTTCATGAAGAACTCGAAACGACCATCTACAGAGAGAAACAGCGTGTCATTAACAACCCATGGCGCGTAGATCCAAAAGATGATTTGACTTTTTGGAAACGTATCCAGAAAAAACAATTAGCTATTAAAAAAAGTAAGGATAAGATAACGATTGAGAAAGAAATATTAAAGGAAATCATTGATCGCTATTGTAAAGAAATCGTTGGCAGTTTCAATAAGTCATCTTATCGATTTGCAAAAAGGATTACCACTTTTGGGTTTGCCCGATTGCTCAATGCCGCCCGGGTCAAAGGGTTTAAATCAATATTCAGTCGACAACTAGATTTACAAGATCAAATTCATGTAGTGGGTGAGCCCGAACAATTGAGAAAATTGGCAAAAATAGGAACCATTGTACTGGTGCCTACTCATTTTAGCAATCTAGATTCCATTCTCATAGGGTGGGTCATACAATTTTTGGGGCTCCCTCCCTTCATCTATGGTGCTGGACTTAACCTATTCAATATAAAAATATTGGCCTATTTCATGAACAGCTTGGGGGCCTATAAACTAGATCGAAGAAAGAAAAACCCCATTTATTTAGAGACCTTAAAAGAATATTCAAAAAGAGCTTTGGAATGGGGATGTCACAGCCTTTTTTTTCCGGGAGGCACGAGAAGTCGATCCGGCCAAATCGAAAATTCATTGAAATTAGGCTTATTAGGTACCGCCATTGAAGCCCAACGATCCTTGATCAGTGACCACGGCAAGCAAGCCAAACCTATTTTTATTGTACCTGTGGTCATTAATTACCAGTTTACGCTCGAAGCACCTTCCTTAATAAATGAGCATCTCAAACGAACCGGCAGAGAAAGGTATTACAGAGAGTCGGATGCCTTTAGTAATTCTAAAAAAATCACCACCTTTCTAATGAAATTTTTTACCAAAAAATCTGACATCTCTGTCAGTATTGGTCGTGGTCTTGATGTTTTGGGTAATTATGTAAATGATCAGGGTCAAAGCTTAGACCAGCATGGACAAGTGATCGATATCAAAGATTATTTCCTTTCCAATGGAAAAGTTAACGTGGATAAGCAACGAGAAAATACCTATGTGCAGATTCTTTCTAAAAAAATCATTGAAGAATACTATAAGAATAATCGTGTTTACTCTAGCCATTTGGTTGCCTATACTGCCTTTAAAATGCTCGAAAGAAAAAATACTAAGCTAGATCTTTACAGTATTTTAAGACTATCTGAAGAGGACCTCACCTTAGATTATGAAGCTTTCAAGAAAAATTTTAAAAAGTTGCGAAAGGTCATTCTAGAGCTCAATGAACAAGATAAGGTAGATGTAAACGATAAATTTAAAAATAAAGCAGATGAATCCATCATTTATGGACTGAACAACGTAGGGATGTATCACGCTAAAAGACCCTTGATAAAAGCAAAGGACCAAATTTTAATACTCAATGCAAGCACACTCTATTATTACCACAACCGACTAGAGGGATATGGCCTTGAAAAATACATATAGCGCAACCGTCGGCGTCATTGGTACGGGTAATTTCGGTACCGCATTGGCCAATCTACTTGCTCATAAATGCAAACGCGTCCTACTTTATGCCCGAAATGAGCAAAAAGCAACGCAACTGATCAAAACTAGAAAAAATGGCTCCCACCAAATCGCTGATAACGTAGAAATCATCACTGATATCTCTTTACTTGCCGAGAAATGCAACGTCATTTTCCCAATAGTTCCTTCTATAAATTTCAGGGAGATGATGAAAAAACTATCTCCCTATCTAAAACCTTATCATGTCTTAATTCATGGTACAAAAGGATTTGATTTTAATGAAATAAATAATAAAAATAACGCCCTTAAAGAATCGAAAAATCAAATTTTCACTATGAGTGAGGTCATAAGACAAGAATCATCAGTGGTAAGAATCGGTTGTATTGCAGGCCCCAATTTGTCTAAAGAAATTGCCTTAAAGATGCCCGCAGCATCTGTCATTGCCAGCGACTTCGATGAAGTCATTCACCTAGGTCAAAAATATCTTAAAAGTGATCGGTTTTTAGTTTTTGGAAGTAATGATTTAATGAGTACTGAGCTTTGTGGGATTTTAAAAAATATCATTGCAGTAGGGGCCGGAACCATTGACGGTATGAAATTAGGTGAAAACGCCAAATCTTTATTTATCACCAGAGGCATGGTCGAAATGGTCGAAATAGGTAAAGCCATGGGAGGCCAAGTCGAACCCTTTTTAGGACTTGCAGGTATTGGTGATTTGATTGCAACGTGCTCAAGCAATCTGAGTAGAAACTACAATGTCGGGCTGAGGTTAGCTACTGGAGAAAAACTAAGTGAAATTACCCATTCCATGCGTGAAGTGGCCGAAGGAATCAAGACCATTGACATCATCCATGAATGGTCAAAAAATAATCCCATACGCATTCCAATTACCGAAACGCTCTACAAAATTATTCATGAAGAAATTACCGTTGAAGAAGCGCATGCTTACATGATGAAATTTCCTTTCACTTCTGAAATTAAATTTTTAAACTAATCTTTTATTTCAATAAATTCATCGCCCTGATTCTCTGTAATACGGTGGGATGTGAATAGTTAATAAAGACATTGGCCGGATGAGGCGTTAGATTAGATAAATGATCTCCACTCATTTTTTTCAACCCATCGATCAAAGGTTGCGCGGCAAAATGCGTTGCGGCATAAGCGTCCGCCTCATATTCATGTTTACGGCTGATCAAATTCATGATGATCCCTAATATTCTAGATACTGGGCTATATAAAATACCAAAAGCAAGCATATTGAGATGAATAGCCGTTACTTCACCCCCCATGGCAAAACTAACTTGCGTATTTAAAATCATTTTTGAGAGTAAAAAGAGCATCAATCCGGTCTGAACAATAGACATAAAGGTACCTATGTAGATATGATTCTTTTTGTAGTGACCCACCTCGTGGGCAAAGACTGCCGTAAGTTCATCAACACTGTGCTTGGCAATTAAAGTATCATAGAGGACTACTTTTTTCTTTTTTCCCAATCCTGAGAAAAAAGCATTGCCTTTGCTGGATCGTTTAGATCCGTCAATTACGAATACTTGCGTGAGAGGGAAGGATACTTTTTCTGCAAAGTCAGCTATCGATTTTTTTAAGACGCCTTCTTCTAAAGGCACTAATTTATTGAACAACGGTAGCAACAAAGAAGTGTAAAGCATATTTAAGGCCAATAAAAAAACCGTGATTACAATCCAAAAATACCACCAAAAATCAGCCCCAATTACCTCAACCATCAAAACAAAAATAACGAGCAAACCGCCTCCCAATAAAGCCGTCAAAAGATAGCCCTTAACTTTATCTGTGAAAAAAGTTTTGAAAGTCATTTTATTAAATCCAAAGCGCGCTTCAATTACAAAGTTCTGATAGAGTGAAAAGGGAATACCCATCACATCCGAGATCACAAACAATACTCCAAAAAAAATCAAAGGGGTGACCGGTGCCAAAGGACTGAAACTTCGTGCCCAATCATCCAAAAGCCCAAACCATCCCAACCCAATCGCAACTACCATTACGATCAAAGAGAACGCCCCTGAAATTTTACCAAAGCGCCCTGTAGTATTTTGATAATCTTGAGATTTTTGATATTTCTCATCATCATAGACCCCTTTCAATTCCTCTGGAATAGGTTTCTTTGAACTTTTTTCATTTAAAAAGTTTAATAATAAATCCAAAAGAAAATCAAAGATTAAAACTCCTAAAACTAGGATAACTATTGTTTTTTCACTCATAAAAATACATTTCTAAAAAAAAATCAAATCAATAAATGGCTTTCATTTTTTCGTCCATGGCCTAAAAAATAAACGGCACAGGACATTTTACATCACGCGAACCTCGAGGAGGTTTTTTAACATCTCTTAAATCAAATGAATAACTCATAGAGAGCTCATGTGCCCCTCCACTGCTAAATCCTAAGTCTGACAATGTAAAATCATAACTGTATCCTACCAGGGTAGGCCCTATTTTAACACCAAATAACAGCACGATATCACTTGGTCCGATTCCAGAAAAATCTTCGCTAGGAAAACCACGATACCACAGACCCAACATGAGCGGCTCTAACATAAGACTCATACCCACATCGAGTTGAGTAAAGTCTTGCTGATCTTTGAAATTAAAAGAAGGGGTGAAACTTCTTTCTTTGCCCTCTTTTGAAGCCCATCTGGCGTTGATTTGACTGAAGTTTATTTTATAACCCCCATGCAATGAAAACTTGATCCTTAAAGGACTCTCATCTCCTGAGATAGATTGATTAGGCTCTGTGATATGATGAAAAGAGGTACCCAACCAAGCTTGTTTATTAAAAATAATACCTCCAAAAGCCAAATCCATAAATTCAACGCTTAATCCTGTATTAAAAGATTCAATGGTTTGCGCAGAAATCAAACCCGTATCATCAAATTGATCTCCAAAAGTCAATCGATCAAAGTTTATATCTTTCCAGACGTAGCCCACTTCTACCCCTGGCCTGAAGGTCCAGTTATAATTTAATCGAACTTGATAAGCATATTGAACCGCCGCACTTCGAGCATAGAGTCCTGCTAGACCTTCTCTATCTGAATTTAAAATCAAGCCCAAACTACTGCTGACATCATCAAAATTATAATAGGAGTAAAAGGAATAGCTTTCAAAGTTAGCATTGATCGAAGGCCATTGATTGCGATAATTTATCCCTGCACTACCCTGTTGATTGATCCCAACCAACGCCGGATTCAAAAACATAGGATTTGAATAATATTGTGAGAACTGCGTATCCTGAGCCATCAAAACATGCAGATGCAGTAAAAACAAGAAAAGAAATAAACCTCTTAGCCTCATTAAAGGATTAAAATAGATCAAAAGTTAAAAAAACAATTACTAAAGCATAAATTTGGCATTATACTTTCGCCCACTGATACAACGTTAAATAAACCATAGTATTTTGCGGTAAATTTAAAGATTTGAATCCACAGTTGAACCACTTAATTATTAAATCCTTCGCAAACCTCATCACCATTTATCGGAAAGGTTTCATTTATACCTTTCTTCTGGTGATTTCGGTGGCTTCAAATGCGCAATTATTAAATGAGACACAATGGTTTTTTGGCAGTTCTACTGCCAACTTGCAATTTGACAAAAATGGGCTTCTCGTATACGAAGAGGATCGTATGAATGCAAATTTTGGATTGGGGGGGCCGGCAGTAATTAATCATTCTCTAACGGGAAACTTAATGCTATACACCGATGGCGTCCGGATTTATGATGGCTCTGGAGAAATCATGTCGGGTGCTGTTGATCTAAACGGTGATGCATCCGTCAATCAAACCGCCTTGGCCTGCCCCTCACCTGAGGATTCGGATCGATATCTTATTTTTACCAATGCCAGTGAGCTTTCTGCTGAAGATGAATTGCAATACAGTCTCGTAGATCTAAGTGCTCCCGGCAATGGGAGCCTTAGTGCTCCCCTTGGAGAGGTCCTATCAAACAATAATTCAGTAGGTCTTTTCAGTCCTGCAGAGGGTATGACCATAGTGCAAAGCACCTCTGATGCGAGTATCAGTTGGTTGATTGCCCAAAATAGAGGTACTTATACTTTTTATGTGTTTAGAATCACCAATGACGGTGTTGATCCGGAGCCTGCAAGTATTCTTTATCCTTTTACTACTGACATTAGGGAATTTGAAGCTGCCAATATGTCAATGAATCCTGATTCTTCTATTCTTGCTGTAGCACCCAAAACAGCCTTAAGAAACGTAATGCTGATGAACTTTAATGATACTTCTGGAGTGTTGAGCTTCAATAGTCAAATTTTAAATACGGGTTTTCCAGATGATGCAAATCAAGGTATTTATGATGTTGAATGGTCAAATGATGGTCGCAAATTATATCTTTCACGTTATGGTGCGTTGGATGAAATCTCAGGCGATCTTTATCTGTTTGATTTGTCCGATAGTTTAAGTCTGATTCAATCGATTCTACCCGAACCCATTTACCGAAGTTATGGTCTTAAAAGAGCCATTGATGGCCATCTCTACCACCTCGTGCAAGAAGAGGAAGCAGGTCCTTATTTGGTGAAACAAATTAAAAATATTGATCTTAGTTATGATTTAATTGTATACGAAAATGATTTTTTAACGACCGATTTTCAAAGCACCCAGTTCCCCGCATTTGCACCCGCTACTTTTGAGGAATTTACCTCTTTAGATTTTACCTATTTAGACAGTTGTCAAGATCTATCTACTAAGTTTTTCCCTTTGGTTGATCCTCCCGCCAATCAATATTTATGGGATTTCGGTGATGGAAGCGGAATTAACAGTATCGCTCCCATACATGCTTACGAATCTGCGAGCAGCTATAATGTCACCCTTTATGTAGAGCTTAACGGTAAAATACAAAGTATCACTAAGTCCATTAACATCATTGCAGAAGAAATGGAAGTCAATCTGATCGCTGATACTACCATCTGTGTTAATGAAATTCTTACCCTTGATCCAGAGGCGGAAGATGGTATTTCATATCAGTGGAATACGGGTGAAACCACCAGCACCATCGATATTGATACCGCAGGTATTTATTGGGTAGAAATAACCGGTGCCTCAGGTTGTACTAAATATGCAGAATCCTCAGTCACGGAATACGGTGCCCAACGTCAAATTCAAAATAAATGGTATTTCGGAGAGACCGCAGGCATTGAATTCACCGAAGGTCCCCTACCAATCGATGATGAAAATCAAATGAACTCCTTGGAGGGTTGTGCGACCATAGATGATGCGGATGGAAATTTGATGTTTTATACCAATGGGAGAACCATTTGGAATAGCGCGCACCAAGTCATGCCCTTCCTATCTGACAGCATCCAAAGTCTCTCGGGAGATAGTACAAGTAGCCAAGGTGCTTTGATTATTCCTTTTATGGATGATATTACCATGTTCTATGTATTCACAGCTGGAGAAGTCGATGCGGATGGAACCCATTTTCCCATGACTTATGCTATTGTGGATATGAAAAAAGATTCGGCCCGCGGTGCCGTTGTACTCAGTAATTTATCACTGTTTGACCAAAGTATTGAAAAAATCACTTCTTCGGGTTTTTCATTAAATGCATGGTTGATCACGCATGAATTCGGTAATAATTCTTTTCGAGCCAATCTCATCGATGATGCAGGCATCGGGGCTACCGTATACACTCCAATCGGCAGCGTCTTAAAAGCGCAAACGCCTGAACAAGCCTCTGGGTATATGGCTTTTGGCAGTGGGACTCAATTGTTTGCTAATACCATTCCAGGTCCCAATACCCTTGAAATATTTGATTTTGATAACCAAACAGGGAATTTTGAAAATTTCAGACAAATCGAAACTGAAGCAACAGAAGACCTCTATGGAGTGGCTTTTTCTAGTGATGGTTCTAAGATTTATACCACCTCAGTAAGTGAATTGATTCAGTTTAATCTTGATAGTTTAGATACGGAAGATGAAATAACTTACATCACATCAAGTAAATATGATGATTATAGTTCGGAAGGTGTCTACGGTGCGCTACAGCGTGGACCTAACGGCATCATTTATTTGGCCATTGATCAAGGGCTCGCGGTGGGTACCATTTCTAATCCTTCACTGGAAGGTGCGGCAGCCAATTTCAATGCTACAGGTTTTGATTTGTTGGGGCATACCAGCAGAAAGGGTCTACCTAGTTTTGTCCAAAATTCAGGATCATCCCTTCAGAACCCCGCTGCTTCCTATGTCAATGCCTGTTTTGGGCTTGCTACTCAGTTTTATGCATCGGGTAGTTCTATTTTAGATGAATATTTTTGGGTTTTTTATGATTCATTATCTCAAACTGATACTTTGTATGCTACGAACGAGCAAACTACAGAATATGAATATGGTGCTGCTGGTTTTCAATATTTCACTTTGAATATTACCAATCGATGTGGCTATGACAGCCTGATCACAGATACCTTGGAGGTTTATAGTCTTCCGGTGAACCCAGACATTATCGAAAGTGCCTCCATATGTGAAGAGTTTTTGGAACTTGCCGCATGGAATGAGGATCGCAGTGATTATAATTATTATTGGTCAACCGGAGATACTTCCAGAATCATTGAAATTTTCGATCCCACTACCCTCTACTTAGCCATTATAACTGATGATGGTTGTTCCTCGGATACGCTAGAAATATTTGTAGGGGATGGGCGTCCAGACCTTGACTTAGGTATCGATCAACAGTATTGTCAATTTGATTCGGCATCCGATTTAAACAGCTATATAAGTGACTTAAATACCCAACAATGGACCATTGATGGCGCAGTCCTTGATACGACCAGTACGCAGTCTATATCTACAGAAATCTCAGGTGTTTTTGAATATATCATTTATGCCAAAGAGGACGATGCTTTTGGTGGTTGTAGTAATACAGATACCGTTTTAATATCTGTAAAAGCAGCCCCAGAGCTCAATCCAACCTATACACCACCCTCTAATTGCGGTGCAGATGATGCACTACTCTCTTTTTACATTTCATCTGAAGGAAGTTACAGATACGATTTTAGTGGTATAGATATCAGCACTTTTGGATCTATTGATGGGCCCGATACCTTATCAGTCTCTGGTGGACTGTCTGCTGGAGTTTATAATTATAAAATCACAGACTTAGTCTCTAGCTGTATTTTGGAAAATCCAGTTATTATTGAAGATGACGCTCCCTTCTCATTATCAGCAAATAATCTGCCTGATTGTGATATCGATGCGAACTTGAGTTTGACGGTTTCGGGAGTAGCCCTTCCTTCAGCGGTAAATATATATATCAGTGACCTTAACTATGATACGGTATATGCCGAAAATAATCTTTATGTTCCGCTCAGTATTACACCAGAACTGGACTCAGGATTTTATTATGTAACCGTCGAAGAAATTGGTGATAGCGGACCCTGTGTTCAGTCCGATACCGTTCTAATTACCCCACTGATTGCAGGAATAAATGACTGTCAACCTGAAATATTTGCACCAAATGCATTCAGTCCGAATGGTAACAGCCAGAATGAAAACTTTTTTGTATACCCCAATTTATTTATCGATCAATTTGAAATATTTATCTATACCCGATGGGGAGAGCAAATCTATTACTCAAATGATAAAAATTTCAGTTGGGACGGTACCTATAATGACCAAATCATGGGTCCAGCAACCTATGCCTATGTGATTAAATACACCCATATAGAAAAACCAGATTTAGGAGTTCAAACCCAATATGGATCCATCTCTTTGATTAAATGAAAAAATGTGTTAAATAACCAAAATAAAAAAATATGAACCTATCGAAAATAAGCTACTTTCTGATGATCAGCTTTTTGATCAGCCATACCTCTTGGACCAAAACACAGCTGCCTACTGCATTAAAAATACAAGTGATGGATGCCTCCGAACATCCTGTTGCTGGTGCTGAAGTGGTTCTTTACACCACAGAAGAAAACTATCGATTTCAAAAAAATGCATTTGCAAAAGGGGAAACTGACAAAAAGGGCAGGGTTACTTTTCGAAGATTACAACCTATCCCTTATTTCATAGATGCCCGGAATGAGTTGAAAAAAAATGACGGGCTCGCAGCTGTGACCGATTCACTTCACAAAAATAAAATAAACAAAGTCGTAGTATTGATTGAGTAAACTATTTCTTTAAGGTAATGACCACCATCGCGTATGCGGCAATCAAGACCCAAAAAGCACCATTATTAGAAAAAATATCTAAGTGAATGACCTCCAATTTTTCCAAAACAACTACCAAAACCAACAATATTGAGGTCAGTCTGATTAAATTTTTCTTCCTTTGATCCATGTTTCCTTTTCTCAATGTAAATATATCAGAAAAATTATATTCTACTAAAATCAATGGCTGAAATTGGTACTCAAATTTCGAAAGCATCCCGGCTACTAGAAAACAACGAACTGGTAGCCATTCCAACAGAAACGGTATATGGCTTGGCTGGTAATGCACTGGAGCCCCTCGTTATAGCAAAAATATATACAGCAAAAGATCGCCCGAGTTTTGATCCGCTGATCACCCATGTAACCAATATCGCTGATGCCTCCGCGCTGGTCCATACATTTCCCGCACTCGCCCAGAAGTTAGCAGAACAATTTTGGCCAGGTCCTTTGACTTTGCTATTACCCAAACGAGAACACGTTCCTGATGTCCTTACCTCGGGTTTAGATAAAATGGCCATCAGAGTTCCTAATCATCCTATGACGCTCAATTTATTGAAACAAATCAGCTTCCCGTTGGCCGCACCAAGTGCTAATCCATTTGGCTATGTTTCGCCTACTACTGCCGCGCATGTAGACCAACAGTTAGGGGCTAAAATTCCCTATATCCTTGATGGGGGACCGGCCCATATCGGTTTGGAGTCCACCATTGTATCGATTGAAGAAGAGGTCATTTACGTACATCGACTGGGAGGAATAGATATAGAAATGCTCAGAACGTTTGGCGAAGTAAACGTGCTGCCCCATACAAAAAGCAATCCCGATGCGCCCGGACAGCTCGACAGCCATTATGCACCCAGAAAAAAGGTCGTTATAGGTGATCTAGAACTACTTCTTTTAAAATATTCAGATATGAAAACCGGTATTCTCTCTTTTTCCAAAACCTATCTGCATCCCAATAAAAGCATCGTTTTATCTCCCGATGGAGATATAAATGAAGCTGCGGAACATCTTTTCAGTGCCTTGAGAACCTTAGATGCTGAAGATATCGACCTGATTTTAGGTGAATATGTGCCTCAAAAGGGCATTGGAAGGGCCATAAATGATCGTTTAAAGCGTGCTTCCTTTATTTAGTAATAATTAATTTTAATTTGAAGAAATTAGATACAATTTTGTGGTCGAAAAATATTCAGTGGATATGAAAAATATAGATGATTTTAATTTCAGAAACCGAAAAGCCTTATTAAGAGTTGATTTTAATGTACCGTTGAATAACGAACTAATAGTCACTGATGAAACTCGGATTATTGCTGCTATCCCCACCATTAAAAAAATCATAAACGAAGGAGGTTCTGTCATCCTAATGAGCCATTTGGGTCGACCAAAAAAAGGTCCAGAGGACAAATATTCTCTAAAGCACATTATCCCTAATCTTCAAGAAAAACTGGGTACTGAGGTAAAGTTTGCCAGCGACTGCATTGGAGCATCAGCCTTAGAGCTATCACAAACACTGGGAACAGGAGAAGTAATGCTCCTTGAAAATGTCAGATTCTACCCAGAAGAGACCAAAGGTGATGAAGATTTTGCCTCCAAACTGGCAAAACTAGGTGACATTTATGTGAATGACGCTTTTGGGACAGCGCATCGCGCACATGCCTCTACAACCATTGTCGCCCAATTTTTTGAAGATAAGTGTGCTGGATATATCATGGGCAGCGAATTGGCCAATGCCAAGAAGGTGCTCGAAGATCCCAATCGCCCTTTTACGGCCATCATGGGTGGGGCTAAAATTTCAGATAAGATCATGATCATTGAAAAGCTTCTGGATAAAGTAGATCATCTCATCATTGGGGGTGGCATGTCATATACCTTTTCAAAAGCACAAGGGGGAGCCATTGGTAAATCTCTATGTGAAGACAACCGTATGGCATTGACTCTTGAACTGATTGAGAAAGCTAAAGCCAAAGGCGTAAAAATCTACCTTCCTCTTGACAATGTCATTGCTGATGATTTCAGGAATGAAGCCCATCGTCAGATCGTCAACTCTGGAGACATTCCTGACGATTGGGAGGGGCTGGATATCGGCCCTCAAAGTATTGATGCGTTTGCAAATGTAATTAAAAACTCAAAAACAATTCTTTGGAATGGTCCTATGGGAGTTTTTGAATTTCCGAATTTTGCTGTGGGTACCGAAGCCATCGCAGAGGCTGTGGTGACCGCCACTCAAAATGGTGGTTTTTCCCTCATCGGAGGAGGAGATTCTGCAGCCGCCATTAATAATCTAGGCTATGGTGATAAAGTATCCTATGTCTCAACAGGTGGAGGGGCTTTATTGGAATATATGGAAGGGAAAACTTTACCTGGTGTGGCTATTTTAGAGGATTGATACAACACTATAATTTTAGCTAAAATTCATCGTTTTTTTATAGTTGCATCCCCTTCAAAATAAATCTTATTTTCATCAACTAACTTGCGCAAGACAGTGATGAGATCCTCTTGGTCATAAAGTTTAAAAAGAACGGATAACGCATCCATATCTATTCCTTGAGGAGGTATGGATCGAATGATTTCAAGAGGATTCAAATCTATTGAGACTTTTTTTTTGGAAAGACAATAATCACAGATGCCACAGCCCAAATCGGTATGCTCACCAAAATAATCTTGTAGCATTCTGGTTCTACAGATATGATTTGTATTCACATAATGAAGCACCCGATGAAATTTATTCTCAGTCTGCTGATTTCTTTTCTGTAAATCAACCGATTGGATAGGCAAGGATCCTAGATCCAATCTTCCCTCTACAAATTCAATTTGTGGCTTGAAAGTCGTCATTCGATAGTCTATGACTTGATAATCATGCAGCAGGTGCAACTGCTCTTTTACTTTTTTTAAGTTGATTTTTAAAACACCTGCGATATCTGCCTCATTGACCATCATATAACTCGTATAAAGCTCACCCCCATGCAACCTAAAAAGTACTTTGATCAAAGGATCAAGCGAGGCATGAGCTACCTGAAACTGATAAAGCGCTTCTCGTTGCATCAGCATGGAAACCTTGGACTTTTGAAAAATATTTTCTGTCAGCTGAATAAGGCCCGCATTTTCTAGCTTCTTAAGAGCAAAAACTGTTGGATAAGCGGGTAAATCAAAGTCATTGATAAAGTCAAGATAAATAAAATCAAAACTTAAGCCTGCCCCACTTCCAATCGCCAACTTATATCTATTTGAAAGCGCTTGATAGACGCGCTTGATAAATTTAATATCTACTGCTGCCCGAGAGATACGCTTCTCCGTCTCAACGATATCTTGATCATGGAAAAGAAGCACTGCATAAGCCTTCAAGCCATCACGACCCGCTCTTCCTGCCTCTTGATAATAGGCCTCCAATGTTTGAGGTAAATCCAAATGCAATACCGTGCGTACATCGGGTTTATTTATGCCCATACCAAACGCATTGGTCGCTACCATGACTCTTAATTTAGATTGTATCCATGCGGCTTGTCTTTGATTTCGTTCATCAAAGGATAAGCCTGCATGATAAAATTGAGCAGAAATACCCTTTTGATTTAAGTCTCTGGAAACCTGCTCAGCTCTCTTTCGACTTCCCACATATACGATAGAAGATCCAGCTACTTTATTGAGAATATCATACACCTTTTGAAATTTATTTTCTCCTTTAAATACAACATAGGAAAGATTGGCGCGTGCGTAACTGTTCTGAAAGACTTTAGGATCCGCTAAGTCTAGCTGCTTGATGATGTCTTTTTTTACCTCTTCAGTAGCAGAAGCCGTCAAAGCGATCAGCTTCTTCATTGGAAACAATTCTGTAAAATCCTTGATTTTTAGATAATAAGGTCTGAAATCATGGCCCCATTGAGAGATACAATGGGCCTCATCGATGACGAACAAAGCAATGACCATTTTTTCTAATCTGGCTAAAAAAAGCTCTGAAGCCAATCTTTCAGGAGAGAGATAAAGAAATTTAATACCTCCATAAATACAGTTATCTAAAAGAATATCAATTTCTCTTGAAGACAAGCCCCCATGGATGGCCACTGCCTTTATGTTTCTCTTTTTCAATTCATTCACCTGATCAATCATCAAAGCAATCAAGGGAGTGACGACTAGGGTAACGCCTTCAAGTAACAACCCAGGAATTTGAAAGCAAATTGACTTTCCTCCTCCAGTAGGCAATAACGCAAGGGTGTTTTGACCTTTTAGGACGGACTCGATGATTTCTAGTTGAGATTCTCTAAAATGCTCAAACCCCCAATAATTATGCAATATCTCTTTCGGATCAGTCAATCTTATTTACATTAAAAGCATTCATCTTAGCAGTGCTTGGTGAAAATATTGAACAATAATATCAGCCCCTGTGACTACAAATCTAACATCCAATAACCATCTTCTTTTATATTATGTACAGGTACGTTTATTTCATGAGCCCAAATACTGATTTTATCAGCATAATAGGGAGAACAATTCGAACCAATGACCAAGGCCCCAATCTTTAAATGCCTCAATAAATACTCAAAATCTAAGGTTAACTCCTCAGTAATGACGACATAATCTGCAGTTAACGTTTCCTCAAACTCCCACTGCTGATTATTATTATTATTTATAAATATTATTTTATGCCCTTGCCATAAGAACAGATGAAAGGGACCGAAGTGTTTCAGTTCTTCAGTCTTAAATAATTCAGTCAGATCAGTGGAGGCACTCGGAAGCCCTAAAAACCCACGAAACGGATTTATACTCCATTTCAAGCGCTCAAAAGATCTGGGGTTGTACCGATCAATCATTAAACGAGCAGAATAACCTTCAATCACATCTACACTCATTTGGTATTGCATATCATAGATCACAAGCATTTTTCGTTCATTTGCATTAATATGGATAAACAAATTAATGATTTGCCAAAAAATAATGAGTAGCAGTCCAAATACTAACCGAACAAATGATCTCTTCCTAAAAGCCACTAGGAGCACTATCTGTATCAAATAAATCACTAAAACTTCACTCGAATAGAGATACAAGCCCGATATCTTACTATAAGGTAGCTGCTCAATCCAAATAACATAGGCATTCATAATACCGATCAAATTGTCAAGTACCCATCCCATATATAAGTGGCTTGGATCAAAAAATAAGGAGATTACCAACAATACAACTGCCAAAATAAGAATGATAAAAGTAGCGGGCACTACCCATAAATTGGATAATAAAAAATACGTTGGAAGCTGATGAAAATAATACATCGCAATAGGAAGGGTAGCTATTTGCGCTGCCAAAGAAGTACACATAAGTGACCAAAAATAATCCCCTACTGGATTTTTTATCTCCCAGCAGCTATAGAACAGAGGAAAAAAAATAACAATCCCTGTCACAGCAATAAATGAAAGTTGAAAACTAACAGCATAAATCATATTTGGATCAATCAAAAGCAATACAAATGCGGTCAGTGCGATCGAATTATAAATATTAGAAGTTCGATGATTCATTTTGCTCAAACTCACAATAGAAAACATCGTAGCTGCACGCATTACGGAGGGAACGAGACCAGTTATAAAAGCATAAAGCCAGAGCCCCAAGATGATCCCTATACCATAGTAATAGCGCCCTAAATATATATTTCTTAAGGGTTTTAAAAAAAAACCTAAAATAAGAAAAATAATACCCATGTGTAATCCTGATACAGCTAAAACGTGCATAGTCCCTGAAGTAGCATAAGCTGACTTTAGCTCTTGGTCTAAATAATCCTTAACCCCAAGTACTAAGGCAACTACTACAGCCCTTGACTGAGCATCCCTAATTTGATTTTGAAATAAGTCTTTTGCCTTGTGCCTCATTTCAAATGCCAAAGCACGGATACTAAAACGCGAAGAGGTGCCGATACCCATAATATCATCATCTCTCACATAAGCCTGATGGTAAATATGTTGGCGGCTTAAGTATTCAGCATAATCAAAAACCATCGGGTTTTTAGAAGATTTGACGGATAATAGACTTCCAGATACATACAGATAAGAATCATAAGACCTAACTTTATTCTGTACTTCTTTCCGTACATGAAGTTGAATTTTTCCCTCCCTCTTAATAGACCGATCGCCAAGGAGTACCGAATCTATTCGAAAGGTATATCTGACATATTTCTCTTGGTCAATAGGATCCTCTACAATCCACCCTGAAAAGGCGCTTATTTGTTGAATATCTACATGACTCAAATGGTCCGCATCTTTACGCTCATCGGTGTAATAGGCCATGGCATATCCAACCAAACTGATCATTAACAAACCCGCAATCCCGCTGAGAAATAAGGAATACTTCCTCACCACGAGAAACAAGTAAAGAATCGCTAGCCCACAAAATATGAAAAGGATATCATAAGGAGCAATTTCAAAATGGGAACCATAGAGCCATATGCCGAGGATCAAACTTGATAAATAGCGCAAAAAAGGATAGTTATTCCATTGAGACATTCAGTTATACCGTTTTATACAATATAACTCACCAATGAAAAAATCACGTTATTTTAATTAAGGAATGTAATGAAGTGATACTTATAGCGCTTAAGTTGTTTGAGACATCCGTTGATGGGTAATATCTGCTTCTATAAATGTCTGCCCTACCGGTAAAAACCCTTGATCGGCATAAAGGGTTATGGCTTCCAATTGCGCGTTTAAATACACAAGTACGCCCGATCCAAATTTACTTTTAATATCTACCAAAATAGATCTTAACAAATCTGCACCTAAACCTTTATTTCTATGGGCTGGCAATACTGCGAACCTTTCGAGCTTCACGCCTTGAGCAGTTTTCCTCCAACGTGCGGTACCCAAGGCATTGCCCTCTTCATCTATTGCAACAAAATAATAAGCGGATCTTTCCGCATCTTCATGTACAATAGCCTCGGGAACACCTTGTTCATTTACGAAAACACGTTGTCTAATTTCATAAGATTTATATAATAATACAGCAGAATCTGCTGCTACAATCTTATGATTCATAATATTTATGGTAGGCCTTGATAATGCTTTTGACCAGACGGTGTCTAAGTACATCTCGCTCGTCAAGATGTACAAATCCAATATTTTTGGTCTCCTTAAGTACTTCTAAAACTTCTAACAATCCTGATTTTTGCCTTTGCGGTAAATCAATTTGAGACTTATCGCCCGTCACAATTACCTTTGAACTAAGGCCCATACGTGTGAGAAACATTTTGATCTGACTTTGTGTCGCATTTTGGGCTTCATCCAGCAAAATAAAGGCATTATTGAGCGTTCTGCCCCTCATATAAGCCAATGGGGCTATCTCAATAATATTATTTTCCTGATAAAATTTTAACTTCTCTGGCGGAACCATATCACTTAACGCATCGTAAATAGGTCTTAAATAAGGATCTATTTTATCCTTCAAATCTCCTGGAAGAAATCCCAAACTTTCTCCTGCCTCTACCGCTGGTCGGGTAATGATTATTTTTGCTACGTCTTTATTTTTTAACGCCTTCACAGCCAAAGCCACCGATATATAAGTTTTCCCAGTTCCTGCTGGTCCTAAGGCGAAGACCAAATCATTTTTCTGCACGGCCGTTACCAATTTTTTTTGATTTGGGGTCTTTGCACTTATTTTAATCCCTTTGGTGCCATAAACCAAGATTTCTGCCAAATCAGTACCCTCATTCAGATGATTTTCATCTGCCAAATATGAAATCACATGATCCCGCGTGAGGTTTCCATATTTGTGATAATGAAGAATCAATGAATTCAAAATTTCATTGATCTTGACCAATTGAGGAGCAGCACCTTGAATAGTGATCTCATTGCCTCTTGAGATGATTTTGGTGTCCGGAAAGGCCGACATAATCTCATTTATATTGGCATTTTCTGTTCCAAGAAAATCAACCAAGGGTATGTTTTCTAGTGTAAATATTTTTTCGAGCAAGTGAAGTGTCTTTTTAAAATTGTCTTTGCCTATTTTTACCATTGTATATTTAATAACAAATAAAACAAATATTCTTTTCAAACATGGCTCTAATCACTTTTATGTCTGATTATGGATTAGAAGACCATTATGTAGCTGCCACCAAAGGAACCCTACTAAGCCTCAACCCCCAGTTAACCATCGTTGATATCAGTCATGAAATTAAATTATCAGATATCGCTCATGGAGGTTACGTATTGCGCAATGCTTTCAAAAAATTTCCCGAGGGTACCGTTCATTTCATTACTATGGACTCTTCCAGAAGCCTGAAAAATAGATGGATTGGACTCACTTTGGAAGGCCATCACTTCATCGGTACAGATTCTGGTATTTTCAGTATTATAAGCAATGAAAACCCTTCCTTAGTTGTTGAGATTTGCCCTATTAATATAGAAACTACTTATCTAAAAATAGTTGGTCAAGCGGTCAACGATCTGGCCATGGGGCGTGGTCTTGAGCACATTGGTAGGATCATAACCGATCACCTACAACTGATCGATCGAACCGCTAAAATTACAAAAAAAGGTATGGTTGGCCATGTCATTCATATAGATCACTATGGTAATTTAATTACCAATATTAAGCATACTGATTATCTTGAAATCCAGAAAATTAACGGACAGGTGACCTTCCAAATACAAATAGGTAGAGAGATTTTTGATCGATTGCATGAAGGCTATGATGCGGTCGATCCTGGTGAGTGTTTTGTATTTTTTAATTCAGAAAAAGTCTTACAAATTGGTATAAATATGGGTCGAGCCTCAGAACTATTAGGTATCCGAATGGATGCTTCTGTTTATATAAATTTCAATATTCAATGATGCTATTGAGAATTGTCCGTATGGAATTTCAAGAAGAAAAAGTCTCAGAATTTCAAGAATTGTTTCAAAATATCAAAGGTAAAATTTCTGATTTTAAAGGTTGTGAAGCTATTCATTTATACAGAGATCAAGATCAATTCAATGTTTTCTATACGCACAGCCATTGGCTATCTGTAGACCATTTAAATAAATACAGAGCGTCTATTTTTTTTAAAACGACTTGGGCAGAGGTGAAAGTTTTATTTGCAGACAAACCTCGAGCGTATTCTTTAATAGAAAAATACTAGGAACAGGTAAGTGATCAGCTGAAGCGTTGAAGCTACAAAATTGATCCATATTGCATTTCCCATAAAGCCTACATAGTTGGTTCAAACTGTTCTGAAAAAAAAACAAAAGGTTGTTGCTGATATAATGAGAATTTATCTGAGGTAAAATCAAATAAATTTAAGTACCAAAGGAGGGAATCGAACCCTCACTCTCGAAAGAACACGATTTTGAGTCGTGCGCGTCTACCAATTCCGCCACTTTGGCATTAAGTGGTTACAAAAATATCTAAATCTCACATCAACGCAAACTATTGATCCTTTTAAGTTGGCTTATTTTTTTATTTGTATAAACGATGACAAACGAAATACCCCTACCAAAATTTAGTAAAATACTCTTTTCAAAATGATCCTCATTATTCCTGCTCATTAATGTGCTCAACTGAAATCATTAAAAAAATAATTTGTCTATCTTTCCAGATATTTTTAGTGCATCATTTGTATTTATGTCAAAGAAATTAGAAAACTTATTTGAAGGCTTTATGTTTTGGAGCCGTTGGGTGCAGGCCCCTATGTACGGCGGATTGATTTTTGGTTCCTTCATTTATCTCTATGTCTTTTTTCATGAACTCTTCAATATGTTTACAAGGCTCCTCAATCAACCGGTTGGTTCAAAGTCGGGTCCGTGGCAAGAAACTGAGATGATGTTGAGTGTTTTGAACCTTGTGGATATTTCAATGGTAATGAACCTTTTGGTCATTGTAACCATTGGTGGATATTCGATATTTACAAGCCGGATGGATGTCGATTTACATGAAGATAAACCCTTGTGGCTAAATAATTTGGATGCAGGTCAGTTGAAAATAAAGTTAGCTACTTCACTCGCCTCTATCACGGGCGTTCAGCTCTTAAAAACTTTTGTTGATTACAGAGAGGCGGCAATCAAAGTGAGCAGTGAAGGAATCATTATTGAAATCATCATTCATATCGTCTTTATTTTGTCCGCATTGTTATTAGCCCAAACAGAAAAAATAACCCATAGCTATCAACATGAAAAGAATTTGATGAAGTCGAAAATGATCAAAAAAAATAAAGAAGATGAAAATCTGCTTAAATATGATTTTGATTCGTAATACAATCTCTATCTGAATCAAAAAGAGTTATTATTTATCTCTTCCAGTCAAAAGTTGTTATTTTTTCAATAAATTGATTGATTAACAGAATGGCATTTAGAACATCCTCCTGATGTACCATTTCAATAACTTGATGCAAATGACGTGTAGGAATAGAAACGGCACCTGCAATGGCTCCGTGTTTACCGGTTCTTTGTAATCCCGCAGTGTCAGTTCCTCCTGCCGTAAGTACCTCTGGTTGCCATTTTATTTCAGCAGCTGTAGCTGTTTGTTTCAAATACTTTACCATTCTAGGGTCACATATGGTGGAAGCATCCATGATTTTAATAGCAGGTCCACTCCCCAGTGATGTTATTTGCTCATGGGCTTGTGCCCCGGGTAAATCAAATGCAATAGTCGTATCTATGGCCAATCCATAATTTGGATCAATGTGATGCGATGCCACTTGGGCACCCCTCAAACCTACCTCTTCTTGAACCGTAAATACGGCATAAACATCTATTTGAGGCTTTTTTAATTGCTTAAGTACCTCGATCAATACATAAACTGATATCCTGTTGTCTAGGGATTTACAATTGATACAATTGCCCATTTCAATCAACTCTCTTTCTCTGGTGATCGGATCACCTACAGCTATGATTTTTTTTACTTCTGTTCCAGACATCCCTGTATCAATAAAGAAATCTTCTATTTGTACCACCTTGTTTCGTTCTTCTGGCTTCATTAAATGAATCGGCTTTGAACCCATAACTCCAATGATTGCCTTCTGACCGTGGATCACCACGCGTTGAGCCGTAAGGGTTTTTGGATCAAATCCTCCCAATGTATGAAATCGAATAAAGCCATTGTCATCAATGTGCGTTACCATAAAGCCAATCTCATCCATATGGGCCGCCAGCATGATCTTCTGCGGGGAGACCACTTTTTTAGCTCTTACCAATGCAATCAAGTTACCCATATTGTCTATGGAAATCTCATCGCAATAAGGTTGAATCTCCTTTTCTATGGCGTCCCTTATTTGAGACTCAAAACCAGAGGTTCCTGGGGTCTCACATAGGTTTTTTAAAAGGGGTATATTCATTTTCATATTCTGAAATTTAAAAAGGCTTTGGAAAATCAGCTGTTTTCCAAAGCCTTGGATGTGCGCACGAGAGGAATCGAACCTCCACGGCCATAATTAGCCACTAGGCCCTCAACCTAGCACGTCTACCAGTTCCGCCACGTGCGCAAAACAGAATGTAAAAATAAGTTGATTATGCTAATAACAAAGAAACCCTAAGACAAAATAAAAAGTATTTCCAATTCAGCTCCAATTACTATGACATCGTAGATTTCTTGATCAACGTATTTTTCAAAATCTGTAGCTTTGTCGGTTAATGATTAATTATAAAAAAAGGGATGTCAATAAAACATCCCTTTTCTCAATTATAATTCAAAAAATAAATATTCTTATGACCAAAATATCAATAAGGAGAACCATTTGGATACGTAATCTGCAAACGTGTAGCCTTAATGGCTTCCTCTGCATGATATATCGAAATGATATCATCTACTTCTGACGCACTTATATTGAGCATTTTGGCAATATTCTTGATCACTTCGACTTCTCCAACAGCAAGGTCTCCGTCAGCATTACTCGCCCTCACCGCATCCCAAATTGCAGCCTTGCTGTTCATCTGAAGTTGGGGAGAAGAACTTAAGATTGCCTTAAGATCACCAGTTCCATCATAGGTAGCTAATGTATCTAAAACATCGTCTGGGCAACCAAAAGCTGCGAAATAACCAATTACAAAAGCGCGTTCTGCTGCGGCAATGTTACCATCCCCTTTACAACAAATCAACAACGCTTTTCCATAATTTAGGTAATCACCCGCAGGAGGAATGCTATTGAAATTAACCATATATTTCAATAACCAAAGTAGGCTATCATTTCTATATTTTGACATATTTTTTTTTTAAAAGTTTTGAATTTGTGCTAATCCTAATAAAAAATTTCTTTTTTGAGATCTTTTTTAAAAAAAATTAAATGACTGCAATAAAAATTACCTACCTACATTTGTTTAATTAATCTGAGACAATATTTTTTTTAATAATAGACCACTTTTTCTTATAAATTCATCCATCCCAATTTACTGGATAATTAGCACCCAGCATCTGTAATCCAAGGGATCAATAGGCTCCCAAGCAGTAGGTCTTCTTTATTTTTAAAGTGCCTTTTATTCTTGATGACCATTGAGCCATTTTTTAAAGCTATTCATTTTTAAAGAGCTCACAACGACTGAGGATGAAAAAGAAGGCGCTGGAATTAATTTAAGATGAATCTTACTTTTCGAAAATAGTTGTATTTCATCTACTGCTAGCAAAGAAGTGATGATTTTTCTATTGATACGAAAAAAATGAGTCGGATCTAATTTTGACTCTATTTCCATCATGGTTTGATTCAAAATGAATTTTTTTCCTTCATGAGTTACTAAAATAGCATAACGCTCATCTGAATAAAAATATGCTATTTCATCTTCCGATATTGAATCTAATTTTTTTCCAGTATTCACCAAAAAGCGTCGTTGATAAGCCTTTTTGTTGAAGAGATATCCCTTTAAAATTCCTTCAATATCTAATGCTTTAATTCCGGAGCTTTGAAACTTTTGAATGGCTAACTGGAGCTCTTCATTAGTCACAGGCTTCAATAAATAATCAACACTATTTTCTTTAAAAGCTCTCACAGCATATTGGTCGTATGCCGTGACCATAATGATGGGTGTTGTATTATTGATTGCTTGGAAAATTTCAAAACTTAATCCATCACCCAACTGCACGTCAGAAATAATCACATCACATGTATTTTGATTGAACCAATCAATGGCACCTAACACGGAATCCAACTTTGCAGTCACTTGGATATCGGTATCCAATGAGTTAAGAAGCTTTTCAATATGGTTTGCAACAAGTGGTTCGTCTTCGATAATTACTGTTTTATACATAGTTTACGCTTGTTTTAGTAAAGGAATTTTAACAGAATAATGGTTTTTACTCGTTTTGAACTCAGGTAACCTATTTGTGAACCAAGCGTATCTCTTCATAATGTTTTGCTGACCCACACCCATTGAGATTACATCTGCTTTGGGTTGATAATTATTGATCACATATAAAAAATCTTGATCGTTCTTGATCAGCACGTGTAACGGATGTTTCTGGGAAACAATATTATGCTTAATGGCATTTTCAACCAGTAATAATAAGGTACCAGAAGGAATTTTGAATTCCTCAAGATTCTCTGAAACTTGATTACTCACGATGAGTCCTTCTTCAAAACGTACTTTTTGAAGATAAAAATAATTTTCAATTACTCTTTGCTCATTTCCGAGATCTGACAACTGATCCACCTTTTGTTCGAGCATAAACCTATACATAAGGGATAATTTTTTTACAAAAAGCTGTGCAGATTTATTCTCATCAATCAATGCATATAAATTGGTCAAACAATTGAAGAGAAAATGCGGATTAATTTGAGCCTGAAGATTTTTTAACTGAACCTCAATATTTTCGCGCTCATTTTGTTCATTCAATAATTTCAATTTCTTGTTAGTTACTCTTAAGTTGAAGGTTTCTAAAGCATATTTAATGGCTATGGACATGTCAATAAAAGACCATGGCTTAACAATAAAATAGAAAACATGTCCTTCATTAATGGCCCTGATGACCAGCTCATTTTCTGAGTGTCCCGTAATTAGAATTCTCATACTATCAGGCGAATACTTCATGGATTTTGTCAAAAAAGATATTCCAGTCATCTGTGGCATTCTGTGATCTGTCAAGATCAAAGCTATATTTTCGTGTTTCTGCAAAATATCTAAGCCTTCCCTACCTGATTGCGCGGTTAAGACGTCATAATTATCTGTAAATGATGTTTTAAAATATTCAATGGAGGCAAGGTCATCATCGACAAAAAGAATTTTTATGTTTTTTTGCATGGCAGATTAATTAAAATTTTGATTTTATTTTAAATCAAGAATGCTATTTGCATACAACGCTTATGCTCTTTAATATTATATACTCATTTGAGCTCGCAGGTAACCCAATATGAGAAAAATATAATTTTCCTCATTGAAAATTCTGAATATATAGGTTGAAAACTGAGCTGTGCAGTTATTTGAATAACCGACAGGATGATGATTTAGACGTTAAGCACTTGCCTTTTTTACCGATAATTTATCACTCACTGAGACGATGATAATCATTCCAGGTATCCATATCCTGTAAAAATTGAGGGGTATTAGACTCGAAATATTGAACTGAATGCATGGCAGATTTCACAATCACCTTACATCCTTCCGCATCATCATTTAGCATAATTCGGGATCTAAAAGATTGCGAAAAAATAACAGGATTACCTATTTGATCACCCACTTTGGGTAAAGTTATCAGTTCTTGTTGAGCAGCCTTCAATAAATGATATTGCGCTAATTTCGCATAATCAGGACCTTTGATACCAAACATATCCCCTAAACAAATAATAAAACCATGGGTCTGATCATCCGCAGCATCAACTCCTTGTTGGATAGAACTGGTCAATCCTTTTTTATAATCTGAATTAGTGATGATTTTTATTTCATTACCATAGCCTTGCAATGCGGATTTGAATTCATCCTCATCATTCCCTAACACCACCAAGACCTCATGAAATCCTGCCGCCAAAACATTGGAAATGGTATGAGAGAGAATAGACTTCCCTTGCCAATCCAAAAGCAATTTATTGGCTCCTGGGAGACGAGAAGAGAGTCCTGCACCCATGATTAATGCAGAAAGATTCAGAATTTTATCCATATTTCAAAAACAATTATTCTTGGATAAGAAATGATTCATTCTAGCAATTTCAGTAATAATTTTAACATAGCGTAACATTTATCTGACCATCTGTGAGATCTAAGGGAACTCAACTTGCTTTTACGGGAATTAGAAGGGACGAAAGACGGCGCTGTTTCATAAAATATTATAGAAAAAGTGCAATTTAGTTTGAAGACTTTCTCTTCGTAACCAGTGAAATTAAGGATTTATAGGATAAAGGTGTTCGTTTCTGAGCCTATGAACCTAGTGATAAAGAACAATCGTTAGATCAACAAAATCGCCAGGAGCAATAGCCTAGTACAAGAGCATTATCCTTATCATGTATAAGTAAGTCTACTTGAAAAATATTCTTGGCCAAGAATCAGCATGAGAACAATTACCAAAAGTCCGCTACTCAATTACTTGCTTCGGTAAAAACGGAATATTATAGAATGACAAAGCTTTTAGAAATGATCAATTGAATTCAGGACTCCTCTTCTTTATTTTTTGGTTTCTTTCTAAGTCTCTTTATCCAGCTGCTTTTACCCAATTTCGATAAAACCCCGAGCCAAAGAAAAAAAAGTAAGAAAAAAGCAACCTTACCGTATACTGGGGAAAGATCAGTAGTATGACTCATCACATTTGTACAAACAAATGCCAACAACAATGATAGCGCTAAATTCTCCTTGGTTAGAAATGAAAACATCCTGCAAAAATGGCCTATTCAATCCGAAAAATAAAAATTATGAAAAGATTTTTAGTAGTATAGTCGGACTAAGTTTTTTTGTTGACTTCAATTCCTTTTTCATTATTTCAAGCCTTTGAGGCGTATCCCTTATTCTAAAACATGATGAATACAATTGGAATTATATTAAGCTATTTTAAAAAAAAATTAAGTTCGTTACCTTAATCTTGTATTTTACATAGGTATTATGGCTAAAAGAATATTGTTAACCGGAGGTACTGGATACATAGGATCACACACGGCTGTTGAACTCATCCATCAAGGTTATGAGGTCATTATCGTGGATGACTTGTCTAATTCTGAGCATCGTACAATTGAGAGCATCGAAAAAATAACAGGTACAAAACCTGAATTTCATCAGTTTGATTTGAGAAATTCTCCCTCCTTGGAGAAACTCTTCAAGGACAATAAATTTGATGGTATTATTCATTTTGCTGCGAAAAAAGCAGTCGGAGAATCCGTAGAAAAACCCCTTTTATATTATGATGTAAACTTAAATTCCATGCTTAATTTATTGAAATTAATGGAATTACATAAAGTTTCAAATCTTGTTTTTTCTTCTAGTTGTACCGTTTATGGTCAACCCTCTCAACTCCCCGTAACTGAGGATACACCATTTGCTTTGGCCGAATCACCCTATGGGCACACCAAACAAATAGGAGAAGATATTCTCAATCATACGACCCGAACTAATGGGCAACTCCAAGCCTTGTCATTAAGGTATTTCAATCCTGTAGGGGCACACCCTTCCGCCTTGATCGGTGAATTGCCGGTTGGAGTTCCAGCCAATCTGGTTCCTTTTATTACTCAGACAGCGGCTGGGTTACGATCCGAATTGAAAGTATATGGAAATGACTATAATACACCCGACGGAACGGCCATACGAGATTATATTCATGTGGTAGACCTTGCCAAAGCACATGTCCGTGCGATTGAACGTATGCTAAACCATGAACAAAAAAAATCCTATGAATATTTCAACATCGGAACGGGCAAAGGGAGCTCTGTGCTTGAAGTCATTCAAGCCTTTGAAAAGATCAATCACACCAAAGTACCCTATGAAGTAGTGGATCGGAGAGCTGGAGACATCGTAAGGATCTATGCTGATACGACACGGGCCAATCATGAACTGAACTGGAAGGCTCAACTCAATTTAGATGACATGATGAAATCAGCATGGAAATGGCAAAAAACCCTCATTTCTTGATATATTAGCCATGAAAATTAAAGAACATATACTAAGCGAGGAAGAATTCGTTTTCATACCTAAGGTTTCTCAATAAAAAATTTCTCATGCGCTATTTGAATTTAATATCGATACTTTTTGTCCTCACATCTTTGTCTATTTTCACGAGTTGCAATAAAGATGATGACCCAGGCATTGCTGCCGAAAATGAAGTCAACGCTTTCATTTGGGGAGCCATGAATTCTTGGTATTATTGGCAAGAAGACGTGGATGACTTGAAAGATGAGCAATTTGCCTCTAGTAGCGAAAGAAATACTTTTTTGAATCAATTCGATGATCCCAATCTCTTATTTGAATCCTTGAGATATGCTGATGATCGATTTTCATGGATCACCGATGATTACAATGCGCAAGATGAATATTTTGCAGGCATAACTACCGCTTTCGGCTTCAAATATGGTCTGGTAAGATGGTTGGGAGATAGTGTCATTGGCTATGTCAGGTATGTCTTGCCCGATTCGCCTGCCTCTGAGGTAGACTTAATGCGTGGTGAATTATTTTATGGCATCAATGGTAGCCTCATGACTATGGATAATTATCAGGAATTATTGCAAAATCAAGAAAGCTACACGCTCGACGTCGCTAAAATTGAAGATAATGTGCTCATACCTACCCGTACGACGACCTCTTTTTTTGCTCGACAATTGACAGAAAACCCCGTCTTTCTCGAAAAAGTTTTAGAAATTGAAGGCTACAAAATTGGCTATCTCATGTACAATGGCTTTAGACATACCTTTCATGAGCAACTCAATGATGCCTTCGGGCTGTTCAAAAATGAAAATGTTACAGAATTGGTTTTAGATTTGAGATATAACGGTGGAGGATCTATTTATACCACCATGCATTTGGCCAGTATGATTTACGGTAAAGCAACTCGAGCAGATGTCTTTGGTAAGATATTATACAATGAAAAGCACGGGGGCAATACCCGCGCCCTTTTTTTTGTGGATGATTTAGACGTAGTAGATGCTGAATATGAGAGCGTCTCAACCCGTACATTGAATGAATTGAATATTGAACGAATTTACATCCTGGTCAGTAATCGATCTGCATCTGCAAGCGAACTCCTCATAGCGGGACTATTGCCTTATATGGAAGTCCGAATCATCGGAGATCAAACGGTAGGTAAAAATGAAGGGTCAAGAACCTTATATGACTCTCCACAATCAGATTTTAAAGAAAAAGACGGTAATCTTAATTCCAATCATACCTATGCCCTACAACCCATTATCAGTAAATTGGCTAATTCATTAGATTTTAGTGATTATTCTATGGGATTTTTGCCTGATATTGAAGCCAAAGAAACTGATTATTTAGAATTCATACAACCCTTAGGGGCGGATGATGAATTATTGTTAAGCATCGCCATTGATGAAATCACGGGTAGAAATGGGCTGGGTAGAATCGCACCTTTCTCACCTCATCCAGTCATTGATGAGCCCCTTAAAAATCCCTTCATGTTTGAGATGTACCTCAACGGGATCTCCAACTAGTCAGGTCTTTTCTTTTTAATATAGTTTTTTTTCCGCCCCTTAAAATTCATGAATTAATAAGGTGCCAGCATTAGCTGTTTAACAGCAAAATTCCTAAGTTTGAGCAAACGGAAACTCATGCCTACAATTCTCAAAATCGATGAAATCAAATCTCTGCTCAAGAAAGTTGACATAAACCATGCAATGGAAATAGGCTTTAAGGCCTATAGTAATGGTCAAAGTGTAGTGCCACCAGTTGGCGAACTCCTTTTCAATAATCCCCCAGGCGATGTTCATATAAAATATGGCTATATCCTTGATGATGATTATTACGTCATTAAGATCGCCTCAGGTTTCTATGAAAATCCAAAATTAGGCATCGCCTCAGGTCAAGGTTTAATGCTCTTATTTAAACAGCAAACAGGCCAGCTGGTGGCCTTGTTATTGGATGACGGCTATCTCACTGATATTCGTACGGCAGCCGCGGGAGCACTGGCAGCCCAATATTTTGCACCCAAAAATGTAAGGGCCATTGGCATCATAGGCACAGGGGTTCAAGCTAAATTTCAACTACAACATCTTCAAAAAACCTTAACATGCCGTGACGTATGGTTGTGGGGTCGAAATGAACGCCATGCCGAAAAATTGAAGCACGACTTAGGTTCAAATTGGAATATACACATAGCAACTTCTCCTTCACAAGTGGCCCAACATTGTCAACTATTAGTTACCACCACCCCTTCAGAAACGGCGCTATTGCATGCCGATGACATTCAAGCAGGTACCCACATTACGGCCGTAGGATCCGATACCGCTACCAAGCAAGAATTATCAGGAGACCTACTAAAAAAAGCCGATCTGATCATTGCCGATAGCCTGCCCCAAAGCAAAAGTAGGGGTGAAATTCATCAAGCGACCAGAGGGAGATTTATCCAAACTAATGATGTATACGAATTGGGTGCTGCTATCCAAGACCCTAAATTACAACGTAAAAATGATCATCAAATAACAATAGTAGATTTGACAGGTGTGGCAGTACAAGACATCATGATTGCCAAATCAGTTTATTTGCAACATCTATTGACCCAGCAAGATGCTCAATTATAAAAGCAACAAAGGAGGTGGTCCTACCGTCGACTTTGAAAAAGCTATTTTGGATGGCTACGCATCAGATGGTGGATTATATGTGCCCGAATATTTACCAAAAGTGACGCATTCTGATTTAAATAAATGGAAATCGCTGAGCTACAAAGCACTGGCATTCGAAGTATTATCATTGTTTATTGATCGTAGTATTGTCTCTGCTGTTGAGCTGCGTCTGCTCCTTGATGAATGTTATGACACTTTTGAAATCAAAGAAGTCATTCCCTTTCATCAGTTGGAAACTCGGGATGAAACCTACATCATGGAATTGTTTTATGGCCCTACCCTTTCCTTTAAGGACGTAGGCATGTCTTTTATGGTTAATTTGGTTAATTTCTTTCTTAAAAGAAAAAGCGAACATCTCTCGGTGATCGTAGCGACCACAGGAGATACGGGCCCCGCCGCAGCGCATTTTGTAGCCGGAAAATCGAATTTAGATGCCTGGGTTTTGTATCCGAAAGGACTGATTACTGAGGCACAAGAAAGACAAATGACCACCCTACCCCATGCCAATGTACATCCCGTGGGCGTTTTTAATTGTCCGGAGGGGGGTGATGATCTTGATGTCGTCATTAGCCAACTTTATGCTGATGATGCTTTTAAAAATAAACTTAAACTGTCTAGTGTCAACTCCCTTAATTGGGGACGGATCATGATGCAGACCGTCCATTATTTCTATGGGTACCTGCGCATTGCGAAAGAAGTTGGCGCTCCCGTAAACATGGCCGTACCTTCTGGTGGCTTTGGTAATTTATGTGCTGGAGGATTGGCTAGAAAGATGGGATTGCCGATTCATTATTTGGTAGTAGCGAACAATCAAAACGCCTGCCTAAACCGAATTTTTACACAAGGTGTGTTTTCAAAGCAACCCATTCACGAAACCGTTTCATCTGCTATAGATATATTGGTTCCCATCAATTTCTGGCGTTTTTTGTATTTTAATGTGGAGGGTGATACGGCAAAAATTAAGGAATGGATGGAAACTTTTGAGCGAACAGGACAGGCCATTTTTGATGCAGAAACGATGGCCGAATACCGAAAAGGGTTTTTATCCAAAAGCATCTCCGATGAGCAGACATTAAAAACCATTAAAAATGTCTTCGACGAGGAATATTATTTATTGGATCCACATGGAGCAGTGGCGGTAGCTGCAGCAGATCAATTAAAAGCACAATTGGGCGGGCATCCAATGATTTGTCTCGCTACCGCCCATCCTGCCAAGTTTCCTGAGACGTTGGAACGTTTATTGGGTGCTGATCAAATGCCCCGAGCCGCTATGCATCCTTCTATTGAGGAAGCAAAAGTAAAATGTCAAAAAAATTATACGTGTCACTATTCCCACTTACACACTGCCTTAAAAGAAACCATGAATACCCATTGGGATTTACATCACCCTGCTTAATTTTTTTTCAAAAAATGGACCCTTATACAGCGCTAACTACACCAGACCTTTTCGAGATTTTGACACCCTATGGATTGGAACCCTTTGATTCCTTTAGCGTATTAAGTGGGGGTATTGAAAATACCAATTACCAAGTCACTCTCAAGGAGGAGAACTACGTCATCAGTCTCTTTGAGCAAAAAACTTGGGAAGAGGTTCTGGCCCTAAGTCAACTCCTTCAATACCTAGAAAATAATCGTTTTGAGACCTCAAAAATAGTCTCTGCCAAAAACGGGATGCCGATCACGCTTTGGTGCCAAAAGCCTGTCATGATCAAAAGATTCATCTCGGGAGGAATCAAGTCCTATTTAACACTGCCGCTGATCGAGTTAGCAGGATTTCAGGTAGGTAAACTTCATCGAATACCTCCCCCAGATTATCTGCCAAATGATCTCAACTTTGGAAAAGAGCATTTTGATCTATTAAATGATTATGCGCCAAAAGATCCTTTTGGAACTTGGCTTACAAACATAGTCTCAGAGTTAGTACCTCACTTATCTGATGAACTTCCACGGGCTTTCATACATAGTGATCTGTTCTGTGACAATGTGCTTATTAGCCCAGACGAACAGAAGGTGACCCTAATGGATTTCGAGGAAGCTGCTCATTATTATCGCATATTTGATGTCGGAATGGCTATTATTGGGCTTTGCTCCGAAGAAGGTCGCCTCAACGCCGATAAAGTACAAGGTTTTTTAAGAGGTTATTCAAAGCAAGTCACCTTAACTGCAATTGAACAAAAGGGGCTGGGTGCCTTCACTGCCTATGCCGGCGCTTCCATGTCATTTTGGAGACACAAGAATTTCAATTTTATCCATCCAGAATTAAATCTAAACGATCATTACAAAGCCTTACAGTCTCTGGCAAATGACGCACGTAATCAACCCTACGATTTTTTTAAGCTGAAATTAACCTAACCAATGACCATAATAAATTGTTCTGAATCTAATGGTTATAGGATTCTGCAAGTAATCGCTGTACTACAAGAGATGTCGAATAGGCATATAATCACCCTTCTATTTAGAAAAAAAAGAAAGTTCAATCTCTTAAACTAATAGCCCAGTAATAATATCTATTTTGTGGATCAATCACAGAAATTCAGCCACCAAAGGCACACTTTAGGCAAAATAATACTTTAACTCAATTTCTTTTTAGTCCATTTTTAATAGCACTCGTTGCCTAGAATAGGTGATGCCTTGTTTGATAAGCCCAGAGTCATTAATTTGCCAATTAAATCCCTTCTCATTTCCTCAAAAGACGATCAATGAACACGTAACTATGCCGTTTAATAAAATGAATCAATGGATTTTAGCTCCTTTTCCATTTTTTGAATCATCTAAAATATAATGGATAGTTTCCATCGTTTTTGGACTCTTTATTTTTTTATTTTTACTCACTTTTCAGCCCTTTGGAATCTCCGAAGTCTACCCAAATAAGCTCCTTTATCTTGCCGGATTTGGTTTGATCACCACCCTCATCCTCATCATAAGTTTGGTCGTATTACCACTTATTCTTCCCCAATTCTTCGAAAACCAAAAATGGAACGTGGTCAAGCAAATCTTACTCCTATTGATCAATACATTGGTGATCGCTGGGATCAATTATGAGTATAGCCATCGCTTCCTGAGCGCAATTCACATCCAAACACCCAACTTATTGAATTTTATATTTATTACTTTTTCTGTAGCACTCATTCCGATCACATTTTTGGTTTTTATCATGAGTAGTTACTTAAAAAAATGGACCCAAGAATCTGCCATCGAACTTAATAAAGAGATGTTAAAAAGGAAAAATAATCAAGCAGGAAATAACCCAGTCCTCACTTTAAACACTGATCTTAAAAATGAAAGGTTGGTTATTTGTAAGAATGATTATTTATTCGCTAAATCCGAAGATAATTATACCTTGATACATTATTTCAAAGATCAAAAATTAACCTCCCAATTACTCAGAATCTCTCTTAAAAGTCTAGCTCAACAATTGGAAGTTTTTCCATCAATTGTCAGATGTCATCGATCATACGTTATAAACAAAGAATACATCACTAAAATCTCTGGCAACGCTCGATCCTACCTTCTCCATTTAAAAGATCACCAAGAGCCCGCACCTGTTTCTAGAAGTTTTCCGATAGAGAAGCTTTATAGCTAAGGTATCCCAGCCATCTCAAACCACTCCCTACTACCACAAAAAATCCAATTCACCTGCAAAAAGTATCCCATTTACCACAAGACGCGGAAAAATATGGTATATACCACTAGTTTTAAACTTTGATTAATCTGATTTCCGAAGTTATGAAACTATATATTTTAATGATCTTCAGCTGCCTCCTCCTAAGCTGTTCTCCAATGGTAAGAACTTTAAATAGAGAAAAGATCATGAATAGTCAGGAAACCGACCTGAGCCAGTTTGCCAATTCGTATTTTTGGCAACAATTCCATCTAGGCCATTATGAGAAAATTGATAGTATCAGTTATTTCTTGAGTGCTGCCTATTCCGAAAATCCCAATCACTTGGAAACGGTTAATCATTTAGGATGGGTCCATGTATGGGCGCTGAGTGAACGACAGAAATTAACAAGCATACCCCCTAATATTATCGACCATGGCACACTTTCTCTAAAGTATTTTGGTGAATCTTTTCAAATGAATCCTCACGACCCACGTGTTTTGGCCTTTTTAGCTGATCTAAAAATGACGGTTGGTAGCATTTCAGATGACGATAATCTTGTCCGGGAAGGATATTTCAATGGAAAAAAAAGCATACGTCAATGGCCTGAATTTAACTATTTCTCCATTGGATACGTCTTTAGTGCACTTGCTTATGACTCTTGGCAATTCAAAAAAGGCTTAGCATGGCAATGGAAAACCTTAGATGAATGCTACTGTGACAAATTTGATCGTGAAAATCCGGATCTCTCACCCTATTTAGTACTTGAACAATCAGATGAAAACCTGAAACGTAAACGTGCCTGCTGGAATAGCTGGATTGCTCCCCATAATGTGGAAGGCTATTATCTCAATATGGGAGATATGCTAGTGAAAAGTGGTGACTGGAAAAAAGGAATTCAAGTATACAATCTCGCAAAGCAAGTCCCACAATATGATACGTGGGCATTTAAAGATGTTCTGGACGTTCGCATTTCATCCGCCAAAGAGAATGTAATGAATTTTAGAAAAAACATCGAAAATGGTGCAAAAATAGAACTCAAAAACGCCATGCTTGTCAATACTTCTATTGCTTGCATGGCTTGCCATCAAATGAGCCAAAGGGACCTTGATTATTATCAAGATGCATCGTTTGACTGGAATAAATTTAAAATCGAAAAGAACCTCTATGGAATTCACTGAAAACATTGATTTTAGTCAAAAAAAGCTTCTTCAATTGGGAATCAGCAAATAGCTGGTCGTTACCTAGTTATTTCTTATTCAAATTTACTCGAAATACTATTCCACCTTTTGAGTGATTCGATACGCCTGTAAATTCACTTTAAAAAAATAAATTGGACATAATATGGACTCTCCTGATCAAAAATAAGGTCGGGTGAAAAGATACTTTGTCAAATAGTAAAATTCCAAGAGTAAATATTAGAAATCATGATTTTATAATTCTAATTTTGATAGGCTAAGGCGCGTTTACTTTAACTTCAATGAAGTGAAGTCAACTTCACATATCCCCATTTAGTTATGAAAATTTGCTTCATCATGTACCACTGGGACCGAATAGTTCCCAATCAAGATTCTACCTTGCGCATTATCCATGAAGCGTATAAACGTGGGCATGAAGTTTCGATCACCCATCCTACCCAATTAACGATCCGCAACAGTCTCACCTATAGCTTTTGTAAAACCATCTTACCGACGGAACCGATTACAAGGAAACCCCAAAAACTATATAAAAACGCAGTGTTCAATTCTAGCATGATCGCCTTGAGAGAATTTGATGTTATTTTCATGCGATCCAACCCTCCTCTAGATGGGCTCGTTTTGAATTTTTTGGATTCCATCAAAGACGATGTGTTCATCATGAATGCCATAGACGGACTCCGAGAAGCCAATAACAAAATATATACAGCCGCTTATTATGATCCTGAAAGTGAATTGATTCCTACCACACACGTTTCTAAAAATCTAGATTACTTATTACGTGTAATTAAAGAATATGATAAAGATAAAATGATCTTAAAACCATTGGATGGTTATGGGGGCAGTGGGGTCATTATTATTGAGAAAAGTGCCATGCAAAACATTCGCTCTTTGCTTGATTTCTACATCAACGGCAATAAATTCAGTTCCAACTATGTGATTTTACAAGAATACATTGAGGGTGCGGAAAAAGGAGATGTCCGTGTATTAATGCTCAATGGGAAACCTATAGGCGCCTTGCGTAGGGTCCCTACTGTGGGTGACGTGCGATCCAATATTTCGGCTGGTGGGACGGTAGAAAAATATAAACTCACTAAAAAAGACAAATTGCTTTGTGAAAAAATCGGCCAAAAACTAGTCAGAGATGGTATTTATTATGCAGGATTGGATTTAATTAATGGAAAACTCATCGAGGTCAACGTCATGAGTCCTGGTACTATTACAGATATCAACCGATTGAACAATGTGAAAATTCAAGTAAAAATATTAGACTATTTGGAAGAAGTAGTCGAACAGCGCAAAACATTAAAAGAAGACTTTAGAGCTGAAAATCTCTTTGACCATGCAGAAATTAAAGATTAAAGAAATCATCGCTCTTATCGAGCAAGAAAAGACCTTTGAAGCGACTCCTTTAGACGGCTCCTTCAACATAAAAGTCAATAAATATGTGCCCTTTTGTTGTACCGCCATCCATGATGGTGGAAATCTTAGAAATGAGATTAAAGAAAAAATATCCATAGATGACTATGGTAGGTGGTATGAAGAAGATCCACACACTGGGGAATTTATAGAATCCATGCCCATTACCCTAATAGGTCTTGATTCTCGGTTTGAATACGACCTCAATCGGCATCCTAGTAATTGTATTTATGATGAAGCTTGGGGAAATAAGGTCTGGAAAAAACCGCTCACACCTACTGAAAAAAGTGTTTCATTAAGAAAGCATGCCAATTATTATATGGTGGTTCATGCCCTGATCTAAAAACTCGAACTATTATTTGGCTCCTGTGTAGTCTATGACATACATAGCTATAATTACCAAAGATGGGACCGCACGGTACCGCTCTTTAACATCGGAACCGAAAGAATTGATCAACAAAAATACACCTCAACAATAACGCATTGGAAAACCCAGCTTAGTTCCTTAAAAATTTCTGACGTTGAAAACCAAACAACTATCAACGATGTTTTTTATGGTCGCGGCCATCAACTGACATATATCACAAAGCATTTTTCCAATGTCCTGGTGTTGGCTACTGAAATCAAAAAAGTATTTAGCAATGAACTCACTGGTGAGAATTTCCCAAAAAGAATTAAAGAAATTCAAGGGACGCTCAAGCAGGCCATCATCAATAATTCTTATTTTTTCAGTCAAGAACATACCAAATGGAAATCAGGAAAAGTTTTAAATCTACTCGATCAAAAAATGGATCCCGCCATTTATTTAGTGGATAAAAAACTATTGGACCTCCTACAGAATTTTGAATTATTGGCATTTGTGAACCCAAGAAATACCTCCACTGAATTAATTAAATTTTCGAAAAGCAAATATACTGAACTACCTAAATTTAAATACGCTCCAATTAAGATCAATCCTTTCGAATTGAAGCAAAAATTAAGTTTACTGCGTACCCAAGACATTAGTGACATCACGATACGTAATCTTTATGAATCCGTTATCAATAGCTATTTTGATAAAATTGATTTATTGGCGGCATTAGGCACTAAAAAGTTTCTCTACAATTCCATGCGATACTTTGGTAGACCTAGTAAAAAAGACATACTTAATGCAGAGTATCTACTTCATCTACCTCCGATTCCGTCTGAACCTAAGAGAAGGCCTTATATACCGATTCAGGATACCTTAGAAACCTTTAAAAAGGCCTTACATAACTATGGCATTGAATGTAAAATTGAATTAAGTAATAAAGTAATCTCGCAGGCGATGGTGCTGAATTCAACTAAAACAATTTTGATCCGGCCAGATGCAAAATTCACGCAAAAAGAAGTCAATGCGCTCATTGAACATGAGATCGGCGTACATATGGTGACCACTCAAAATTCTATTCATCAAAAACTGAAGATATTTAACTTGGGCTTACCAATCAATACCGAAACGCAAGAAGGAATGGCTATTCTCTCAGAATACTTGAGTGGGAACATCACTTTAGAGCGGCTCAAAAAGATCGCTTTGCGGGTAATCGTATCAGAAATGATCTGTCACGGTGCTGATTTTATTGAATGCTTTCACTTTTTAATTGACAAGCAAAATGTTCCGCCACAAGATGCCTACATCATTGTGACTAGGATCTTCCGAGGGGGTGGATTTACCAAAGACTTTTTGTATCTCAGTGGTTTTGCCAAAATATTGAAATTTTGGAATGCTGGCAACAGCCTAACACCACTCCTCATTGGAAAAACTTCGCTTTCCTTTTATGAAACAGTATATGAAATGATGGAGCGAAAAATGATCGCCGCACCCAAATTTATAACCAAGAGTTTTGAACAGCCACAATACCAGCTAATCGATCCTATCTATGAGTACATCCTGAGTGGTCTGAAATAGTTGCTTTAATGAAATCAAAGGGCCATTGGCACTTCCATGAGGAGTACTTTGCTATCTGTAATAGCCGTCATCTCAAAAGAATCTGCATCCCAAAGTCCAAAACCATCTCTTTTGTCCAGAACCTGACCTCCTAAAACAATGCTACCCTCCAAAACAAAGGCATAGACACCATTTCCTGCTTGTTTGAGCCGATACGTATCACCGGTACCGTTTTGAAACTTCCCCAAATGAAACCAAGCATCCTGATGGATCCAAACACCTTGATCTGCTGGATTGGGTGATAAAATTTGATAAAATTGATTTTTTTTCTCTATAGATGTTAAGGAAACCTGATCATAGCGAGGCGCTACTTGCTTCAACTTTGGGAAAATCCAAATCTGAAGAAACCGGACTTCTTGATCCTTGTTTTTATTGTATTCACTATGATGAATGCCGGTGCCCGCACTTAAGGCTTGCACATCACCTTCTCGTATAATAGCCACATTGCCCATACTGTCCTTGTGTTCCAGATCGCCGGCTAGCGGAATGGAAATAATCTCCATATTGCTATGGGGATGGGTACCAAATCCATTACCAGGTGCCACACAATCATCATTGAGCACTCTGAGTGCCCCAAAATTCATTCTATCCGGGTGGTGGTAATCAGCGAAGCTAAAAGAATGATAAGAGTCTAACCATCCATGCTGGGCATGACCCCTGCTGCTGGCTTTATGTAGAATAGTTTTCATTTGGTACTTATGAATTTAATTAGACAAATTTAAGTAGCTTTTCCGATTTTTGAGTGTGAATTTTCACGGCTTCCCAGCCTATCAACGCCATTTTCCGAATCGTACCCCATCTGTATTGACCCATCGATCCTGAGGCACCCAATACCCGATGACAAGGTATCAATACGGCAATAGGATTAGCTCCGACGGCAGTACCTACTGCCCTGGAGGCCAAAGGATTCTTCAGATATTTGGCGATGGCCCCATAGGTACTCAGTACCCCACTCGGTATATTCAACAGCGCCTGCCATACTTGGAATTGAAAAGGTGTTCCCTGTAAATGTAAGGTAAGTCCCTCCTTGAGCCCTTTAGTACCGGCCAAAAAGTTTTTAACCTGATCTTGATACCTATCTTGCCTTGCTATAATTTGGGCATTTGGAAATTGTTGTTGCAAGCCTCTTAAGGCTTCATGAATGTCCTGGTAAAACATCAAATGACAAACGCCTTTACTGGAAGATCCAATGATCATGTTTCCAAACATACTTTCGAAAAAATCATAGTAAATGAGTCGTTTTTTGCCCTGGATTTGTGAGGAATTTACCTCCATAGGCACTAATTTCACCTTTTTATTCTCTGATGAATCAGAAAAAACGTCCCTATTGCAGTCCAAAACTTGACGCAGGGTCTTGGATGAGATGAATGCCATAAACACCCGCATATCTACACCGGCCCATAATTGCATCGCCGCATCCATTTCTATGCTTGTGACGTCGCTATGATGATCTGTAAATAGCGCTGTTTGCCCGTGGCTAGGGTTTAATTTGGCTCCCAGAAAGTTTGCTATTTGATCGTATCTTATTCCTTGAGCTCCTTTCACCTCTCTTTATTTTCATGCCTTGGGCGTATCCGACTTTAGTAACTCGATTTCATCACACAACTTTTGATACCAATCCTCGCCATATTTCCTAATGAGTGGTTCCTTTAAAAATTTATAAATCGCTACGCCTTTGTTTTTACCTAAGATCCTGGCACATTCACAAATACTCCATCGATCATAATTGAGGGTTTCATATTCTTGCAATTGGACAATCCTTATGGGATATAAATGGCAACTTATGGGCTTGCGAAAGTTTGATTTACCATCAATCCATGTCTGTTCAAGACTACATTTTAAAGTTTTTTCATCATCATAAAAGGCAAAACTACATTCTTTACCCTTGAGGGTCGTTGTGGAGAAATCCCCCTCTTCATCTAGGATATAGGCGCCTTCTTTATCCAATATGTCTTTCGATTCTTGGGATAAATAAGTTTTTGCTTCTTTGACAGCATCCTCAATCAGCGGTAGCTCATCTAGTTCCAAAGGAGCCCCAAGGTCTCCTTCCACACAACAAGCTCCTTTACATTTGTCTAAGTCACAGATGAACTGTTCTTCATAAATATCTGAAGAAATTACGGTTTTGTCTATTATGATCATTGTTAGTACATTGAAAGATTAAAATTAACCAATAAGCCTCAATAACCTTCAACTGTTTTGAATTTTGGCTCATGGTCGTATTATAGGGATAGTTACTGACGATATAAAGAATTGGAAATTCCAAACATTATGCTGATCAAATAGAACCTTAGGGTGGCTCTAAAACTACTGCTTAATAACAAAACTAACCACGAAATAAAAATTTATTATTTATTAATTTAGATTAACTCAGAACTCAGAACTTATCAATTACTTTGCTCCAATAAAAAAATAATTTATCATTACTTAAAAAAATATCTTATGACCTTAACACTTATTTTATCCTTACTGACCTTAAACCTATCCCCACTTGAAACGGTATCTGTAAATACTCAAGAAAGTACTATTGAATGGGAAGGGGGCAGTGCTACTACCACTCACAATGGACTTATCAGTTTAAAATCTGGTACTCTAGAGATCTCGGATGGCGAATTGACCGGGGGTACTTTTGAAGTTGATATGACATCCATCACTAATTTAGATGTTTCAGAGGCCTATCGCGGTAAATTAGAAAATCATCTTAAATCTGAAGACTTCTTTGATGCCAATACATTTCCAACCGCACAATTGGTCATCGTGAAAGCTACTGCAGAAAAAGGAAACCTATACCGAATCGTCGCTGATTTTACCGTTAGAGATATTACAAAATCTATTGAATTTGATGCCTCCTTAACACCTACTGGAAATGGTTATACAGCATCGGCCACCTTCACTTTTGACCGTTCGGAATATGAAGTAAAGCATCGATCAGGAAATTTTTTCATGGACTTAGGTGATAAATTGATTTATGATGAAATAAAAGTGGCTATATCGGTAGTCACTCAAAACTAATCTAACAAGAAGATCTAATTAAAAGGAATATCTATAGATTTAAACAGTGTAAGCGGTTGATCAAAAAGTCAACCGCTTATTTTTTGCCCCACGCTCAAATAGATTCATATTACTAGAATATTGAATATATTTATAGCATGTACTCAGCAAAAGACCCTGCTACCCACATGAAAATCCAAGGATATAAAACGACATCTATAACCCCTCTATTCAAAATTAGATGTCTAATAAACTATTTTCAATAATCAGACCCTTATCAAAACTGAGCGGTTCTTACTTCTTTATGTATAAACACTCCAGAAAATATTAAAAAAAGGCTCTTAGAAATGAATCCAGCCTTGTGCGGTCAATTCAATGGTGTTTTTATTGTTGGTAACCATAACCTTACCTAAATCGGGCGCATGTATATAACCAATGGTGGTGATGTCATCGTGGTTTTTCATTTTCTCAAAATCCTTTTGATCGATGGTGAAAAGGAGTTCATAATCTTCGCCCCCATTGAGCGCTGCGGTGTTGGGATCCATACTGAACTCAGCAGCGGTTTCAAAGGTTTGCTTTTCAATGGGTAACTTATCTTCATAAATACAAACTCCTTTTTGGGATTGCTTGCATAAATGGAAGATTTCAGAGGCAAGCCCATCCGAAATATCAATCATTGAAGTAGGTAAAATGCCCAAGTCTCGTAATTCATGAATGACATCCATCCGAGCTTTCGGACGCAATTGCCGGCCCACGATGTAGGAATATTTGTCTAATTGCGGTTGCATGTTTGGATCTACTTTAAAAACTTCTTTTTCACGTTCCAAAATTTGCAAACCCATATACGCACCGCCAATGTCTCCTGAAAGACATAATATATCTCCCTCTTTGGCCCCATTTCTATAGACAATGTTATCAGGGGCCGATTCACCGATGAGGGTGATCGAAATGACCAAACCAGATCTTGAAGAGGTCGTGTCTCCTCCTACTATATCTATCTGATAATCTTTTGCTGCCGCATGAATCCCCTCATAAAGTGCCTCCACAGCCTCCACAGACATGCGATTACTCAAACCTAGGCTGATGGTCATTTGTTTGGGTATTCCATTCATTGCTGCAATATCCGAAACGTTCACCGTTACCGCCTTGTAGCCAAGATGTGCCAATGGCATGTAGCTCAGATCAAAATGGACTCCCTCCAACAGCATATCAGTACAGATTAACTTCTTATGATCTGCTCCTACATCAATAACGGCAGCGTCATCTCCAATGCCCTTTAATGTTGAGGCGTGTTGAAGGACTACACCCCGATTAATTTTATCTATAAGTCCAAATTCTCCTATAGCTCCGATTTCTGTACGCTTTGGTGTATCCATTTTCATTATTTTCTATGACTGATAAATGCCTTATAACTCCCTTTTAATGATACATTACCACTGCATTGGGCGGTATGAACGGCTACCTATTCTCTTAAATTCATCTGATATTTAATGCAAAAATAACAAGGTTAACATGGAATTATAATTTTATTAAATAATAGCCTTCCTCAGGGCTATTGATTTTCAAAGAGGATTTTGATATCCGTCCATCACAATGACTATTAAACGGAAACTGATAACTGCTTTGGCCTTCATTAAAATTTAACTTGGAGGGTTGTATAAAAACTTCTAGACTCCGAAGGAATGATCCCTGGGCCTGGATAAGAAGTAGCCCTTCTGGTAAAATAAGATGTATTCATGAGGTTATTGATTCCTGATTCTATTTTGAAATTTTTAAAACTATAGGCAAAAGAAAGATCCATGACATGATAGCTCGGTATTTCCCCAATAAGCCCATTTCTATTATCTCCATCCACAGCAATGGTAGAGTTTTCGACATCCGTAAATTGCTCACTAAGATAAATCCATTGTAAACTCCCCATCAAATTTCGGAAACCGAAATTTACACCACTCTTAAAGTTAAGCATGGGAATGAACTCCACCTTTTTACCTTTCACATTGTTCTCCTCTGAAGCTAGGTAACTTGATTCAGTAAATGCGGTATTGACAAAAACATTCCATTTAACCTCCTTCCAATCTTTGTTCAGGGCACTTAACAAGTTAATATCTCCAAATATCTCAAGGCCATAAATAAAAGCTTCTCCAATATTTTTTCTCACCCTATTGGCACGATCATCCAAAATAATTCCAATTCGATCATCATACAGCAATCCGAAAATGCTGACATCGAAATTAAGCGTCTTTGTGGTCAAACTCCTGATACCCAAGTCTAAGGTATAGCCTTGTTCATCGGTGATATCGGGATCCACAATGAAGGTAGGACTTACCGTGCGTATATCACTGAAAGTAACCGATCTGTAATTTTGAGAAATATTGGCATACCCTTCAGCTTTAGGTCCTGTAGTATAACTTAATCCCAAGCCAAAAAGCATAAAAGAACGGTTGAAAGAGCGATCGTCTATCTGCTCAACATTACTTATGGGATTCTGGGCAATATCAAAAAGGACTTCACTGTAAACACCTTCACTTTCGGTGAAGATATGTTCAAATCTAAACCCAGGTGTGACCGCAAATTTCTCATTAATGAAAAATATATTTTCACCAAATAATGAAAAATTCAGATTGGGAAAAGTAAAGTCCGATTGATTGGGATAGTCTGGATAACGTTCATCCTCAAAATCAAAATCAGCATCAATCCCTATACTTCCGGGTCCTTGCTTTGCCGTATTTCGTGATTTGTAAAATTTCGTTCCTAACAAAAAAACACCCGCCGTTCCTTTTATCTTATATCTAGATAACAATCTAAGTTCGGTACCGTAATTCCGAAAAGCTCCTGCAATCAAGTCCCTATTATAAATAAATTCTCCATTTTGGTCTTTATAATCATCTTCAGCCACGGGATTGCTATTCAAGTTGATGGGGTTTCCTCTGTAGCCTAGTGAGTTTCTCTCCGCGACCAAGCCAAAAATCATCGCAGATAACTTCGTTTTGGAAGAAAAATTATGATTAAAATTAAGCGCGGCTAAATTCCAATCTATTTCGAACCAATTTCTAGTACGATTACTATAAATAGGATCTAACCCAAACTGCGTATCGGTCAATCCACCTGCCTGCTGAGCCAAATAATTGAGGTAGGTATACTCAAAAGATAAACTGGTTTGCGGATTAAATTGATAGTTCAAATAAGTGAAAGTATTATTTGATTTGTAACCCGAATTTTGTCTGAATCCATCGCTCTGCTTGTGATGATAATAGGTATAGTAGCTCAACTTGCCTACGGTACCACTCAAACTATTGAAAGAAGAGAAAAAATTAAAGCTCCCCACTGACTGACGGGCGATAAGTTCTAGCTTTTTATCGGGAGCGGGTTGATGCATTTTGAAATTAATCAATCCTCCGAACTGTGTTCCATACTGCAGGGCCGCAGCACCTCTGACTACTTGAATTTGTGACAAAGCCTCTGCGGGTGGCGTATAATAACTCTCAGGATATCCCAGTACATCTGGACTGATGTCATATCCATTCTGTCGGGTATTAAAATTCGCAGACCGATTGGGATCTAAACCACGACCACCAATGCTCAATTGTAATCCCCCATCACCACTTTCGTATATATTGAGTCCAACAATTTGTGAATAAACTTGTCTGGCGTTATTATTTGCCTTGTTTCCCACAATTTGATCGACCAAAATAACTTCATTCTTTTTACCCGCATAAATTCGGGTACCCTCAACGGTATTTAATCGACCCAAATTAAATACGCGTTGTTTTTGATCTAAAATTACTACCTCCGATAAGTCTTGACTTAATTTAACCAGTGAAATGTCCATAAGGGTATCACGAGAAATTTGTATTACTTTTTCGAAGATTTGATAACCATAAGCAAAAGCTATCAACTTGTAGATTCCCTTTTCAGCGACCTCCAGTCTATACCGACCTGAAGCATCGATTCTTTCGTTCAAATTGGTGTTTTCAATTTGTATTTCTACTGCTTCTTTGGGATTCCCTTTTTCATCATATATGATACCGGAAACTGCAATTTGCGACCAACTGAAATGACCCGCGCAACATAAAAAAAAAATCAACTTAATACGCAGAAAACTATTCATTGAAAGGTAATATCCATGACTTATGTGCAAAAGAGTCGTATCCTTCTGTTAAATCAAATTCAGGATCTATATATCTAGTACTTTTTCTGCCATTCAAAGCGACAAAGCAATCCACAAATATGCTCAGATCTTTCATCTCTTGTTGCGAAAAATGGGCATATAAAAAATGGGCATATTGAAGTATGAAATCTGGCTGTGTTGCCATTTGTTTCTCCTGAAAAGAAGATAAAAAATCTTCATTGTTAACGTAAAACCAATTTCCAGATGCATTGTCAACAATCTTAAACTGTGCATTACCCGCTTTCTCCATAAGCATTACTCTCCAAGACCACCGGTATCCTTCCTCGGTCCAAAACAGATTGCCTGGATAGAGCATATACCGAAAAGGCAAACCTATTTGAATCAAAAAAAACGCTGCTAAAACAACTGTTTTAAACTTGCTTATTGGTGAATGTTGAAAAGGTACATTTTGGATTTGATGGGTTTTATGATTTTTAATCCTCAAGATCTGATGCAATCCATCAATGATTTTTTGATGAAATTGGTAATTAAAAAAGATCAACGCACTAAAGATCATGAGGTAAGGAAACATCCCAATGGGGAAAAGAATTGCTGTTAATAAATGAAAAAAAACAACCATAATAAATCCAAGACTTCTAGTTCTTCTATTTAAGAGTAAAAAAGGAACAAGTAAATCATACAAAGCTCCCCCCCATGCAAACAAATAAATCATCCAATCATAGCGAAATAAAAATCCAATTAGCGGTAGATCTTCTTTCGTAGGCAACCAAATCTTTAATGGCATCGCTTGTAGCAGCCATTCTGAATTTAATTTGGCCATTCCAGCAAATAAATAGACCAGGCAAAGGAGTAATTTAATGGCGTCAATATTCCACTTAGGAATCTGTAGAAATGACTTCCTAGAACCCCTAAGGCTATCCCAAGCAAAATAATTACCTGCAGGTAAAAAAATCAATAAAAAACTGATGACACTGACCAAATAATAATGGTTGAGGTAAGTGGTTTTGTCCATCAGCTCGATGTAGGTGAAAGAAAGGAAAAAAGTAATGATCGCCCATGTATACTTTAAACCTAGGGCAACAAATAGTGCAGATAGACCACAAATAAAAAATAATACATAAGTGAGATCACCCAAGGGCTTAATCCATTCAAATCCGTAATATGAGAAAAATAAATGAGGCTGAATATAGAACTTGTCTATCCAACCCAAGGCCCAAAATCTGATCATACTGATGAACATCAAAAGACCAAAGGCAATTCTAAAAATGGCTAAAGGAGCGCTAGAAGTAGTTTTAGAAAAGTATGAATTCACGCTCAACATTAATCACCGTCAGCATCTACATAATCTACTTTTATATCAAATAGTTGCAACATATCTACTTTCATAAAAATGATATTTTCTTGCATGAGGTCATAGGTTTCAAGCATGCCTCTATAATCTATTGTCACTTGTACCCCTAGATCATCGTTTAAGTTTACCACCTGCGCATGTATTAAAGCAAATTGATTGTTGATCAAAGAATCCAAATCGTTGGTGTCACGTGTCTCTTCTAAATGATCAATCCACCCTTGAAGACTCATACCTGATGCTCCTCCATCAAAATGTAATCCATTGAAAAAGTTTTGAGTCGCATGCAAGGCTGTTGTGAGCAGTTCTTTTGAAACATTTCCCCTATATCTTGCCTCCACTCGATCGGTCAATGGAGAATTTGAAAATATACCGGCAGGAATACCCACTTTTCCTGATCTCAAAAACTTTTCAAAATAATAGATATAGGCATTGACCATTGAATTCACTGACTCGGTAGCCCCACTTCCATCCCGCTCAATAAACTCCTCTCGATAGCGCTCTTTCCAATCTATTAATACCATGTACGTTAATGACCGCATTCGCTCAACCAGATCAGTTAAAAAAATCTTGTACTTGGGTCCATTGAACTCATCTGTATAAAATGTTATGATCTCTGCTTCTGAATTTGCCAATCCATGTAATAAATAATCTAAGGCCGGAAAACCTTGCTCATCTTGTCTGTTTACAGAGGTAAGATCATAGCCGCCTGCCAAGAGCGTAGTCGTCATTCCTTCCGCATCTAGTGGATAAACATTCATGTAATTCCTTAAAGTAATTTCTTCTGCCATACCTATATCAAACATAGCTACCGTCTGCCACGCCAAATAAGCATTCAACCACGATTGCTTCAAATTGATCAAGTTTTCTTGATTTGGGATTTCCGTGAATGTATTCGCTGCCAAAGAAAGTGAATCCATATCGTCTGCTAACGCTTCAAAAGCAGGTATGATTATGTGATCAGCCCAATTGGTGAGCATTTCACCTCTTGTAAAGGCTTCGCCAAGTACAGCATCTTCATCAATATTATCCACTGCATCCACAGTATTTTGATCTGCTTCTCCTACCTCAATATTTTCATCATCCGAACACGAGACCATGAGATTGGTGAAACATAAAGCAGCAAAAACGGAAAGTATTACTAATTTTTTATTCATTTTTTTATTTAAACAAAGAGATATCTTTAAAAAAAGATCACTCTTTTTAACAGTAAATAGTTAGCGTTAGTTCTGTTGAATTAAGCATTTTCATAAGTAAAACCAAAAGCTGTGGTAATCTCAGTTGCAACCGCCTCTAAAACCTCAGGAGTGACCTCCCAAAATCCTTTTTGATCATCGCTCGTAGGATAGACCTTATCTAACATTGAAAGTACCTCTGCCCTTGTAAAATAAGGTGCGCCCGTTTCAGGATTATAAGTAAACTGCAAACTGTATACGAACCCATATCCCTCAGAAAGATCATGAAAAACATTGGCCATATCAGGTGTTGCCTCAGCTTTACCTTCTTGGCCTGCTTTGAGATAATGCGCAGCTCTGATGGCAATAACTTTGGATATCTCCGCCATAATATCTTTTGCTGCATCGTCTCTTGTTGTATAGTCTCCAACTACTAGAGCCGCCCTTCCTAATTTAAAAGCATCAAAAATTCTCGAAGCTATTCCTGTAAAATCAGTATCACTATCAACTTTTTCTATGTATTTCAACAAGAATTTATCAGCACTTCCCGGAGTAGTTACAGGATCCATTCCGTCTTCGGCTAAACCATAAATATAGCCATAACCCTCATCCCAATAATGCTCCATATTGGTATAGGCCTTACCCTCTAAAACTGATCCCGATGATTGGTCTGCCCGATTGGTGCCCCCGTCAAGCTTGGTTGGAGTCAAATAACCATTGAGTGCTTGATCTGCTACAAAGGCGCCAATTAAGGCTTTACTAACTGCTTGATCAAGCTCTAAACCATAGGCATTTACATATCTGTTAGCTCCTCCACCTGCTTCCTGAATCTTTCCGGCCACACCTGATGATGCTTCAGTAGACCAATTTGGAAAAACGTCATTGACTTGAGAAGTCATCCAAGTTGTTACATCTGTTCTCACAGCATCAGTATCCACGGTACTGCCCGTATTTGCCCCTATCTTATTCCTGATCTGCTTTGAAGAAGTATTCAACTCAACATCTAAAAAGTCTTCAACACCCTCTTCGTGTGCAAACATAGACGTTAACCTGGCTGCGGAAGCAGTTGTATCCTTGAGCACATCAATCAATTCAACGGCCATTTTCAATCGAGTGGTTTGTCCATCAAATGAGACAGTAGTATCATTTACGCCATCCCCGTCTGCATCTCTAAAAAAAAGATACTTTTCCGGAACGGCAAATCCGAATATAACAGTATCTGCCTCAATTAAGGTTACAGTGTCGATTTCGTTTTCAGTGTCGGTTTCATCTTCAATAACTTCTCCAGTTACATTGATCGATTCTTCCTCACAACTCAGGAGAAAGATTATACTTGCAGCTAGCCCGTAAAGGAATAATTTTTTTAACAAACTCATTCTAGCTTTGGTTGGTAATACTATTGCAAACTTAGAGATGATGCTGTCCATTCTATATGACTATCATTGGTCAAATGACTCACTATAAATAGTGGTTGATACGTCCACTATTACTAGTGAATGAAGCTCAGAATAGCTATCTTTTGGAGATTATTTGGAGTTATGAATTTCTTGACAAAGCTCAATAAGTATGCCATCTGTACCCTTAGGGTGGATAAAGGTCACTAGTTTGTTGTCAGCGCCACTTCGTGCTGGATTGTATATCATATCAAATCCTTCTGCTTCCAATCGATTGATCTCTGATTGAATGTCATCCACTTCAAAAGCAATATGATGAATGCCTGATCCATTTTTTTTCACATACTTACCAATGGCACTTTCAGGGTTTTCAGATGCCAAAAATTCGATTTTTGTTTGTCCCATCTGAAAAAAAGAAGTGTCCACAGACTCCTGATCCACTCGCTCTTCCTTATATGGCCCTTGATTAAATAGCTTGGTATAAAGTGCATTTACTTGCTCAATATTTTTTACTGCAATGCCTATGTGTTCTACTTTTATCATCTTAATCCAAGTATTTATCCTCACAAAGAAACAAGAACTTTTCTCAGTTTTATAATTTTTAATGACGGATAATACACTATTTTTGTATCAATGATAAATGTAAGTGAGAAAGCCAAAGATCAAATAAGCGTTTTACGCACCACTGAAGGTTACAGTGATGCTCATAACTTGCGTGTTTCAGTAAAAGGTGGTGGTTGTTCTGGTCTCATGTATGACATTGCTTTTGACGATACGGTTACAGCGCAAGATGATGTTTTTGAAGATCAAGGAGTCAAAGTCATCGTCGATAGAAAAAGTTTGTTGTATTTATTAGGGACCACACTTGAATTTTCGGATGGATTGAACGGTAAAGGTTTTCAATTTGTAAATCCCAACGCAAGTCGTACCTGCGGATGCGGCGAAAGCTTCTCCATATAACATCTTAAGTTTTACTGAACATTCATCGCTTTTAGTAAGCCCTAACCTCCACTCCCTTCATAAAATTAATAAAGGCCATATTTACAACGCTATTGCCTCCTTTGGTCGGATAATCGCCTGTGAAATACCAATCCCCAAGATGATCAGGACATGCTTTGTGTAAACCCTCGACCGTTTGAAAAACCACTTCAAGTACGGCTTTCATTTTTTTAGGTTTAACAATCTCTCCAATCTTTTGAGATACTTGATCATAAGAAAAAGGCGCATAGAGTTCCTTCACATAATTGACCTCGTTTACCTTGTTTTGATCCGCTAAGCATTTTTCCAATACGTCTTCCAATAAATATTCTTTGCCCTCATCAATGAGTAAGGCCAATACCGCCCTAAAGGCTACAAAATCATTCATTTTACTCATATCAATACCATAACAATCAGGAAATCTAATCTGTGGAGCAGATGAAATGATCACAATTTTTTTAGGGTTCAAGTTGTCTAGTAAGGTCAAAATGCTTTTCTCGAGGGTGGTGCCCCGGACAATACTGTCATCAATAATAACCAATGAATCTCTATCCTTTTGGATGACTTCAAAAGTGGTATCATAGACATGCGCTACCAATTCATCCCTGTGTGAGGCATCCGCTATGAAAGTTCTTAACTTGGCATCTTTCAATACTAATTTTTCTATCCTTGGTTTGAACGTCAATAAATCTTCCAATGAATCCGCACTGGGCTTATGCTCGATAATAATCTCCTTGCGCTTACTTATTAAGTAATCTTCAACTCCTGACATCATGCCCAAAAATGAAATTTCGGCGGTATTGGGTATATAAGAAAAAACAGTGTTTTTTAAATCAAAATTGATCGATTTCAAGACTTGAGGAACCATCAACCTACCTAGTTCTTTGCGCTCCCGATAAATATCTGGATCTGTTCCCCTAGAAAAATAAATACGCTCAAAACTACAGGCCTTTTTCTTTTGTGGCTCAAGGAACTGTTTGTGTTCATAATTGCCCTGCTTATCAATAATTAAAGCATGGCCTGGACTGACTTCCTTAATATCCTCATAATTACATTCAAAGGCTGTTTTAATAGCTGGTTTTTCTGATGCCACCACGATTACTTCATCATCGGCATAATAATAGGCTGGCCGAATCCCTACAGGATCTCTTGCCACGAAAGCAGCTCCGTAACCTACCATACCGGTGATGGCATATCCTCCGTCAAAATCTTTACAAGATCTATTCAAAACCCTTTGCAAATCTATTTTCTCTTCTATCAGCTGCGTGAGCTCTGCTTTACTGTGTGTGTTTTTATGTTTTTGGAAAATGAGCTCATTTTCCTCATCAAGAAAATGTCCTATTTTCTCCATAGCCGTCACGGTATCCACTTTTTCCTTGGGGTGTTGACCCAATTCGATCAGTTTTTCAAAAAGTTCATCAACATTGGTCATGTTAAAATTACCTGCCACAACCAGATTACGACTCCTCCAGTTATTCTGCCTCAGAAAAGGATGACAATTCTCAATATTGTTTTTTCCATGCGTTCCATAACGCAAATGTCCCATCCAAACTTCTCCTGAAAAAGCTACATTTTGTTTGAGCCATGCACCATCCATGTATTTTTCTTCTCCTTCCTTAAGCGCTTTTTGATATTTCCTTCCGATTTTTTGAAAAAGTGTTTCGATCGGTTGAGAATCAATGGTTCTGTAGCGACTGATGTAGCGATAACCCGGCTCCATATCTATTTTAATATTGGCAACACCTACTCCATCCTGACCTCGATTAAGCTGTTTTTGCATCAATAAGTACATTTTATTCACCGCATAACTTGGTGTTTTGTATTTATCTATATAATACTGTAGCGGCTTCCTCAATCTGAGAAGAACTATGCCGCATTCGTGTTTAATGGCGTCACTCATGGGTTTATCATTGGTGCAAATCTATCTAAAATATTGGGTTGAATAAACAAAAGAATTAAAGTAAATGCCAACAAAGTCAAAATGACAAAATACCTCTTGTTTATCTTTATTTTTTTGCCTTGATCTTCTTTGAAAAAATAAAAATAAGGGACCCTTAAATAAAAATAAAGAGAAGCCGCCGAACTCAAAACACCCACGCAAATAAAGGTCAACCAATATAATGAGTCCATGGATCCATAATGCTGCCATGCAGTAGAAAAAAGAAATAATTTAGCCATAAATCCGCCTGTCGGTGGAAGTCCCACCAAAGCAACGGCCCAGATCACACTTATCACGCCTAATAATGGAAATTTTATGCCTAAACCAGACACATTACTTAAGGATAAGTTCTCCCCTTCTTTTTCATGAAGCTGGACAAAAAGAAAGGCCAAAATATTCATGAACGCATAAATAATGACGTAATATTTAAATATGGAATAAGTATCCATAACCAAGCACAATGGAAGTATGAAACCAGAATGTGCTACCGCCCCGTAGGACAGCATTCTTTTAACATCTGTTTGCCTTAAAGCAGCCAAAGTACCCCAAACAATAGTCAAAATGGCCAAGAGCAAAATGAGCTGCTCTAAAAAGGGATTAAATAATCCATTGGTCCACTTGAAGACATGATAAAGTGCAGCAAAACCCGCAATTTTAGGTACCGTGGAAAAAAATGCGACTGCATCCGTTGGCGCGCCTTCATAGGTCGCCGGTACCCAGATATGAAAGGGAACAATAGAAGTTTTGAAAAATAAACCAGATAAGAAAAAAAACAATCCCGTTGCGCCCAGTAATGAAAATTCTAGGGTATCAAAATAGAGCGAATCATGTGCCCCATACAAAAGTGAAATTCCAAATAACATCACGGCAGAACTTACGCCTCCAAATAATAAATATTTCATCGCGGCTTCACTACCTTTTTCATTGAAATGGAAGCCAGTCAGCAAATAGCTAGCATATGAAGTCAATTCAATAGCTAAATAAAGTATCAATAAATTATGGGAGCCTACCATGAAAAGAGATCCTATCAGTACACTCATCAACAAAAAATAGAATTCATAGGACTGGTGCGCTTGCCTTTTAAAGCACAATACACCTAGAGTAATCAAAGGCAATAATTGGGTCATTAGGTAACTCAAATCATCTCTGATGATGGTTCGTGTGAAAAAAAACCCGGATACCTGCTGTGCAAAAAGAAAAGAACCTAACAATACAACAGCAGCGAATACTTTGATCCAAAATAAGGGCAACCTCAATATGCCCAATATCAACAAGATGATAGAACCTGTAATCAAAATTATTTCGGAGGAGATCACTCCAAAATGTTCTTGGATTTCTATAAGTTGCTCGTTGATCTTCAAAATGCCATTTATAGTTTAATTTTTAAATCTCCTACATGGGCTATGAACAGTTCAATGCTGTGGTTCATCGTATTTAAAATGATTTTTGGATACATGCCTAAAACAACGATACCCAATATCAATGGTGTGAAAATCAACCATTCTCTTATTTCTAAATCTTTCATTTTCGGCTCCCAACTGTGCTCCCGTACCCAATATTTACCCAAAAACATGCGCTGTATCGTCCACAGATAATAAGCAGCCGTAATCAACAAGCCCATTACAGCGACGATTCCTATCCAGTTCGGCAGCATCCCATCAACTGCACTCACGTTAAAAGCACCCATCAATACCAATAGTTCTCCCACAAAACCCGCTAAACCAGGTAATCCAAGGGAAGCAAAAAATACAATCATTACCACAAAACTATAGCCGGGTAATTTTGTGGCCAATCCACTGAAATTTTCGATCTTCCTATTCTGAGTTCGATCATAGAGTACACCCACAATGAGAAATAACGCTGCTGAAATGAATCCATGCGCAATCATTTGAAACATTCCTCCTGCAGCACCTTCAACCGTAAAGGAACCTAAGCCGATCAATACAAATCCCATGTGTGATATGGAGCTGTAGGCGATCATTCGTTTCAGATCATTTTGCGCCATCGCATTCAGTCCCCCATAAATGATAGCTAAAACCCCAAAAATGGCAATATAATAACCAAAATGAAGCGCTGCATCGGGGAAAATAGAAAAGGCTATTCGATAGAGACCATAGCCGCCCAACTTCAAAAGCAATGCTGCCAAAATCACAGATATAGGTGTGGCTGCTTCCACATGGGCATCCGGTAACCATGTATGAAAAGGTACGATAGGTAGCTTGATGGCAAACCCTAAAAATAAAGCAAGAAAAGCCACTGCTCTTAAAGGCATACCCATAAAAGTCAACACTGAATCTTTGGCCAAACTACTGCCTTCTATGAAATAATTGGAATCCATCATGTGCAGCAGATTAAAACTATGAATCATCATTTCACTGGTAGGGTCTAGTACCCCAACACTTAGGTAAAGGGCGATCATAACTACCAAAATAAGTAACGAGCCTACCAGGGTATAAATGAAAAATTTAATCGAAGCATAAGATCTTCTTGGCCCACCCCAAAGTCCAATAAGGAAAAACATAGGTAAAAGCACCAACTCAAAAAATAAATAAAATAAGAAAAAATCAAGGGCTAGAAAGCAGCCAACGATACTGGTGCTGAGCAATAAATACAACATGAAATAGCTTCTCACCTGTTGCTTTAACTTCCAAGAGGCGAGTACCCCAAGGACTGTGATTAAGGACGAAAGTACGACCAACCAAAGACTCATACCGTCTACCCCTAGGTGGTAATCAATATTGAAGCTTCCAAATGAGCCAAGGCTCATTGAAATCCATGAAAACTTTTCAACAAATTGAAATGAGGTCAAAAGATGATCTCCATAGTTGGGATCAAATCTCCATACCAATCCGATGGAGAATAACAATTGAATCAAAGAAAATATCAAAGCCACTATTTTGATCCCTGAGGTCTGCCGCTCATTAAAAAAAAGCAGGGTAAAAGCACCCAAGAGAGGCATCCAAATGATCAAAGAAAGTATATAGCTACTCATTTTATAAAGCAAATTTTAACCAAACCAGTATTATTACTAATCCAATGATCGCAGAAACAAAATGGATTTGAACACGCGCTGGATGAAATTTTGTAAACATTGATCCCAGTATTTGCACCACGCTTTTTATTAAGGAAATCAATCCATCGACTATGAGTCTGTCAAATAAATCTGTCACTTTACTCAACACCACTATAGAAACCGATATTTTATTAAAAAAAGGATTGATCAAAACTGTATCTACCTTGGAAGTCTTGAATGCCAGCCAATCGAAAGAAGGCACCAGTATCCCCATATAGAACTTATCTAAATAAAATCCGTTTTGAACAAAAATAGACAACCTTGAGGAATTAAATGATTTCATTTTGCGCATCCCTTGCCTACCATATGTCCAATAGCTAAAACCCAAACCTAATAACACCAATAGGATTGAAGATCCAATCATTGGCGTCACCCAACTCCCTTCTACCTTGGGTTGGGTCCCCAACCAATATTCTAGAAAATTCAAATCCCCACCCAACGGATGAATACGATAAAAAACACCTAATGAAAGGATGGCTAAAACCGATATTGGTAAGATTTCAGTCCATGATTTTTGAAGCATTTTGAGTGATTTTTCTCCTCGGTAAGAACCAAAAAAGACCAACAGTAATTGTTTGCCCATATAATAAGCTGTAAGAAAAGATATCCCTAAAGCCGTGATGGGAAGAGCGAAAGCCAGCCCATTTTCACTTTGCATTGCCCAAGAAAATACCCCTAATATAATGCCTTCCTTCGAAAGAAATCCCGAGAAAAAAGGCAATCCTACCAAGGCCATCATACAAACTAAATAGGACCAGAATGTGATCGGTAAATAGCTTTTCAATCCACCCATTCTGCGCATATCTTGGGGAGCTGTTGTAGGATCTTGGATACTTAAATAATGTATTACCGATCCTGCACATAAAAAAAGACCTGCCTTAAAAAAAGCATGCGTCCAAAGGTGAAATAAAGCCATATCGTAAGCACCTACTCCCATACCCATCACCATATAACCTAACTGGGAAATAGTAGAATAAGCCAATACCGCCTTCATATCCGTTTGACAAGCGGCAATCAATGCTCCCAAAAAGGCAGTAATGATTCCCAAAGAAGCAATCCAGTCCAACAAATAGGGATCAAATACAATGAATAGGCGAAACAATAAATATACTCCTGCCGCTACCATGGTTGCCGCATGGATCAAGGCCGATATAGGCGTAGGGCCTACCATGGCGTGCGGCAGCCAAGTGAAAAATGGGAACTGGGCCGATTTACCCAAGACGCCAATCAATAAACAAATGCCTATCGCTGTGCTGCTATCATTCTCTGGCAATGGACCCAGGCTGGAGATAAAACCATCGTTTCCAGATCCCAGAAGCATCAATAAACCCATAAATAATATCAAATCTGCGATCCTGTTGGTCATAAAAGCAATCCTTCCAGCAATCGCATTTTTAACATCTTGGAACCAAAAAATAATCAACAAATAAGATGAAAAGCCTACCAGTTCCCAAAAGATAAAGAGCAATATTAAGTGGTCTGACATCAGGAGACCCAACATAGAAAAAGTAAAAAATCCTAATTTTAGATAATAACGATCCTTATGGACATCTTCTGACAAATAAAATATTGAAAAGAGGTGCACTAAAAAAGAAATCAAGCTTACCAGTAAAATAAGGACTGCTGAGGATCTGTCTACAGCAAAACCCATTACAAATCCTGGCAACCATTCAAACTGAAACATCCAAAGCGTCCCTTGAACGAAACTGAGATAGTAACCTGCTAAAATAGTAGTTAATGATAAAAAAATACTAGCGATGATTCCGGATTTCGAAGGAATAGTATAGGCCATTATACCACCCAATAAAGGCAACAACAATATAAGAGCCAATAGATAATCCTCCATGATCAATGCTTCAGTTTTTTTAATGAATTGAGATCCAAGGTTTGAAAATGCCTAAAAATATTAAGCATAATAGCCAAGGCAACTACAGATTCTGCCGCCGCCAATACGACCACAAAAATTCCCATCAATTGCCCCTGAATATTGGGGTCAGAACCCGAAAATACAACGAGATTAACATTAGCTCCATTCAGCATGAGTTCGATTCCTATCATGACAAAAATGGCATTTTTCTTTATAATAACAATCAACAGCCCCGTGCAAAACAAAAAAGCACCTATCATCAACCCGAAGATAATAGGATCAAGCATGTTGCGATTTTTTACCTAAATATGAAGCGCCTACCAATACGACCAACAACAGAAAAGCAATAAGCTCGAATGCCAAAATATACTGGGTCAAAAAGCGTAGACCAATCTCCTTTACTTGACCTGTAGTTTGAAGAACCTCTTGGGGTCCGATCGTCGAACTACCCATTAATGCATAAATGAGCAGGGCCATACCCAATGTGACCAGAGATCCAAAAAAAAGCAAGTGATATCCTACAATGACTTTACCATCAGGAGATCTATTGGTCAGCATAATACCAAAAGCGATTAAAATCAAAATACCACCGGCATAAATCAATATTTGAATAACCGCCAGAAAACTTGCGTTATAAATGACATAAAAACCCGCGATACTCAACAAACACAAAGCCAGCAAAAAAGCGGCATAAATAAGATTTTCTGTGAAAATCAAAGTCAAACCTGATAAGAAAATCAACAATCCAAAGAAATACATCCCAACCTCATTCATCCTTTTTCTTAGGTAATTTAGATTTTATCATTTTAGGTTTAAAAACGACTTTATCTCTACTCGATTTCATAACTCGTGCCGAAGGCGCGGGCATTGTTTTTTGCTTTTCTTCAAATGCTTGTTTGGCTTCCAATATCTGAAGGGGTGTCATTTCAGCAAATTCGTATATATGATCTCCACGATCAAAAGTGCTAAAATCATAAGACTTGGTCATCGTTAGGCATTCGGTTGGGCAAACGGTTGTACATAATCCACAAAAACAACACTTAGACATGTCAATATTAAATTTAGCCGCATGGATCCTTTTATTAGTTCCATCTGAAGTTTTTCCTATGATATCTGTCGCCCTAATGGGCTCAATTTCAATGCAATTGACGGGACATACTTTGACACATAAATCGCATACAATACAATCATCTATCTCATTGTGTAGTTTATAGCGCCCATGATCAGGGACTGGTAGTGATTCTTTTGGATATTGTAAAGTAGCAATGCCTTTATTCTTTAAGAAATAATCTTCATCTGCAATACCCATGGGATCTCTTTCTGTTCTTGCTTCCCATAAATGTTTTAAGGTAAGCTTAAGACCATTACTCAGCGTTTGTACAGAATGGGTAATATTTGAGAAATATTTTATCAAAGCATCATGAGTTTCCAAATTCCACATAAAAATACCAATAGTAAACCAAAAGGGGTCAAATATTTCCACGAAAGTGTCATCAATTGGTCAACCCTCAACCTAGGATAGGTCCAACGAATCCACATTTGCACGAATACCAATATCAAAGTTTTAAAGAGTAACCAGAAGACTTCCCAATAGCTTCCCATCGTCCAATGCGCCCATTGAAACGATCCCATATTAATAAAAGGTGTATTCCAGCCACCAAAAAATAAAATTACCGCTAAAAAAGAAATCAAAAGCATGATTCCATATTCTGCCAGCATAAATATACCCCATCGGAATCCACTATATTCGGTATGATATCCGCCTACCAATTCTGATTCAGACTCAGGCAAATCAAAGGGAGCCCGGTTGGCCTTGGCCAACCCAGCGATAAAAAATATTAAAAAGCTAAACAACAAAAGGGGACTCTTCACTACGTTCCAAGATAGTAGCCCTCCCATTTGGGTCACTTCAATATCCATACCCTTCAACCCAAAAAGAAATATGGGATCCGTCGTATAAAGACCCTGCTGTCGAGTGATCTCTTGCAGGTCCATCGACTGGCAAATCATGACAACGCAGAGTACACTTAATCCCAAAGGAATCTCAAATGAAACGATCTGAGCGATGGCACGAACCGCCCCGAACAAAGAAAATTTATTATTAGAACCCCAACCTGCCATTAAAATACCCAAGACATCCAATGAGACCACGGCCATGAGTAGCAAAACCCCTGATTCTACGGCAGCTCCAGCAACGTTGGCATTTAACGGCAACATCGAAAAACCAGCAAAAATAGCAGTAAAAAAAAGGATAGGTCCTAATAAAAAGATAGGTTTATCAGCTGCATTTGGGACAATATCTTCCTTCTGAATCATTTTAAGAAGGTCTGCCAAAGTTTGAAATATTCCTTTCGGACCCACATCCATGGGACCGAATCGACTTTGAATAAAGGCTGCAATCTTTCTTTCACCGTATACTGCTACCAAAACAAAAAAAAGCAAAAAAGGTAAATAAAATAAAAAAGTATGCACGTGAGAAACCTTTTAATTCACTACAAAGATAGCATTATGACGGTCAAATTTGATTAAATTCAGGCTATTATTAAGGAGTAGTTCGGCGCGCATAATTTTCAATTAAAATGGTTACTTTGGATCATTTAGCTTTGTTTAACGTCTAAAATTACTCGTTGTGCATGAAGGGTTTGACCATAAAATAATTGCGCATGACTTTCAAAATTTTCAGGTTCATCCGTTGTTCTAAAACTCACTTTGCTGTTTTTGAGACATTTTATGTCCATTTCAGGATGCCTCGATAAATAAGTTGCCAATTTTGGACCCACCATCTCAGCTTGACCATAGATGTTTATATGTTCTGGTACTTTACTACGAATCAAATCATACAGCAACGGATAGTGGGTGCACGCAAGAAAAATAGCATCTATACTTGGCCCCTTTTGTAATAAAGATTGAATTTCTTTTTCCACAAAATAGGCTGCTCCTGTACCCAATAACTCTCCATTTTCAACTAAGGGTACCCACATGGGACAGGCCTGTTGATGTACTTGAATTTGCGGAAAGAATTTTTTAATTTCGATTAGGTAAGACTTGGATCGAATCGTTCCATGGGTCCCTAAAATACCAATCTCTTTAGTTTGGGTATAATCTAAAACACTTTCTGTAGTTGGCCGCAGAACGCCCAATACTCTTTTATGGGCTCCCAAATAGGGAAGGTCTTTCTGCTGAATGGTTCTTAAGGCCTCTGCAGAGGCTGTATTACAGGCTAAAACAACAAGAGAACAACCTTGATCAAACAGATGTTTTACCCCTTCGAGGGTGAATTCATAAATACGCTCAAAAGACCGCGGTCCATAGGGGGCACGCGCATTATCTCCAAGATACAGAAAATCGTGTTTGGGAAGGTTTTTGACAAGTCCTTTGAGGACGGTCAAACCACCATATCCCGAGTCAAAAACACCAATAGGTCCTGCTTCATTCATTTTAAAAAGAAAGAGGCCACTTATAAAATGGCCTCTTCTGCAAGCAAAGAGTTAGAAATTTATTTGTATCAAATGTAAACATGATTCCCATTAGATACAAGTTTAATTGATAAATGAGAAGGTAAAAAAACTATGGATTAACGATGAATGATCCGGCGGTATTCATTACCTATTTGAAATATTAAGAGTCCTTTTGGATATCCGGTTAACGGAATGCGTACCTCACCCTTATCAGCTTTCTGAGTGAATTTGATATCTACTATGGCACCATCTAATGAATAAATGACGATTTCAACGGGTTCAGATGATGTCAAAAGGATGTCGACCCAATCTCTGGCAGGGTTTGGATAGATATTAGAAACACCGATTGTAGAAACTCCAGCTATGACCTCCGCTTTATTTTCTATATAGTACCAATGCGACCCAATATGATTGTCCATTGATACCTCTTTGAGAGATAGTATTCCTTCATTTTCATAGACAGGCCATCCATTATTAGACCTTAAATCTACATGGTCTATCACGATACCATAGCTATTTTCTAAAGTAATTTTTTCCCCATCATCTGCCAGCTTACCTGACGACCAAGCTTGGACATTGGTTGTACTCGGCCAGTATAACCCTGATTCAAGTGCGGAAATCCACATAGTATCCTGAGGTTCAAGCAAGGGAGCTCCCTCGATAATATGTGTTATACCATCTGTAAATTGATAGCCATTCAAGTCAACCGGCTCCAAGTTTGGATTAAACAAAGCAATAAATTCTGGTATACCTATTCCTGTAGTATCGTTATAGATTTGTACCATTAGAATATTCTTCAGCGCATCAACCACATAATCCGGTGCCCCAATTCGATCATTTGTTGGGTTATATAGTAGCGCAGGAGAGCTCGGCATCAAACTAAAATCATGATCTCCAGGAGCTTTAAATTGGGGATTGGTTAGGCTGTTATCAGTGCCCGGCATTACATCGGTATCTGAAATACTATTATTAATGCCTAAAGTAGAAAATACATCTACCAAAAAAGGCGTATTTGCCGCATTAGAAATAATGCTCTGATTGACTACCATATTTCCCCCGCCCATACCTGGGTTTTTCTCATAACTCGCCACACCCTGACGATTATTGTAAAAAGTGCTATTTTTAATCCTGGCCCAGCTCGAATCCTTAACCGCGACTCCTATTCCTGTATTAAAGATTAAAGCATGATTTATGGAAACGCTAGACTTTTGACCTACCGAAATACCTTTATCAGTAATATTATAAATGATCACGCTGTCAATTTTAATGTTTTTACAGCCTTCTCCAATATCAATACCGTCACTATTGAATCCCATAAAATCATAAAACTCACAATTCTTAATCTCTCCATCATAAATTTCATCGTAGTCAATACCATCCGTATCAGGTTGTAGATTACCTACAAAGGTCGTGTTTTGAATAAAAGCATTACCGTACTTAACATTAATTAAATCACCTGTGATTTTGGATTGTAAAATACTATTGTCCATTGAGACCCATGAATATTGCGCAAAAATAGGATTGTTATGAACCTCGGTAATGTTCAAGTGATTCAGCTTAACATTGGCTTTAAATAAAGACAAGGCTCCCTTGTCTCGGGTAGGAATCGATCCTACAGAAGCATCTTTAATCGTCACGAAATTAAAAATAGAAGTATCCGTAGTATTAAGTAAAGTAATAGCCCCCCAGGCCTCTTGATCTGCCAAGCCCTTAAAGACAATCCCATCCTCCAAATTTCCCTCGGCAATGATGGCTCCATTAACGATGAAATTAGTACCCTCTGCAATGCGTATCTCCACGCCCGGCTCAATCATCAAAACAGCCGCTTCTTTTATCCATACGTCCGTATTCATGTAGTATGGACTACATTCTTTATTGAGCACTGTGGTGCCGTCTATTAATGAAGGTATCAAGCAAACTTCATTAGCCTCAAATACGGCATAATAATTGACGTTTTCGGTAGCAATCGCCTCAATATTAGTTTTAGCATCGATAATGGCTCCCCCCGGAGTATGCGACCATCCCACAAATTCAAAACCCAATTGGGGAGTGGCTTCTAAATTAAAAGCTACATTTTCGAGATATTTAGAAAGAGCTTCGTTAGTTTCTACAGGCATACCGTTTAGTGTGACCGTACCTGCGTCCTCTGGATATACGCCTATTCCTAATTCAATACGAGCATTAAATCCAAATCTTTCGAAAAAATTCCAAAGAACAGTCCTCCTATTAACCACAAATTCATTGATAATATCGAGCTCATCGAGCCACTGTTGATAAGAGGGTAAAGCATTACCATAATTAGAAGTGGTTCCTTGCCATCTGGCAATATGTCTAGGCATTTCTTTATCGATGACCTCTTTATAATCAGCAATCATTTCACTTACCCTATTCACACTGAATGTAGTGTATAAATGATCTGAAAACCTTTTTATGAAGTAATTTTTAAAACCCTCATTAGTAACCATACGGTCTAATAATAAATTTTCTTTTTCATAAAACCATTCAATATAAAACCCTTCATTATAAAATCCTCTGTCTAAGTCAACTAATATCCACTCCCATTTACCATTCTCCTTAGGCTTCCAAGCCATGGTATTATGATTTATAGACCCGTTTACCAAAAAAATCTGCATGATGACAAAATCCGTGTAGTTCTCAATATTTATAAGCTCTCTGACTTGATCAAAATTGGATTCATCAGAAAGATCTTGACTCAAAACTTCTAATAAGTGGTTATAAGCGATTAAATCCCCCACTTCGGCATGATCTCCATGCTCAATCATATCAAATGCACCTTCGGGAACATCAAAGTTCTCTGATATGTAAGCCCCATTGACTTTAGATCTTATATTATGAATCCCCACATATTCACCATTGATGGTGACCATCGCAGGACGATAACCAACAGTAGATAAGTTCATATTACCCTGAGTTAAACCCATAGCTAAAGCATCCCGCATAAATGCATGACCCCAGTCACTCCCCCCAGCTCTTAAAGCAAAATTTTCGAACTCATTACGTGATCGATCTGCAAAAAGCTGATAATTTAAGCTTTTAGAAGCATAATTATTTCTAAAATAGATACCCAGCATTTTTTGAGGCAACTCCCATGAGTTTAACCCATTAATTTTAGTCCCCGCCAATTCATTAAAAGAAGCCCGATCTTCTCCAAGATTCTCAAAGAACTCAATATTGATGGGGATTTCCCAGTCAGGCTTAAAATCTTGTACATAAATCCCCTTGTATTCATCCCAAAAATCATCTGGATCTCCTGCTATTGAGATGACAGGTAACTCATTTTCATAGAATTCTGGATCTACAAAATAAGAATGTGTTTTCACGGGTCCAGGAAGCTGATTAGACTTAAAAATGGCTGCTCTGATGATCGTGTTCCCTTCAAAAATGATCGGCGCTTCATAAAGAAATGAACGCTCATTAGGCCATGATCCATCAAGGGTATATCTAATCTCTCCTCCAAAATCTGTGCCTAATTTGATCGATTGGGCACCCACCATGAGACCTCCTGGTTTTGAAAAAGAAGGTACGCTCATTACATAATCCGAATAAAAGATCGCTTCATTTTGGGCGCCTGGGGTTGGGGTTTCAAAGAACACCCACTCGTCATCATTCCTGCCATAAGAAATGTCTGATCGCTGCTCCGGGTAAGTAACAGAATCAACAACATCAAATTCCGCGTTGAAAACTCCTATGGATTCTCCACTGGCAGAAAGTTTAAAATTGGTATGATCAGCAACGGCTTCTCCATCTGCCCAAAACAAAAAATAGCTCCCTGCTTCAATCACCGTACCTACTGGTATGGGCCACTTATCCGGTTTATTCAAATTATCTGTGAGGTAATAACCAGATAAATCAAGAGTGGTTGTTCCCGTATTGTAAAGCTCAATCCAATCACTGGTTTGACCCAACATAGGATCTTCAATGCCACTCAGATTAGAGGCCATAAATTCATTTATTCTCAATTGTGCACCAGACAAAAAAGGTATAGATGCAAATAAGAAAATGAATAAAAAGTTTCTGAACATGATCGTTCCTTTTAGCACTTCCAATCAACTTAATGGCTCATGGCCATTAATAAATCACTTTGTGTAATGATATGAACTTTTTGCAATTCATCTCTGATGAGTAATGCTTTATTATCTTTTGAGATTAACGATGACAAAACATCCAAGGTATTATTCATTGATACAAACTGAAAAGAGGCGTCCATCACCTCCGCTACTGGTTGGCTCTTTATCTCTGGATTTTCAATTAATTGTTTCAGGACTTTTGAGTCAATCAGGCTACCTACAAAGGTGCCATTTTCAGTCACCGGTATTTGATCTATTCCTTTCTCATTCATCAGTACAATGGCCTCCCCCACGGTGATGTTTTTATCAATCGTCGAGAGCTCCACTGGATATTCCCTATTCCTAATAATATCCTTGGCAGAGGCAAATTTTCTCGACTCAATAAATCCATGATCTTTCATCCAATTGTCATTGTATATTTTACCTAAATACCGGGTACCGTGATCAGGTAAAATAATCACCATAACATCATTTTCTTTAAGATTACTTTTTGCCCATTCTATGGCTCCAAAAGCAGCAGAACCACACGACCATCCTACAAACAATCCTTCTTCTCTAGCCAATCTCCTGGTCATGATCGCTGCATCTTTATCAGTCACTTTAACGATTTGATCCACCATACTAAAATCAACATTCTCGGGTAAGATGTCTTCCCCAATACCTTCAGTTAAATAGGGATAAATCTCACTTTCGTCAAAGGTGCCTGTTTCCTTAAATTTTTTGAATACAGATCCATATGAATCGATACCTAAGGTAGTTATGGATGGGTTTTGTTCTTTCAAATATTTTGAGGTCCCACTGATGGTTCCTCCAGTACCCATACCCGCAGCATAGACGGTAACCTTACCCTCGGTATCCAACCATATTTCTGGACCCGTCGTTTCGTAATGGGCCGTCCAGTTCCCAGGGTTATCATATTGATTGGGATAGAAAGAATTGGGAATTTCTTCATTTAACTTTTTAGCAACCGAATAGTAAGAGCGGGGATCTGAAGGCTCAACATTGGTGGGGCAAACAATCACCTCTGCACCCACGGCTCTCAAAATATCAATTTTTTCTTGTGATTGCTTATCCGCTAAAGTAAAAATACACTTATACCCTTTTGATTGTGCCACAAGTGCCAAGCCCATACCTGTATTGCCCGAAGTTCCTTCAATAATGGTGCCTCCAGGTTTTAATAACCCCTCTTGTTCAGCATTATCAATCATTTTAACAGCAATCCGATCCTTTATTGAATTGCCCGGATTAAAATATTCAACTTTCACAAGGATCGTACCTTGGACACCCTTGGATACGTGATTCAACTTTACCAGTGGCGTGTTGCCAATAGTGTCCACAATACTGTTATAATATTTCATATTTATACAATCAAGAAATTACAAAAATAGCCAAAAAATCTATCTAAAAAGAATCCTTGAATCTCCTTCTTTAAATAAAAAAATTATACTTCTTTTTGGGGTTTGGGAAAATCTTCGAGAATCCTACTTAGACAAAATTTCTGGTGTTCATGAAATGGATCATGCCGAAGAATAGTGATGAATTTAGTCCGCTTTTTTTGAAGAGGGCTGCACTATCTTCATCTCTAAAACTAAATCCAAAAAAAATAAAGGCTATTTCACGCTCAGCGGTTAAGTTCTTAGGTCTATGAATGGATCTCTCAAAAATCAAGAAAATCATTTTCCTAACTTATCTTACCTTAAATTTCATTTTGATGTTATTTATTTTTTCAATTGAAATTAATAATGCAATTTTAACCACATCTTAAACTTGTCTACAGATATGAGAGTATTAATTTTTAGCCTGATTCTAACCCTTTTTTTTACATCATACGCCCAAAACAGTTATATGCCCAAAACATTGGATATGAAAGAGCGGGCAGTGATTGTCGATCGTTGGCTTCAAGACCGCATGGCCACAGTACTCCCAGATTTGATGAAAAGAACGGGCATCGATATGTGGTTAATCATCGCACGTGAATACAATGAAGACCCCATTTTAAGAACCATGCTCCCCTCCACATGGCAATCGGCCAGACGTACAACGATTTTAGTCATTTATGATCCCGGCGATCAAAAACCTTTGGAAACCATGGCTATGGCAAGGTATGCTGTTGGAGACCTCTTTCGCAAAGTCTGGGATAAGGAAACTCAGCCTGACCAGTGGAAAGCATTGGCTGCTTTGATCAAAGAAAAAGATCCCAAAAAAATCGGGATCAATAAATCGGTCACTTTTGGTCATGCAGATGGCTTAAGTGCGACCCACTATGATATGCTGACCTCTAACTTAGAAGATAAGTACGTAAAAAGATTGACCAGTGCTGAGTCGTTAGGCATTGGATGGCTTGAAACAAGAACGGAAAGCGAAATGATCGTATATCCCAATATCATAAGGATGGCTCATCAAATCATTGCGGAAGGTTTTTCAGAAAAAGTGATACAACCAGGCGTCACCACCACGGATGATGTAGTCTGGTGGTACCGAGACAAAATAAGATCTGCGGGTTATACCACTTGGTTTCATCCCTCGGTCTCTATTCAAAGAAAAGATGAGGCCTCTTTTGAGCACCTCAGATCTTTTTCTGATCGACCTGAAGATGAAATTATTTTGCCAGGTGATCTGCTTCATGTTGATTTTGGAATCACTTATTTGAGACTTAATACAGATACCCAGCAACATGCATACGTTCTTAAATCAGGAGAAACAAACCCTCCTGATTTTTTGGTGAAAGCATTTGCACAAGGGAATCAAGTCCAAGATATTTTTTTAAATAACTTTAAAACTGGAAAAACTGGAAATGAGATTTTACAACAATCTCTCACTGAAGCTCGAGATATGGGATTAAAACCTACCATCTACACCCATCCCATTGGCTACCACGGTCATGCCGCCGGACCGACAATAGGTATGTGGGATCAACAAGAGGGGGTGCCTATTGCAGGTGATTATCCACTATACCCAAACACAGCTTACTCCATAGAACTTAACAATGCAACTTTCATTAAAGAATGGAATAAAGAGATCAGAATTATGTTGGAGGAAGATGCCTATTTTGATGGTGATGTTGTACGTTATATTGACGGCAGACAAACAGAACTAATGACCATCCCTAGAACACTCGACCCCAACCACTGATCACTCATTTAAATTTAAATACTCATGCTTAGAATAATCATTATTTGCTTTCTACTGGTCCAGTTTTTAGAAAACCCAGCACAAAAGCTGTCAAGAAAAGAAAAAAAAATAATTTCAATTGTTCAAAAAAATAATGACGCAGCCATCCAGTTGCTAGAGCAAGCCGTGAACCTTAACAGCGGCACCATGAATCTTGAGGGCGTCAAAGAAGTTGGCATGCTTTTTAAGGGTCAATTTGATCAAATAGGAATGGATACCAAGTGGATTGATTTGTCCAACCTGAATAGAGCAGGCCATTTATTTGCTGAAACCAAAGGAAATAAAGGGAAAAGAGTTTTGTTGATCGGTCATTTGGATACCGTATTTCCTGAAAATAGCCCTTTTCAAAAAATGGAACGACTCCCGGATGGTACCGTAAAAGGTCCTGGAACTAACGACATGAAAGGGGGCGATGTCATTCTGCTTTTTGCCTTGAGGGCCCTCCATGAAGCGGGGCACTTGGCAGATGCTCAAATTATTGTGGCCCTCACCGGGGATGAGGAACTGACAGGAAAGCCCATTTCTTTGAGTCGTAAAGACCTTATCGATGCAGGCAAGCGCAGTGACATTGCCCTAGGATTTGAAAATTCAACGGGATTTAATAATGTCACCTTAGCGCGTAGAGGCTCCTCGGGTTGGAAGGTTGAAATTGAAGGGAAAAGAGCACATTCTAGCGGAATATTCATGCCGGGTGTCGGGGCAGGGGCTGTTTTTGAGGCCGGTAGAATATTAAATGATTTCTATGAAACCTTAAAAGGTGAGGCTTATCTAACTTTTAACCCTGGAATCATTATTGGAGGGACTGAAATGAGTTATGATGAACCTAGTAATACGGGGAATGCCTTTGGTAAGACCAATGTAGTCGCACAATCTGTGATCATTGACGGCGATCTTAGATTCATTTCAGAAGAACAAAAAGAAATAACACGGGCAAAAATGCGAGCAATTGTCGCAAATAATCTACCTGAAACCTCGGCTAGAATAACGTTCTTCGATAGTTATCCTGCCATGCCCCCTACTCAAGAAAATGAAGATCTCTTAAAAACATTCAGTCAAGTCAGTACAGATATGGGACATGGGCCAGTAGAAGCATGGGATCCTTCAAAGCGTGGCGCAGCAGACGTCTCTTTTGTTGCACAATATGTAGCTTGTATCGATGGATTGGGTGCTATGGGAGCTGGGGGGCACACACCTAATGAAACCATTGACTTAGCAACCTTTGAGGTGCTTACCCAGCGCGCAGCTGTGCTGATATACCGACTCATCAATGAATAAGCGCATCGCCATATTTTGTGGTTCATCCATGGGTGTTGATCCTATTTACAAAGCGTGTGCACAAGAAGTAGGACGTAAACTGGTCGCCCATAAATATGACCTCGTGTATGGAGGTGGATCCGTAGGCCTGATGGGCGTCGTTGCGGATGAAGTACTTTCATTGAAAGGTCAAGTGACAGGCGTCATAACAGAAAAACTACACGCATGGGAAGTTGGGCACGCTGGCTTAACTCAACTACATATAGTAAATACCATGCATGAAAGAAAAGCCTTGATGGCTCAATTATCAGATGGTTTCATCGCCTTGCCCGGAGGTATCGGAACGCTAGAAGAAATAACAGAAGTATATACTTGGCTACAATTAGGCTATCATCACAAACCTTGTAGTTTTTTGAATGTAGCCGGTTATTATGATGCATTCATCGCCTTGTTAGACCAAATGGTTACCCAGGGATTTTTAGATGCCAAAAGTCGAAATTTGATTATTATTGAATCAAATATCGATGATTTATTGGCTAAAATGTCATTAAATAACTGATTTATTAACCATTGTATTATCATTGCAAATGATATTAAAGAAAAACAAAAAAAATGAAATTCGGAACTAAAGTCTTGCATGCAGGTATTGCCCCCGATCCTTCGACAGGTGCCATCATGACACCCATTTTCCAAACCTCTACCTACGTACAAGAGGCTCCTGGAAAACACAAAGGATTCGAATATGCACGCACACAAAATCCCACAAGAACGGTATTAGAAGAAAATCTAGCGGCCTTGGAAAACGCAAAATATGGGCGCTGTTTTTCATCAGGTATGGGTGCCACAGATGCCGTCATTAAATTATTAGCTCCTGGAGATGAAGTCATCTGTACGCATGACCTTTATGGGGGGACCTATCGACTTTTCACTACCATCTACCAAAGCTATGGTATCGTTTTTAAATTCGTTGACCTTCAAGACGTCGAAGCAGTAAAGAAAGCCTTTAATCCAAAGACCAAAATGATTTGGATTGAGTCTCCAACAAATCCCATGATGCGCATTGTAGACATCAGCGCCATGGTAAACATCGCCAAAACCTATAATAGTTGGGTCTGTGTAGACAATACTTTTGCCACACCTTATTTACAAAATCCGATTGACTTAGGTGCCGATATTGTTGTTCACTCTGTAACTAAGTATATCTCTGGCCATTCCGATGTGGTCATGGGTGCGGTCATCACCGATGATAAAGCCTTAGATGATAAAATTGGATATATTCAAAATTCCGCCGGTGCCATCCCGGGCCCAAATGATTGCTTCTTGGTCCTGAGAGGAATCAAAACTTTACACATAAGAATGGATAGACATTGTGAAAATGGACGCAAAATAGCCCATTTTCTTAAAGATCATCCTTCGGTCGACGAAGTCTTTTGGCCTGGATTCGAAGAACATCCCAATCATCAAGTTGCCAAGAAACAAATGCGTCAATTTGGAGGAATGATCTCATTTACCCTCAAAGAGGACCACATTGATGTTGCTTTCAAGTTGATGGAAAAGCTCAAATTATTCAGCCTTGCGGAGTCCTTAGGTGGCGTAGAGTCTTTGATTGGACATCCTGCCAGTATGACCCATGCCTCTATTCCAAAAGAAGAAAGGCTGAAATCTGGACTGACCGACTCACTCATCCGGTTGAGTGTGGGCATTGAAGACATAGGTGATTTAACTGCTGATTTAGCCCAAGCTATCGAAGCCTAAAAAAGGTCTAGCGTTTGATTTTAAATCCATGTGATAAATGGATATCGCTGCTTATAGATGAAGCTACGGAACAATATTTATCTACCGCCAAAGATATTATTTTTTCAGCCTCTTGATCCGTAAGGTCAGGTGAGTTAATTTCATAATGAATGTGCACGTCAGTGAAGGATCTTGGAGCCTGCGCTCTACGCTGACCACTCGCTTTTCCCGATAAATCATTAAGTATCTTGCGCCTCTTTTTAATCATTGAAACAATATCAACCGCAGCACATGCAATGATGCCCGACAATAATAATTCCATGGGGGATTGGGCTTGTTTTTTTTCTGGCCCGTACATATCAATCTCTACACGATTTTGCGTGCTATTTATTGTATAAAACTCTTCATCGGATTTAAATCCTAAGACTACTTCCATTTCCATTCTTCAAATTTACCCTCATAATAGTCATTTAGCATGGTTTGAAATCAATTTTTAACTAGAAACATATAAGATTAAATGCAAATTTTTCGTTTCATCCAAAAAAATTACCTTCAAAAAAAAATAAAAAAAAGAAAAAAAAGAATCTAAATCAATAGATCATCGTAGGTTTGCATTTTTTTATAGCATTGAACATGATCATTCCAAAAGAACCCAAATTAACCGTTGAACAACTTTCAGCCGTCACTGCAATTGTAGAAGAGTATGATTGTAAACTACAAGTAATTGTAGGTCACCATAGAAGCGTTTACGCCGTCTTAGGTGAAGAAAGGAAAACAGTAATGGTAAATAGAATATTAGGACTTGATTTTATAGATCGTTTTGATGCTGTAGATTCTCCCTTTAAATTAATGGACAGCAGTTCTGAATTGGCACAACACAAAATAGTTCTGGGAAATCACATTGTGGGAGAAGGACCTTTTGTCATTGCAGGACATTGTACTATCGATCCTAAAAATCCAAATTTATTTATTGAATCTGCTCATGCGGTAAAGGAAGCAGGTGCAAAGGCCATACGAGGTGGTGTTTGGAAGCCTCGAACCATGCCCTACTCCTTCCAAGGAGATGATGCGTCAGTGAAAATACTTATGGAAGCTCGATCGCAAACAGGTCTGCCTGTAGATACTGAAGTGATGAATGAACATCAATTAAGAATCGCCGTGGAAGCCGGAGTTGATATTTTGCAAGTCGGTGCGAGAAATGCTTTGAATTACTCCTTACTAAAAAGCATAGGACAGATGACTCAAAATAAGAAAATTGCTGTATTACTCAAAAGATCGATGGGCATGGGCCCTGTCAATGAGTTCATTGCCGCAGCAGAATACATCGCAGCAGCTGGAAATCCAGATATCATGCTGTGTCCGAGAGGAACCAATCCAACCATGGATGGCTACCGTAATTACCCAGATGAGTCAATCACACCGCTGCTTAAAGAAAAGACTTGGGCACCTGTCATCGTAGATCCTTGTCACTCCGTCGGTAGAGCTAAATATGTGCCTTCGGCGGCGTTGGCGGCGATCGCATATGGAGCTGATGGTGTGATCATTGAGAGTCATTTAGACCCGCAAAGAGGTATTGGAGATGATCCAAAGCAGTCGATCAAGCCGGCAGTTTTGAAACAATTGATTACTGATATTGAAGCTATATGGGCTATAAAAAACAGAACCGTACTCGCCGATAATTAAGGATTATTATTCTGCGCGTATTGATTGATTTTATTCCAATCATCGAGAAACAAATCATTGACTTTTTTGAGGTAATCAGGTGCTATGAGGGGTCCTTTAGGTACCCAAGACTTAGGGAAAATTATGGCCACATACATGACCAAATGAAAAAAGGCCCACCAAGGGCGGAACATTAACCAATTCAATATTCTATTTCTCCTACCTCTAGGAATGTATCCAACGTACTTACGACAAAAAGATCTGAGCACTAATAATTGCTTTTCCGTATAAGAAGTATGAACCTTGCTCAAGGAAATATTTTCTTTGGTATAACCTGTACCCGAAAATTGCGATATTTTATCAAAAAATGCCCAAGGATCTTTTTTAAGCTCATTATGAAATAAAACTAAGGGTTTTTGTTGGGTGTGTTTTTCAATGATTTCAAGTTTTGAATAAAAATTCAAATGCTTTTTATCCCACATCCCTTGTTGATGAGGATCTAGCGTAACGAATTCTTCAAAATCGTGGTGCCAACCATTCTTGACATATCTACGATATTGGGAAGCAATCCAGCCTCCATGATCTCGAAACAAAATAATTATTTTGACGTTAGAAAAATGTGATGTAAAGCGAGCGACTTCATCATCAAACTGTCTGTCCATCTCACAGGACACCAAATACTTTTTTGGCCCTTTTTTTTTAATGATATCTATACTGCTTCGATACTTATTTTTTGGGATATAATGAATTCCCTCAAGATTATTGAACACCTTATTTTGTAAATAAGTTGAAGCAACTTTCCCTAGGCCTACATGAAAATAAATCTCTGGCTCATCCATGTCGCAAATTTATTCATTTCATTGAGTAAATTATCTAAACTACCCCATTAACCTTTAGATAAATTTTGATCAGAATCATACAGAAGTCGATCTCTTCTTATTGAATGTTTGAAGCGTGATCTTTTATTTCATTCAATAAGGATGAAAACATTCGATGGCTTAGTTTTGCACCATGTCAACTGGAGAATATTCCTACTTAAAAGACCTTAATCCTGCCCAACATGAGGGAGTAATCAATGTGAAAGGTCCCACGATGATTATCGCCGGAGCTGGGTCTGGCAAAACAAGGGTGCTTACTACCCGAATCGCCTACTTAATGGATCAGCACAATGTCGATCCTTTCAATATTTTATCCCTAACTTTTACCAATAAAGCATCTAAAGAGATGCGAGAGCGTATTGAAAAGCTGATCGGTCCAGAGGCTCGAAATATCTGGATGGGGACCTTTCATGCTGTTTTTGCCCGCATATTACGTACGGAAGCTACACATATAGGCTATACAACCAATTTCACCATCTACGATACAGAAGATTCTAAATCACTGATCAAAGCCATTGTCAAAAGTCTTAATCTTGATGATAAGTTATACAAAGCCAATGTCGTTTATAATAGAATTTCTGGCGCTAAAAATAGGTTAGTTAGTTGGAAAGAGTATAATGAAAATCCCATATATAAAGATGACGATGAGATCAATGGTCGGCCTGAAATGGGGCGCATTTATCGCATTTATTCCCAACGATGTTTCAAGGCCGATGCCATGGATTTTGACGATTTATTGTTCAACACCAATGTGTTATTTCAGGAACATCTCGCCGTACTCAATAAATACCAGCAGCGCTTTCATTATGTGATGATTGATGAGTTTCAAGATACTAATATTTCACAATACATGATCGCTAAAAAGTTGGGCGCTGTAAGACAAAATATATGTGTAGTCGGTGACGATGCACAAAGTATCTATGCCTTTCGTGGGGCTGATATTCAAAACATTTTAAACTTTGAAAGGGACTACCCAGACCTCCAACTCATTAAGCTTGAGCAAAATTACCGTTCTACAAAAAATATTGTCCAAGCCGCCAACTCATTAATTGACAAAAATACAGCACAACTTAAAAAGGATGTCTGGACCAAAAACGAATCAGGTGAACTGATTGAGCTCATTAAATCGGCCTCTGACAATGAAGAAGGTAAATTAGTCGCTTCCTCCATCTTTGAGACCAAGATGCAAAATCATGCATTAAATGCCGATTTTGCTATTTTGTATCGAACCAATAGCCAATCCAGAGCTATGGAAGAGGCTTTGAGAAGAATGAACATTAAATACCGTGTAATAGGAGGAGTTTCCTTCTATCAACGCAGGGAAATAAAAGATTTAATTGCTTACATCCGTTTCATCATCAATCCCAATGACGAAACTGCATTGAGGAGAATCATTAACCTACCCAAACGTGGCATAGGGCCCGGAACAGTAGAGAAATTATTTGTAGCGGCTGAAGAGCAAGGCGCTGATATTTGGGATATACTCTGCCATGCTCAGGAACTTCTAGGGGGCCGAGCGGCAAACCAAATTGAAGAATTTGTGGATTTAATTAAGAACTTCAAAATAGCCATAAAAAATAAAGATGGATATGAGGCGGCCTCCATTATTGCTAAAAATTCAGGTTTACTCAAAGAACTCTACGATGATAAAACCGTAGAAGGACTGAGTCGATTTGAAAATGTTCAGGAATTACTCAATGCCATCAAAGAATTTGTAGATGACCAAGACCGTGAGGATAAATCTCTCGCTTCATTTTTACAAGATGTCGCCCTCTTGACGGACGAAGATCGAAACAAGAATAATGAGGATACGGTAACCTTGATGACCATACATATGGCAAAAGGCTTAGAATTTCCTTATGTCTATATCGTGGGGATAGAAGAAGAACTATTTCCCTCTCAAATGATGTTAAGCAGCCGGGCTGATCTTGAGGAAGAGCGCCGTCTTTTTTATGTCGCCATCACCCGAGCAGAAAAAAAACTCCACCTGAGCTATGCGTTGAACCGGTACCGATATGGAAGGTTAAAAAATTGTGAACCCAGTCGTTTTCTCCAAGAAATTGATCCCAATCTCATTCATGTCAATAGGAAATTTGTAAGTGAGACCGCTGTTCCCAGTTCCAATCCACAATATGCGCGTAACTTTATCAAGCAAAATTCAAATACAGCCCCTGGAAAAGCAAAGAAAGTACCCGATCACAAACCCTCTGCTGATTTTAAACCCAGTGATGTGTCTGATCTTGCCAGTGGTATGAAAGTCGAACACCCCAAGTTTGGGTTCGGAAAAGTCATCGATGTTGAGATCAACGGGACCAGTAAAAAGGCCAATATTGATTTTGATGTGCACGGTCAAAAAACATTATTGCTGTCCTTCGCTAAACTCCGTATTATCTAAATATTAGTGCAATAATAAGATAGAAATAAGTGACATAAATCTTTAAAATTGTGTGTCGGTATCGAACTTACCGAATATACCCAATTTGAAAAAATTCGACTTATTGAAGCTAAAGAAAGGCGGACATCTATGTCTAAATCAAAAAAACCACCGATTATTCTTCCTGAAAAATATTATCATCAATATTTCATAGAACTCCTATTATTCGTCCAAAAATACTCAGTGCACTTGATGGGCACTAGTGAAGAATTATTCATCCATGATTTCCACAAACTTGGCCTAGATGCACAATGCCTCTTCATCCGTTTAAGCAATCGCAGAGGGCCTTATTTCAGACTAGATAAACTGAAGTATGATGAAATATCATCCCTTGAATCAGCGGCTAAGGAATTGGAAGTATCGGGATTCATATCTAGAGAATTAGATCCTGATGAAAGGATTTTTAAGGTCTTTACCAAAGCCGAATTGAAAACTAGCTATACACAACTTGATTGGAGCAAACAAACCAAAGACGAAGCCATTCTTCAATTAAATGAAGCCCATGATTATGCACCTATTTTAACTCAATTCCCATTGATAGAAGTGGTGCGCCAAGAAGTACTGGAATTTTTAAAAATGCTCTATTTTGGCCGATACAAAAAACCAATGACTGAATTTGTCATCAGGGATATCGGTCATATTAAGCTCGAAGCATTGGATGATACCCAATTTACCCCTTGGTTTGAAAGCCGTCAAGAAGCCCTAGCCGCTTTCGAATTGTATAAATTAAGTAGTTTAGTAAGAGGCGCTCTTTCAAAAATTAAGGCACTAGTCATACATGATGCCCTGGCGATCATCCCTTGGGAAAAATATTTACTGAGTCCAAAAACGCACCACATTGGTGATCGATTGTTCCTCTTGATGGGTAAACAATTGGAGCGTGAGACAGCCTATGAATTGGCCTTAAGCTATTATCAGTTAGCCACTAAACATCCTGCAAGGGAACGTCAAATAAGAATTTTCCATCGACTAGGTGAAGTTGAAAAGGCTAAAAGCCTAGCGCTCGATGTCATAGAACAGCATTGGAATCCCAGCGAATACCTTTTTGCCAAGGATTTCCTTGACAAAAAAAATATCCGTATCACGCGAAGTACTTCAAAAAAATTAAGTGAAGCACCCTCCATTGAAGTTTCGTTAAACACCGATCAGAGCGTAGAACATTCAGCACTGCAGTATTACAAAAAATTAGGCTTTCAAGGTATTCATGGTGAAAATTACTTGTGGAAAAGTCTGTTCGGCCTACTTTTATGGGATCAGCTTTTTGATCAAACCCACGGAGATTATCACAACCCCATTCAAAGGAGTGCATCAGATCTTTATACCAAATCTTTTTATGAAAAAAGAAAGGATGAGATTCTGAAAATTTTAAAGTCCTTTCGTAGTAAAAAATTAATGATCACTTCCCTCGAAGAAAGGTTTGAAGAAAAATATGGTATTGCCAATCCCATGGTCTATTGGAACCCAAAGATCAAACCTCATTTGATTCAATTGGTTTCACAACTCCCCTTCCTGGCACTTAAAAATATCCTAATCGAAATGTCTAAAAACTTAAAAGATCATGCTACCGGGTTTCCAGATTTATTTATCTGGAAAAAAGACGAATATCATTTGTATGAAATTAAATCTCCCAATGATCACCTATCTTCTCAGCAATTGTTTTGGTTAAATTTTATGCAATCAAACGACATCCATGCCGAGATCATTAGAGTCAATTATAGGACTGAAACTCCTAGGAAAAAGAGCCCATAGCAATTGAGCCCTGCAATTGATGACCGTTATTTGGCGCCATCAAAAATATATCCAACCAGCAAAATATGATCTTAGAGCAACAAATAGACTCAATCAGCCCTTAAAAATACGGGTATTGACCCATTTAGGCAATTCTTCTAAAGATTTATGTTAATTTGTGTGCTGATCAAATTTAATCTATGCCTCAATCTAAAGATCCGACCATCGTCCAAGCTTTTATCCCCGTAGTGTTTTTAGTCATTTTTATCTCTATAAATGTCTTCATATTTGGTGACAGCGCTTTAGACGGATCTAACCAGATTATATTGATACTCTCTGCAGCGGTTGCCGCCATCGTAGCTGGCCAGAATGGTTATAAATGGCTTGATTTACGTGCTGGAATTGTTAAAAGTATCAGCTCAGCCATGAGTTCAATGCTCATATTGCTGATGATCGGTGCACTCACAGGAACGTGGTTACTGAGTGGTGTCGTGCCGGCGATGATCTATTATGGCCTTCAAATATTGAACCCAAATATTTTCCTTTTTGCGGCGTGTATCGTATGCATCATCGTTTCTATGGCAACAGGAAGTAGTTGGACCACTGCGGCCACGGTCGGTATTGCTTTGATTGGTATCGGTAAAGCGATGGGCATTCAAGAAGGAATGATCGCTGGAGCCGTTTTATCAGGCGCTTATTTTGGTGACAAGATGTCCCCATTATCAGACACGACCAACTTAGCACCTGCCATGGCCGGAACAGATCTTTTCACCCACATCAAGTATATGGTTTACACCACTGTTCCTTCGATCACCATTACCCTTATTATTTTCCTGACCATTGGATTGAGATTTGATGGTCAACTTGAAACTGTGCAAACCGACTTAATCCTTAATGCCATTACTGAAAAATTCGTAATCAACGGATGGCTCTTTTTAGTTCCAATAACGGTTATTTTTTTAATTGTTAAAAAAGTAAATGCCCTCCCCGCCTTACTTGCCGGTGCATTAATGGGGGGGGTCTTTGCCTTAATTTTTCAACCCAACATGGTAGCAGAAATTGGGGGTGGTACCGATGTTCGTGCCATGTATATAGGCATTATGAAAGCGCTTTATGGAAGTATGTCTATTGTAACCAGTAACGACATAGTCACCGAACTTTTACATTCAAAAGGTATGTCTGGTATGCTTGGAACCATTTGGCTCATTATTTCTGCAATGGTTTTTGGTGGCGTGATGGAAAAGGCCGGCTTCCTCAAAAAAATTGCAGAAACGGTGTTAACCTTAGTCAGTTCCGTTGGATCTTTAGTAGCCTCCACCGTCGGAACTTGTGTGTTTTTCAATATCACGGCATCAGATCAATATTTGGCTATCGTAATCCCTGGACGAATGTATGCGGATACCTACAAAAAAAAGGGATTGGCCCCAGAAAATTTAAGTCGTACCTTGGAAGATTCAGGAACGGTTACCAGTGTATTGGTTCCTTGGAATACCTGTGGTGCTTACCATGCCAATGTCTTGGGTGTAGCCACATTGACGTATCTCCCCTTTTGTTTTTTCAACATCATCAGTCCCTTCATGAGTATCCTTTTTGCCTACGCAAATATTAAACTTAGAAAATTAACTTCACCAGATCGTCCACTATGACCTTTCCACTATCGATAACTAAGGAGAAAATCGCACAACTTCCCCTCATCAAATTCGAAGGTCCCATTCAAGTGATCAATGATCACAAGGCAATGTTTCAAGCCATCAAAAAATTAAGTAGTCAAGACATAATCGGCTTTGATACAGAGAAAAAACCTACTTTTAAAAAAGGGCAATATCATCCAACGGCATTGATTCAATTAAGCACAGCTACAGAAGTCTTTTTATTTCGAATCAATAAAATAGGCCTTCATGACGATCTCATCGCTCTTTTTGAATCTGATAGGATTGCAAAAATTGGAGTAGGTATGCGCGATGATTTTGTCGAACTTAAACAAATTCAACCTTTTACTCAACATAACTGTATCGACTTAAATGATCTGATGCCCACGCTAGGAGTTGAAAAAATTGGCGTTAGAAACCTGGTCGGTATCCTTCTTGAGAAACGCGTTTCAAAAAATCAGCAAGTTTCAAACTGGGAAAATGCAGTACTTACCCTAGGTCAACAGCAATATGCCGCCACAGACGCATGGGTCTGCTATGAGATGTATGTATTATTGCTTAAAAAAGGATATATTTAAACAAGATGCAAATCTATAATATCGAAAAAATAAAAGCGCTCTCCCCCATGGATGGGTTCAGGGGCCGTATGGTCCATACCCGTGACTTAACAATCGTATATTGGGAAATAGACAAAGATTCCGTATTGCCACTACATAAACATCTAAATACTCAAACCACGCATGTAGTTTCTGGTAAACTAGAATTGTGTATTAGTGATGTAACACGAGTATTCAATGCTGGAGAGCTGGTGGTCATTGATGCCAATGAGCTACACTCCGGGAAAGCGCTCACCCCATGTTCCGTTATAGATACCTTTACCCCCGCAAGAGAAGACTACATACAACTCCAAGATTCCCTTATTTGATTTCGTTTTTTAATTGAAACGCGTTGCTTTGTAAGCGATCCTCAAATGCCATAGCTTCTTCCTTTTTCACGTCTACCAGCATCCAACATTTTTGCAAATACTTCTTTTCTATAATCTCTGTATTATAATCTCTAAATAAACTTAATAGTAATTTAGTTTGATCGTAATCGTAAAAAACTTTAAATCGCTCCTTTTCGATGTAAGGAATCAATACCGATTGGGTAAGTGCTGCAGCTGCCGCCTGTCGATAAGCATTTGACAAGCCTCCTACACCCAATTTAGTTCCTCCAAAATAGCGTATAACAATTACTAAGACATTGGACACATTAAAAGCCTTTATCTGACCTAAAATGGGATTTCCTGCGCTGTACTTGGGTTCACCATCATCATGCATTCCGAACATGGGTGTCTCTAAACCATATGAATAAGCGTAACAATAATGATTGGCATCAAAATGAAGGGTCTTTATTTCATCTATGAGTTCTTTGGCATGACCCGCATGAGTAAGTAGATAGGCAAAACTCAAAAATTTACTCCCCTTCTCTTTATATAATCCTTCTCCTTGATTAGAAATCAATAGATATTTCATGGATTTAAGCCCAAATGAGCTGCCTTTTCAATATCCTCAGTTTCGGCATACTTCAAACATAAATTATAATAGGATTTGGCTGTATTTACATTGCCCAATTGTTGACTGAGTCGTGCAAGTCCTAAATAGCCTACACTTTTAAAGTATTCCCCGTGATTTAATATTTCATTACCAAATCCCACTCCCATTCCATAATAAATATAGGCCTCATTTGTCTCTTTCTCTACAAATTCAAGATAAGCCGCTCTGAAGATGTAACCTATCATTTTATAATATGTTCGGTCTGTATTAATCATTGTATCGACCATCCAAGGCATGATTTGATCGTATTGACCCGTAGCGTAAGCAGCTTCCAAAAATTTGGAAAGAAGATAGTAATTAGTTGGGTATTTTTTGATCAGATCTTGAAGCAAGACAAATGCCTTTTCTGGGGTTTGCTCATAACGCAAATAGATATAGGACAGATAAATAGAGGCCTCGATCTGAGAGATTAAAGCTTTCTCGGTGGACATGACCATCTGTTCTAGTCCCAACTCTTTATCCCCTTTTTTAAAAAAAATAGCTATCGGAGCAAAAATGGGATGCTTCTGAGGATACATTATTCTAAAATAATTGTAGAGCCCCGTAGTAAATAAAAACTCTGGATTATCCTCAACCAAGTCAAACCCTTTTTTAATCAAACCGTACATTTTATTGGCTTCATTGATGGCCTCGAAATACTTATTATTTTCAGCATAATGTTCTGCCAGCAACCCCCGAGTCGCCAATTCAAAAAAAACGGCCTCTTCATCATAGGGGTCTAAAGGATTAAGATTTTTAGCTGCTGCAATCGCTTCTCTGAGTTTTGCTTCGAACCGTACAAATGTTTGTCCTTCTATGATGGGTATATTTTCCCATTGAATTAAAAAAGCTTCCATTGAAGGAATCACAGGATGATTAGGTATTAATTTATGTAGCTTCCGTATATAATACGAAGCCGAATCTGCGTCGAGTTGATAAATCTTTTCAGTCCCTTTACTCACTAACTTCATGGCTTCAGGATGATCAAACAGGTCATGTTGACTGTTTGCTTGAAAGGTTACATGAAAAAATAAGAAAAGATAAAAAACTTTAATAAGATGCATATAGGAAAAGTTGATGAGCAAATAAACACCGCATTATTGGAAATAAAAAGATCCAACATCAAATGTTAATAAAAGCATCTTGCGCCATAAAAAACCTCTGTTGAGAAATTAGAAAAGTGAGGTAGACCAAGTAAACTATTATTCAAAAATAGAAATCATATCGATTGACTATCGATTGGGATAAGTGGGAATTTCTTCTTTCTCACATAGATAAATATATAAATTAAAAAAAAACTAATTGACTAAACTCCTATTTAAAATGAAAATTTAATTATTCATAACATAATAAGATGTTTTCAAAAACTAATATTTTTTATTCCCTGCTAGATTGGTAATTTTAATTTTAAATAGAATTGCACTGTTAAAAAGGCTCGAATAACACATAAAAAAATATGAACCCATTTATTTCTCTTCAAAATACGTTTGATCCAAAACCATTCTCCATTTACATGCTTTCACTTTTATTTTTGATGCAATTCGCAGCCTGTAGTAATGAAAATGGATCTGTTGTCGAAAATAAACCCGCGGAGCAACTATCTGAGGAAGAGGAAGTACAAAAGCCTGGAATTGGAACAGCCCGTGATATCAGCTCTTTTGATTTGGTTGCCGAAATGGGGGTAGGTTGGAATTTAGGAAATAGCTTTGATGTAGAATCAAAAGACAAGACTTATTGGGGCAATCCCATTACCTCTAAGGCGATGATTGACGAGGTAAAAGCTATGGGGTTTTCAACTTTAAGAATACCCATCACGTGGGGTCCGAATCAAGTTGAAATGAGCCCTTATACAATAGATCCCGATTATCTCACAGAAATAAAAAGAGTAGTAGATTTTGGTTTTCAAAATAAAATGCACGTCATAATTGACGTGCATCATGACAATAGCTGGATAAAACCAATGGCTTCAGAAACACAAGAGAGCACAGATAGATTGAGTAGTCTTTGGACCCAAGTGGCCAACTTCTTTCAAGATTACAACGATTCATTAATTTTTGAAATCTTAAATGAGCCCCGAATTGAAGGTATTACTGAAGAATGGTCTGGGGGAAACTCTGAGGGCCGTGGCTATATAAACGATTTTCACAAAGCAGCTGTAGATGCCATTAGAGCCACGGGCGAAAATAACGAAAAAAGGCACATCATGATCACAACTTGGGCTGCAAGTACCGTTCCTATTGCGATGGAAGAATTGACCATCCCCAATGATGATGAGAAAATAATCATTTCTTTGCATAGCTATTTTCCTTGGCAATTTGCCGGAGAAGCTGCCGTCACTTGGGGATCTGAAAGCGATAAATCTGCACTGATCGCTGAATTGGACAAGATCAAACAAAATTGGATCATCGAGCGGGATCGACCAGTGATATTGGGAGAATGGGGCACCATAGAAGCCAACCCCCTCCAAAGTAGGATTAATTATGCCGACTTCTATGTAAAGGAAGCCGCCGCACGAGGACTGCTGACCATTGTATGGGATGATGGGGGCAATTTTAGATTACTCAATCGCAATGACCTCAGCTGGGATTTTGCTGACATTGCTACTGCCATCGTTGCTGCTTCCCAATAACAGTCAAGGAGATCCCTTCAGAGGTCTTTGTGAACTGTCTGAATGAGTCAATCAAAATTTGACAACATTGTGTTAGTGAAAGGTGACAGCTGTGAATAGGTAAGGAAACGGTTACCGTGTTAGAAAAAATCACCAAAAAATATAATATCTACTTTCATACATCCAAATCAATATGGGTGATCATATCTTTAATTTCAACATTCAGCGCCTATTGTCATCCTCTTGCATCATACTTAAATAACTTTCAAATCTACTCAAGGCAATATCCCCTGATTGCACAGCTTCCTGTACTGCACAAGAGGGCTCATCTACATGCCGGCAATTATTGAATTTACATTGACCCATTAGGTTCCTCATTTCAGGGAAATAATGAGATAATTCTTCAGCCGTAATTTCCGCCAGTCCCAATTCCTTTATACCCGGAGTATCAATGACATATGTATCAGCATCGAGTGAAAACATTTCGGCAAAAGTAGTCGTATGCACCCCTTTGTTGGCAAAATCTGAGATTTCACCAATTTGTTGATGGGCATTAGGTTGCAAGAGATTGATCAAAGTAGATTTTCCAGCCCCTGAATGACCTGATAACAATGTGGTTTTAGCTTGAAGCCAATCTCCTACTTGATGCGGCACCCCCTCGATAAAAGAAGTCATCATCGTTTGATAACCGATGGATTCATACAATTCCATAATGCCTCGCAATGCCGCTTGCTCTTCTTTTGAATACAAATCAGACTTGTTGATCAATAGATAACCAGGTATTCGAAAAGCTTCCAAAGTCACCAGAAAACGATCAATGAAACCCAAACTGGTCCTGGGTCGTTTGTGAGACGCAATCAAAACAGCCTGGTCTATATTGGCTGCGATCATGTGTGCGAAATGCTTCTTTTTGGGTGACTTTCTGACGATGTAGTTTTTTCTAGGTGTAATGACCTCAATGATGAAATTTTCAGCTTCAGGAAGCAGTTCAACCTTATCTCCTACCGCAATGGGATTAGAAATCTTTTTATTTTCAAGTTTGAATCTACCCGGTAGTCGAGCCTTCACTTCTTTGCCATCCTGCAAGCGCACCGAATACCAAGAACCTGTTGATTTAATAATGACTCCGTCCACTTAAAATCTTTTCGTTAGATAGTTAACAATACGCGCTGTTGCCCCCTGCCGGGAACGCGTATAGGTAAATGCAGCATCGGCGGCTTTTTGATGATTTGATGGCTCCGAATTAAGTAGTTCGAAATGAGACATAAACTCAGGTAAATCATCAAAATCAAAAGCCGCCCCTTCAAAAATTAATTCTTGGCATTCATTAAATTTAAGGTTTTTAGGACTGCGACCAAAGAAAACGGGAATCCCATACACAGTAGCCTCAATCGTATTGTGTAAACCTGCTCCAAAGGCCCCTCCCACGTAGGCATAGTTCGCATACTTATAGGTAGCTGACAAGAGCCCTATGGTGTCTAAAATCAATATGCTCACCTCCTTCAAATCGGTCCTGTCCGAAATCTGGGAATAGCGGATCGCTTTTGGAAAGCGTTTTTGAAAATAATCAATGCTGTCAGTGCTGATACTGTGAGGTGCCAAGATAAATTGGGTGTCCTTAGCTGCTTCTTTCAGAATGAAAGGCGACAAAACATCCATATCAGCCGGCCACACACTGCCCAACACCCATACCTGATCTTGCTGTGCAAAGCGTTCGATCAAAGGCAATGACTTGGCTTGGTCGGCGATGGTTATCACCCGATCAAAACGCGTATCTCCGGCCACAGTAACCTGGCTTATCCCTAGTTGAAGTAGTAAATCTGCAGATTTCTGATCTTGAACAAAAAATTGGGTCACCGACCTAAAATACTTTTCATACAACTTACGAGCGATCCCAAAATAGATATGGTTAGTTCTAAAAATAACTGAAAAGAAAACAACAGGTATTTGAAGATCAAAGCAGGCCTGAAGGTGATTGAGCCAAAATTCATACTTTACGAAAATCGCCTGATCAGGGTTTATCTGTTGAACAAATTGAGACGCCAGGGTGTATTGGTCTTTGGGTATATAGCCAACCCAATCAGCCTCCCCATAATTTTTTTGAACTTCATACCCAGAGGGCGAAAAAAAAGTCAGTACAATTTCAATAGGAAATTGCTCTTTTTTAAGGGCCTCTATGACGGGTCGGCATTGCTCAAATTCTCCGAGTGATGCCACATGGAACCAATACCTAATAGTTTGAGGGTCCTTTTCTGGAATCTCCAGCCAAAACAAATGCTTTCGCCCCAAAAGAAAAGCGGCAGCCTTCTCATTGAAAGGGGACACCCACCTCAATAAGGCAAAATACAGATGTATGCTTAAATCGTATAATATTTTCACTTCAGCAACGAAGCTAGAACAAAAATTACGTTGAAGAAAATCTCTCTTTCAAGATTTTTAGCTGATAGAAATAAAAGAGAGGACATCCACTGGCTATTATTAGGATTCAAGCCTGAAGTAATGTGACTATTTCCAAGGCCTTTTTCATTTCTGCATGTCCAAGTGCTGTGATCCCTTTAGCATCTCGAATGGTTTTATCTGCCTGATTTTCTAGCAATAACTCAACCATATCTTTTCTGTTGAACATGGCTGCAAATATGAGAGCTGAAGCGCCCATGGCATTGGTCAAATTTACATCCGCCCCCTCGTTGATCAATACTTCAGCCAATTCCACAACGCCCTTAAAACAAACCCCCATCAAGGCGGTATTGCCCGAAGCATCTTTGAAGTTGACCTCTGCCCCTGCTTGAATCAAGGTCTCTGTCAGATCTATATGGTCGTAATAGGAAGCCAATATCAAAGGACTGGAACCTCTGTCGTCTGTGGCGTTTATTAATTCTGGTTGCTGGCTAAGCTGTTGTTCCACATTGGCCAAATTTCCTGATCTTATGGCATTAAAAAATAATTGTTCATCTCCCGTCATACACAACAAAAAAACAAAAAGAAAATCAACTCAAGAAGTAATATCCATTTTATTTGCCTGCCGAGTCACCAAAATTAAATTGATTAATAAGGTTGTTTCATTTAAATTGAAAGAAATTATGGTTAAAGTGCTTTTTGTTTGCCTAGGTAATATATGTCGATCTCCGATGGCCCAGGCTATTTTTGAACATCAAATAAAAGGGGGCCAACTCGATGATCATTTCAAGGCTCAATCAGCAGGAACCGCAGGTTACCATATAGGGGCTCCAACCGATCCCAGAACCCTATCTACTTTAAAAAGTCACGGCATTTTATTTGAACATCAAGCCCTTCAAGTAAATACTTCAGATATCGACACCTATGATTACCTGATTGCTATGGATCACCAAAACTTTGTGCACTTACAAAAAATGAACCCCGTGGGTTCTGTACTCATCAAGATGAGGAATTTTGACCCCTTAGATAAAAACAGTGATGTGCCCGATCCTTATTATGGACAAAATGATGGATTCGAAGGGGTGTTTGAGATTTTAAATCGCTCCATAAAAGGCCTAATTCTCGAACTAAAACAAAAACACTTGTCTTAAGTCATATCGCTAAGGCCTATGTTCTTTGGCCAAACCATTTCCAAAAGGAAATGACAATTGATTAAGATACTCCATTCACTGAAAATATTTATATATCGAAAAACTCGGAATAAAAACTAGGGCTAACCCCATGAGCCCTGCTGTCAACAAAAAAGTAGCTCCTTGAAGGTGTAATATTTTAAAAAGACCAGACAACAGTGTCAATGAACTGAACAAGGCACCTGACGTAAATGCAATCTTTTTCATTGAGTAAATATAGTAAAGTTCCGTTCAATTAAATATATCTATTCATATATTTAGAGTATTTATCCGTGCAAGATTAATTTTACATCTATGATATTCAATAAAGGTATTCAAAAATGGCTCATTCTATATTTGGTCATCTATTTACCCTGGATCGCTCAAGGCCAATTTAAGTCGGTTGAAATGGGTATCGATGGACTCACTTGTTCGATGTGCTCGAGGTCGGTAGAAATGAGTCTAGTTAAGTTAGATTTTATTGATCGGGTCGAGATGGACTTGAACAGTAACCGCAGTGAAATATTCTTCAATGAGGGGATGTATGTATCTATCGATAAAGTCGCACAAGCAGTGATTGATGCCGGGTTTTCAGTAGCTTATTTAAATGCATCGTTTGATTTTAAAGAGCAGTCCATCGATACCGATAGTTGCTGGAATTATGCATATGAGACCTATCAATTTTTGGATGTAAGTCAACCCCAATTGAAAGGAGAAACGGTCTTGAAGTTTATTGGTACAAATTTCCTTTCTCGGAGTGAACTGAAAAAATGGAAGGCACAACTTTCAGCAGCCAAAAATAAGTTATGTCGCCAAAATGAGTATTATTTTGTGACCTTATGAAAAGTGTTGTTGGAATCATTCTCTTTTTATTTGGTGTACATCTTACCACCGCTCAAGAATTATTTATTCACAATGAATCTGCCAGCAGTACCCCAAAGGGAGTTTTGGGGGTACGATTATTTGGCAACTCCTTTAACGAAATAGCTGTTCGGCGAAATATGTTTGCACTCAGATGGATGTATGGCGTGACACCCAAACTTTCACTCTATCTAACCACCTCTTTTTCTAACCATCACGGAGCTAATTTACCCAGTAATTTAATCACCCACAGGCACAGTGGCGGTCAAACTATTTATTATCCACAACAAACACAAAAAGGAGTCACCTATCCACTGAGTTTTAATGGGTTTCACCTCTATATCAAATATCGATTCTTAACATTTGATGATACCAATGAACATTTCAGAATGGCTGCCTTTGGTCAGTGGTCTAATGTTTCAAATGCCCATGATGAAGCTGAGCCTAATCTCCTTGACGATACGAAAGGGTATGGAGGAGGACTGATCGCCACCTATCTAAAAAAACGATTTGCTGTTTCATTGACTACCGGTTTTACCATCCCGGGTGACTACAGCGAAGGCGCACCCCTCTTTTCTGGAAGTGCGGCCACTACGAATACAACGATTGAATACGGGAGATCTTTTGAGTATAATTTGTCCTTTGGCTATTTGCTCTATCCAAAAAAATATGCCAGTTATGAACAAACCAATTGGAATGTCTATCTAGAATTAAATGGGAAATCATACGAAACTGCCGTTGTTTCCCAAGACGGGTCCAACTTGGAGGTTCAAACCGAGGGTCTCACTAATGGATATTATGTAGAAATTTATCCAGGCATACAAAAAGTAATCTCTTCTAATTTACGAATTGACCTTTCGGCAGGAACAAACATCTTAAATACCTCTTATACCCGCTTTTATCCTATTTTCATGGTGAGTATCCAGCGCTATTTTTATTCCCTCAAAAGATTAAAATAAATTTATTTCATTCAATTGGCATCAAATTTGAACGAGTCAAGATAAATACATTCAACGAACGGTTTAATTCATGCATTTTAAAAGACATCTTTATAGCCTCATGGTTGCCTCAATGACCCTATGGAGTGCCTGCACCAACAAGAGCAGTAGTGAGCTAGAAGATGATTGTTTAATCCTATCATCAAAAAATATCGCCTGCACAAAAGAATACCGACCTGTTTGTGGTTGTAATCTGGAAACCTATGGCAATGAATGTACGGCCCGTGCATCTGGCGTATCCTCTTGGACAACGGGTGCTTGTGCCGATTAATTAGAAAATTAAATAGGTCAGGCAAGGTCTTTTATAGCGCTGATGTAAGTTTATGATAAAGGATTGAACTGCTTGGTTGAGTGATTTTTAGGAATCAGGGGCAAAATTACTTGCTGAATTATTGCTTGCAATTGATTCAACAATTGTTTTTTTACAAAATGCTTGTGGGTAACCAGTCCAATGGAGCGAACCGGGGTCGGAAATTTAAAAGGGATCAATTTTTTCTGATCTGATTTTGACAAGGCAAGCGAGGCCAAATAAGGCAATATCGTCACACCCTTACTAGCCTTGGTAAAACGTAGTAAACTGTCCAATGAACCTGCCTTAAATTCAATATTGACATGCTTTTCTTGACTCTTATCTGACAACTCACAAATATTTTGTACTTGGGTTCGCAAGCAATGCCCTTCTTCCAACAGCCACAGTTTTGAATAATCTAATTCTTGAATGGCGATCGTAGATTTTATTTTTTCAGTACTGCAATCATAAAATAAAAAAGGCTCCGAATATAAATTTAACTCAACCAACTCATCGTCTTCAAGTGGAATAGCCAGAATACCTACATCGAGCATTCTATTTTTCAAGGCCTTTCGGATCTCAAGGGTCGTCAATTCCTGTACAATCATTTTGATTTTTGGGAAATCACTGGCGAATTTTGACAAGAATAAAGGGAGTAAGTCAGGCGCCGTTGTAGGTATGATGCCAATGCGTAATTCTCCTGTCATTTCGCCTTTCAATTCCTGCACTACGTTGTCAAGCGCATCCATTTCTTTTTGAATGATCCGCAAGCGCTTGATGATTTGGGCCCCTTCTGCGGTAATGGAAACGGGCTTGGTTTTTCTATTAAATATCTTAATCCCAATCTCATCTTCAAACTTATTAATCATGGTACTTAGCGTAGATTGAGCTACGAAACAGGCCTCCGCTGCCGTTTCAAAATGCTTTAACTCCACCACAGCCAAAACATACTTAAATTGTTGAATATTCATAAGATTCAAAAATAATATTAATATCTATAAAATAGATGTTAATATCAAAAATATAGTTTTTATAGATAAAAATTCAGGTCTATATTTGTCAATAAGAACAATGTTTTGGCCTGTATTCAAATGCTTTTCTGAGAAAATAAGCCAAATTATATGGGTAATATTTTTTTTGATTTTTAAGAACAAATTTTACACTGAAAAAATGCCTTCAAGTCAATTGAAGCCTTAATTTTACTTTCTATTACTTAACATATTTATACATTCATGGAAAACATTTCACATCCCGACATTTCAAATGGACAGACTAGCAATGGCGAAAGCGAATGCCCTTTTGCGCCTGCAGCACAGCGACATACGGCCGCCGGTGCCCTCTCCAATTCTGATTGGTGGCCCAGTCAACTGAATCTTAAGATTCTACACCAAAATACACCTCAGTCCAATCCTATGGGTGAGGCTTTCAATTATGCTGAAGCTTTCAAAAGCCTCGATCTTGATGTGCTCAAAAAAGATCTTTACAACTTGATGAACGATTCACAAGATTGGTGGCCTGCTGATTATGGCCATTATGGCCCTTTCTTTATTCGTATGGCATGGCACAGTGCGGGTACTTACCGGATCGGCGATGGCCGTGGGGGTGCTGGTGCGGGTACTTTACGATTTGCTCCACTTAATAGTTGGCCAGATAATGGGAATCTTGACAAAGCACGTCGCCTACTTTGGCCCATCAAACAAAAATATGGCCGTAAAATATCCTGGGCTGATTTAATGATTCTTACAGGCAACTGTGCCTTAGAATCCATGGGATTTAAAACCTTTGGTTTCGGTGGAGGCCGTGTAGACGTTTGGGAACCTGAAGGAGATGTTTTTTGGGGACCTGAGACCGAATGGTTAGAAGACAAACGCTACAAAGGGGATAGAGAATTGGACAATCCACTCGGTGCCGTTCAGATGGGTCTTATTTATGTAAATCCAGAAGGGCCCAATGGCAAAGCTGATCCCATCGCCTCAGCAAGAGATATTCGCGAGACGTTTGGCCGAATGGCCATGAATGATGAAGAAACCGTAGCGCTCATCGCAGGTGGACATACTTTTGGTAAAACACATGGTGCAGGTAATCCTGACCACGTCGGTCCAGAACCTGAAGGTGCAACCATTGAAGAACAAGGACTTGGATGGAAAAACAGTTTTGGAACAGGTAAAGGGGTGGACACCATCACCAGTGGCTTGGAAGGTGCTTGGACCCCAACACCAATCGAATGGGACAACAGTTACTGGGATACCCTTTTTGGTTATGAATGGGAACTCGTAAAAAGTCCAGCAGGCGCTCAGCAGTGGGCGCCCAAAGACGGAGCCGCCTCAGATACAGTGCCTGATGCCCACGATCCTTCCAAACGTCATGCACCCATGATGGCTACTACGGATTTGGCCATGATTATGGATCCTATTTATGCACCAATTTCTAAAAGATTTCACGAAAATCCTGCTGAATTTGCAGATGCTTTTGCACGGGCTTGGTTCAAGCTAACTCACCGAGACATGGGACCTGTCGCCTGTTACTTAGGAAAAGAAGTGCCTTCGGAAACATTGATCTGGCAAGATCCTGTGCCTGAGTTAGACCATGAATTGGTTGATGCCCAAGACATCGCTAGTCTCAAAAGCTCCGTTCTTGAAAGTGATTTGAAGATCTCTGAACTCGTAGCTACGGCCTGGGGATCTGCCGTTACCTTCCGGAACTCAGACAAACGAGGCGGTGCCAATGGTGGACGTATAGTTTTAGCTCCTCAAAATACTTGGGAAGTAAATCAGCCCGAGCAGTTGACAAGGATCATTAAAATCCTTACTGATATTCAAGAAGCATTCAACAAAAAGCAAGCTGGTAATAAAAAAATATCATTGGCCGATATGATCGTGTTAAGTGGTACCGCTGGTGTGGAAGCTGCTGCCCAAAAAGCAGGAGAAAAGATCACCGTTCCTTTTACGCCAGGTCGTACAGATGCCTCACAAGATCAGACCGATCTTGAATCGTTTGCCGTTTTAGAACCGAAAGCCGATGGCTTCCGAAATTTCAAGAAAAAAGGAAATGATCGAGCTCCTGAAGAGCTCCTTTTGGACAAAGCACATTTACTCACTTTGACCGCTCCCGAAATGACGGTATTGATTGGAGGCATGCGGGTACTCAACACCAATACCGGTGGTGTAGCTCATGGTGTTTTTACCAAAAATCCTGAAACGTTGAGCAATGATTTCTTTATCAACTTACTTGATATGGGTACCCAATGGGGTAAGTCAGCAGCATCTGAAGATATATTTGAAGGGTGCGACCGTGAAACAGGTAAAGTTAAATGGACTGCAACTTCAGTTGATCTTGCCTTCGGGTCTAACTCTCAGCTGCGTGCGGTAGCAGAGGTTTATGCCTGTGAAGATGCCCAGAAGAAATTCATTCAAGACTTCGTGGCGGTATGGGCCAAGGTTATGGATCTTGACCGTTTTGATCTCGCTTAATTTATTGCTAACTAATAAAAAAACCTGCTTCCATGAAGCAGGTTTTTTTATGCCTTTATATTATTTCGCCCCCTTTTTTTTTGACATACAAATAGGCTGTTAAACTCAAATTAATTTTTTTCGTCTAGTGCATACCACTGCTCTACTACTAAACTTTGCCTTCTACCTATGGCACTAGGCGCATAATTTTTAGCCAAATACGTTAAAATAATTGCTTCATCTTCACCTAAATCCCATAAATTTTGGGTGGCTTGCATCCATTGAATGGTACTTTTCCATCCTGCTTTGGTCATCCGGTTTTGACTGATCAATTGGGTGGAATGGCACGCATTGCAGTGTTGAAGTACTAGGAGCACTCCCGTATCATCTATAAGTCCAAGCATCGTACTATCTGGCAATGTGGCCTCTTTGACTTTGCCTTTTGGTGGATCGCATTTCATTAATAAAAAGCTCAACAGTAGGAGCAAAAACGTAGATATTAACCCTGCTTTCATACTACTTTAATCGCTATGCGGTGACAGGCATTGTTTAAATATCCTTTGGGATTCCATCCCGGTAAAATCATGGGTTGATCTACTCCATTTTGATCTCTGGCACGCACCCAAACTTCATAATAACCTTTCTTTGGAAATTGAATCTCTGCTTTAAAATGCTGCCAAGCTAAACGATTGATGGGTGCAGACAAATGACAAACATCCCAAGTAGCACCAAAATCAATAGAATAATAGACTGCTGATACTGCTAATTCGCCTGCCCAGGCATGACCCCGGATCTCTAGGTTTTTCTGATTTTCTAAAAGGGCACCACTTTTTGGATAGGTTAATAAGGATTTGACGGGCATGGATTCAATGATACACATGTCTTTGTCAGAAACAGGGGTTCCTGGCGCAACGGTCTCACAGGGTATCCGATAAGCTTGGCCCCCCATTTTGGCTCCATCATGTACGATATTTCTTATGGACAATTGCGTTAGCCATTTGCCAGATGCTGATGCAGGCCACCCACCCACTACCAACCTCAAAGGTTGGCCATGAATCAACGGAATATCCTCTTGGTTCATTTTATATGCCAATAATGTTTCATCCATCATGGCCTTTGAAATAGGTATCCCACGAGAGATGGCTTCTTTTTTAGAATCTCCACTCAGGTGCTGATCCCTTGAGTGATAGGCCAAGTAGACCGCGTCGTCCTTCACACCTATCCGTTCCAAAACATCACGCAATCTAACACCTGTCCATTGCGCACAAGATACCGCTCCAATGGTCCATTGATTGCCTTTGGCAGGTGGATTGAACTCACTGCGGCCGTTGCCACCACATTCGAGAACCAATTGATAGGTATATGAATCAAAGGTAGTTTTTAACTCATCGAGCGTAAATGACCTGCCATTTAGTGCGGATTCACCATCAATGACCAATCGCCAATTTTTTACATCAATTTTCTGAGGCGTGATCCCATTGTTTCTCACAAACATTTTGTCTGCGGGCGTCACTTCATCATTCAATAAATGTGCCTGGGCTTCCATGTTCAATGGACGATCATTCAACACAATCATTTGCTTGTGCTTATTTAGATTTTTGAAGGGATCTTGCCGGTGGTCCATCAAAGGAATATAGTCTTTGGGCATACTTGACGCAAATACTACCTCCAAACCCAAAAGTCCGGAGAGGCCTAAGCCCGTTTGTCTAAGAAAAATTCGTCGCTTCATAACTCCATTTGATACACAACAAATATACATATTAACCCTTCATATGAAGAACAAACATTATTTTAGCCTAACAGTTAAGATCATCAACAAAAAATAGACTTAATAAATACATCATTGGAAGCAAAAATTGATAATTTCTCATCTTGGATGACTTACTCCTCGGATCACCAATTAAAAACAGATGTTGAAGGACTCATCATTGGCTCGGGATTCACCGTACTCAAGTTTATTGACCATGCCTTTGATCCTCAAGGCTATACGGCTCTTTGGTTATTGGCAGAAAGTCATTGTGCCCTCCATACTTTCCCTGAAGAACAAAAAGCCTATTTAGAAATCAGTAGTTGCAACAGCGAGATGTATGTAAATTTTGTCGTTGCTTATCATCAATATATTAAAGATGGAAAAAATTAGAAAAGGCTTATTCGAAATACTTGAGAAAGACGATGGTGACAATCGACTCAGTCGCCGGTTTGATCTGTTCATCATGATCATGATATTTTTGAACATGATCGCTGTGATCATGGAAACAGTAGCTTCTGTCTACATCAAATATGAATATTTTTTTGAATGGTTTGAGATCATTTCGGTAGTCGTCTTTACCTTGGAGTATGTCGGGCGTATATGGACTTGCACCTTGATTGAACGCTATCGCCATCCCATAAAAGGCCGGATTCAATTCATCCTTTCACCCATTGGATTGATCGATTTGCTTGCCATTTTACCCTTTTATTTGCCCTTCATCATGAGTATTGATGGGCGTATTTTGAGGCTCCTAAGACTTTTTCGATTGGTACGTATTTTTAAAATGGGAAGGTATTCTACAGCCTTTCAAATGATCGCAAATGTATTAAATAGAAGAAAAGAGGAGCTTTTGGTCACCCTAACCATTGTTTTATTAGTCCTTGTTTTGGCTTCTAGTCTGATGTATTATGTAGAGCATGAAGTACAGCCTGAAGCATTCAGCAGTATTCCAGCAACCATGTGGTGGGGCGTAGCTACACTGACTACCGTAGGCTATGGAGATGTGTATCCCATCACTTCCATAGGTAGGGTTTTAGGCGCATTTATTGCCATTATGGGTGTTGGCATTTTTGCCTTACCTGCCGGCATTATTGCTTCAGGTTTCGAGGCTGAAATTAGAAAAAAATCAGAAGAGAAAGATTGAAAAAATCACTTTTAGCCTCCTTCATTTTCTTTGGACTGACCGGCAGTTGGTACCATCAGTTATCTGCACATTTTTTTGAGTTTCGCACTCCAAATCAAATGGCTTTTTGGTTTTTTATTTTATTGCCTCTAATGGCACTCCGCTTTGCTCCTATTGCTCCCTTTAAAAACAACTTCTTTACATTTTTTATCTCTCTTTGGCTCATCTCTATGATTTTGGGATCCTATCCTTTGACCCAATATTTGATCGGAATAACTGATCATGGGTGGCTTTGGATCAACATCATGGCCATGACCACTGTATTTATGGGGACCCAATTAAAAATGAAGTGGCTCGTGCTCCCCATGCTCACCGCTGGCCTCGTTTGGATGATCCCTTTTGCCTTTACACCTAATCAAAAAAATTATACAGAAAATGTCATCTCATCTATAAAAACACGAAAAGGAGTCATCGATCACGTTCTATGGAACGACGATCAGTGGACCTATTATAACGGTCGATTAAGCACGGCCACCCCAGATCAAAGTATGTATGGTGAAGCCACTTTATATCCCTTATTACAAGTACTCCCCAAAGAGGCCAAGATACTGATCATTGGTGGGGATAATGGGGTCATCGTTCAGCAACTAGCAACCTCTAAATTTCATTATCAATCACTTCACATACTCCCCTATGACCTAGATTTTCTCCACCATCAATTGAAGGATTTGAATCACGATTTGATGACCCTCATTGACCAAAATATAAGCTCATTTGTTGAGACCACGGCACTCCATTTTGATGCCATCATCATTGATTTATTTGACCCGGCAAGTAGTTTGGAAATGCACGCTTTCATGCAACCCTATTTTACCGAAAAATTACTGAGTAAGTTGGATACCACAGGTTTTCTCTTGACCCAAATTGGAGATGTCTATAAACAACCCGAATTATTTAAAACCTATACCGATCAAATGACCTTATTAAATTACGGAACCGTCCCATATCACTTACAAATTCCTACTATTGGGCAAATGGGTTGGGTTTTGGTATCAAAGGAATATTCAAGCACTCAACTGGCCACTGCGCTCAGAGATGCGCGTAAACCTTTCACCTCCCAATGGTGGAATGATGAAACCATGGCGATGATGATGTCAATGGGTAAACAGGATTACTTTATGGAAAAAGACAGGTCAATAAACAGAAATTAATTGGAGCGCAGGAAATTCATCAAAAAAACGGCCTTAGGCCTTTCAGTACCATTCTGGCTCACTTCTTGCCATTCTGATTTCTTGAATGGAAACGACTTCCCTATTTCGGTTTCTTCATTGGCGCAATCTGGACATTTAATAAAAAATGCCCTCACCCTTGGGGTCAGTAAAAAACGTCAAACCGAAACCCTCATCGTAGGTGGGGGCCTCGCAGGTATGGCAGCTGCCTATACTTTGAAACATAAAGATTATCTACTTGTAGAACTCGATGATCGCTATGGAGGCTCCTCCTCGGCCAATAATTACCAAGGCATCGCCTTAGGTCGAGGTGCGCATTATGATTTGGCCTACCCTGCCTACTATGGAGCAGAGGTCTTGAAAATGTTTGAACAGTTGGGGGTTATTGAATATCAAGCATGGACTGACAGTTGGTCTTTCAAGGATCGTCAACACCTTATTCCGGCTGCCCGTCGTCAGCAATGTTTTCAAGATGGTAGATTGAGAAAAGCGGTCATGCCAAAAACAGCCGCTTCTCAAAAATTAATGGAACGGCTGCTGCCATTTGAAGGCCGCATGGTCATGCCTACTCGCTTAACTCCCCCTGATCTTCAATATTTAGATCACATGACATTTGATGCCTTTTTGAATGCCCAAAATATCGATACAGATCCTTCTTTCAGAAAACTCATTGATTACCAAATGTTGGATGATTATGGAGGGACCAGTCAACAAGTTTCAGCACTCGCCGGAATCCATTATTATACCTGTCGACCTTATCAAAAACAGTTTGTTGAACTTTTTTCAGCACCTGAAGGGAATCAATATTTTGTCAATAAAATACATAAACAGCTCTCCTCACAGCGGATCCTTAATCAGCATTTGGTTTATCATATTGAAAAACAAGGTGCGGGCTATTTAGTCGATGTCTTGGACATTACACATAACGAACGGTTACAAATAAAGACGGATGCCCTCATTTATGCTGGCCAAAAACACAGCCTTCCTTATATTGCTCCAGAAATAGATTCTCCATTTAAAAAAAATGTCTACGCCCCTTGGATGGTTGTCAATATTTTGATGAAGCAAAAGCCAAATAATTATGGTTTTTGGCAAAATGAGTATTTGGACAGTGAATCGGGCTTTTTGGGCTTTATAGATTCAAGTGTGCAACACCAAGGAAGCCTTAAAGGACTGCAGTGCCTTACCGGTTATTATTGCCTCAAACCTGAGCATCGCAGCCAATTGCTGACCGTAGCAGATCACAAGGACCGCATCGTCAATGAAACACTGACGTACATGCGCGCTATGGTCAAAGGGCCCATTCAGCCAGAGGCGGCCTTTATTCATGTCATGGGACATGCCATGTCCATACCCACTCCCCATTACTTATTCAATCCCTATCCAGAAATAGGAAATTTTAAATTTGCCGGAGCCGATACGGGTAGATTACCCCTTCTCTTTGAGGCCATTGATTCGGGTATTATGGCAGCTAATTCCCTTTAATACAAATCCCACCGCCCATCGAGATAATAATGGTACAGCACAGGGTCGTGCAGTCTATTGATGGCAATTGATGTATAATCTGCTTCAAAGACTTCCGATCCAAAAGAGGAAATTCTCGTCAATGTGGCATCCGTCAACCACTGCGTAGGCAGCGTCCCCAAGGAAGCCGATTGCAATTCGTTTTTCAGATCTCGTTCTTGTTTTGAACCCATCACCCAACCCCATTCACCTAAAGATAAGACTTGATTGTGTAGTTTCAAGGTGTTAAATCCTGCCGATTGTATGGTAAGATCAATGCAATCAAAAGCTTGACGCGCATAATAAGGACTGCCTGCTTGTGTAATCATCATGCCTTTTTCATTCAATACTTGATGTACTAAACCATAAAATTCACGACTATAAAGCCGTCCAAGATCTACCGTTCTAGGATCTGGAAAATCAGCAATTACCACATCAAACCGTACTTGAGTTTCTGCTAAAAATTGAAAGCCATCTTGGTTGATTACAGTTACCCGATCATCATTCAAAGAATTTTCATTGATGTCCAACATAATGGGATGGTTTTGAGCCATGGAAGTAACCGCAGGGTCCAAATCCACCAATACTATTTGGGACACTTCAGGATATTTGAGTAACTCCCGTACCGCCACACCGTCACCTCCCCCGAGTACCAATACAGATCGCGCTCCTTTTGAAAGTACCATCGGTGCATGAACTAGAGGTTCATGATATAGGGCTTCATCAAGAGTACTCAATTGTTGATTCCCATTAAGAAACAGCCAATAATCACCTTTTGAATACGTCATGACTATTTTTTGATAACGAGACTGCTCACTATAAACCACCAAGTCACGATAGCGAATGCGATCTCCCCAATTCACCACATCTTTAGAAAGAAAAGCAGCAGCGCTCAGAATAATTAGAACGCCTACTATGTAGGTGAGAAATCTCGTTTTTTGCCTTTTTTGAAGATCTTCCCAAGTGGCCCACAATAACAGCAAGGCCACCATGAAATTAACACTTCCCAAGATCAAAGGGGTATAGACCAATCCTAAAATAGGCAATCCAACAAAAGCAAAGAAAATACCCCCAACCAAACTCCCATAATAATCATTTTCCAAAGCAGAAGAAATATTGACTTTCAATTTTTCAAATTTTTCATTTAAACGAATGACAATGGGTATTTCCATACCGATCAGGAGTCCAATGAGGACACTCAAAAAATAAATAACGAAGGTGGTATTGCCATAAAAGGCAAAACAAACGTAGACGATGACCGTAACATTAGAGGCAATGACAGAAAGCAGAAACTCTATGGCAATGAATTTTTCTAATAATTTTTCTTCGAATTTTTTGGACAATCGACTACCCAGCCCCATCGAAAAAAGCATCATGGAGACAATCATGGTCCATTGAAAAACGGAGTCTCCGAGAAAATAGGTCGCTAAGGTAGAAATGGTATATTCTGAAACTATACCCGCCAATCCCGTGGCAAAAAGGGCTATTTTCAGTAAAGTAGAAGTTTTTTTCAAGGATTCTATAATGCCCAAATAATCAGCATCGATCCACCAACATAGGCAAAAGCTTCTACTATTGCGGCACCTACATTGGGATCTTCTTGATTTACAATTTCATCGGTAAGCTTTTGGCCAGGCAATAATATCGTATCTGTCAAAAAACGAGCAATGGGCAAGAAGGCAAAACCCACAATCACGTTGAAACCTATATCTTGAAAGGTAATCATCCAACTGTCAAAATCATGGGACAGAGCATTGTTGATAAGATTTCCAATCGCTATGATAGCTCCAGAATAACCCACCGCAACCGCTATGTTTCCTCTTTCAATATGATCATGGATATCATAGGAGGTAATCAAATTATATATTTTTGAAGTTACAAAAAGAATGATCTGACCCAATATCCAATAGATCAAAACATTGACTATGGGACCTGCTTCGCCATAACCCTCACCTGTAATAGCACCCATAACCACCAAGCCGGTGGCAATGGCATTCGCTCCTTCAACAATCCCTGTTCCTACATTTTTATCATCAAAAATCTCTTTTTTCAGATCAAATGTTGAAAGAATAATTTTATCATTGATGATCAAAGACAAATTCAATAGGACAATAGACAATAATCCATAAATTCCAATACCTATCAAATCATTGACCAGCCCATCAGACTCACCGAGCATGACACTCCCAATAGATAGCAGTAAACCTATGAAATAACCTACGTGGGCAAAAGCAAAAGCCAAATTATCATTTTCAACCAATTCATAGGCCACTTTCACTCTTGGATGAAAGAGTTGATAAGCAATTTTTCCAATAAAAAAGAGTAGAAAACTGACTGCGATGTAAGTAATGGTTGTGAGTAATCCGTCCAATATAGTGAGCATATCTTACGCGCTTTTGAGAGTTAATTTATTTACCGAAACCACCACCAGAAGACCGAGAGCTTCCGAAGCTGCCACTTGATCTTGAAGTTCGACTTGTTACGTTATTTTTGAAAGACGTACTTTTCGAACCCCAAGTAGACCTACTATTTCTGCTGTTGTTGTAAGCACTGTTGGTTCCGTAATAAGATCTTCCACCGCTACTTGGACCATAATATCTACGATTGGTCCCCGCATAGTTACCTCTCCAATCTCTATAATAGCCCCTACTGACAGGATAACTACCCATTCTTAACATGCTGGACATAAAGGCATATTGGCCATAAAAGGCCCAAAAGCTGGATCCTCCTCGATTTTCCCATCTCCCATATTTTTGATTGCCTACATAGTTGTTGTACCCTGGAGGAGCTACCGTCTTGGTCAGTTTCCCCGTACTGTCTCGAGAAGCAATCTCCATACCCATGTCATTGATATAGTTATTAAATTCTTTCTCTCCCACCTCATGCCAATCAGAGACGACTTCTCTGGCATCATCTATTTGATTGTCTCGAATGATTTGATATTTGTGGAAATAACTTTTTGAAAAATTACCTTCTGCATTCATGTCATTTAAGATGATGGTAAACATTTCATCCCGGGGAATGTTTTGAATGATCTCATCTAGGGGACTTTTTTGAAATCCACCACCTCCACAACTGATGAGCAGGGCCGATGCCAGAAAAGAAAAAATTATAAGGATTACAGGTCGTACAATTCTCATAAGACAAATCTATTCACAAATAAGCTATTCACTAGGTATAATATTCGAAAATTGAAATTCTTTTAAAACTAAACCAGCAGAAGCCTCAATATTTCTAATGTCCCATTGGGTAATTGACAGCACCTTGGTGGCTTCATCATTCAAGTATTCCCAGGTAACCAACTCTTCCCAGTCTTCAGTCTCCTTGCTCAAGTCACGAAAATAGCCCGCAGCATCTTCTTCTAGATAATATAATTCTTCATCGAAATGTATTTTTCGAGGAGGCTTTTCATTCTTTTCTATTTCATCCGTTATCGCCTCATCGATTTTACTGATCCGAATCGATTTACTCAATGATATCTCGAGTTCCCCTTCATCAGCAATATGTAAAAAAGCTACTTCGTCACCACTATCCACTTTATACTCACTGGTGAAATTATTGTTGCCCCAATCATATTTATAAACTTCCTTGACTACCCATGACTTCATATCATAGTCAAAAATAAATCCAACATTGAGATCTTTGAGTGACAAATTGGTCACATCGTAAGTGGGCGCTTTCTTTTTCTTGAAAAAATCAAACATTATTCTAAAAATACTTTTTTAAAAACATACATCACCAATAGCAACAACAATAATATCAATCCCACTTTAAATAAGATAGAAAAAATAAAGCCAAAGACAAAAAAAGCGGCGATAATGATTAATATCGCCTTGAAAATATCCATTTAAAAAAATTTATATTTTTGCTTCTTTATTATTTCTTGAGACCCAACTTGGCTTTCATTGCGGCCAAATCATCCGCTGCCTTTACATTGGAATTATCCCCTAAAGCAGCATCAATCTCATTATCTAGGGATTTACTTTCACCTGCGATTTCACCATACGCATCTGCTAAGGCCTCCTGCTGAGCCACTTTTTCTTTCATTCGTTCAAGCATCGCTACGGTACTATTGGTATCAATATTTGCCATTTGCTTATTTACCTTTGAAGTCGCTTCGCTCACTTTTACACGGGCTTTCAAAGTCCTCAATTCATTTTCAAAAGTACTGACATCAGACCTTAATTTTTTGATCTTTCCATCTAGTTGAGTCACATTCCCCTCGAATCGGGTCATCTCTTCCTTGGATCTTTGCATGGATTGAGAAAATTCCTCCTTCTTTGCCAAAGCTTCTCCAGCCAATCTATCGCCATCTGAAGCATCTAATTCACCTGCTTCTGCTTTCTTCAGCAATTGAATGGCCTTGTTTTCATAGTCTTGAGCTTTGTTTTTATTGGTTTGAAAATCATTTTTAGATCTGATCGCCATGGCTTTCACCTCAGCCATAGCCTTGAGGCTTTCATCTAAATCTTTTTTTAGATCTCTGATGCCTTGTTCGGTCATCTTAATGGGATTCTCTAACTGATCCATTGCCGAATGTGCCTCGGCCTCTCCTACTTTAAAAAGTCTTTTAAAAACATTCATGATTTATTCTATTTTTATTTTTTACTAAATTCAATTATTTCATTGGTATATTCACTGAGTAATAAAGCCAACGCATTCAATGTTGCCTCTATCTCATTCAAATCTAAATTTTCACATTCATGGGTATTGCGGAAAAAAACTTTTTTCCCTGATTCATCGATGGCAAAAGCACCATGAATAATGTCTCTATTTTTGATCAACAGCCTTTTATAGACCTCTAATGACTCATCTGTGAGCTCAAATAAAAATTGCTCCACAATAACGATGGGATCTGAGACAATTAATACGACATTTTTCATGCCCTCATCTTCTTTTTCAACGACCAAAATACCTTCTTCAGCATCTTGTGAAATAATTGAAAAATCAAGCTCCAACAAATAATCTCTTACTTTATCAAAATATGCATTCATCTGTTCATTATATTTTTCATTAAATATCTATCTAATCCAACTATATCTCAAGTCAAAATTCTATTTTTTTGATCTCTAACATATATTTAGACTACGAAGATGGTCAAAATTTATTACATTTACTATAAATTGTGATAAAAATTGTGTCATGGCTCAAAATTTTAGCAAAAACTTATCTTTTATAGGTAGAAACATCAAGAAAATCCGTCAGGTAAAAAAAATAAGCCAGGCTGAATTCGCGCATTTATTTCACTTATCACGGCCCAGTATTGGCGCCTATGAAGAAGGGAGATCTGAACCAAAAATTGAAACACTGATTCAAATCGCGAAATATTTTAAACTTTCTATAGATGTTTTATTGACGCGAGAATTATCTATCAGCGAAATATTCAGCCTTGAATCTATCAAGAAGAAGCTGGATAAAGCCCATAATCTGGGCCTTGATCCATCTGCCACAACCGCAGCCCCATTGATCGGTCAAGATCGATTTTTAGACTACGTTATTCATCACCAAAACAATGATTTCATAGAACGACAGCCCAAAATAGGAATACCTGTGACCGCTTCATCTTACTTAATCTGCTTTGAAATGGTGGGCAGTGAAATGGTATTTCAACAACAAGGACTCCATCATGGTGATGTACTCATTAGCCAATTGGTTCGTCAAATAGATATACAAAAAGTGTTGGGCCAGGTCGTCAGCTTAGTTACGCCATCCGGTATATTCACCAAAAGATTGGATTCGGTAAACCAAAAATACCTTCAATTAAAATCGGATGACCCAAGTTATCCTTTGCAAGAAGTACTCATCGAAAATGTCCTGCAAATATGGCAAGTCATCGGCGTCTTTAGCGAAAAAACCAATCCTCCCACCTATCTCGAAGATCGCATGCTCAAGTTAGAACAAGCTATTGATAAATTATCTTCCTCATCCTGAATCAAGTAACACCCCTCCTGCGACATTCTAGCCGTGACCTCAGGATCTTAAGTTAAATACTCTTGATCCCCAAAACGATCTATTGATAAAAAGGTTAAGTCTACCTCTCCACTTAATCCTCTGGCCATCTTCGAGAGGACGTCGCCTATGGCGGGGACAAATTTGAATCCATGACCACTAAAACCCGTTGCTAAAATAATTTTCTCATCTGTTTTCGGTAGGTAGTCTATGATAAAATCATCATCTGAAGAATAAGTATACATACAGCTACTTATATTGAGCATTGTCATCTTCTGATCCCGAAAATAACGTCGACTTACCGCCAAAAGTCGTTCAGCTTCCTGCGACCCGTCAAACGATTTTACCTGTTGGGGCTCGATAACTTCTCCCGGAGCATGGTAGGCTATTTTTAAACCTATCGGTCCAGCAAATCCTTCAATGGGCAAGATAGGGAAGCCATAATAAATCCCCGGCATTCCCTCCTCCTCGATCACCCAACAGGGAAAATCATCTATTGAAAAATCTTGCCAACAAGAGGGATTCAACCACCCAATCAACTGCCTTGTAATCGTTAACTTGGGTTTGAAGCTGGGTAACAACGATTGGATGTGAGGACCAGCAGTTAAAATCAATTTTTCTGTATGATAACTGCCCTGATCCGTTTGGACGGATATGTGATTGGGATGTTGCTGCCATGAGATCACCCTTTCATTTTGTCTAAGAACTGCGCCCTGCTTCAAGGCTTGTTGGGCATAGGTCCGTATGGCTTTTTCAGGAGTAATAAATCCTGCAACCTCTTCAAATAAACCCTTGTACTCTTTAGGGATCTGTAGAGGTGCATAATGATCCGTTGATATCGATGTCATGCTCAAGTCATGCGCGGAAACCGAAGACTGAATCCCTGAAATCAAAGGACCTTCGGGTTTTCCATAATAAGCAATACCCGTCTGATGCAACAAGCTAACACCAGCATCTGCCTCAATTTGCCTCCACCCACCATAGGCTTTTTTAAGTAAGGGAACATAATTGGGGTGCTCAAAATAAGCCAATCGAATCAGCCTACTTTGACCCGTATGGCTCGACAACTCATTGGCCAGTGTGAACTGTTCCAATCCCAATACCTTTAACCCTTTTTTGGCCAAATCACAAAGGGTCGCTGAACCCATAGATCCAACGCCTACGACGATGACATCATATTGTTCCATCGATATGTGCGCTATTGTGCCTCATCAATCAAAATCTCTAAATCTTTAATAATCGCCGTTACCTCAATCATTTTTGTTTCATAACGGTCATCTTTGAGACTGTTGTGAACAAAATGATGGACGTGTTTTTTGGCTTTTTTAAGGGTACGAGAGCTAATGTTAAATTCTGTATAGTCTAGCAAAAGCTTTGCCATCGCTGCTGCTTTCAGACCTCCATTGAGATATAACTTAAGAATATCTACAAAATGATCGCTGACATCAAAACCCTCAAGGGCCTCGACTAAACTCCCATTACGTGCTTTGAGCTTAGGGTCATGAATGGCCGCAAATAAACCTGGCAATGCGGATTGATTGTCTTCTATTTGGGCAAGGGTATTGACGGCCAGGTATTGAATATCTAAATCTTCTTCGTAGAGCAATGTCAACAAACGTTCAATGACTTTGGGACCTCCTATTTGAGCTAAGGCAGCTACATTGAGGTAGACTTCGTCATCTTTTTTGTAGAAATTAGCAATACAAGTTTCTATGTCTTTCATATACCTCCGTGGAAGATTCCATTAATATTCTTCAAATATCGATCAACCGAGCGGCAGTACATAGTTATTTGAATAAAAAGTTAGCTTTACTATTGCTTAGTTTTCAATGTTAGAATCATTCAATTATAGAAATTAATATCAACCTCAATATATCATTCTATTTAGAGATCCTTAACCTAAACCCTTAATTTCCCTAAGTTTTAGAACCATTCCTCACTGCCTCTTTTTGGAATAATCATAAGGCTATCAAGATTATATTTAGATCTTATTCGAGGTGCTATCTGAATGGCTTTACCTCTATATAATAGTTCGGATCAATTTCCAGCGCTGGAGCCATTCGGTGCGCGAGTGGGTACGCTTGCCATGAAGTCGTGGGCGTCAACCTGACCGACTCGTCGTCTATTTTGAGATCAATCGGCATATTAAATCCTTCCAAGGTCTCACCCCATCGATAAATGAGGTTATCCTCCTCCGTATGATATTCAAAGATGGGGATTTGGGAAGTTCTCAAATATTGATCAAAAAAGGACTGCAGTTCCAATCCAGTCTCCTCGGCCATAAAGGTTTCTATTTGCTCCGTGGTAACCGTTTGGTGATAAAATGCAGCTCCAATTCCCCTAAGGGTTTGTCTCCATCGCTCATCGTCATTTAAAATCTGCCTCAACGTATTCAAGAGGTTTGCACCCTTTGAATATACGTCGCTGTCATGGTGACTGCTGTTCACATGATAATCGCCGATCATTGGAAATTTGTTGCGAATGCTTTTTCGAGTGCCCCGGCAATATTCCTGACCTGCCGCCTTTCCATAAAAATATTCAACAAAAAGACTTTCCGAATAGGCAGTAAACCCTTCATGAATCCAAATATCAGCCGCATCCTTAAAAGTAACATTATTGGCAAACCATTCATGGCCCGATTCATGGACAATGATGAAATCAAATTTCAACCCCCAGCCCGTTCCACTTACATCTCTACCCAAATAACCGTTTTGAAATTGATTGCCATAGGTGATCGAACTCTGGTGCTCCATCCCCAAATACGGGGCCTCCACGAGTTGAAAACCATCTTCATAAAAGGGATAAGGACCCAACCAAAACTCAAACGCCTCGAGCATCCGTGGAACTTCAACAAAATGTTTTTTAGCCTTGACCTCATTTTCTCTAAGTACCCAATACGTCACATCAAGGGGTCCATTAAGGCCTGCATAAGGTGATGACCAACTCACATAATCCCCTATATTGATGTTCACTCCGTAATTATTGATGGGATTGGCCACAAACCAATGATAGGTTTTGGTTCCTTTTTGATCATTTTGCTCAATATTCCTCAAACGTCCATTGGATACGTCCACCAGTGCTTGGGGTACTTCGATACTCATGAGCATCGAATCTACCTCATCATACATATGATCCTTGTTCGGCCACCAGACACTGGCCCCTAAGCCTTGACAAGAGGTCGCAATGAAATCCATTCCCTTAGCGTCTTGCTGCCAAGTTACGCCCCCATCCCAAGGAGGACGCTTGGCCGTCTGTGGCTTGCCGGCATAAAATATTTGAATGGATTCCATATTGCCTACTCCCTGGGGTTTGATCAATGTAATGAAATGTGCATTCCCTTCTGAGTGAATATCCAAGGACTGCCCCTCTTGTAAGACCTTGGTAATCTTCAAGGGGGCTTGCAAGTCTATCTGCAAGACATCATGGGACTCGAGTACTTGGTAATAGACCCGATTACTCCCTATAATCTCACGGGTATCTGGTTTCACCTCAATAGCTAAATGGTAATAACTTACATCCCACCACGCACGCTCTGGTGTGATTCCACCACGCAATGAGTCTTGCCGATCATAGTTTGATTGTCCGTTCAAGTGAAGCGTAAACCATACCATAGAAAAAAACAAGACCCTCCTCACGACAAGGCAGCTTTTCTTATAGACTCAATGTCATCCGAACTGGATGCCAAAGGCGTTCCTAATAACTGGGCGCCATCGGTAGTAATGACAAAATCATCTTCAATTCTTATCCCTCCAAAATCAGCGTATTTTTCAAGTAACGGATAATTGATGAAGTCATTATAACTCCCTTTTTCCTTGTGCTGTTTAATTAATTCAGGAATGACATAGATGCCGGGTTCAATGGTCACTACATAACCTGGAGTCAATGCTTTTCCCAGCCGCAAAGATTTTAAACCAAAAGCAGTACTCTTTTTAAGTTGATCGTCATAACCCACATAGGCCTCTCCAAAATTTTCCATATCATGAACATCTAAGCCCATCATGTGTCCCAAACCACATTGAAAAAACATCGTATGCGCACCTGCAGCCACGGCATCTTGTGGGTGGCCTTTCATGATCCCTACTTCCACAAGGCCCTCAACCAAAACACGACAGGCCAATAAATGGAGGTCTAAAAATTTGATGCCTGGTTTTAATGCGGCAATGGCTGCAAGATGCGATCGATGAACAACATCGTACAACTCTTTTTGCAAAGTAGAGAAAGCAGGATCTACAGGAAAGGTACGGGTCATGTCTCCCGCATACAGGTGAGAGGATTCGGCTCCGGCATCACACAACAACAAATCCCCTCCAGATAGGGTATTGCCATAATAATGATTGTGTAAAATCTGGCCATCAATGGTAACAATGGGCTGAAAGGAAATATTTACGTTTTGCTCATATGCCACTTGACGTACTCTGCTGGCTAATTCATACTCTTTCATCCCTGCCTTGGCCTGTTGCATCAAACTTAAATGAATTTGCGAAGTGATCGAAGCCGCCTCATGTAATGATAAAAGTTCTTCAGGACTCTTTACCGCTCGTTGGGCAGCTACTACTTTGATAAAAGACACCGAATATTCCAAATCAACCTCCGTATAAGATCGATCTAATAGGGAAGTCAAAAATACTACATGCTCAGGTCGATAAACAGGCAAATAATGTACTTCCCTTTGGGAAAGGTAAGCTTTCATCTTTTCAAGAGGACGTGTATCTAGAATGCCTACTTTCGCACTCATTGCAGCCATCGATGGTTGTGGTCCTGTCCACACAATTTCATCAAGAGTCAGGTCGTCTCCAAAAATAATTTCTTCACCTGAGTCGAGGTCGATCAATGCATGCAATCCAGGAAAATTCAATCCGAAATAATACAAGAACGTACTGTCTTGCCGGTAAGGATACCAATTATCTTTAAAATTGATGCTAGACTCTTGATTCCCTAAAAATAGCAGCACTCCCGATCCTATTATTTTCTTCTTAAGGAGAGATCGACGTTTTGAATACGTCTCTGTACTGAACAACTGATTTTTATTTTCCACCGGGAGGTAAGTTTTGATTCAAATAATGGGTAAGTGTGGTTTGTAAGTGTAAGGTCGTTCCATCTCCTTCATTGATCGAGTGTGACCTGCCCGGATAGGCGAGCATAGAAAAGATTTTGTTGTGCTTGACTAGCTCATTGATGAGCACTTCAGTACCTTGGTAATGCACATTATCATCTGCCGTACCATGTACAATAAGTAAGTTTCCCTCCAATTGTTGCGCATAAGTAATGGGCGATCCTTTTTCATAACTTCCCGGCATCAATTGAGGAATCCCTGAATAACGTTCTTGATAAATATTGTCATAGAGTCGTTGATCTGGCACAGGTGCTATGGACATTCCGGTATGATATAATTTAGGATATCTAAACATCATATTTAAAGTCATGGAACCGCCTCCACTCCATCCCCAAATACCTATTCTTTCCCCATCTATAAATGAAAACCGCTCTTTTAATGCGATGAGTCCAGCCGCTTGATCTTCCGATGAAAGTACACCTATTTGACCATAAACACATTTTCTCCATTCACGCCCTTTGGGACTCGGCGTTCCTCTATTATCTATGCTCATCACAATATAACCCTGTTGCGCCAACATTTGATGCCAGAGGTATCTACTCCCTCCCCATTGATCTACAACGGTTTGACCCCAAGGTTCACCATATACATAAAAGAGCACTGGATATTTTTTTGAAGGATCAAAATTGGGTGGTTTAATCATAAACGCCTCTAGCGATAGGCCACTGGGTAGGGTGATTTGTAAAAATTCTTTAGGATTAATCTCAAGTTGAGCTACCTTTTTTCTCAAAGATTGAGGGTCTATGAAAGAGGTAATGACGCGATGATCAGGTAGGGAAATAAGATCCGTAATGGGTGGAATATTGGCTCTAGAATAGGTGTGATGTGCATACTTTCCATTGGGAGAAATTTGATAGGTATGCCAGCCTGATTGACCTTCCGGAGTGACGCGCTGGGGCGATCCTTTTTTCGAGTTAAGGGGTGCTCTCCACAAATAACGTTGCGTAGGGTTGTCTGGAGAGGCGATGTAATAAAGCCAATCGTTTTTTTCATCTAACAAGGAAATGGATAAAAGGTCTGAATCTAAGGGACTGATCGCTTTTTCTCTTCCCTCTCGAATCAAGTAAAGTGATTTCCATCCATTCTTTTCAGAAACCCAGCTGAAGGCTTTACCCTTATCAAAATAATTAAAATCATCTACCGCTTCCAACCAAGCCTCATCTTTGTCTTCATATGTTTTTTTGACGCGGCCATCTGCTATATTCCCTTCTAATATTTTATTATAATTTTGTGCGCGATTCAGCTGTTGCATTAAAAGTTTGTCCCCATTGGGGTGCCAAATCATTCGGGGTAGGTAATTATTTGTAGGATCTCCTTCAATTTGCATCCATACAGTAGATCCACCCGAAGCATCAATTACCCCTATTTTAGCTTCTGATGGCTTTTCTCCAGCTTTGGGATATTCTACAGGAATTAGGTATGAATAAATAGAATCCGTATTGTTGATCATGTAAAAATCACGAATTGTCGTCGCATCAATGCGCCAGTATGCGATGTTGCGGCCATCGGGACTCCATCGAAAACCATCCCTACAATGAAATTCTTCTTCATAAGCCCAATCAAAAGTACCATTGATGATGCGATCTGTACCGTCTTGAGTCAGTTGAATAATCTCATGATTTTCGAGATTCTCTACATAAATATTATGTTCTCGCACGTAGGCGACACGGTTACCTTGAGGTGAAAATTTAGCAAACATTAAAGTAGCCGGAGCCGCCTCTGGACCCCCTAATTTTTTTAATACTTTGGAGTCCGTATGGAATATCCAATAATCCCCTTTGGTATTCAACCTCCATACTTTTTTACTGTTGGTGAATATTAATAGTTTTTTTTGATCTTCCGACCACTGATAATCATGAATAAGCAAAGGCTGGGTCGTACCTGAGGGAATCAAATCTGCTGCACTTACCAAGACCTGATGCAATTGCGTCTCGGATATGACCTTCATTAGATCAAAACCTCCCACTTCTTTATTATATGAAAATTTGGTATATGCCTCCCCTTCATCAAACCACCTCAATGGACCCATGACTTGAGATTGGAATTCAGCTGAGCCGTAAATACGAGCCAGGGATAATTCGGATACTGGCTGGGCGTTCGTTACCCGCAAGGCGGTCAATAAAATCAAAATACTTATTAGTCTACTCATAGCCCCTTTTTAGTAACACTTAACTTCTATGAAAATTTACAAAACCGTCACTACATTGCCTACATTTCCTAGATAAATTCTATAATGAAAATAAGCCAATAAGAGCCATTAACACCATTGATAAATCTTCAAAAATGGTTACCGTACTCATCGGCAACTGGAATACATCTCCCAAGCAAGCGCATTTGATTTGCTCCTTTTTTAAATTACTTTTTATAACTCCCACACTACTCACACCCAAGACGATCACCGTCGTTAAGTTAACGTAAAACGGCGCAATGTTAATTAGATATAAAATGCCTAACATCAGTTCTACAAAAGGATAAAGGTATCCCCAAAACTTCCATTTGGCCGCTACAATATCATACATACGGTAGGCATTGGCAAAACCAGAAAGGTTTAATAATTTAAAAAATGAAAAAACCAGAAAAAAGCCTGCCATAAAATGGCGCATCCAAAGCATGGGTGAAAAATGAAGAAATGGATATTGAATCAATAGGCTTATTCCTGATATAAATCCTATGATCAGGAGCAAAGGCAAATAAGTGTATATAGACTTTTCAGAAAATTCATACTTCCCTTTTAATGGAGGGTCCGAAACAGCCTGTCGCTCTTGAATCGTATCAGCGATTGTATAATCCCCGAATTTTTTCAACGCTAGATTGATTTTTTCTAAATTTAGAGACTTCTCTGAGGTGATGTTTGCTTGAGGGTAATCAAGTTGGAGGCCCACGTCTTGAATACCTGAAAAAGAGTTAATGGTAGTTTTGACTTTAGCCAAACAACCCTTACAAGTCATCCCAGTGATTGTGTAATCTTTTGTCATTTTAGTTATATTATATTATTTAAATGGCAAAATCAATGAAATCGTTCTACTGCCAATTTTGAAATTTCAATTCCCGGAGATTGATTGGCGGCTATCTCAGTAATTAGTTTCCCCGTAATAGGCCCCAAGCTCATACCCATCATCCCATGACCCGTAGCTAAGAGTACATTCGGTAACTTTTTTGTTCTCCCAATATAAGGTAAGCCATCAGGCGAACAAGGTCTTAAACCGGTCCAAATTTTAGCTTCATTGAAATCTGTCATCTTAAAAGACGGGAAGTATTTACCAATTGATTTTTTAATGCCGTGCACGCGCCTTTGGTCAACATCAAAATTTAACGCCCCGATTTCCATCGTCCCTGCAAAACGTAATCCTTCTGACATAGGTGTTACGGCTACTTTGGCTTCCGTCAAAATAGAACATATACTCGGCGTTTCTACCGGATGCTCTAACGTAAAACTATAGCCTTTTCCAGGTTGCATAGGGATATTTAACCCTAAAAATTGGGCTAATTTTCCAGTCCACACACCTGCAGAAATCACAAACTGATCTGCAGAAAATAAACCCTGATTGGTATCAATGGATTTTAAATCTTCATGAACCACGAATTTGAGATCGTCAACGTGAGACACCATTTTCACACCCGCAGCCTTAAGGTCTGATTTCAACTTTTCTAAAAAAAGCTTTGGACTGAAAAATGCGTCTTCGGGAAAATAAACACCTCCCTTCACATCAAGGGTGAGATTGGAATCTAAGTCGTTTAATTGTTGATTGTCCATCACAACGGCTTTGAGTCCCAGTTTCATTGCTTGATCTGCCAATGCCGCCTCTTCATCCAATGCCCGCTGCGTTTGACAATACATGATCAATCCCTTTTCATCAATTTTGATGTCTTCAAGCTGATCACATAAGCTTACATATAGTTTTTTACTCTCTAAATTGAGCTCTTTTAATAGTTGCGCAGCCCCTTTAACATGTTTTTCGGATGAATGCTGATAAAATTTCCAGCCCCAATCCAATAAACTTCGTGAAAATCTAGGCTTGACATAAAATGGACTTTCCGCATCAAACATCCATTTGATCCCTTTGGCGATCATGCCTGGTTGTGCCAAGGGCACAAAATGACTGGGCACAATCATGCCTGCATTTCCAAAAGAGGTACCTGAAGAAAAGTCTCCTTTATCTAAAATAGTTACTTCAAATCCACTATTCTTTAAATAATAGGCAGAACATAGTCCAATAACTCCACCCCCTAAAACGATGACCTTTCCTTTATTCATATCACTTGAAAACCATGTGCATAGGGGTCATCGTCGTCTATGATGATCTGATTATATCCTGTGATCTTAGCCCATCCTTGTATACTGGGTACAATGGCTTTGTGGCCAGCTACTTCTGTGAGAGCTTCAATGCGCCCTGTAAATTTTGATCCAATATAACTTTCATGAACATAGGAACTATTGATGTTTTGTAACCCTCGTGCAAAGCGCTGTGCCATCCGTGCTGAAGTCCCCGTGCCGCATGGAGATCTGTCGATGGCTTTATCACCATAAAAAACGGCATTTCTCCCATCAGATGCAGGATCTAATGGTGTTCCTGTCCATAACAAATGACTCACATTTCTGATGGTGTCATTTTCGGGATGAACAAATTGATGCGGATATTTAAGGTTAATGCGTTTCCTCAGTTCTTGACTCAATGAAATCAAGGCTCCCGCAGTATAATCCTGAATGCCTGAGAAATGAGGCTGAGGATCAATGATCGCATAAAAATTTCCACCATAAGCCACGTCAAATTTGAGCCGGCCTAAATCCGGACAATCTACTTCCAAGTCCTGTGCTGCCAGATATGCAGGTACATTGGTCAGTTTGACATCCGTGACTTTATTTTCAACGCTAATGTAAGAAATCTTGACCAAGCCTGCGGGGGTTTCGAGCCTCAGCTGACCCGCTATCTGAGGAATAATGAGTCCTTCTTCTATCGCGATAGTCACCGTCCCAATGGTACCATGACCACACATGGGCAAACAGCCACTGGTTTCTATAAACAATATTCCTGCATCATTCTGTGGATCAGATGGGGGAAATAAAATACTACCTGACATCATATCATGGCCTCTCGGCTCAAACATTAAGCCTTTGCGTATCCAATCGTATTCTGCCAAAAAATGTTGCCTCTTTTCACTCATATTAACCCCATGTAGCACCGGTCCTCCCCCAGCGACTAATCGCACTGGATTCCCACAAGTATGGGCATCGATACAAAAAAAAGTTTTACGCATGTCTAAATTTTATCTTGGGACCATTTGCCATTGATTTTGCGAAAAATTTTTAAGGGATTTTCATCCTGTAATGACATGGGTAACAAAGACTGTGGTGCATCTTGAAAACAAACCGGTCTGGCAAATCTTTTGATGGCATCTGCTCCCACAGAGGTGCTACTAGGAGCAGTGGTCGCCGGAAAAGGGCCTCCATGAATCATAGCATAACCTACCTCAACACCCGTCGGCACACCATTAAAAATAATCCGACCTGCCTTTTCTTGTGCCAAATCAATTAAATGTGCTTGTTCTTCAAATTCTGACTCCTCTCCCATAAAGCTAAGGGTCAATTGGCCCTCTATTTGCATTAAAATTTCAGCCAATTCTTCGTGATGTTCACATAAAACAATTAGAGAATAAGGCCCGAAAATTTCTTGAGCCATTTTAGGGTGGGCGAGGAATTTCCTACCACTGGTTAAAGCTAAACTAGGTTGAACCGCCAAGGCACCCTGAGCTTTGGTTCCCTGTCCCAGCAAAGCAAATGCCTTTTCAGATGAGATTTCAGCAATACTAGCTTCATACTTATCGTAAATAGCTCTATTCAGCACCACCTCTCCAAGTATTTGTTGAATGGCATCCGTCATCTTTGAACAGAAATGCTGTGCCGCCTCACCTTCAATGGCTAAAATCAGACCAGGATTGGTACAAAACTGCCCAACGCCCATATTGATAGAACTTATTAAGGTGGGTACCATTTTGGGATCTTCTAATGCTGAGGGAAGTAAAACAATGGGATTGACACTCCCCATTTCTCCATAGAAGGGTATGGGATCCTTACGTTTTGATACCAAATCTAACAACGCGGTACCCCCGTTATATGAACCGGTGAAACCCACTGCTTTGATACCGGGATGCTGAACCAAAGCAGCGCCCAATTCATAGCCTTCATCAATGATTGATGAAAATATACCTTTGGGTAAGTTACAGCGCTCAAGGGCACGCGCAATGGCTGCCGCAATACATTGATGGGTACCCAAATGGCTGTTATGTGCTTTAACGATGACCGGGTTGCCCGATGCTAAAGCTGCGACAGTATCTCCTCCCGCCGTAGAGAATGCTAAAGGGAAATTAGATGCTCCAAATACAGCTACTGGACCCAAAGGCACCAGACACTTTCTAATATCTGACTTAGGCAAAGGCTGGCGATCAGGCAGTGCTGTATCAATTACGGCCTCAACCCAAAACTCCTCTTGGGCCACTTCAGCGAATAATCTTAACTGCCCTAGAGTCCTTCCTGTTTCCCCTTGAATTCTTCCAGCGGGTAGACCTGTTTCTAATGTGGTAATGCCTAAAATTTCCTCTTTAACCGCTTCAATTTCATCGGCAATGGTCTCTAACAAAATCGCGCGCTCATTGCCACTGGTATTGCGGTAAACCATAAAAGCCAACTGCGCATCGGTAACCTTTTCGTTCAGCTCCTCTGGGGTACTTAATACATACTCTTGAGCTAGGAAATTTCCAGTTCTTGGATTGAGGGTTTTGATAGTTTTAAGACTCATTTATAAAATAATTTTATAACGATAGATAATCAGGCAGTGAGGGTCTACTCGCAATACTCGACTCAATGATCTGGAGCACTTGTGCTCGGGTGTCTCCCGAAAGTGGCATTCTTGGAGGACGTACAATTTCAGATCCTAAATTTACTTTTTCTTCGGCTAACTTGATGTTCTGTACCAACTGAGGATTAATATCTAATTCTAGCAAGGGCAAAAACCAACGATAAATGGCAAGCGCTTCGGCAGTTCTCCCTGCTTTAATCAAACGATAAATAGCCACGGTCTCTCTTGGAAATGCGCATACCAGACCCGCTACCCAACCCCCTGCTCCCATCAATAAAGATTCTGCAGCTAAGGTATCAACCCCACACATGATCTGGAAGCGATCACCAAATCGATTGATCATTCGAGTAATATTTGAAACGTCGCGACTCGACTCTTTGACCGCAACAATATTTTGACATGCTGTCAGTGACTCAAACATGTCTAGGGTAACATTAATCTTATAATCTATGGGATTGTTATAAATCATGATCTCAAGATCAGTACTGTTCGCAATCGCCTTGAAATAGGCCACCGTTTCATCATCTGTGGCTTTGTATCGCATGGGCGGTAACATCATCAACCCATCCGCACCCTCCTGCTGTGCCGATTTTGCAGCGGCTATCGCTCCTTCCGTCGTTTGCTCAGCTATGTTAATTATCACCGGCACCTTATCCCCTACATATTCTTTGGTTGCTTTTATCAGGGCTGATTTCTCATTACCTACCAATGCACTGGCCTCGCCTAAGGTACCTCCCAAAATAATTCCATCAATTCCTGACGACAACTGAAAGGCGACATTGGCCAAAAAAGCCTCATAATCAATCGTAAAATCTTGTTTGAATTTTGTTGTAAGCGCAGGGTAAACACCTCTCCATTGTACCTTCATAAAATGACTCAGTTATGATGAAAATAATTTTAGGGCTAAGTTATCAATAATTGGCATTTTAGCAATGTGCATCATGTACCATTTTGGCGGCTACTAAATCCTCTAGCGCATGACCCACTGATTTAAAAACCGTGATTTCTTCCTTCTTTTCCCGACCTTTTCTAGTTTTTTGACATAATTGAAATAGATCCCCACGGATATCATTGGAATCTAAAATACCCTTTGTCATTGGAATCAATAAGTCTCCCGTCTCCTTTAATGCCATCGGAGTATCCACATATATCTTTGATTTGAGCATCAGCGCATCATCGGCTTCACGCATGTCTGGTTTATAAGCCCCTACCAAATCGATGTGTTGGCCTGGCTTTAACCAAGCACCCAAAATCAAAGGAGTCTCCGACAGGGTCGCACAACTCACCACATCGGCTTGCTTGATGCCCTTTTCTAAATCCTCAACCCTGGTTATCTGGACGTCCATTTTCGGATTCAATGTATCACAAATGGCCTGGGCTTTATCTCTATTTCGACCCCAAATCAGGATTTTTTTGTACCTGCGAACGGTAGCATGTGCCGCTATCAAATAAGGGGCTAACGTACCTGTACCTATCATTAGTAACGTCTCACTGTTGACCCTAGATAAGAAAGATGAGGCGAGCGCAGAGCTCGCAGCCGTCCTTCTTGCAGTTAGCTCCTTGGCATCTAATAACATCAGTGGAGTACCTTTTACAGCATCAAATAACACATATAAACCCTGAATAGAGGGTAAATGGTATTGTTGATTGTTCGGCGAAACCGTAACCAATTTAACCCCCAAATGAGAGCCACTCATCCAGCTTGGCATCAAAAGTAGGGTGGAGTCTATCTCTTCCTTAGGATTGGGATAGTCATGGTGATGACGCGCCGGCGTAGTAATAGAAGCATCGGTAAAAGCTTGCTCCAATTGAACAATCAGCGCATCAAAAGAAAGCTTTTCTGCAATCATCAGCGCATCAGCAATGGGTATATTTTTCACTTTTGTAATTGATAAGAAAATTTATCTCAAAAAAGGATCAATGAAACGTATCCAGTTACTGAGAATGTCAAGTAAATTTACTCATTATCTTATCACTCACAGACATTATATTAATTTATAGCCTGTCTTCTTGATTACTTTTTAGGCTGATGGGTCGAGGACTTCATATTTATTAAAATATTATTGATCCTTCACTAAAAATGATAGCGTTTTATTCATTTCATTTCCCAGCATGTCTCTTGCAATCACTTTTATTTCATATTTTTTTGAAGATGTAAATGCTCCTTTTTCAGATAAATCAATAGTTTTAGGGCTTGAATAAGCCATATAATCGCTTCCGTTTATAGTATATAAAATTTCTTTTGTCCCCGTTTTATCATCGGTCGCCCCAAAAACATTCTTATATAATTGGGATAAATGGCCATTCCATCTTCCATGCCTATTTTTTCTAAACCAAAGTTTATAAAAATCTCTGGAGGTGAATTATCAACATAGGCGGCACTGTACTTTGGAGTTTCTACATTGTTCACATTATCAGTTGAAAAAATCTCAATACGCTTGTGACCTTCATTTGTAAAAACAAACGGTTCTGAATATTCCATATTATTCCCATCATTCAACTTATATTGTGATTTTTGCGGGCCACTCTCCCCGTCTCTAACAATCAGAGAAATTTTAGTCTCCTCATTTATGAATAAAGTATCCCTAGCAAAAAAAGAGGGGTTCCCAAAGTTGATAGAAGTACTTGGTGGTTTATTATCCATGAAAAAAATCTCTTTTTTGAGTTTTTCTGTATTACTGACCTGGTCAACGGCAAAGAAATTAATACTCTTCAATCCAAGAGGACCGGATAACTTAAAATTATCCCTAAATATTTTTTCTTTTATGGAAGGCGTCGAAAAATAAATTTCTTTTACACCCGCCTTATTATCCGTCGCCGCTAAGTTGAAGTCGGTCCTTTCAGAAACAAACGTTTGATTCCCCTCATATTTGTCACCAATAATCTTTAACCGCGAAACCGGTGCCGTCTTATCTAAAAAAAATTCCTCTTTTTTTGGAGCCTCTTCATTTTTTACATTGTCTACCGAATTATAATTTATTTGATAGGGGCCCTCAGCCAAAGAGGTCATTAAAAGAGGTCTTGAATAGCTAGCCTTCTTGCTATCATTCAAATGAATATAGGTGGCATGAACACCACTTAAATTATCTTTCGCAGCAAGTGAGAATTGTGTCGATGGACCTACCACATCACCCACTTTAACTCCAATAAAATTTCCCGTCGTTTCAGGAGCCGTAATATCTATGGTAAAAGAAGATGATCTTGTTTGCTCTGAATTCCCCACTTTATCTACAGAAACAAAGAAAAGATGATGGGCGCCTTCAGTATCCATTTTTGATTTTGACTCAGCATATTCAACATATTGCCCCTTCTCTGAAAAAAATGTTTTAGAGAGTCCAGACATGGATTCTTGAGCAGGCAAATCAAATAGGAGTCCAGGTCCAAAAAAAGTAGTTCCACCACCAACATATTTGGACGCTCCGCTGAATACAACTCTCGTCTTCGGGGCCAAACCATCGGCATAAACTGGGAATAGTATTTCTCTTCTAGGATTAGAATAAGCCTTAGTTTCTGGATCTATAGCCCATTTACTCCTAATGTAATTTATCCCTTCGGTATCTAAGAACATGGGATTGGCATCTTGCGGGTGCGTAGGGGTTTCCAAATTAATGGCTTCCCCACCTTTTGATGTTGAGATAGAAAGGTAAATGGGTAATCCTTTTTGAATATAAATTTTAGATTCTTCTTGCATCATAACAGGCTCAAAAATAGGCTTATCAGGCTCCTTTTGAGCAGATATCTTTGAGCTCAATATGAGTAACGTAAGCGCCATTACATATTTAATATTCTTCATAACTTACTGTTTTATAGGTTAATTAATTCTACATTTTTCATGATCCACTTAAGTTTACATATAACTCTTTATGTTTGATTATCAGATGTTTATCTATTAAAACTACCATTTTTAAATGACTATTTGATTCCTCTTTCACAAAAATTATGATATTTAGATTATTAAATAAGACTAAAGGCTAGATTTGTGATCTATGAAATCATTTGATCATGCCCCTTCAGAAATAAATTAAAATACATCAACCAACTCTGCTGAATAATAAATTAACATCAATTATTATGGAGTTGAAACAGGACTTCAGAGGGCCTTATTCTAAACATGAGTATAAAGATCTCAATTTTTGATTTTTTTAATCCTCTTTTTCAAACGCGACATGTTTGGAGCATTTATAAAATTGATACCCGTCTATGTACTCACTTTAAAGCCCTGAAATTTCAACCTTAGATAGACCCAAAACTTATCATTAGACAACAAGGAATCATTAACTAGAGGATTTCTATAGGTATAGAAAATTTACATAAGCAAACCATATAATTCATTGAACCACGGCATCGGCCATGATCAGCTCCATGGTAGATTACTCTGCCAAAGCATTTAATTCAACTGAAACGTGGGATTTCAGAAAATCTTGTTCGTTATCAAGCGTAGCGACCTCAAAGGGTATTAATCGATATTTCAAAAGCATCACTTCCAGGTACTGCATACATCTGGTTCTTACCAGCACCCACGGAGTATCCATTGAATAATATCGCTTGATCAAAAAATGGTGGTGGATTCATTGGCTACCAACCGTGAGTAAATCCTGAAAGGGTGCAAAGCCTCTTGATCTGCATCAAAAATGAATCAGCCCCTTACTGCGGAAGTACTGAATTACACGGTGAACCCCTCTGAAGATAACAAACCCAGGGTATATAATTTTCTATTTCAATAATTTAAATACAGAAATCTTCCAAGCTACCATCGTAACACCAATAAAATATGATCAATGATTTTATTCTTCAATTTGGTGATTTCGTTGATTCAACTAAAGCTTTCAATACTGAAAATCTAGCATACGCATCTCTACTCGGCAGCTGATCTGGTCCGTTGATTGAAGCATATAAATACTCAATTTGATTGATGATTTTAGGCTGCATATAAATCCCTTCTTCCATCACAAAAGAGGCTAATTGGGCTTGAATATATTCTAAACGCGCACCTTGCGCTGATTTTTTTTCTTGTTCAAGTCCATGAATATACTTTCTCACTTCTGTGAGTAATTTGACCAATTCAAGACCCAATGCTTCTTGCTGTTGAATCTCTGCTTCAGTCACACCCAAACTTAAGATTCTAGGATCCGTCAGTAACGTGAAATCCTGAATGGAAACGATTTCGCCAACGGTTAATTTGACGCGATAGTCACCCGAAGCAACCTGTGGTCCATTTTTATATGTTCGCCTATCGCGCACATCCCAAGGACCCAAATGTCTCATATCCCATTTGAATCTATGATAACCCATCGATTTAGAAAGTGATTGGTCCAATAAATAAGTGGTACTACTCAGGTCCATATTTCCAATGGTGTCTGTTACATCCCATTTATCGCTCACGAATGTATTAAGGATCTCGCCAGCAGCATTCTCTATTTCCAAACGGATCGGCGTCTTAACCGAATCCGCAATAAAATAATCAAACAACATGGCGGGACGTGGATAAAGATCACCCCCTGTTTTAGGATGTTTCATCCGGTAGGTATCCTTTGGTTTGAATAATTGAGTGATCTGTAATGCGAAATTAGGGGCATAAAGCGGAGTTAGATTATCTAAAACCCAAAAGCCTCGTCCCATAGTAGAGATTACCAAATCATCACGGTACACTTTAATATCGGTAACAGGAGTAACGGGTAAATTCTGTTGAAAAGACTCCCATGATTTACCCCCATTTAAAGAGATAAATAAGCCACAATCCGTACCCGCATAAAGTAAATCAGGCAAGCTTGGGTCTTCTCTAATCACACGGGTTGGACAATCAATGGGTATGCCATTGGTTCCATCGGTCAGAAGTTCCCATTTTTTACCATAATCACTGGTTTTGTATAGATAAGGTTTGTCATCTCCCAACTGATATCTCAGCACACTAAAATAGGCTTTGGCTGGATCGTGTGGTGAGGGCTCTACCGCATCTACTCTGCCTCCGCTAAGAAGTTTTGAAGGAGTCACATTTTTCCAGTTTTTCCCGCCGTCTCTGGTCATGTGAACAGGTCCATCATTGGACCCAACCCAAATCTGTCCAGGATCTAGTGGCGATTCTCTAATCGCATAAATCGTGCTGTAAAATTCCTCTCCGGTAATATCTCGTGTAATTGGACTCCCCGAAATGACTTGTTTATCTAACTCAAAGGCCGTGAGGTCAGGTGATATTATGTCCCATGTTTTCCCTTCATCTAGCGTTTTGTGTACATATTGGGAAGTATGATAAATCACCTTGGGGTCATGGGGAGAAACGTGAATAGGCGATACCCTTTGAAATCGAAACTTTAGATCTTTGGGGTTATGCCCATACATATTGGCTGCGCCCACATCATAGCTTCGCTCTAAGCCCGTTCGTTTGTCAAAAACTTTAAATCTCCCTTTGCAATTGGCGTAAACAATATTGTGATCGCCAGGCTTAGGTACTGCGGGTCCCGTCTCACAACCCCCTGTGTTGATGATCCATCCTCTGTTGCCATCTTGGAGACCATAAGGCGCCATGGAAGGCACCGCAATCGTCGTGTAATTATCCTGCTGACCCGCATAGAGCCAATATGGAAATTGATCATCTACTTCGACTTGATAAAGCTCAGCCGTCGGTTGATTGAATTGAGTACTCCAAGTTTTTCCTCCATTGTGCGTCACATTGGCACCGCCATCATTGGATTGAATGAATAAATTAGGATCATTGGGATTGATCCACATGTCGTGGTTATCTCCATGAGGCGATTGCATTCTATTCCAATTTTTACCTCCGTCCGTTGATTTATAATAGCCTGTGGCCATAACAAACACATTTTCGGGATCAGTAGGGTCTACCTTTAAATTGGTATAATAAAAGGGTCGGGTGCGTATGGTCGCCTCATTAGAGATCAATACAAAGCTTTGCCCTTGATCATTTGATTTATACAATCCTCCTTCCGCTCCTGGGGCCTCAATAAGTGCATAAACCAGTTTTGAATCTGCTGGGCACAACTCCAGATCAATTTTCCCTATCAGCCCTTTGGGGAGTCCCACAGTAATTTTTTCCCAACTTGATCCGCCATCATAGGATTTATAAATACCTCCCTCACTTGCCGTCCCTCCACTGATAATGGTCCACGGTTTTCGTTCCGCCTTCCACGCACTCGCAAACATTATTTGCGGATTTCCAGGTAAGAATTCAACATCGGAGATACCAACCGTTTCAGATATAAAAAGTACATTTTTCCAAGTTTTTCCACCGTCTTTGGTTTGGTATAGACCTCTTTCTGCATTGGCTTTAAAGGGATTGCCTATCGCTGCGGCATAAGCTATATTGTGATCATTTGGATGAATTAAAACACGACCAATCTGACCTGTTTTTTTAAGACCCAAATGGATCCAATTTTGACCTGCATCAATAGATTTATACATGCCCTTCCCTGTGATCACATTGCTTCGCAAGCCATCAGAACCCGTCCCCACATACAAAATGTTGGAATCTTTTGTAGCGACCGCAATGGCCCCTATGGAAGGTGTCTCAAAAAAACCATCAGAAATATTGTCCCATGAGATCCCATAATCTCTTGACTTCCATAAGCCCCCTCCTGATGCTCCCATGTAAAAAGTACTAGGTTCTGATGGGACACCGGTTACGGCCGTGACTCTACCTCCTCTGATAGGACCGACATGACGGTACTTAAATAATGAAAAATCGCTTTGACACCATGACTGAAATATGAACAAAAATGAAAAAATGAAGAATAAATAATAACGCATAATAATCTGTTTCCCTCTAAGTTAAACACAACACCCTTAAACCCAATAATCATATATTATGAAAGGTCGTTTACGGATATTTTCGGAAAATAAAATGCTTAATCTCTAGTTACGACGATTAAATAATTAACCTGATCACCCAGAAAATTTATTGTGATTCTCGAAAATCCAAAAATAACGCTTACTGCAAAAGACGTACTTTGACTGATTTACTGGCAGGGGTATTACTTTTTCGTGCTTTTAATTCTAGAGGAATCAACACATTACATTCTGGAAAATAAGTCGCAATACAACCCTTTGGAATCTCATAAGCTACTATTTTCAGTCCCGAAACTTCTCTTTTCCTGCCTCCATAACTGTTATAAAGAGTGACCGGAAGATCAATATCTAAATCATGCTTTTCAACATCTTTTTTATTCATTAGAACTATTTTTCGGGTCCCGTAAATCCCTCGATAACGATCATCTAAGCCATAGATGGTGGTATTAAATTGATCGTGGCTTCGAATCGTCATCATGAGTAATTCATCTGGGTCGATTTGATAGTTGGGAAGTTCATTTACGGTAAACCTCGCTTTGCCGATGTCATTGGTAAATTGTTGATTTCGTGGTCCATTGGGCAAATCGAAAATACCGTCTTTCTTGAGCTTCTCATTGAAAGATTCAAAGCCAACAACAGCTTTACTTATCAGGGTTCGAATTCTATCATAATCATCAATCAATGTATGCCAATCAACAATATCATTTCCTATGGTTCTAGATGCAATCTGAGCGATGATATGAGGTTCACTCAAAAGACGGTCCGTATGTGATTTCACAAAGCCCCGCGTGGTATGTACCGTCCCCATGGAATTCTCTACCGTTAATGTTTGAGGGCCCGACTTTTCAATAATGGTATCGGTCCTGCCTAAACAAGGTAAAATCAATCCTATCTCACCATGGTGTAGGTGGGATCGATTCAGTTTGGTTGAAATATGCACTGAAAGTTGGGTCTGCTCCAAGGCCTGTGTCGTATAATCCGTATCTGGAGCCGCTGATAAAAAATTACCCCCAAGTGATATGAAATATTTTCCTGGTTCTTTGTGCATCAATGCTATGGCTTGCACGACATCTACTCCGTGTTTTCTAGGAGGCTCAAATCCAAAGGTCGCCGCTAAGGTGTCTAAAAATTGTTTGGAAGGCTTCTCCCATATACCCATGCTTCTATCTCCCTGGACGTTACTGTGGCCGCGCACAGGGCAGGTTCCTGCGCCCTCCTTACCAATACTTCCTTTCAGCAATAACAGATTAACAATCTCTTGAATATTGTCTACTGCATTGACATGTTGGGTTAAACCCATGGCCCAACAAGCAATGATTTTATCCTTTTTACAGAGCCAATCTATCAGAACCTCAATTTGAGAGACTTCTAGACCGGTGCGCTCAACCAGGGAATGATAATCCTGAGATTTAATTTCGGTAATGAATGCCTCAAATCCTTCGGTTTTTTGAGCAATGAAATCCTGATCTATGATTTCAGGAGATTTTTCTGCCTCTTCTAGTAACCTAAGTAGCAAAATTTTGAGCAGGGCCACATCTTCATTGATTTTGACCTGCAAATACAAATCCGCAAGATCAGTTCCTTGTCCCAATATCCCAGAAACCGCCTGTGGATTGTTGAATTTCAATAATCCTGCCTCCTTCAGTGGATTAATCACGACGACCTTAGCCCCCTGCTTCTTGGCTTTTTCCAAAGCGGATAACATCCTGGGGTGATTGGTGCCTGGATTTTGTCCAAATATCAAAATCAATTCGGCATGATAAAAATCTTCGAGCTTGACCGTTCCTTTGCCTATGCCTAAGGTATGATTTAAGGCAACGCCACTGGACTCATGGCACATGTTTGAGCAATCTGGTAAATTATTGGTACCAAAAATTCGGATAAATAATTGATACAAAAAAGCCGCCTCATTACTCGTCCTACCCGAGGTGTAGAATATGGCGTCATCAGGACTTATGCGCTGGTTTAAATGAGATGCGATGAGATCAAAAGCTTCATCCCATGAAATGGAGGTATAATTTTTCTCCCCTTTTCTTACCCTCATCGGCGTTACAAGCCGCCCTTGCTGACCCAACCAATAATCAGATTGATTTCTGAGGCTGTTGATTGAATGTTTGGAAAAAAAAGAAGCATCTACACTACGGTCGGTGGCCTCTTCCGCGATTGCCTTGACCCCATTCTCACAAAACTCGCCCAAATTGGATCGATGATCAGGATCGGGCCATGCACAACCCGGACAATCGGTACCGCCTTTTTGATTTAAGGGAGCTAGAACCTTCCAAGTTTTTACAGGGCTCATTGATTTCAATGCCATACGCATGGAATGGAAAACAGCTTTTAGGCCAGCGGCACTTTTAGAGGGTTCTTTTATCTTCACTAGATGATCCTATCTCAGAATTATACTCTGCCATAAGTTAGATAAATGTCAATAGATAGTCAAGGTAAAGTGGAACTAATCATGCAGAGGCCTGAGGTAAAAGGACTGAAAGAATAAAATACGCCCCAAGTATTCTTGGTAGCTCCGCTCTGAAGTTGGAATGATCAATGGATGGAGGAATTACCCAGTTACTTTCCTAGGATTCATAAGATTTTTTGTGCGCTCTCAAAAATTACGAATTGAGAAGTATCCTCTGAAAACAAAAAAACATCCACTTTTTTAAGTGGATGTTTCTATTAAACAGTGATCCGTCTGGGGTTCGAACCCAGGACCCTCTCCTTAAAAGGGAGATGCTCTACCAGCTGAGCTAACGAATCGTTACTATTTTTAACAAAAAATCATTGGGTTTATAACCGTTCCTTTGATTAATTTGCGGTGCAAAACTATGCAGCCATTCTACAAAATCAAACTAAATGAAATATAAGTTTTTATTATTTTTATTATTTCCCATTTTGACCGCCTTAGACAGCAACGCTGATCCCAAATTATTTGAGGCCGATTCTCTATTCAGGTCGAAGAAATACACTGAATCAAAATCAATATTCAGTGAGATAACTGCGATGGGTAAAGCGAGTCCCGCCCTTTTACTAAAAATGGCTTACATAGACGAGGGACTTGGTGACTATGTTCAAGCACTCTTTCATTTGAACAGTTATTATTCGATGACTTCAAATGAACAAGCATTAGATAAGATGAGAAGTATTGCAGAGAAAAAGGACTTAGTGGGTTATAAATATTCAGATTATAGCTTTTTTAGAAATTTATTGACTAAATTTAAAGGAGAAATTGAAATGTGCCTATGTTCGATTTTACTGCTTTTAAGTTTTTTGAGCTTTCGGAAAAAACAAGCAATGAAAGCTTTTCGACCCATCATCTATATCCAAATAGGTTTGGTTTTTATCTTCGGCCTATGGGTCAACGATGTATTTGAATATGACCGAGCCATCATCAATGCAGACAACGTCATACTTATGTCCGCACCTTCTGCAGGTGCTGAACCCGTAGAGATTATTGAAAAGGGTCACCTCATTGAGGTATTAAGTAGACATGATACGTGGGTGAAAATTCTCTGGTACGATCAAGAGGTCTTTATCAAAACTCAAAAACTACTGTTTATTTGAGTAATAATAAATAACCGTTATAATCGGTTTTTGAAAAGTTTAATAGATAATAATATACACCCGTGGGCGCCTCCTTTCCCTTCCAAACAAAGGATCGTTCTTTACTGAAAAATACCTGAACGCCTACGCGATTGTAGATGGCCACGTACTCAAAAGCATCTTCACAATTGTCCGGTGGTAAATTTTGACTGGAGTCATCATAGCCCGATAAGCTGAATACATCATTAAATCCATCTCCATTCGGCGAAAAGGCATTTGGAGGTAAAAAACCTTCAAATCTATCCCTGGTTTCTACTATTTCAAAGCGTATTCTCGTCGTATCGTATGCTGACAGTGGACAATGATCATCTTCGGCAATAAAAATTAAATCATAAGTTGAGGCAGCACCCTTTCTCAATAGGGAACATTCTGGTTGCCAATACAATGTAGTAGCTACCGCACCCTGTCCCATTTGCGTCTCCATCTGTAAGGACGGAGAACTGGGCCTTCTAAACGCTTCGGAAAAGCCCAAACTGATGCTATCCTCCGTGTCGAAATCAAATGCCTCAATCTGCAGACTGTAGGCTTCATTTACCTCTAATTGTATGGGTTCAAATCGATCAATAACCGGACTTTGATTCACTGGTGTAACTACGTTGACCACAAACCTCACCGTATCCGTATTGGTAACATTGCATTTATCTTCATCCTCAGCCAAAAAAAAGAACTCAAACCGATCTACACCAGAGGTAGATAAATAAGCACAGTCAGCCGTCCAACTAAAATCAGCTTCAGTACTACTTTCACCTGGCCTTTCTTGAAAACCTACACCTATGGCATTGGGATTGAACCCAACTCCATCCAAACGTAAGCTGATAAGATCTCCATCTTCATCTTCACTGAAAATGGTAAAATCTAGGATTTCCCTAGGCTCAATGGTCACCTCAAAATCTGGATAGCTTGGAATAGATATGATGGGTACGGTATTGGAAGGAAGATCTAGAGATAGATCATATTGGGCAAAATTAAGGTTTGAATTTTGACAGGTATCGGCATCTTCTACCCTTACAAAAACATCAAACTGCTGTCTCATTGAGAAATCATATACACCACATTGCGTATCCCAAACCAAAACTGCCCCTAAATTACCTGCAGAACTATCTGTTTTTTCCAACGAAAATCCATAAATACTAGGATCTGCAACCCCTGTTATGAAATAATCTATACTCAAATCATCCAGGTCTTCATCACTGGCAAGGATGTGAAATTCTATACGCTCACCTTCTGAAATAAGTGTGTCGACATACGTAACCTCATAGGTGGGGAAAGTATTGGGTGGGGGCTCCACCTGTATGCTCAAGCGTAAGGTATCTAGTTGAGGTAGTGGACAGGCATCATCTCCGGCAATTAAATCGACAATGAAAGGTATGCTGGTAAGTGGTGGACAACCAGGCGCACAAACCTCAATGATCAATGAATCAGATTCAACATCTTCATAAATATTAAATTCAAAAATATCATTTACCTCTTCCTCAAAATTAACGCCTTCCGCCCTTAAACTGATGGTTTCTCCAGGACTGATGTTTCTCACAATAAAGTCAAAACATTTATCATCCGACAGGCTATAATACAATACATCTGTCTCTGGAATAAAATCTTCATTATCAGGGATTTGAACCCCCACTATCGGAGGATCAGGAGGATCACAACCTTCAGATCTTACCAGTAGTTGAAAATCCCGTTGTACTTGACCTATTTTTAACCCTGCTCTATATTCCTCCACTACCACAGAAAACAAATACAATCCCGATTCAATCGGATTCACGCGTAATAACCCACGGTCGCTTATGGTGAGGCTGGGATCTCCTGTAATCATATGGTCCAAATCATAGCCCTCCGCAAAAAATACCAGTGGATGCGGTGCGGGTTGAGGAATAGGCAAGGCGACGGCGGAAGATGAATTCAAAGGCGTAGCTAGTGAATAAACCAAAGAATCTCCATCGGGATCTGTTCCTGTAAATTCTGTATAATAGAGTTGATTGATACAAGCATAATCTCCCAAAGGAGAAAAAAGCTGAGGTGAAGAATTGACAAACGCCTGGTTATCCACCCCCCACAATGGAGGTATTTCAGTAACATATTTCATACCTGTCCCCCCTGGATTTATAATGTTTTTAATTCCTGCATTCCTACAGCAACGCTCCCAAACAAGGGAATAACCTCCAGCATCAGCATAATCTTCAGGATTTAAAGTCACCACTCCACTCCAAATTATTCTCGAGGTAATCAATTGCTCCCAAGAACATTCTGGATTGGTATAATTTACTAAGAATTCAGCCTCTAGATTCAATATATGATTGGACATTTCTGCCCCATCTGAATTTCTGAAAATATATACCCGAACTTGACTTTCTGGATTGGGATTATCCGTTTGAAATCGATCAAAATACTGAACTAAATTGATCCGATATTCACCTGCCGATACCATCGCAAATTCAATCTCACCTCCCACTATATGATAAGCCATACCCGGGACTGTCAAAAAAATAATAATGAAAGAAAAAAGATTTTTCATACTTAGAAGTAAAGGCAGCTAATCTAACTTAGATCCTAAGAATGAGCAAACATTAGAACGGTAATCCATCACAATTATTACTTTTGCGCAACATGAGGAAAGTAGAGATTATTGAAAAACTAGAAATCACAGGTATTTCTTCCACGGGGAAAGCAGTCGGTCGAAAAGATGATTTGGTCATTTTTGTGAATCAAGGGGCTCCAGGAGATGTTATAGACGTCAAAATCGTTGGCAAAGAAAAAAAATTTCTGATTGGATCTCCTGTGTTTTTCCATGAAAAATCTCCCGATAGAACCGCCCCTTTTTGTGAACATTTCGGTGTTTGTGGTGGATGTAAATGGCAACATCTTAATTATCCAGCACAATTAAAATTCAAAGCCGAACATGTTAGGGAAAATCTCAAGAAAATAAGCAAAATGGAACTGCCAGAAGCCGAACCTATCATGGGATCAGCCGAAACAGATCATTATCGCAATAAATTAGAGTATACCTTCTCTAATAAAAGATGGCTGACCCAGGAAGAGATTCAAACGGATGGACTCATCAATAAAAATGCTTTGGGCTTCCATATTCCAAGAATGTTTGATAAAATATTGGACATCAATCAATGTCATTTGCAGCCTAATCCATCGAATGAAATCAGATTGGCCCTCAAAAATTTTGCAGATACTGAGGGCTTCACTTTTTACGATATCAAAAAACAACAAGGCTTGCTAAGAAATCTCATTATTCGAACGACCACTACGGAAGAGACGATGGTCATCGTCCAATTTGGAGAAGCCGATGAGGAGAAGATAAAAAAGGTCATGCAATTTCTTGCAGAGCAGTTCCAACAGTTAACTTCTTTGCTCTACTTGGTGAATTTGAAAAAAAATGAAACGATTTATGATCAAAACATCCTGACCTATGCAGGCAACGATTTTATCATCGAAAAAATGGGTGACTTGCGCTTTAAAATTGGTCCAAAGTCCTTTTTTCAAACCAACCCCAAGCAAGCCTATGAGCTTTATAAAAAAATTGACGCATTTGCCGATCTGAAGGGTAATGAGCTTGTATTTGACCTTTATTCAGGAACCGGAACGATCGCCAACTTTCTTGCCAAAAATAGTCGTAAGGTAATAGGAATAGAATCGGTTCCTGAGGCCGTTGAAGATGCACATTTCAACTCGAAACTTAATCAAATTGACAACACCGAATTTTATGCAGGAGACATGAAAGATATGCTCAGTGGTTCTTTTATTAAGGTACACGGACGTCCTGACCTGGTCATCACGGATCCTCCCCGAATGGGCATGCATCAAAATGTCATCAAGGCACTCAATCAATTGAAACCTGATCGCATCATTTATGTCAGCTGTAATCCAGCCACGCAGGCACGAGATATGGAGCTTATGAAGGATCATTATGAAGTGATTAAAACCCAACCGGTGGATATGTTTCCACATACCCAACACATTGAAAATATTGTATTATTAAAATCAAAATAGTATGCATAACGACCCCGAGCTCAGTCCTAAATTTTTAGGTAAAATATCCTCTGATTTTATCAAGGTATCCGACCATTTAAAGGAAGCTAGCTATCAAATCAGAAAAAGAGATTTTTCTAAATTTCCTGTTTTTGTGATCTCTCAGGAGGCCATTCCTTTGGGTTCCCTACTCTATGAAAAAAATCAAATGGGCAATGAGTGGACCTATCATGCCTCTTTTGCTGAAGAATTTGTGGAACGTAAGCTGATCGAAAATATGAAAGATTTCATGGCGGTTTACAAAGATCCGGATGAATTCTGTTGTCTCTTCGTCTTACATCCTGATTTCACAAACTTTACATTTATTCCTTATCCTGATGATGATGATCAAAACGTAGCATAGTCCTCAAAAAAGCTGAAAGTAAATGTGGGCCCCTCCAATTATTAATTAGAATTCCCCAGGATATCAAACTCGCTGATTTTTACCAACTCAGGTAAGTTAGAAATATCATATTGATACATCACCTGTTCTCCAACTACCAAAGCCGTGGGATAACTCACGATCACATCATAAGCAAAATCAATAGGATAGGTCCCTAGAATCTTGGGCGCCGTGCGATCTGCGATGTCTACTACCTTCACTCCTGCCGTTCCATCACACACAATCAGGTGATCTCCTATCACTGCAAGTCCGTGAGGATTGTACAAAATATGTCTACCTACAACACTTAAGTTCTGTGAATCCTGAATATCTATGATCTGTAATTCATTCAAATCTGTCCAACAATTGGTTCCTCCCCTTAACGTTACATAGGCATATGCCTCGTCTGCCACCACTGGGTCACAACTCCTAAAATGCTCAATCCTATTGATATAACTTGGATTACCCGCATCGGTTATGTCATACATCAACATTCCATTGGTAGATCCCACGTATAAAATGTCGTTCAATCTAAACAATGTTTCTGCCCAAGTCTCCGTATCTAATTTCCCCCAACGTAGGGGTTGATGACTTGAGGTCAATTCAAATAAAACCAATTCATTAAAACTGATGGTGTATAAAAATTGATCAATAGGTAAAAATCTCGTCATGGAACCGGCCGTACTTACTTGTCCTGAGCCACCATCTTCAGTTGACTTATCATCAGAATCCATCACCGCAACGCCTTCATAATACATGTCGTAGTTTTCTACTTCCTCTTCTCTAATTTCTACCTCCCAATCCAGTACGATTCCTTGAGACATATCTATATTTTCATAACCTACACGATCGTACTCATAGGCTTCAAGCTCTTCCCAAGAGGGATAATTCCAATATTGATCAAAATAGAACACATCCTCCACCGTATAATCTTCCAAAAGAATGGGTTCATCTATATTACTGATATCTAACACCACTAATGCTGAGAACATATCGGCATATAAATGATCATCCACAATGGCCATATCTATGTTGCCCGCTAGTGAAATAAAGGATTTATTGATGGGGTTAGCCGGATCGGTATTATCAACGATATGAATGCCCTTATTTGGACTATTTACAAATACGTAATGACCATACGTGATGACCTTCCCTGATTGTGCATAATCCATGGGGGGATCTATTGAAATATCCATGGTCAGCTCTTCAACCGTGGCAAAAATGGGTTTAAAATAGGCCACATCAGCCATCTCTGTTCCATTCATTAACTCGCATCCTGAAAAGATGAAGCTAAAAGCAATCATAACAATATACAATAGTGGTGCAATACGTTTCATCATGAAATCTATTAATTTAAATAGTTATGAATCAATAAGTATGCCAAAATGCCTACCCAAATATTTTTATTGTAATATAAGAAGATTTACTATTAATATTTTAAAAAAAAAAGACTTTATTCCTGCTTTTTAGCATTAACCATAAGGTCATGACATAGAATAGTTCATTCTATTATTTCCCGCATCCATCAATGTTTAATTCTTAATTTCCATCAAACGCTCCAACTCATGAAAAGAGATGCCAAAGGTTTCTTTAAGTGTTGTAATTTGTTCCTTAATAATAGGATCGGGGAGCTCTATTTCTTTTGTTTTCACCGCAGCAATTAAAATATTTTTGGGCGTGTGATCGGTCGCTATAAATTCAAAGACTTTTGTTTTGTAACCATAGGACTCCAATATAAGTGCTCTAATGATATCCGTCAATATTTCTGCTTGTCGCGCTTCCATGATTCCAAATTTGGTCAACGCAGCCAAAGATCCTTGATTTTTCATGCTATTTCGGATTTGTTTGTGGCAGCAGGGTGCGGCAAGGATGACTTTTGCATGGTCCTTAATCCCTCTTGCAATAGCGTCATCCGTTGCGATATCACAGGCATGAAGGGCCATCAGTACATCTATTTTTGGAAGGACAACCTCTTTGATCGCACCCTGCTCAAAACTTAAATGATCGAATTTTGCTTTCTCCACGATAGCATTACATTTTTCAACAAGTTCTGATCTCAATTCAATACCCAATACCTTAGGTTTCTTTTTTAACTTATTGTGCAGATAATCATACAGTGCAAAAGTCAAATATCCTTTCCCTGCGCCCATATCTACCACATTAAAGGATTCAGGAAGATGGACTGAACTCAAGATGACTTCTATCGTTTCTATGTATTTATTGATCTGACGGTACTTGTCCTGTTTATCTTTTTTGACGACACCATCCGTTGTTGTTACTCCTAGTTGCTCCAGATAAATATTACCAATGGGATCTAAAATGCGCTTTTTTACATGATCATGAGCCACATCAACTATATGTAAAGTGGCTGGTTTACTTTTTAATTTGAATTTTCCACTCCGATAATAAAGTAAGTGCCAATCTTTTTCTAGCGTAAATAAATCAGCTTGATAAAAGTCTTCCTTGAGCAAATTTGAAATTTGAAGGACACTTTCTTCCAAGGTGAAATTTTTGGTCACATCATTGTGCATGTTACTGGTCACCATGGATATCCGCAATTCGTCTTTGAGTTGAACGGGCTTGAGGATAACCATTTTAATCATCGTCGTTTTTACCCTTTTTTTAGAAAGGATCAGTTTAACCAGATTATTTTGGCTGAAACTATGTTTGAAATGATCAATGAATGGATGTTCTTGTGTCATAATTTTTTTTGCGATGGGCTATAAATTAGTATGTGTTGGGTAAAAACCCCTTCTAAGTTCTGATCAAACCCTCCTGAGCCAATGAAGTAATTAATCTACCCGATTGATCATAAATACTCCCTCGGGTCAACCCTCGAGAATTTCCTGCCTTAGGACTGTCCATCAAATACAGCATCCAAGAAGAACCATGAAAAGGCTCATGAAACCACATACTGTGGTCTAAACTAGCGGCATGTTTTACCCCTTTCAACCAAGAAATACCATGAGGTATCAAAGCGGTCGAAAGCAGCATATAATCAGATAAGCAAGCCAAACTCGCCTGACGAAAAGCCAAACTCTCCGATGATATATCTTCTAATATTCTAAACCAAATACCCAATTTGGGAGGTGCCTTTATGGGATTTAAGGGATCAAATGCTTCGATGGGCCTGATTTCAATCGGCCACTTCGTTTGTGCCCAGCTTTTCAAACGTTCTTTCAAAACACCCTCTGTCCTTTCGGCAGCTTCAGAGTTGATCTGTTTAAGATTTAACAAACCCTCGGGCCCTTTGACCGGCTCATGATCCAATTGATGAGAGATCCCAGGCTCTTTTATTTGAAACGAAGCAGACATATTAAATATAGCTTTCCCGTGCTGAATGGCAACAATGCGTCGGGTTGAAAAACTCTTTCCTTCTCGAATGGGATCTATTTGATAAATGATCGGCGCATAGGGATCTCCTGGAAGAATGAAATACGCATGCATAGAATGTATCATCCGATCGCTCGGTACGGTTTGTGAGGCAGCATAAACAGCTTGTCCCATGACTAAGCCTCCGTAGAGTTGTGGAGCGCCTATATCAACCGTTTGACCTCGATATATATGATCATCAAGGGCTTCTGTTTTTAACAATTCAAAATTTAATTCCATCAAATAAATTTATAAAACATGAGCAAAATGATTCAAATACCAATAAGATTACACTCCTATTTTACAAAAATAAGGTAATTTTAACCGGTGAGGTACCCATACCTCATGGCCCTTCTAATAAATCTTATATCGAATATTGAATTACAGATAAAAAAATAGTTTCCTCATGACAATCTTATTAAAAATATGACTCTAGAGAAGCAAAACTCACTATCATTTAAATTTATTGACTTTGCAACGTTACTTATTGACTTTCGTTTTGAATCGATCAAACTTTGATGGAACTTTTGTTTTTGGAAAATAATTATTTTGAAAATTAACATCGGCTGTTTGATCCAAAGGATCTAAAATAATTTGAGAAACCACTTTTTCTTTTATAAATACTTTACTCACATTCAATTCATTAATTCTCCATATTTCTGCCGGAATCTGCTCTATTTCACTCGTTCCATCTTCATAGATCCATTTGATAATGATCGGACTTATCAATCCTCCATCATTTCGGAAAAATAACTCATAGGCATTCTTTCCAATAAATTTTTCCATCACTGCATCTTGATTGACTGGATGAAGATAATCATCTATCAATCCTTTCTTATCTTTAAAAACATACCAAGGCTGAGGCGTGGCTTGAAAATCTGTCAATTTTGTACCATCTACATAAGTAGACTTATATTTACTTTGAAATTTAGAAACAGGTTCACTGAGCACATACCAACTCACGCCTTGTAGGTTGATGTCAACGTGATCTGTCGTATAGAACCAACCCCGCCAAAACCAATCAAGATCTATGGCTGAAGCATCTTCCATAGTTCTAAAAAAATCAGCTGGTTTCGGATGTTTAAAGGCCCATCTTCGAGCATATTCTTTAAAAGAGTAATCAAATAATTCAGGACCCATGATCGTTTCCCTCAACAAAAACAAAGCAGCACTTGGCTTACTATATGCATTATTACCAAAAAATAAAATATTCTCAGAATTGGTCATAATGGGTCTCATGAAATCTTTTTCCCCGCTCATAAAATCTTTTATGGTTGCCGGTGTGCCTAATTGGATGGGCATCTCAGGATACCATTCCATAGAGGTTTTCGTTTCTAAAAAAGTATTCAATCCTTCATCCATCCAAGACCATTGTCTTTCATCAGAATTGATGATCATCGGAAAAAAATTATGACCCACCTCATGTATAATAACACTGATCATACTCCATTTGGTCATTGAAGAATAGTCACCCTTCTTATCGGGCCGTCCATAATTGAAGCAAATCATAGGATATTCCATCCCAATAGCTGCTGTATGGACACTGATGGCTACCGGATAAGGATACTCAATGGTCATTTCACTATAAGTCTTTAAGGTATTGACTACGGCCTTGGTCGATTCCTGTTCCCACAACGGATTGCCTTCTTTGGGGTACAAAGACATGGCCATCGTAGTTTTTTGATCCAATTGAACTGCCTGTGCATCCCAAATGAATTTACGTGAAGATACCCAAGCAAAATCACGTACATTATCAGCCTTATAATGCCAAGTTTTGGTTTGATCGGACCTTGAACCTTCGTTCAAAACGGCCTCTTCCTCAGTAATAATTACTACAGGCGCATCAAAACTTGCCCTTGCACTTTGTAATCTTTCAAGTTGTATTGAATTTAGTACCAGCGATTCATTTTCCAATGACCCGGTTGCCGCAATTACATGGTCGGCCGGAGCCGTAATTTTTACATCGAAATTTCCAAAATTCAATGTAAACTCTCCCTGACCTAAAAATTGCTTGTTTTGCCAACCATTAAAGTCATCAAAAACAGCCATTCTAGGATAAAATTGAGCAATCGCGTAAAGATAATTGTCATCCTTAGGAAAATATTCATAACCCGAACGCTCATCATCATCTCTCCTATTTCCAATCAAATAATTCCAATCTATTTGGAACTTCACTACCGAACCCGGTTTCAAAGGTTCAGCTAAATCTATGCGCATCATGGTTTTTACTCTGTGAAAACTGAGTCCATTTCCCTCTATGTCCTCAATAGATATGATGCGAAAGCCTCCATCAAAATCAGCATCAAAAGTTAAATGGGGTAACCGCTTGGCATCAACAGAATATCCAGCATAGAATCTTTCATTAATTTTATATTTGTCCGAATCTTTCGCTCTAATATTCTGATCTAGCTGAATCCAAAGAAAATTCAAGGTACTGGGTGAATTATTATAATAAGTGATGATTTCATTTCCAGTAATGGATTGATCTTCATCATTGAGTATGACCGCTATCTCGTAATCGGCACGCTGCTGCCAATAAGCAGGTCCAGGTGCTCCGGCTCCTGTCCTATAACTGTTGGGTGTAGGTAGTTTCCCGTCTATTTGTTCAAATTTTTCATCAAAAATATCCTGTCCTATAAGACCATTGATTGAAAAAAACATAGCAAAAAAGATCCAAACGAAGGTTTTTAACCAAAGTCTATTTCTTTTCAAAAAAACTAAATTCATTGTCTTTTTATTAAATTATAAAAGTAAATTTAATAAAAAAAAACCGTGAAATGCTATCGCTATTTATTAATATTAATAAGTCTGTACAGCTGTAAAACAGAGCATTCAGAAGACTTAGATTCAAAAATAATAAACCTCTTGGAACAAGTTGAGGGCGACTTTGCGATTGCCTTTCAAGATCTTAATCGCAGAGAAAATGTTTTTTTACTCAATGAAAATGAGCAATTTCATGCCGCAAGTACCATGAAAGTACCGGTCATGATCGAAATGTATCATCAAGCATCTCAAGGGCAATTTTCACTTACTGATAGTATACTCGTCAAAAATATATTTGAAAGTATTGTAGACCATTCGACCTACAAAATGAATAGCGCAGAGGATTCGGAACCCTCACTTTATACTCAGATCGGCAAACAAATGACCCTGTTTGATCTCATGCATCAAATGATTATTTCGAGTAGTAATTTGGCTACCAACATTCTAGTTGAAGAAGTTGGTGCTAAAAATATTACCGCTTCTATGCAGCGTTTGGGGGCTTATGATACCGAAGTGCTTAGGGGCGTAGAAGATCAGAAAGCATACGATTTAGGACTGAACAATATGACTACCGCCAAAGATTTGATGACCATTCTTAAAAGTATTGCTCTGCCTTTGGGTGAAACAACTCAAGACCAAATAGCAATGATCGATGTGCTCAAAGCACAAGAGTTTAATGATATCATTCCTCGATTTTTACCCGTCGATGTACAAGTCGCACACAAAACAGGTTCAATCACGGGGTTGCATCATGATGCAGGTATTATTTATTTACCAAATGGAGAAACTTATGTGCTTATTTTACTATCAAAAAACTTAAAAGATTTTGATCAAGGCACCTTGACATTGGCCAAAATATCAAAGCTTTTTTATGAACATGTTACCGCATTGGAAGTTTCTTCAAATAAGTGATCACCCCTTCGATCCAATTAAGATGATGCGTAAATATGGGCTCAATCCCTGAGCTGCTCAATGATCCGCATATTATTCAAAGAGTCCGAAACTGGAATGAATAAAGGTTCCAAAGTTCTGATTGCTTTGGAAAAATGATCAGCTTGAAGCACATAGGTATTTACAGGTTCAAACGAGATGCGATCAATAGTACTTCCTTGCTGCAAAATAAGGGTCGCTTCTTGATCAAGGCAATTAAAAGGATACTTGATCTCTATTTTACCTTTGGATCCAAAAACATGCACAACTTGAAAACGCTCCATTTGGGTGCCACAGGTAAAGGTAGCAGACCCTTTATTGAATTGTAGTATCCCAGAAGTCAATCGATCTGTTTTCATTTCAGGATCATATTCTGACAATCCACTCACCTTAACGGGTTCTTCTTCAAAAAGCCATCTGGCCACAGAAACACCATAACAACCTACATCCATTAGACTTCCTCCACCCATACTTTTCTGATTACGAATATTGTTTGGATCTAATTGAGCATAAGAAAAATGAATGTGTACATGAACCAACGTACCGATGGAACCGGAAGCTATGAGTGACTTCACTTTCCCCCATTGGGGATGAAATTTATACATGAATGCCTCCATCACACGCAAATCTGGATATTTTTTCAGGGCTTCGTTCATCAACGTAGCTTCTGATAAATTCAGCCCGATGGGTTTTTCACACAGTACATGTTTGCCTGCAGCAAGTGATTTTAGTATCCATTCGACATGTAAATGATTAGGCAAAGGAATATAGATGGCTTCAATAGCTGGATCTAAAAGCATGGCTTCATAGCTACCATAAGCTTTTTTTATTTGAAATTGAGCAGCTATTAATTCTGCTTGTGACAAACGACGAGAGGCAATCGCATCGATACTGCAAAATTCAGCTTTGAGCATCGCAGGGATGACTTTTTTGATGGCAATTTGAGCCGTGCCTAAAATTCCCCAGGAAACTTTTTTCATCCTCATTTAAAAAATATCAATGAATAAGATGATCGTGATTTTTCCCATTCAACTTCAAAACCACTTAATGGTCAAATTAATTAATTTTTGTTTGAGTTGACTGTAAGGTGGCATCAGCCATTCTACGGCTCCAGGAATGTGTTGTCGATAGATCCCTCTTTCATTGGAAAATGCCATAAAACCAAATTTCCCATGTGAATTGCCCATCCCACTATTATTTATGCCGCCAAAGGGTAATTCATGGTTGTAAAAATGCAAATCATTATTATTGATACAAACACCCCCAGAAGATGTATTTTTTAATATATGATTGATTTTTTTTTGACTGCTGCTGTAGATATAAAGGGCCAAAGGCTTCTCTTTGCTATTGATAGTATCTATAACTTCATGGATGTCTTCAAAAACAATGATTGGTAGAATGGGACCAAAAATTTCCTTCTGCATCAAATCGGTATCTGCGGTGACCTCGGTGACCAAAGTAGGTTCGAAACTATGGGTGGTCAGGTCAGAAGCCCCCCCGTGTACGATTTTTGCTCCTTTACTTTTGGCGTCTTCAAGATAGCTATTCAACCGTAGATGGTGTTGATCATTTACAATTTTTGTATAATCTAGAGAGTTTGCTGTATCCTCACCAAAAAAATCAAGCAACGTTTTTTTAGAGGCAGCAATGAACGCATTTACCTGACTGCGATGTACACTGACATAATCGGGGGCTATGCATATTTGTCCAGCATTCAAAAACTTACCCCACATAATTTTTTTAGCCGCTGCGGCTACATCTGCGGTTTCATCCACGATGGTAGGTGATTTGCCCCCCAGCTCTAGAGTAACCGAAGCTAAATTTTCGGCTGCCGCACGCATCACTATTTTACCTATTTCAGGTGATCCCGTAAAAAAAATATGATTAAAGGGAAGTTTTAGTAAACCTGTACTCACATCGATACCCCCTTCTATGACCGCCACCTCTGCCTCCTCAAAAAGATCATTCAACATACGCTTAATCAATGCCGATGCATGCACCGTATGCTCCGAGGGCTTCAGTATAACCGTATTGCCTGCGGCGATGGCGGAAATCAGTGGACAGATGCTCAAATTTATTGGAAAATTCCATGGGGCAATAATCAATACATTGCCCTTAGGCTCATATTTGATTTTGGAAGACGAGCCTATAAAAGCGAGTTTTGTAGACACCGCCTGATCTCGCATCCAATATTTTAAATTTCGGAGGGCATATTTGATTTCACCCGTAACTGCGTAAATTTCACTCAAATCAACCTCAGCAGGACTTTTACCAAAATCATCAAATAACGCTTTTTGAATTTCCTTTCGGTAAGTAATCTCTATGGCCCTAAGTAATTTTTTTAATTTTGCCTTACGCTGTTTTAAAGTAGATTGAGCAACTATTTTTTTATGAAGCAATTGCTTTTCAAAAATAGAAGTATGACTTACTGCCTTTTCATTATCAGTGGATTTCATATTTTTCTGAAATTAAAAAAATGATCGGAAAATTCATGTTAAATTAAATTAATTTGCGCGAAGCCCTGAGAAACTTAATAATAAAACTAAATATTTTAAGACTCATCTATGCGTTTCAAGATAAAGAATTACTTTTAAATAAGTTCCTTTTTTTTTATGCTTTTAACTAAGTATTTAACTATTATATCATTAATTCTGAAAAGTTTTTTTTAGCCCAAAAAAATGACCATCCGACTTTCTTTCCTTCTAATTTTGACGACCTCAATGGCCATGGCCCAACAACTAGATGTATCTTATTTTGAACATCTAAACATTCGAAATATTGGACCCTCCAATATGAGTGGTCGTATTACTGCCATTGATGCCGTACTCAATAATCCTAATACTTTATTTATTGGAGCCGCTTCAGGAGGCGTATGGAAATCAGAAAATGGCGGAAGTTCCTGGAAGCCCGTTTTTGATGGTCAGCCTACGCAAAATATTGGTGCTTTGGCTATTCAACAAAGTAATCCCAATGTGATTTGGGTAGGTACAGGAGAGGGTAATCCTAGAAATTCTATGAATTTAGGAATGGGCATTTTCAAAAGTTCAGATAATGGAGTTACGTGGAAGCACATGGGGCTCGAGGCTACCAAAACCATTCATCGAATTAAAATTGATCCATCAAATCCATTGATCGTCTATGTCGGCGCCATGGGTGATCCCTTTACACCCAATGAGGATAGAGGGTTATTTAAAACTACAGATGGTGGGCGTACTTGGGGAAAAATTCTTTTTACCAATGATCAATCGGGCATTGCCGATTTAGTGATGGATCCTGAAAATCCCAACAAATTGATAGCTGCCATGTATGAGCACCGACGGACTCCCTATTATTTCACTTCGGGAGGCCCTGGTTCTGGCCTTTTTTTAACACTAGACGGAGGTACTTCTTGGAAAAGATTAAGTCCCGATGAAGGCATTCCAGAAGGAGAAATCGGTCGAATTGGACTTGCCATTGCACCCTCAAACCCTGACCGTATGTATGCCAAAATTGAGTCGAAAAAAAATGCACTTTATAGAAGCGATAATGGAGGTCAAAGTTGGTATCAAGTCAATGATAATCCTAAATTCACCAATAACAGACCTTTTTATTTTCAAGAACTTGCCGTAGATTCAAAAGACCCTGAGCGGCTCTACAATATTTATCAACCGCTCTCCGTAAGTTATGATGGCGGCATTACTTTTGATCCTGTCCCCATGATTCCCGCTGATGAAACAAAAGGAATCCATGCCGATTTCCATTCATTTTGGGTGAATCCAAACGATGCCAAACATTTCATCATTGGAGGCGATGGTGGTTTAGGTATTACCCGAGATCATGGCAAAAGTTGGTACTTCCCAGAAACGATTCCGGTAGCCCAAGTATACCATGTCAATGTAGATCAAGACCGACCTTATAGCGTATATGTAGGCATGCAAGATAACGGAAATTGGTCTGGACCGGGTTACACTTGGAAGCGAGGGGGTATCCGGACCCTGTACTGGCAGTATTTGGTGGGTGGAGATGGATTTTATATTGAGCCTGACCTTGACAATTCTCGATTTGGTTACGGCACCTCTCAAAATGGGGATCTCTATCGTTATGATAAAATCAGTGGCTATTACAACAGTATTAAGCCACACAATTCTAAATCAGAAACTCTTTTACGTTTCAACTGGAATGCCGCTTTCGCGAAAGATCCTTTTGATGCAAATACCGCCTATTATGGGTCCCAATTTGTTCATAAATCAACAGACAAAGGTGGCAGCTGGCAAATTATTTCCCCTGATTTAACAACTCACAATCCGAACCATCAAAAAGGAGATTATGGGGGACTGACCTTAGATATTTCAGGTGCCGAAAACTATAACAGCTTACTCGCCATTGCGCCAAGTCCACTTGATGAAAATATAATTTGGACAGGATCCGATGATGGCCAAGTCCATATCACCAGAGATGGTGGAGATTCTTGGATCAATTTGACTGAACACGTCCAAGGTATGCCTCATGAAAGTTGGATTGCTCAAATTCAAGCCTCTAGCTATGAGGCAGGAACCGCTTGGATGGTTGTTAACAACTACCGAAAAGGAGATTACCAACCTTATTTGTTCAAAACAGAGGACTTTGGTGAAAGCTGGACCTCATTATTAGATAAAAAGAAGGTACAAGGTTATGCATTAAGTGTCATTCAAGATCCAGAGGAACCGAATTTGGTCTTTTTAGGAACTGAAGGGGGTCTTTGGATAAGTATCGATGCAGGTATTAACTGGGTTCAGTTCCAGAATAAATTTCCGTCAGTATCTACCATGGATCTAAAGATTCAACCCGTTGAATCTGCATTAATTATAGGTACTTTTGGTCGTGCAGTTTGGATTTTAGACGACCTTTTGACCCTACGTGCTGCTGCAGGAAAACATTTAAAAAAGGGATTGACGGCTTTAAAAATGAATGATGTAGTTCAGGTAAAGGGACTTTTCATAGCGCCTCCCGGAAATATTTGGACAGGATTCAATACCACCTTCGAGGGCGAAAATCGAAGTTTTCAAAAAGTAGAAATTCCTTATTACTTAGGAGCTTTAGCAGACACCTCCCACCTTTTACAAGTACAGATTTTTGACGATGAAGGAAATTCAATCCATTCCATTCAATCAAAACCCACTAGCCAAGGGTTGAATTATGCGAGCTGGAAATTAGACCTCCCATCAAACCATTTTTCAGATGCCTGGATTCAGGAAGGAGCAAGAGGAATACCTGTGCCGCCTGGCACCTACAAAATCATGCTCAATTATCAGCATCTTAAAGATTCTACGACGCTTACAGTATTGACTGATCCTCGATTTGAGCTGGCACCAGACGTAGATAAAACTCTGTATCAATATCAAAAATCCATCGACTTACAAGTACGAAAATTAGCCGGTATCCTAGGTTCAATAGATACTAAGTTAAATAGGATAGATTCCTTGAAAAACCAGCTTTCACATGCTGATTCCTCGAATTATATTTTACTTCTGAAGGACATGGATATATTAAAGTCAGACTTGCAAAGCACCCGATCGAAGGGGCAAACCCCCAAACCCATTAGACAACTTGGCGCCTGGCAAACCTCTATTATAAGTCCTTATTCAAAAGTAAAAGATGTCCTAATGATTGCAATGGCCCGCACAAGACTTCCCTCAGAGTCCGAGTGGACATTGCTTCAAGATGCCATAAATTCGGTTATGGAATATGAACAAGAAGTCCATCTATGGGTTGAAAAAAAATGGACCCCTTTTGTAAAAGAACTGGATAAGTCAGGCCTTAATTAAAAGTCTCATTAGGTGATTTGAGAACTGCTTCTGCTTCTATTTCAACCATGTAACCGGCGCCAACCAACTTGGCCTCGACCAAAGTATTGGCTGGGTTGATGCCTTTAAAACGTACGCCATGAGCTCTCGCTACCGGTTCCCAATCCTTGATGTCATTGACAAATATCCGCGTCCTAACGACATCCTCAAGCGATCCACCAAATGATTCAAGGACCGATTCAATTTTATCAATGACAAAATGCGTTTGGGCTGCACCATCTTTACCTCCAATCATTTTATGACCATGAGTAGCAGTAGTCCCTGAAACATGTATCCGATTTCCCTCTTTTACAGCCCTACTGTAACCTGCAAATTCCTCCCAAACCGTCCCACTGAATATTTGTGCGCGATCTGCTCCCGAATCAATAGGAACGTAGGATTTAGGAATGTTCGCTAAGTGATGGCTTAAATCACCAGAGGCAGTCAAGAAGGGCGGTTTTCGATATTCATCTCCACAATCACCCGGAACGGGTGTGAGTGACCCTTGGGCATTTCTAATGTCGACCATATCCGCCTCTGAAAATGTCAAATCAAGCATTTTTTTATGCTCAGTTATGTGCTCACTTTGACCCAGCCTCGCGCCAACAATTACGGCTGCCACCGATGGGTTTTCTAACATCCATCTACTGGCTACATTGGCCATAGAGACCTTGTGTCGATCGGCTACTTTTTTAATCGATTCAAGTAAATTTTGAAACCCGTCCCATCCTCCAGAAACATCAATAAATCGTTTGTATTTCATTTCAGACCAAGTAGTCAATTCATCCTGTGAAGGCTCCACCTTGCCCATCCATTTTTGTGTCAAAAACCCACCAGCTAGGGTACCAAAAGCCAATATTTTGACGCCATATTTTTCACAAACTTGTGCCATTTCACCGCTCGCTCTTTGGTCAATCAACGAATGACAAACCTGATTGCTTATCAGAGGAATGCCTGAAGCACATGTCATCCTTAAATGGGCCGCATCAAAATTGGTCACTCCTAAGTGATGAATCAGACCTTCTTCCCTTAATTCATTTAGATAGAATAAGGCATCTAACCAACTTGGATCAGGATAATGCCAAGCATGAAATTGCATCAATTCAATAGTGGATTGCTTCATTCTGTCCAATGCCATGTGTACGGCTTGTCTCACAACTTCACGATTTATTTTACCCGGCTTTGGCACCCACTTGGTGAATAATTGAACCTGATCACCAAGAAAATGATTCCTTTTAAAATACCCAGTAATTACCTCACTCGAGCCATAGTGATCTGCCATATCGAATGTAGTAAATCCTGCCCTTACATAGGGCTCCATGGATTGAGATGTTAAGACAGGATCAAGTACACTTCCATTTCGTTCCATATCTGCTATTTGCCATAATCCAATGATCATGCGCGAAATCTTCAATCCAGGGGCTAATTGATATGTATTTTCCATTTTTATTCTTCGGGTAAAACTTTAAACCTTTCATGTCCTTCTGGACCATTTTGACGAAATTTCGACCATTTTATAAAAAACAAACAGCTCGCTAAAGTCATGACGATAAGCCAAATGAAGGTTGAGTGAAAAAACCAATGGGTTACTTGGGCGGTTAGATCTTTATAAGTATGTATAATGAGAAATCCAATCAAAAATAAAGTACCCAGCCACCCAATCCATAATTGCAATCGCCTATTTTTAAGGACTGAAATTTGACCTGCCAACAAAGGATTTATTTTTGGAAGCGTTATTAATGCGATACAAATCAACAAAAAGTTAACCATCATTGAAGTGACCATAATATCAATCCCCAAGAAAAAATCACCTGCAAAATGAGCCCCTAAGACACCTAAACTCGCCATTAATCCAGCCACTACAAGAGCTATGTAAGGCGTCTGTTTTTGAGGATGAATCCGCGCAATGAAAGAGGGAAATATACCGTCTTCTGCCCAAGCAAACATCAGCCTAGATACTGAAAGTAACATAGCAGGAAGGTCATTGATCAAAGCGATGGAAGCGCCCATTAGAATCGCCACACCCCATTCTGTAGGGAGTACATAGCTCAAAAGTCCAGGTGCACTGATATCTTTTTGAGCAGCTTCGGCCGCCACAAAGCTCCATGGAATGGTATGATAAACAGCCGCAGTAAATAAAAAATAAAATACCCCTACTGAAAAGACCGCTAACAAAATAGCTTTAGGTAATGACTTGGTTGGATTTTTTGCTTCGCTACCTGCTTGTGATATCGAATCAAAGCCAATGAAACTCGAAAAAAGCAAAGCCGATGCTGAGAGAAAAATGCGCCAATCAAAAGCGACGGAAGTTGGTTGAAAAATTCGATTTTCTTTGGCCTTAAGCGCAGTCATGAAATCTTGGCTGTTAAACGTAAATCCGGCGACGATTACAATGGCCCCGAGTGCAAACATTAAAAACATCATAGGTAGTAATATACTTTCATAGGACTTAGCCCCTCGGATATTAATCCAAACAAAAAACCAGATCAAAAATAGGGCAAGACTCACTCTTATCAGAGGTATTTCAAGCGTTGTAGATAGGTCTTCCCAACCCAAAGCAGATGATAGGTCTCTAAGAAAAGGAATGCATATATAGGCAATTACCCCTATAACAATACTGAGTCCGAACCATTGTGAAAAACTAGCCACGAATCCCAGATAAGGATTCAACCCTCGACTCACATATATATAACTTCCACCAGCCCTGGGCATGGCCGAGGATAATATAGCATAGGCCAACGCAGCAAAAATGGCCGGAATTGCGGCAAAAGCAAAGGCTGATAAAACATAGGGGCCGATTCCAGGTACATTGCGCTGGATCATAAAAGGTACCACGTTTATGGATGCCCCGAGCATAGAGCAAACCCCTGTTGCTGTAAGGGCCATTAAACCCATTTGACGAGATAACTTTGGTCTGTTTGGCTGAGACATCAAAATTTGATTTGGGCTAATTTATATCTAAGTGAAGAAGAAGAACCTTCAATTTTAAGGACATAATACGCTCATTCCTCACTCCTTTTTGAACTGACTTATTACTCATTTTAATTCAGTTTTGCTATCATAAATTTTTATTAAACTAGGTGCTCAATTCCTTAATGGCCTTTACCAATACATCCAATTCCTTGGGAGTAGTAAATAAATTAGGAGTAATCCTCAATCCACGCACGCCCGGACGATCAATGGCTACGGTCCAAATTTGATAATCATCCAACAATTGCTTAGCGAAATCTGCTGGATCAATAGTTTCAATACCCACATTACCAATCGCACAATATCGACTGGATTCTACGGGGGTATTGACCACCACCCTAGGTAAATCTCTTACTTGATCGGTCCAATATTTTTGTAAGTAGCGCAACCGTGCCTCTTTTCGACTACCACCGATTTTATGATGGTAATCTATAGCGTTGACGATGGCCAAATCTGTCTGCACAGGATAAGTCCCTACATGATTTAAGCGTAAAATATCTTCAGAATCACGCGGGTCTTCAGCGAATAATGGCCATAGATCAGTTATTTGCTCCTTTTTTATATACAAGAATCCAGCACCTAAAGGAACAGTTAACCACTTATGTAAGCTCGTCCCATAATAGTCACAATGTAGGTCTTGAATTGAGAACTGGATATGACCAAAAGCATGTGCCCCATCTACCATCACGCGAACGCCATAGCGATGCGCCATATCACAAATTTTTTGAACAGGCATGATCTGTCCGGTGATATTAACCATGTGACAAATCATGAGCAATCGGGTCTTCCGTGTAATTACGGACTCATATAACTTAATGATCTCTTCATCATTTTTGGGATGATTAGGAATTGAAACTTCCCTTACTGCTATCCCAAAACGACGCTCCATCAATCTAAATTGATTGCGCATAGCCCCATAATCTTGTGCTGCCATGATGGCCTCATCCCCTTTTTCCCACTTTTGCCCTTGGATGACTAAGTTGAGCGATTCTGTGGTATTTCGGGTAATAATTAGCTCTTCAGGAAGACAACCGGCCATTTTTGCCAGACGCGTAGCACTGTTTTTTTTATTTTCCATTTGCACCGTGCGCATGTAATAGGACCCTTGAAAGTTAATTTCCTTCACATGTTCGATGTAATGATCTTCGATGTATTTTGGCATGATACAATAAAAACCATTTTCTAGGTTGATGTAATCTGATTTCAACCGGTAATCCGTCCTTATTTTTAACCAAAAATCTTCATGGGTGGCTAAGGCATTATCAGAAAGGTGACTTATGGATGAAATCAATGCATCGAGGTGATCAAAAGTCAAAGGTGTTGATAATCCCAAACCCGTTAGTCCTTTTAAAAATGCTCGCTTTTCCATAAAAAAGTAAATGATTCATAATTTACGTTATGGATTTTGTTTTTCAAAAGAATACCACACCAAAGAGCTATTCTTCTACTTTCCAAAAAACAATTCCTCCGGCTTGCTTCCCTACTTCTACCACATCAATTAATTCATGTTTCTCTAATGAAATGATGTCTACTGAACCTCGCTCATTACCTTTCCCCTCCACTGAGACGAATGCATATTTATGATCAGGAGAAACCGAAATGCCATGGGTAATCCCTCTAGAGTTCTTAATAACAGCCAATTCCCTCCCCTGATCAAGGTCCCAAATAGCAGTAGTTCCTTCGGTTTTGTAGCTTACAATCATTTTTTTTCCATCACCCGTAATTTCTATATTGTAAGGACCTTTTCCAGTTGGGAAGGTCTGGACTACTTCCCATTTAAGAAGATCTATTTCTAAAATCATATCCTTACCATTGGCGGCGACAAAAACACGTTGACCATCGGGATGTGGGATGACCCAGGTAGGTTTGATCGCTGAATGATGGCTATCCTGATGGGGCGTCTCGTCATTCATGGTATGCCCCATAGCTGCGTGATCTACCGCAGCATCGCTAGGTACCTTATTTAAAGAAGCTAAGGAACGATCTAAATCCAACTTTCGGCTTATTTCCATGGTCATGACATCTATTTCAAAAAGTTCTCCAGACATCATGGCTACGGAGAAATGATTCAGACCATCGGGACTGATTCTAGACCCATGAGGCATCGCGCCTGTTTGAATTTGTTTGAGCTCTTCCATTGAAAAAGGGTCTACTACAGAGACGGTACTGGGTGCCATCTTACCATGAAGATTAAAATTCACACAAAAAAGCATGCCATTGGCAGGACTGATCTGCATGCTCGCCGGAAAAATTCCCAACTCGGTGAAATCGATCAATTGGTTTGATTCGGTAGCATACTTATATACTCTCCCAAAGGGATTGCCATGTGCCATGGTGACATACCAAAAATCTCCCGAAGGATCTAATGTAAGTCCATGAGGCCCTTCTATCTCAGTGGCCTGATAACCTACCGTGATGATCTCATCTACGGAACCCTGAGCACCATCAAATTTTATCACGGCTACTTCATCCTCAGACTCCGATGCTACATACAAAAAATAAGTTTGGGAAAATCCAATAAATGGTAAAAATAAGAAAAGACAAAGCGCCCAACTTTTTCTGATCATCTTTTTTCTACTTTAATATTTTTTGGCTTTTTGATGTCTATTTTCACTGACCATAACCCACTGTTCCAATCCGTGAAAAATACATGCCCCTTATGAGGTTGAGGACCCCATGTCATCGGTGCATTGGGTATTCTTCCCTTGGCATCAGTGGGTAAAAACCATGCAATCTCTCTACCCTGTTTAAAAAGGTCTCCCATTAAATCTCCTGAAAGATCAACTACACGTAAGCCTGCATTGTAATTGCCCACGTACAATAAGTCTCCTTCTACCCATAAATTATGAGAGCCCGCTCCAGGTACTTCATACTTGGCTACTTCAACGGGATGTTCCAAATCTGTGAAATCTATGATATGAAGAAATCCTGCAGGAATGGTTGGGCCATCTTCAGTATTTAATCCATTTGGAAAAGCTTCATCTCCCGCAATCACATAAAATTTACCCGTTTTTTTATCATGGTAAGGAAAAGCAGCATGATTCCATCCACTTGGGTAGGCATAATTTGCTATCGGCTTTGGGTTCGAGGGTGATCCTCCAGCCATTCCGTTACCCACATCCACCATCCAAACACCATAGGCCCAATTAGAGGAGTACGCTATGCCATCCTCTATCCAAACATCATGTATCGAATGACCCGGCTCATTCAATTCAAAGGTGCCTACCTTTTTAGGGTATTTTGGATCTTCAATGTTGATGATGTCATACCTTTCACCATTACTTAAAGCGTATATGTGATCTTTATAAATGAAAACATTATGCACTCCCCCCGTCAAACCTTCATCATAAGTACTGATAATGGCGGCTTCGTGGGGATTGCTGACATCGATGATCACCAAACCATTTTTCCTATTGGAAGCCCCTTCTCTAGAGATTACACAAATTTTACCATCCTCAGAAACCTTCACATCATTTACCGTACGTGCATCGACCCTAATGGTATCTATAGGTATCAATTGATTAGGATCCGTCACATCCCAGAAATAAGCCTCTCCATTTCCTCCCCAGGTACCCGTAACACAATAATCTCTCCCATCGATGCCTTCCCATACCCAAAGGTCGGAGGTATGCACATTACTTACCGAACCATGTCCTTTCAATTGAACCTTTTCTGTGACATTTCGTGCTGAAACTTGAAGTGTCCTCCTCGCTTCCCTGCCCCCAAAAGCAGCTACAATAGTATAAATACCTGGCACATCCGCAACAAAGTCTCCATTATTTTTAATCATGCCAGAGGCATACTCTGAAGGGCTTTCAGAGACTCCCGCAAAAGAAAAAATAAAGGGAATCGTTTCAATAAGATCTCCCTCGTTATCGATTGCTTGAGCATCAAAATAAACCACCTCTCCTGTAACTGCCTCCTGAACATTGCTAGACAACTGTATTGATGTCACAGGATTTTTTTTCACAGCTATAACCGTCTCTGTTGAAATTTTACCTGAGCTTACTTTAATAATAGTCTTGCCTTTTTGATGAGCGGTTATGTTTCCAAAAACGTCTACACTAGCCACAGGGGTATCGCTGCTTTCAAATACCAAATTTGGGTTGGAAATTTGATAATTTTGTGCATCCAATAATTGCACCTGCATGCCAATTCTTTGGCCTGCAAAAACCTCTGAGGGTAGATTCATGATTTTAAGGTCTGTGCCTTCTGAGTGCTTCACATTGACCCACAAGTTCAATCGCTGATAGTCTTTCATTCCCTCCAATCTACCAATGACAATTACATTCCCTTGACCGGGTTCTAGTGGGGTAATTAAGCCCTTTTTATCTACTTTAAATAGTTGGGGAGCCGACGAGTAGAAGCTGAAATTTACTTCAGGAATGACTTGATTTTGGGCATCTACTGCTTGAACTAAAATTTGATGAACCCCTCCTGAAGAGAGTTCTATTTCATCCGAAGCCACAATAATTTCAAAAGATTGTGCCAAAGAATTTGACATCATGCCCAATAGCATGGCCCATAAGAGCCATTGAAATTTATAAGGATAGGTACACATAAATATTTTTTTTATACTAATCTAATGCTGACTCGTCAAGATATCAATCAAGGTTTTTTAAACGGAATATGGATAAAAAAAGGTTGTTACGAAATCTTGACTATTTTAATTTCACCCATATACTCAATATGGACTCAGATCGTTCTGAGGTGTCACAATCAAAAAAATCAATAGATTAAATCACTCGCCCAATTTTGCCAAATAATTTAAATTATATTGAATGCTATCAAAGGGATTATTATCATATTCTTCTTGCTCCATAAACATGTATTTGACTCCTGATAAATCAATATTTTCAAGCATTTCGGCTATGTTTAAATCTCCCTTACCAAATTCTGTACTCCCCCCTTCCAAGATGCTCATATCTTTAAGATGCCATAAGGGAAATCTTCCTGGGTATTGATTAAAATAGTCAATAGGATTCTTCCCCCCCATGACCACCCAACCTAAATCTAATTCCATATGTACTAAACTGGGATCTGTATTTTTAAGGAGCACATCATAGAGCACTTGCCCCTTATCAGACTCAAACTCATAGGAATGGTTGTGATATCCAAACTTTAATCCTAGCTTTTTGCAATCCTCCCCAGCCTTATTGAAGGCTTCAGCTACCCTGAGATAATTATCAATATCCTGACCTTCAGTTGGCATAGATGAACAAATCACATATTCTTGTCCTGCCTCAGCGGCCTGCTCCATCGTCTGATTCCAATCCGCATCTAAATGAACATGTCCACTTCTAATAGAAAGACCTAATGCCTTGCAAGTATCACGCATCTCAATGGGAGTCAATCCATAATATAAGCCTTTATCACTCCGTGCACTTTCCAATTGCTTGAACCCTAATTCAGCAACTTTTGAGAGCGTCCCTTTGGGGTCTTGGGTCATGGCGTCTCTAAAAGTGTAGAGTTGTACGCCTACGTCTTCACGTGCGCTATGAGTTGGAATGAATGAAGGTAAAGTCAGACTCCCAACTGCCAAAGCAGTCGTTTGATAAATAAAGTTTCTGCGTGATGTCATGTTATTGGATCTTTGAAATAAAATAAATAATTCAAATTAATAAATTAAAAGCGTACCATTCTATTTTTAGGTTTTTAATTTACATTGTTGATGAATAAGTGAATGGTTCCAATCGTTTACCTAAAATTCTATAATATTTAATATCTGAAAAATATGCCCGTAAATAACTTACAACTTGCAACTGATTTATCACTATCCCGCATCATTCATGGTCTTTGGAGACTCGGGGATTGGAATCTTGGCAAAAAAGATTTAGTCGCTTTTTTGGAAGAAATCATGGAGATGGGTATTACCAGCTTTGACCATGCGGACATTTATGGAGATTATAGCTGCGAAAAGATTTTTGGAGACGCCCTCCGCCTGCAACCTTCCCTTAGAAAGGATATGCAAATCATCACAAAATGTGGTATAAAGCTGCGCTCTGATAAATATCCCGAAAGAAAGTTGCAAATCTATGATTACAGTTATCAACACATCCTACAATCGGTAGAGCAATCCCTACAAAATTTAGGTATTGACACCATCGATTTACTCCTTTTGCATCGACCCGCTCCCTTCTTTGACCCCGATGAGGTCACCCGAGCCTTTGACCAATTATATCAAGCGGGTAAGGTGCGTTATTTTGGCGTTTCTAATTTTACCTCCGGGCAGTTTGAAATGCTACAAAAACATTGGCATCAAAAACTATTGACCAATCAAATCGAAATTTCACCTAGTTGTCTGGAGCATTTTGAAAATGGCAATTTAAATTTCTGTTTGAAGGAACAAATAAAGCCCATGTCTTGGTCACCCTTATCTGGAGGTGAACTCTTTCATCCGACCACTACAAAAGGTATTAGAATCCTGAAAGTTCTTGAAAAAATAACTGAGGGAATTGGGGCAAAAAGTATAGATCAAGTGGTCTATGCTTGGATCGTAAAACACCCTAGTCAAATCATGCCCATCGTCGGTAGTGGAAAAATTGATCGCATTCAAACAGCACTTGATGGACTCGAACTCGAGTTATCAATGGAACAATGGTACGAAATATACAATGCCTCTACAGGAGTCGAATTACCCTAGCCGAACCTGTTTTCTTGGCCTCCGCTACTTAAAGTGGATAAAAACTCGTTGAGACGGCTTTTTATCCACTTTCTAAACTAATCGTAATTTATATTAAGTTGAGATCCCTCAGGGCAGCATTCATATTGCGTACCGCAAGGGCACTGACGTCAAATTTGACCTTTTCAGCTGAATCTAAATGATAATCGATGATCTTTTCTAATCCATTTTTGCCAATGATTGTTGGCACGCCAATACAAATATCAGATTGTCCATATTCACCATCAAGATATACACATGAGGAAAATAATTTTTTCTGATCACGTACAATACTCTCCACTAAAAACGCTCCAGCAGCACCCGGTGCATACCAAGCAGAAGTTCCAATGAGTTTGGTCAAAGTCGCACCGCCTAGCATGGTTTCTTTAACTACTTTTGCCTGCTCATCTTCCGTTAAAAAATGGGTGACGGGCGTACTGTTGTAGGTAGCATGCTTGATTAAAGGAATCATTGTGGTGTCACCATGCCCCCCAATGACCACTGCTTGCAAATCCAATGGCGAACAACCGATGGCTTCACTCAAACGATACTTAAATCTGCTGCTGTCCAACAATCCACCCATACCGATGACTCGCTCTTTAGGTAAACCACTGGCCTTCACACTCAGGTAAGTCATGGTGTCCATGGGATTTGAAATGACGATGATAATGGTATTTGGTGAGTACTTTAGGATATTTTCTGTTACCGTTTGAACGATACCGGCATTGGTGCCAATTAATTCCTCACGTGTCATTCCCGGTTTTCTTGGGATACCAGAGGTGATGACTACTACCTCAGAATCGGCGGTGGCAACATAATCATTGGTAGATCCAATTACCTTTGTATTGAACCCATTTAAAGTAGCACATTGATTCATATCCATGGCTTTACCTTCTGCAAGGCCTTCCTTAATATCCAAGAGAACCACTTCTTCGCACAATTCTTTGCGGGTAATATTTTCTGCACAAGTAGCTCCAACAGCTCCTGCTCCAACAACGGTAACCTTCATCTATTTTTTTTTAGTTTAACAATTGAGCCGATTCATTTGGCTGCGCAAAGTTACACGTCATGGAATTAATAGAAAAGTAATGCTGCTGATATCACAAATTTAAATGCCAACAAAAACTCAGAAAGCACTACGCATTTATGTTTTGCTATCCATCATTTCCCTTCAAATCTTTCATCTCGATCCTTAAAATGTCTTTGGTTGAATTTTTCAACCTAAATCGATCGTCAATGCGAAGACCAACAAGCCAGCAAATTTCTTGTTTAGAGGTCAAGATTAAAAGGCTTTCCTTCCTAATTATAGGGATTTTTTGATCTATCAAAAAGTCACTGACTTTTTTCTTTTGAGTCATACCCAAGGGATAAAAATAATCTCCTTTTTTCCATTTTCTTAGGGTAAGTGGAAAGGTCAATTTCTCCATATCCAAATAAGCAATGTTCAAACTTTTATCAACCGGTTCAGTAGTCGATGAAATAAGATTGAAGGTAAACTGATGATCATAAAATGCAACCGCCTCCACTGCATTAGCGATGGTCCTTCGTGCTGCTGGATCAATGGTCTGATCTGTCGTCCCAATCCAAACTTTGTGCCTGTCTACGTTTAATTGGTATGCATCCCAATAAAACATGGCCGAATGATTCTGAACCACTGATCTAAATATTTGCTTGAATTGCGCATAGCCCAACCGATAACTTTCAAGCAATTCAAAAAGCAACAAACTATCCAATGGATGATCTCGAACCCAAGACACGTCCAAACAATCTATTTTACCTGATTTGAAATATTGTGCCTTCAGGTCCGAAACCTTTTGGTCAAGTAACATTTCAGTGGCGATGAGACGAGCTTGCGTGTCCCCAAAAGTTTGTAAGACTGAAGGATTGAGCTCTTTCAGAACAGGCAATACTTTATTCCGAATTTTATTGCGCACATACTTATTGCTCGCGTTAGACACATCTTCACGCCAAGAAATACGCTGTTTCTCTGCATAATTTATTATTTCTTGCTTGTCAAAAATCAATAAAGGACGTACCAAAAGTCCCTGTTGTATTTTCATGCCTCTTAAACCTCGGATACCCGTTCCTTTGGTCAAATTAAATAATACTGTCTCTAAGTTATCATCAGCATGATGCGCTGTTAATATAGCCGAACATTTATGCAAAGAAGCGAGCTCAGAAAACCAATCATAACGCAATGATCGGGCAGCCATTTGAATCGATGCTTGATTTTTTTTTGCATGGGCCTCTGTATCTACCTTCAAAATGTGAGTAATAATACCATGACTTCGGCCCCATTGCTCAACAAAATCAGCGTCCAAATCTGATTCCTGACCTCGAAGGCCAAAATTCATGTGGGCAATAAAAAAATCGAAAGATAGCTCTTTTAACAAATGCGCAAGCACGATAGAATCAACCCCAGCACTTACCCCTAAAAGCAGCCGGTCTTGGGTATTAAATAAATGATGAGATTCAATATGAGCTTTTAATTTTACTAACATAAAATTAACGCTATTTTACTGTCATTATATATATTACTTTTGCAGACCATTTAAGTTGAGATGAGAAACTACCTTATAATATTTATGTTACTCCTACTCTCTTTGGCATCTACGGCTCAGAAGAGAATTAGATATACTGCCAAAGGTAAGCAGGAAGTTGTACGAAAAGAGGGTCAATCGATAAGATATCTCATTGACAGTGTGGTCTTTGTTCAGAAAGAGACTACTGTTTATTGCGATAGTGCTATTTATATAAAAGCCGAAAATCAAATGAGGGCTTACGACCATGTGAAAATTATCAATGATTCAACCGTCGTCACTTCCGATCGTCTCCTATATCAAGGAGAAGATCGCATCGCCCAACTTCGAGAAGACGTGATTTATAAGCGGGGATATCAGGAACTCTACACTGACCATTTGGATTACAGCTTAGACACCGAAGTTGCCTATTACTACAATGGAGGACAATTGATTGATACCACCAATATCCTTTCAAGTACATTAGGCTATTTTTATGCCAAGGAAAATATCGCACGATTTTATCAGTCAGTAGTTTTGCAGTCTCCAGAGTTTACCTTAAAAACTGATACCCTAAGATACAATACGCTTACCAAAATAGCTTACAGCTTTGGTCCTACCGAAATCATCAATAAAGAGGGTGCGATAATATATGCTGACGGAGGTGAATTCCGAACAGAAATCAGTCAAACAGAAATATCATCTGGAAATATTGAAACCTCCGAATATATCCTGGATGGTGATAAATTATTTTTTGATGATTTTAACCAGTATTATTTAGGTGAGGGTAACGTAAAACTTACTTCAAAAGAAAATAATCTTATCCTACTCGGCGATGAAGGCTATCACGATAAGGTCAATGGCTACAGCAAAATTTATGGTAATGCCATCATGAAAAAGATTATGAAATTAGATACCTTTTACATAGCCGCAGATACGATGATGGCCATCGAAAGTGAATACGACTCGATTAGGAGAATATTGGCCTATCCAGACATCAGGATATTTAAAATGAATGTCCAAGGGATTGCCGATTCTTCCGCTTATTTATTGGCTGATTCTATTATAATGCTTTATCAAAATCCTGTTTTATGGACAGGGGAAAATCAAGTCCTGTCAGATACAATTGCCATCCACCTTAACGACAGCAGCATAGAAAAAATGGACTTAAAACGAAATGCATTTCTGATCACCCAAGATTCAGTCAGTAATTTCAATCAAATAAAAGGAAGACTGATGAACATCTATTTTCTCAATAAAAGCTTAAACTACATCGATATTAATGGTAATTGTGAAAGTCTATTTCATTCAATGGATGAAACAGATACAGTTTTATTAGGAATCAATAAAATGCTAACAAGCAATATGACCATTCGTTTTCTCAAGAATCAAATTAATAACTTCACATTATATAAATCTCCGGAGGGTCGATTTTTACCTCCACACATGATTACAGAAGCAGACAAAACACTGGATGACTTCAACTGGATGATTGATCGACGACCTTCTCTCCAAGATATTTTTGTAAAACGTATTTTTGAAGACGTTTTGGTGCCCTCAAATAATCTTGAAGAAAAAGTTAAACCTGGTGAACAAGAAAGAGAGGAAAATACAAATAAACTTCAGGAAGGAAAAAAAGGTAAGAAAATACAAGGTGCACGTAATTAATACGTTTGTAATAATAGTGCATTACTTTTGCAGTAATATTTTTTAGAAAATGATCAAAAGTTATATCAAAATATCCCTAATAGGCCTTTTGTGCCTTTTTATTGCGAGTTGTACTAAGTATCAAAAATTACGTAAAACTAGTGATTGGCAACCGAAATACGAGGCAGCCATGAAATATTATGAAAAAAAGGATTTTGCAAGGGCCATTGGCCTTTTCGAGGATATACTGCCTATTATTCGAGGTACCAAGGAAGCAGAGTCAGTAAATTTTTATTATGCCTACGCGCACTACTACCAAGATTTATTTATTTTAAGCGCCCATTATTTTGAAACCTTCTTAGAAGTTTATTCTAGGAGTGATTTAGCACTTGAGGCCAATTATATGTTTGGCTATTCACTCTATATGCAGTCGCCAGAATATGATTTGGACCAAACGCCGAGCTATGAAGCCATCAATGTGATGCAGAACTTCATCAATCAATACCCTACTTCAGAATTTGCGAAAAATGCGGGAGGTATTGTCAATGAACTAGAACTTAAACTGGAAAAAAAAGAATTTGAAAATGGCAAACTGTACTTCAAGCTTCGAAAGTATGAGGCAGCCATCGTCACTTTAGAAAATTTCATCACGGAATTTCCAGGTTCTTCTTTTCAAGAAGAGGCTTTCTTCTTGACCATCCAAACAGCACATGATTATGCGCAAGCCAGCATCCGTTCGGCTCAAAATAAACGTTTTGAATCTTGTATAGATAAGTATCAAACTTTCGTTGATAAATATCCTAACAGTAACTTTTTGAAAGAAGCCGAAAAATATTATGTAAATAGTACAGATTTTTTATCTAAATTTGCCCTTCGAAATAATTAAAGATTATGGCTACTGACGCATCACTCAAAACAAGAGAAAGTTCTATTCTAGCAGAACCTACAGACAATATATTTGAATCTTTGGTAATCATAGGCAAACGTGCCCGACAAATTTCAAGTATTCAGAAAGAAGAATTGAATGGGAAATTGGCTGAATTTGCCTCTACCGTCGATAATCTAGAAGAAATTTTTGAAAATAGAGAACAAATTGAGATTTCTAAATTTTACGAGCGGATGCCCAAGCCAACTACTACAGCGACTGAGGAATTCCTCAACGATGAGGTAATATTCAGAAGACGCGATGAAGATGACGCAGAGGGCATAAAACTGTAACCTGCCCAAGCCTATGCTGGCAGGAAAAAAAATACTTTTAGCCGTTAGTGGGTCTATTGCAGCTTATAAAGCAGCATTAATTGTTCGGCTTTTAATGAAAGAACAAGCTGAGGTACGAGTCATCATGACGGAGAGTGCCAAAAAATTTGTTACCCCCACCACCCTATCCACCCTATCAAAGCAACCCGTCTATACCTCTTTTTATAAGAATAATTCAGAAGAGTGGCACAATCATGTTGCTCTCGGTCTTTGGGCAGATGTGCTGATCATTGCACCTGCCTCGGCCCATACCCTCTCGAAAATGGCACAAGGTTTATGTGATAATTTTCTGTTGTCTGTCTTTCTTTCGGCAAGATGCCCTGTATATTTTGCTCCAGCAATGGATTTAGATATGTTGGCGCATCCAGCAACTCAAAAAAACATTGATCTCCTGGTCTCACGTGGAAACCATCTCATTGCCTCCGATGTCGGTGAACTTGCCAGTGGTCTGAACGGAAAAGGAAGAATGGCTGCGCCAGAAACCATCATTAATATTCTGGAAGCGCATTTCAAAATAGGGACTTTTCATAATAAAAGAGTATTGATTACCTCCGGCCCTACCTATGAGGCTCTTGACTCAGTTAGGTTTATTGGAAATCATTCTTCTGGTAAAATGGGATATGCCTTGGCTACCTTATTTGCTGAGCAAGGGGCCCAAGTTGTGTTTATTTCTGGTCCGGTAAAAGATTACCCTAAACACACTGATATCAAGGTCATTAAAGTCACTTCAGCTGATGAAATGCTGGACGTATGTATTCAGCAATATGTAGAGATCGACTTTGCTGTTTTTACTGCTGCAGTAGCCGATTACAAACCCAGCGAGGCGTTTGACAAAAAGCATAAAAAGGATGGTAATCCTATAAAAATAACCTTGATTGAAAATCCAGACATTGCTCATGAATTGGGTAAACTAAAAACTGAAAAACAAATCCATGTTGGATTTGCCTTAGAAACCCATAATGAAGAAGCCTCTGCTAAAGCGAAAATAAAGCGTAAAAATTTAGATCTTATTGTTCTAAATTCGTTGCAAGATATTGGTGTCGGTTTTGGTCAAGATACTAATAAAGTCACCATTTATGATCGCTTTGAAAAACAATTTCCTTTTGAATTAAAGGATAAAAAAGAAGTTGCTCAAGATATTTTGAAAATAATGGAAAGCTATGCTTAAGCTCGCTACATTAATTTTTTTTTTAATCCCGATGATACTGCTAAGTCAAGAGCTGAATTGTCGTGTAATCATCAATGCGCAAGCCATTCAAAGTAGTGACCCAAGTACGATTTCCGAAATGGAAGTTGCCTTTAGCGAGTTTCTAAATAATACAAAATGGACTTCTGATCAGTTTAAAGTTGAAGAAAGAATTAATTGTAATATTGTTCTCACACTAACGGACGCAAGTGATCCTGCATTGGGGCAATACCAAGCCTCCGTACAGGTACTTTCCTCTAGACCGGTATATAACACCAATCATGAAACAATCCTATTGAATTTTGGAGATAGAGACTGGGCATTTGAATTTGTTAATTCTCAGCCCATCATTTATAACGAAAATAGCTTTATTGACAACCTTTCTTCTCTCCTATCATATTATGCTTTAGTCATCATTGGCTTGGATTATGATTCATTTGGAAAGTTAAGTGGCGAGCCTTACTTCAATCTGGCATGGCGGGTAGTGACCAACGCCCAAAATACTGGTTTTATAGGATGGGATCAATTCAATAGTATCAGAAATCGCTATTGGTTAGTAGAGAATTTGTTAAATGCTCAAATGAAACCCATAAGAGAGGCCAGTTATCAATATCACTTACAAGGCATGGATCATTTTTTGGAAAATCCTGAAGAAGCCAGAAAAACGATCTCTGAAAGTATCCAAAAAGTACTTAAAGTCAACCAGGCAAGACCCCGTTCGATACTTACCATCAGCTTTCTAGATGCCAAAACTGACGAGCTCAGTAAAATATTTTCAAAAGGAGATCCATCCCTTCGCAAGCGGACTTACAATATGCTCGTAAATATTGATGCAACCAAGCGTTCAGATTTTGCAGAGATGATTAAATAATGCCCAGTCGACAAGTCAGAATAACTCTATCAGATCTAGAAAGCCATTTTCAAGAATGGCTCACATTTATGCGCAAAGATGGTGCGGTAATATTTGGAAAAATGATTAGTATTGAAGGAAATAAAATTTTATATCAAAATTCATCTATGAAAAGAGCCCTCATATTCCGCTCAGAATTGGATGAAGTTTGGAGAGATGTACAAACCTGATCGATATGATCAAATCGCTTTCAATTATCAATTTTGCTTTAATTAAGGAATTAGAACTGATCCCGGCTATGGGATTGAATGTCATTACGGGAGAAACGGGAGCTGGAAAATCAATTATGATGGGTGCCTTAGGCCTGCTGATGGGCCGTCGTGCAGATAGTAAAGCCCTATGGGATGTCTCTAAAAAATGCCAAATCGAAGGGCATTTTGACATCTCTGCCTATCAACTTCAATCTTTTTTTGAAACCCATGTGCTAGACTATGAAACGGAGACCATCATACGTCGAGAGGTTTCTCCCAACGGAAAAAGTAGGGCCTTTATTAATGACACTCCCGTAAATTTAGAGGTACTCAAAACCTTTGCTTTAAAACTCATGGATATCCATTCTCAAAATGAGTCCTTAAATCTAGGAAACCACCAATACCAACTTGACGTATTGGATCAGTTTTCACTTAATGCACGTCAGCTCCAAGTCTACAAAGAGGCCTATGAGGTCTATCAATACCGAAAAAAGACATATGAAGAATTGGTTTTATGGCATTCTACCTCTCGAAAGAATCAAGATTATGAACGTCATAATCTTCAAGAATTAGAAGATGCGGGGTTAGATAAATTTGATTTAGAAGGGCTAGAGCAAAATTTGAATACCATGCAACATGCAGAGGAAATTAAACTAAAGCTCTCTCAAGCGATCCGTCTATTAGATGAAGAAGACTTTTCTGTCATCAAACAACTGGAACTATTGGATATGTTAATGATATCTATCAGCAGTCTGTCTGGAACATTCCAAGAGGCTCAAGAAAGAATTACGAGCTCATTAATCGAATTAAAAGATGTCTTTGAAGTTCTCCTAGAGAAACGAGAACAGATTGAATTCGATCCCCAGAGAATAGCCGAATTGAACGAACAACGCTCACTCATTTATCGCTTGCAGCAAAAACATGAACTTCATACGATGAAAGGCCTCATAGATTTGAGGGAGCAATTATCTAAAAAACTTGATGAAATAGATCATCTTGATGAAAAGCTCACTGCCTCAAAAGAGCAAATGGATCTTGCTATGAATCAACTAATGATACATGGAACAGCACTTTCAAAACTTCGGAAGCAATCAGCCCTTAATTTTGAGCGAGAAATTACCGATATCATTCATGAAATTGGCATTGAAAATGGTCAAGTAAAAATTGAACTAGAAGTCATTGAACCTAATAAAAATGGGATCAACAAATGTTCCATTCTATTTTCAGCCAATAAAGGTGTCGCACCACAATCACTTAAAAATGTTGCCTCTGGTGGTGAATTGTCGCGGCTCATTTTTGCTATTAAATATTTAATTGCAGATAAAATTGCATTACCTACGCTTATTTTCGATGAAATCGATACCGGAGTTTCTGGAGAAATCGCTATTAAAATGGTGAAAATGATGAAAACCATGGCAAAAAATCATCAGGTTATCTCCATTAGTCATTTACCACAATTTGCTGCCGGAGGAGAGGCTCATTTCTTTGTCTACAAAGACCATAGTGCCGATAAGTCCGTCACTAAAATCAAACAATTGGCAGCCGAGGAACGTATCGAAGCCATCGCCCAAATGATTGCGGGGGCGCATCCCACGGAAAGTGCCTTTAAAAGTGCGCGGGAATTGTTGTCATTACCCCAATAAAGAAATAGTTTTCATTATTTTTGCAACTTAAATAATAAAGAAATGGCTTATAATTTATTGAAAGGTAAAAGGGGAATCATTTTTGGCGCTTTAGATGAAAGCTCAATTGCATGGAAAGTTGCCCTCAAAGCCCATGAGGAAGGCGCTCAGTTCACTTTAAGTAATGCTCCTATTGCAATGCGAATGGGCGAAATTAATAAGTTAGGAGAGATTTGTGGTGCAGAAATCATTCCAGCTGACGCAACTTCTCTAGATGATCTAGAAATTTTAATCAGTAAATCAACTGAGATCTTGGGAGGAAAATTAGATTTCGTTCTTCATTCGATCGGAATGAGTCCTAATGTTCGCAAGAAAAAATCATATGGTAATTTGAACTACGATTGGTTTCAAAAATCACTTGACGTATCGGCCCTTTCTTTCCATAAAGTCATGCAGGTAGGTGAAAAATTAGATGCCTTTAATGAATGGGGTTCCATTTTAGCCCTGTCCTACATTGCGGCCCAAAGAACTTTTCCAGATTACTCGGATATGGCCCAAGCAAAAGCCGTATTAGAATCCATTGCACGGAGTTATGGCTATCGACTCGGTCAAAGCAAAAAAATAAGAGTAAATACGATTTCGCAGTCTCCAACTTGGACGACTGCAGGTTCAGGTGTCCCAGGATTTGATATTTTTTATGATTATGCAGATAAAATGTCCCCTTTAGGAAATGCTTCTGCCGAAGCATGTGCAGATTATTGCGTCTCATTATTCTCGGATTTTACCAAAATGGTTACCATGCAAAATCTCATGCATGATGGGGGATTTTCATCATCAGGCATGACCGATAAAATCGTGGAAACACTGCAAAAATAAGATTGATTTCAGGAAACTCATTTGATCTGATCTTTTGAGTCCAATTCTTATCATTTTGTCTATATTGATTGGAAAAATGATCGGTTCATCAATCGGTAAACTATTAATAACTTAAATTGATCTCATGATTACCTTTCCTAACTCGAAAATTAATCTTGGGCTGAACATTCTCAACAAAAGAGCAGATGGATTTCATGATATTGAAACCTGTATGTATCCCATACTTTGGCATGACATCCTAGAGATTGTACCCGCAAAATCATTTTCTTTTGTTCAAACAGGACGCAATATTCCTGGTGAACCTACGCATAACCTTTGTGTAAAGGCCTATGAACTCATTAAAGAACATAACAACATACCCCCCATCAACATACATTTACATAAAGTCATCCCTATGGGCGCTGGCTTAGGCGGCGGGTCCGCAGATGCAGCATTTACGCTCAAGATGCTTAATCAACTTTTTTCATTGAAAATCCCGAGTCAACGTCTTAAACATTATGCTAGTTTGCTGGGGAGTGATTGCCCCTTTTTTATAGATAATTTACCTGCCATTGCCTCCGAAACAGGAACAAAATTGAAACTTTACGAACTAAACTTATCAAAATATTACATTCTTGTAATATTTCCTGATCTACATACGAGCACCTCACATGCTTATGCCAATATCCAACCAAAAATTCCCGAAAATTCATTGGACTTCTCATTAAAAGATTTAAAAAAATGGCACTCCCTCCTCCGTAATGACTTTGAGGATCCCTCGTTCAGAAACACACCCGTCTTAGCTAATATAAAATCACAACTTTACGATCAAGGCGCTTTTTATGCTGCTATGAGTGGTTCAGGATCTGCCCTTTATGGCCTATTTGAAGAACCTCCAGCGGTTACTGCTTTTCAAAAATACGAATGCATCCTTCGTTCATTGATACTTCCAACTGAGTCATCTTAAAATATCAGTCTCCAAGGCCTTCCTTTTTCTTTTGCGATTGAGTAGTGGATACAACAATACGGAAGACAAAATTAAACCCGTACCTAAATAAAAACCCCCACTCATTTTCTCGCTATCCCCAAAAACCAACAAGGCCAATATAATTCCATAAATAGGCTCCAAGTTAATGGTCAAATTAACAAAAAAAGCGGAGAGTCGCTTCATCAATTTAATCGAATAGGAAACTGCAAATACGGTACAAACACTTGCCAATATCAGTAGCCACATAGCCTGTTCTAAAGTTGGCCATTCAAAAACTTCATGGCTCACATAAAGAAAATAGAAAGGCAAACTCATACCCGTAAATAGGCATGCGAATATCATTTCATAAAAGGTGATGACAAAATGATCATCGCTTTTTATCAATGACACATTAATAATAGAAAAAAGTGCTGCTAAAATAGCGGCCACTATCGCAAAAGACAATCCTAAAAAATACTGGATTTCCATATTGAAGACAATCAAAATTCCCAATAAAGCCAATAGACTCAACAAAACTTCAAACAGCTGTATTCGCTTTTTAAAAAAAAGAGGCTCAATAATACTGGTCCAAAAAGAGGTTGTGGCCATACCCACCAAACAAACAGCAGCGGTTGATATTTTTGCTGACAAGAAAAAAAGTACCCAATGGGCTGCCAATAGAAACCCCACAATACTTGTTTTCAATAAAGAACGACGCGAACTCAATACAAAGGATCGCTTCAATGCCAAAAGAACAATGACCAATAAGAACGCAGCAATACCGGTACGGTAAAAGACAATTTCAGCTGGCGTAAGGTCAATTAACAAGCCTATAACCGCTGTAAACCCCCATATAAGTACAATGAAATGGAGAAAGACAATGTCTTTGCTGTTCTGCTTCATCTAGGCACCGTACGATATAAAACCACTCCTACCAGACCGAAAATTATGTTGGGCATCCATACTGCTAAAAAAGGACTGTTAAATGTGTTGGCCTCGGCTAAAGCCCTGGAAAGCATGAAAGCAATCACAAATAAAAAGGCTATTAAAAATCCCAATGCAATCTGAACACCCGTCCCTTGCCTTGATTTTTTTGAAGAGACGATGATGCCGATGAAGGTCAGAATGATCACTGAAAAGGGAGACATGAATCTAATGTACTTTTCAATTTTATAGATATCTACATCGGCTGACCCTCTTAAGGTCTGTTGATCAATATGGTCATTCAATTCACTCATGGTTAAAGTCTCCCACAATCTCTCTTGATTCTCAAAATCAACGGGTGATACGTTCAATACGGTGTCCATAGCATCTCCACTATAGATCATTTCCTCCGCCTCATTAAAGACGCGCCTATTCCATCTATTCAGCCTCCATTTATGACCTGCCGTATCCCATTTCATGGTGCGCGCATAAAGCTTTTCATTCAAAATACCATTTTCGATCTGTTCTAAGGTGATATTATAACCTACATTGCCTTGATTGTTATATCGATCCATATAAATATAAAGGTCTGGAGCCACCCGAATATGAATGTTTCGATCATTGAAATAAAACGCCTTTTTTACATATTGTAGTTCAAAAGCAATTCTGAATTTATTGGTCTCAGGAATGAGATAGGAATTTGCTAGAAAACTTACGAATCCAATCAGTACAGCACCCATAAAATAGGGTAGCATGAATCTTTTAAAACTGACCCCACTTGCCAATATCGCAATTATTTCTGTTTTTGCCGCTAACTTTGCGGTGACGAATACGGTAGCTATAAAGACGATAATAGGTGTCAAAAAGCTGGCCATATAAGGTATGTAGGTCAAGAAGTAATGTAAAATTTCTTCGCTGGCTACGTCATTTTTAATGAAATTGTCGTTCTTCTCCGTAAAATCAATAATGACAATGATGAAAATCAAGATGGACATCACAAAGATGAAAGCTCCTAAAAATTTTTTAAGAATGTAGACATCAAGTTTTTTCATAACATGATCACAACCTATTGGCTAATTTTTGCACCATTCTATTTTTCCATAAACTAAAGTCTCCTTGGATGATGTGCTTTCTGGCTGATTTAACTAACCACAAATAAAAACTAAGATTATGAATACTTGATATTTGAGCACCTAAAATCTCATTACTGATAATTAAATGCCGCAAATAAGCTTTGGAGTGTAGGGTATCTAGGTATCCCCCCAAATTGATATCAATAGGTGAAAAATCATTTTTCCACTTCTCATTTCGAATATTGATGATCCCCTCGGAAGTAAACAGCATCCCATTTCTCGCATTTCTTGTCGGCATAACACAATCAAACATGTCTACTCCCAACGCAATGCATTCCAAAATATTGACTGGAGTGCCCACACCCATCAAATAACGTGGTTTATCTTTGGGTAAAATGCTGCACACAAGCGCTGTACTTTCATACATCATTTCATGTGGCTCGCCTACCGATAATCCCCCAATAGCATTGCCATCTTGATTTTGTTCGGCAATAAATTCTGCGGACTGCTTGCGCAGGTCATGATACGTGCTTCCTTGCACAATAGGAAAGAATGTTTGATCAAAACCATGCAGTGGATCCGTTTGATCAAAACGATGGACACATCTTTTCAGCCATCTATGGGTCATATGCATAGAGTTTTCTGCATATTCTTTTGAACAGGGGTATGGCGTACATTCATCAAAGGCCATGACAATGTCAGCACCAATCTTCCGCTGGATATCGATGACATGTTCCGGTGAAAAGTCATGATATGATCCGTCTATGTGAGATTGAAATCGAACCCCCTCTTCTTTTATTTTTCGATTAGCTCCCAAAGAGTATACTTGATAGCCCCCGCTGTCGGTTAAAATAGGATGCTCCCAGCCCATGAATTTATGTAAGCCTCCCGCTCCTTGAATGATGTCCATACCCGGCCTCAAATACAAATGGTACGTGTTTCCTAAAATAATCTGTGCTTCGATATCAGTCTCAAGCTCGCGGTGATGGACCGCTTTAACCGTTCCCGCTGTACCAACAGGCATGAAAATGGGTGTTTCGATGGGACCATGTGCCGTCGTTAAAACGCCCGCCCTCGCATCACTTTTCGTGTCTGTATTTAAAAGATTAAATTTCATAAAGAATGCAAAAATACGCTTTTGATCGAAAGAAAATCCTATAAAATTTGTTATTCCCTCAATAAAAAATTCCTAAGATGAATGTCTTCCGCTTACCTGAATCTATAATATAGAATGACTTTCAAACTAAGAAAGAGAAATATCTTAATGGGACCCAGCGTTGTAGGCTACTATAAGTACAACATGTCACAGTAGTTATTAATTATCTGTTTTAAAAAGGTCTCTTTTTTAAATGGGCTTCATCTCAAAGGTCAGTTAGATCTCTTTAACCTATTTATTGCATTGACGATCCTTCTAACATGAGCATTTTTATTAACTCATCAATTTCTTTAACTTCCCTTTCAAGGGTATAACTTTTACTCGCAACTTCCCGCGCATCACGGCTCATCTTGTCAATGGCTAAGTCATTATTAAGAAGCCAAGGCAAAAACATCAATGGCATTATAAAAGACAACCAAAACTTCAAGAGCAAATCTTTTTCAAGTAGTCAAATATAAACCGCTAAAATGTTGAATCCAATGAATATTTACTACTCTCAAATCGCAAATCAACAAGGTAAATAAAAGGACACAAATTGAAAAAATTTTCTGCGATCGTATATATCACAGAAAAATAAGATCTCTGAGACTTTATTTATTCAAAATATCATAAATCACAGCAAAGGAATGGTAAGGCTATTGGTGATACTTGAGCATTAAATCTCAACTTGTTTGTGATTATTTTATGGCCTATATTCGCTCAATTCAGCCTTTTTTATTCGTGGGTCATCGATTAAATATGATAAAAAAATTCATATTTAAATCGCTCCGTTTTCCTTTAAAGTCATGCTAAAACAGAAAAATTGATTTGAATGCCGCCCTGATAAAACATTACTTCCCTGAGTTGAGTAAGTCCCAAGAAGAACAATTCATACAGCTACAAGATTTATATGAGTTTTGGAACAAACAAATAAATGTCATTTCTAGAAAAGATATTCAAGAACTCTATATCAGACATGTTTTGCACAGTTTGGCCATCGCTAAGTTCATTCAATTCAAACCAAAAACAAGCATTCTTGATATCGGTACAGGGGGTGGATTTCCGGGCATCCCGCTGGCGCTACTGTTCCCTAAGTCTACCTTTCATCTGGTCGATTCAATGGCCAAAAAAATCAAAGTAGTGAAAGCAATTAGTGCTGAATTAGAATTAGTAAATGTCACCAGTGAAGCTGCTCGCGCAGAAAAAATAACCGGTGAATTTGATTTTATCGTCAGCCGAGCCGTTGCTCCGGCACGAAAAATATGGCAATGGACACATCAAAAAATAAAAATTAGCACCTCTGCTGAAAATGCCAATGGTATCATTGCCCTAAAAGGAGGTGATCTAGAGATTGAAATGAAAGCCCTCAATAAATCTCATCAGGAAATAAACATAAGAAATTATTTTGACGAACCTTTTTTTGAGACCAAAAAAATAATTTATATTCCCTTATGAATGCCAAGGAATTCAGGAAGCATGGACATCAAGTAATTGATTGGGTCGCCGATTACTTAGAGAACATCGAGCAATATCCTGTAAAATCACAAGTCAATCCAGGTGATATTGCTGCTACCCTACCCAGACTTCCTCCGGAACAAGGAGAACCTTTTGAACAACTCCTTTCAGATGTAGAAGAGAAAATATTACCTGGCATCACCCATTGGCAACATCCTAATTTCCATGCTTACTTCAATGCTAATGGAAGTTATGCTTCCATACTGGCAGAATTGATTACGGCTGCTATTGGAGCCCAATGTATGATCTGGGAGACTTCTCCAGCTGCAGCGGAACTAGAGGAACGCGTCATGGAATGGCTGATAAACATGACCGGTCTGCCCCAAAATTGGGATGGGGTCATTCAAGACACTGCGAGCACAGGTACTCTGGTCTCTATACTTACGGCCAGAGAAAAAATCACCCGCTTCAACATCAATAATCATGGGTTTTCTAATGAGAAACTAAGGATTTATTGTTCCGCTCAGACCCATAGCTCGATAGATAAATCAGTAAAAATTGCGGGTATTGGGTTAGATAACTTAGTGAAAATTCCTGTAGATGATCAAATGGCGCTTTTGCCCCATTTATTGGAAGAAGCTATTAAATCCGATTTAGCATTGGGTAAAATTCCCTGTTGCATCATTACCACACTGGGTACAACAGGTACTACAGCAATGGATCCACTAGAAGCCATTGCCGATATTGCCATTAAATATAATGTCTGGCATCATGTTGATGCGGCTTATGCAGGAGCCGCCTTTGTTCTTCCCGAATACAGACATTTTCTAAAAGGAATAGAAAAAGCAGATACTTATCTTTTTAATCCTCACAAATGGATGTTTACCAATTTTGATTGTACCGCTTATTTTGTCAAAGACAAAGAAGCCTTAATTCAAACCTTTGAAATACTTCCTGAATATCTAAAAACAAACACAAGAGGGAAAGTAAATGATTACAGAGATTGGGGCATACCGCTTGGACGCAGGTTCAGAGCATTGAAGTTATGGTTTGTGATCCGAGAATACGGTGTTTCAGGCATCAAAATCAAAATCAAGGAACATATTGCGCTTGCCGCGTGGCTCGAACAACAAATAATGAATCACCCTGACTTTGAAATGGTCGTGGGCAGAGTCATGAGTTTGGTCGTATTTAGATGTGTTAAATACGCTGATTTGGAAAAGAATAATGCCCTAAACGCTCACATTTTAACCGCCGTCAATGCGTCTGGCCAAGCCTATATTACCCATACGAAGGTAAATAGTCAATACGTGCTTCGTGTAGTTACCGGTCAGACCCATATTCAGAAGCATCATGTTGAAAAGCTGTGGAAGCTGATTCAGCAAGCTGCTCAATAATATAGCGCTATTTGCCCCTAAAATATCTCCAGGAATAAGTCTAGATCTTAGTAAAAAAAATAGTAATGCAACATTCATGGAACCATGAATGAGACCAAAGAATATAATTCAAGGAAAACCTCCAACTAATGATGGTAGTCTTGGCGAAATCAAATGTTTTGTAAGACCTATTTTAAAAGCTTCATCATTCCTTAAACGGCAACTGATTTCCTAAGCAAATAATAAAATAAATCTTGTCCCCCTTTATGACTGAGGGACCAAGGTGGTATAACGAACAAATCAGATGTCTCTCTTCACATAAAGCTTATGTTTCCTTACTTCATTAGAACGACAGATGATCACAGTTTTATCATCTCAAATGATCCGATGCCCTAATTCATTGACAAAGCAGTAACAAATAAAAAAATACAAAAAAACAAAATGATATTATTAATTAAATGTGTAACAAGTGTTACATTCATTCTTTATTGAATTATTAAAATTGTAATGATTTATGGTTGGTAAGGGGTTCTTTTTAAGTTTTTAACTTAGGGAACCCTTTTTTTTGTGATAATTATAATTAAACGGTCTAACCTGCCGGTAATGGTCTTTATTGATCTCATAGTCAAACAGGATACATCATCTCAATTTTCAATCTTTTACTAATTAATTATCCGGTAACAAATGTTACATAGTATTTATTTTACTGAAATACATTTGTAAGGATTTATGGTTGGTAAAAGGGTTCTTTTAAGTTTATACTTGGAGAGCCCTTTTTTTATAGCTGACTAAGGCACTGGAGAATCACTCGATCATTAAATCAAAAATACTGATGAAACTTTCTCAAATAAGCATCTGCATCCTTATTCAAACTGAATCCCCAGACACTTGAACTAAAAAAAATATCGCTTTAGGAGATAAGAGTTATGGAAAGAGGTCCTTTCTTGCATAATGGCCGGTCACATCAAAATCCATTTTTGATTGAATGAGCAGGTCACTGGACAAGTTGGCATAAATAATCCCCCCCACATCCCATAAAGGATCGACCAATGGATTGCCTAAAGGATCAATCACAGTACTACCCCCTCTTGATAAGATATTGGGTAGTTGTTCTACTGCCTCCCCAGGTAAATCTAATGGGTAATCCTCACGAGCAACAAACTGGTTGCAGCTGAGTACAAAACATCTCCCTTCCATAGCGATATGACGAATGGTATGTTGCCAACTGTCGCGATGATCCGCTGTCGGTGCCACATAAATTTCTATCGCTTGATCATAAAGACACATTCTCGCCTGCGGCATGTAATTCTCCCAACAAATCAGGCCTCCTATTTTACCAAGAGAAGTATCATAAACAAGTAAATCAGATCCATCACCCTCACCCCAAACAATACGTTCTGCAGCTGTTGGCTTAATTTTCCGATGCTTACCAATACATTTACCCTCAGGATCAAAATACAATAAGGTACAGTACAAAGTCCCCGACCGCACCCGCTCTGTCACACCAATACAACAGTAAATACCATTTTTCTTTACAATATTGGCCAAATCAAGAAACGCTTGAGCGTTCAAATCTAGTGAACTATCGTGGTAGCGCTGCCACATGGCACGACCCATTTCAGACCTGCTCCCCACAACCGTACCAAAGGTAATACCCCTTGGATACGCCGAAATGAAGGCCTCTGGAAAAAGAACAAATTCAGCACCTTCGGATTTTGCTTGGCCAAGTAAGCCATCCACTTTCTCCAAAGTCCTGGATAAATCAAAGAGTACAGGTGCCTCTTGTACGAGGGCCACACGAAGGTCTTTCATAATTGCTGAGGTTAAGCAAACAATATAGTATGAAATTAAATGATCCAGAGAATTTAAAAAAATATCATTTTATAATTTCATCAACTTATTGGATGGCAAAGCTTAATTTTGCGTCTAGTTCATTGACTTATGGGGCCGAATGGAATCGACAGGAAGTGTGAATACTGTATTTGCGTGTCGGGTGATGAGTGTACATCCGTAATCAAAGCACTTAAATTTTAATTGGCGAAGATTCTTACGCCATGGCTGCTTAATTTAACTTTTTAGTTAAATACAGGTTTAAACGGTTGAGCGTCTAGCGATGTTCCCGGGCCACATCCTACCTTGCTTTCGCCTTTTGAGCGAGGAATTAGGGTGTCGTATAAAAGGCTAGCGCTGTGAGGTTACTAAGCAGTTGCGAAATTTAGTGACTGGCAGAAAAGGTAGGTTGTTATTTACCAGCCCTTCTGTAAGATCTAATAAATAACTACACATGTAGACGATGCAATGTTTCCTTAGCTGGACGCGGGTTCGAATCCCGCCGGCTCCACAAAAAAGCTCTAATACTGATAGTATTGGGGCTTTTTTTATTCTATGGTACAAACATTTTGATTCTGGATTGATATTTCAAAGAATTCTTGGCTTTTAATATATGTCATATAGCTTAAACTCTTTTTATCAAAAATGATTAGCTATATGATTACATTTACATCCATATTAATAAGTTTATTTTGATTAATATCAACATTAATTGATTCAAGAAAGCTATTCTTAATCTGCTTTCACTGAGGGTCTAATTAATATTTCTGTCTAATCCTATCTTATTTGGTCAGCTAATTAAGATACTTTGTCAGCTTAATGACGCTTCATCACCTTAGCTAAATAAGCCTTTCCAAGAGCCTCATTTCTGAGGTTACAGAACTATTTTTTAAAATCACAAGTTATAGAAGTAGATAAACTAAAATTATCATAAAAAAAGCATAACATTTATGAAAAAAGCGATTGAATTTTGGGGAGTATACTATCCCGTCATTTTGGCATTTCTGTCATTCCTGTATTCTGTTACCCTGTGGTTCATGGGAAATAAGTTAGAGGGAATATTTGTTGGGATTTGGGTGCCCTCTATACTTTCAGCTTCCATTGCCTTGAGGCAAAGAAGATCGGATCATTCTAACCAAAAAAATATAAATGATGGAAACTGAAAATGTTATAATGTTCTCAATCGGTCTGACCATTTTTGTATTGTACATGGTTGGATATCTCTTCATGGTTAAAAAAGCAAATGATTTGCAGAAAAGTAAGGTGAAAAATGATCCCGAACTTACTGCTCATTACAGAAGAGCGGATAATATTGATATGGATGGAATTGGTAATTATGGACGGTTTCCAAGCGAAAAGCCAGGGAAAAAAAACAAATGATCAAAAAAAGCTGTACAATCCTTTTCACATAGTTAGTTATTGTTCCCATCTTGGAACCTTTCCCTTTATGAACCTTTTTTATATTACGATTAGGGGTTCAAAAATAATCCTTTGAGTTTGGGACAACCTCTCTCTAGGAGCGTCTCTAGCCAATAATTCTTTTTCCCTTTAGTTGATTCCTTAATCCTCTTGCCTCTCCTATTATAATGTCTCTGGGTAGGTCTCTATATGATTCTTAAAAGATTGCGAGTTCGTCGGTTATAGCCTCTTAAATGTCGCTTATCTTCCTTAATTTTAATGATAAATACTAAAAGTATCTTTTGATTATTAGTATTAATCCCTGTTGCATTACCCTCGATGGTTATTATTGTAAGCTGCATCAAAAAATCTGTCAATTAAGTCAAAATCTAAATTGATGCGTAGTACGCCCGTGATTGCTCCTGCCTTGGTCAATGCCCTATTCAATGCTACCGGTAAAAGAATTCGTACACTCCCTATCCAAAATTTTGATCTAACTCTCTGACTGTTTTCATCGAAAATCGGGACCGTTTTATGATTAATCGAATGAGATTGATTAAATTAACTTACCATTTAAAACTTAGTTTTAACTTATGATACGCGCACTCATTATTCTAGCTTTATTTTTTCTGATCAGTTGTACTTCTGAAAAAGAGGCTCAAATGCCTCCTGAAGAGGTTCCTACGCTTAAAAATTATAAGGACTTAACTACCCTTTTTGAGGCCTGGAGAACTTTTGAAAACCCTCCCCTTTTTAAGGGAGCGCCGGATTATCGCGATGAAACCTTTAAGAAGAGAAATGCTCAATTTATATCCTTACAAAATAAATTAATCAGCATAGATACCCTTGGTTGGCCCATTGAACATCAAGTAGATTGGCATTTGATTTGGGCTGAGATGAATGGATATGATTTTAATCAACGCGTGCTGAAGCCTTGGCAGCGTGATCCAGCATTCTATGTTACTCTTTGGTTGGAAAAAAGTGATGTGCCTGGACATGAAGGCCCTACCCATCACAAAATACTTGACCTATGGACTTATCATTTCCCGTTAGATAAAGAAGATAGAGCAAGAATCATAAACGAACTGAAGGTCATCCCCGCGATCAATCGGCAGGCACAGGAAAATCTCACTGGCAATGCGAAGGACTTATGGATTACAGGTATTAAGGACATTCGAACTCAAACTGTGGACCTCAGTAATATATTAAATCTAAAGGGTGTACAAAATGATTCTGAATTGGTGGCAATGGTTAATGAGGCCATCCTATCTACAGACCAATTGGTCGAATGGTTAGAAAAAAAAGCGGCCTCAAAAACAGGCCCTTCCGGTATCGGTAAAGCATCCTATACCTGGTACCAACAAAATGTGCATTTGGTCCCACTTACTTGGGATGATGAGGTCATGATCTTAAAAAGAGAATTGGCTAGGGCGTGGACGGCATTGAAATTGGAAGAACATAGGAATAGAGACTTACCTCCTTTAATTGCAGCCGATTCCCCTGAAGCCTATGAAAAAAAAGCCAAAGCATCAGCAAAAAACCTTATGACCTTTCTAGAGGAAAATGAAATTCTTACCGTCCAAGATTATTTCAGTCCAGCCCTCGATGAGCATTTGGGTGCATATATCCCTGAGGCCACTCGGAACTTCTTTATGATTGGAGCTCATTATGACCCTAGACCTCTTTATTCTCATTTTTATCATTGGTTTGAACTGGCCATCATGGACCGGCATCCACCAGAAAGTACCCTGCGCCAAGGACCCTTGCTTTATAATATTTTTGATTCTCGAAATGAAGGTACCGCTACAGCTGTTGAGGAAATGTTCATGCAAGCGGGATTGTATGATCAAAGTCCAAGAGTAAGAGAAATCGTATATATCATGATTGCTCAACGAGCCGCTCGAGGATTGGGTTCACTGTATGCACATGCCAACGAAATGACTATGGAGGAAGCTGGGGGCATTCATTCGGAATTTACGCCTCGGGGCTGGATGAAGACAGAAAAAGAATTACTGATTTTTGAGCAACATTTATACCTAAGACAACCGGGTTATGGGTCGAGTTATATCACAGGAAAATACCTCTTAGAGCAAACCTTTGCCGATTATGCCAAAATGAAATCGAGCCAAGAAAATGGGTTTGTTTTACGAGATTTTTTTGATAAATTAAATGCGATTGGAAGTGTACCGATTTCTCTTACCCGATGGGAAATGACAGGTTTAAAGCCTAGCCTAAATAAATCTAAAAGCATGTTTTAGAGCAAACTTCGCAGCAGGTTAAGTTGATCCTTTACCTCCTTTTTTTGCTTTTCAAATTTTATTCTGAGTTCTTCGGGCGTTATGTTTATTTTGCTTAAGTCTTTAACTTCAATGATGGATTCTATCTCAAGAAGTTTATCACTCATCATTTCTAATCCCACCATAGCAAAATTGGGCCTCATCTTATGCGCCAAAGCCTTCATTGATGAGAGATCAGCCGCAGAAAATGCAATTAGAAAGGCATCGAAATCTACATCCATTGTTTTTAAAAAAATTCCGAACATCACCGCGGCCCGTCTATGATCCCCACCGTAATATTTATTTAAAATGTTTTGATCCAACTGATAAGACCTATTCTCTTCATTCAAAACGTTACTTAACAATCCCAATTCAAGAAATATTACCTTGATCTCATCGGCGTCAAATGGTTTCGTGATATGATAATTCATACCTGCGCGCATTGCCTTGTCTCGCTCGTCAATTAGGGCAGAAGCCGTTAAAGCAATGATCGGAACCATTTTATTACGATTTGATTGATCATCTCTTAATCGAATAGCAAACTCGTACCCATCCATAATAGGCATCCTAATATCCATTAAAATCAGGTGGTAATGCTGATTTTCAGTCAACCCCAAAGCTTCCTTTCCGTTTGATGCTAAATCAAATTTGAATCCCCAATTTTCTAGCACTCCAGCGAGGTATTGTTGGTTGAATTGATTGTCTTCCACAATCAAAATATGGCCTTCACGCGCTGCAGAAAATGTTTCTTTTTCTGTAATCGTCTCAATATAATTGGCGGTTGACAGCCACAAATTAAAGGTGAATTCGGCGCCTTGACCCGATTGACTTTTAACCTTGATTTCACCGTCATATATGGTGATTAGATTCTTAACTATAGAAAGCCCAAGTCCTGTGCCTCCATATTTAAGTTTTGTCTCAGCATCCGCTTGTTTGAATGAATTGAAAATATCTTCAACCAAAGGAGCACTGATGCCGATACCCGTATCCTTGATACTAAAAAGAAAATTAGTTTTATCCCCTTTAACAGATATGGGTTCACCAAACACTTCAATGCTTCCTCTTTCTGTAAACTTTGTGGCATTACTCAAAAGATTTAAAAAAATCTGATTGATGACCACAGGATCCGCCTTTACCTGAAAATTCACCTCTTGGGATAACTTATTCAAATATTTTATGGATTTATGATCCAGATTAAAGCCTACAATTTTTAACAAAGAATCAATGATGGTTCTTATATTCAAAGATTGCTCACTGAGTTCCATGACCCCACTTTCTATTTTGGACAAATCCAAAACATTTGATATTAATCCCATGAGAATGCTAGAAGAATGCTTTAACCCTTCTAGATGACTCAGTTGTTTTTGGGTCGGCTTGGTATCGTATAACAAATGGGTCAAGCCAATGATCGCATTCAATGGGTTTCTTATCTCATGACTCATGTTGGCTAAAAAAGCTTTTTCTGCCTCACGGGAAAACTCTGCTTCTTGATAGGCTTTCTTGATCTCACTTTCAAGATTTTTTCTGTCTGTAATATCAAAGTGGATTCCCAAAGAACCCACCATCTGACCTTGTTCGTCAAATAAGGGTGCCCCGCTGATGATCACCCAAATCAACGCCCCCGATTTTTTTCTCAATTGAACCTCATAGCTAGACGGTCTTCCTTCTAACCTAAGATCGCTATGGTAATCAATTAAATTTATTTGATCCCTGTTCGCACTGAAGAGATCAACCGCATTTTTCCCTATGATTTCTTCTTCAGTATATCCAAGCATATCGCAAAACCAATCATAAGCACGCAAGATCCTATGCTCATGATCTACCTCTAATAAACCAAGATGCATATTTTCAATAAGACCTCTGTACTTTTCTTCTGATCGCTCGATACGCTCATTGAATCTGAACTCCTGTGTTACATCCCGGACTTGCCATAATTGTCCGATGTACTCCTGATCAGACATGAGCGGGATAAAATCGCAGTCAATGATACTTCCATTTTTTAGTTCAACCCCCTTAATTAATGTTTTTTGTTTTATGTTTTTGGCTCGGTCAACAAAACCATAAAACTTATCTGGTGTAACGAACAACCCTTCATAATCTTTGGCCACTTGTGCTTGATCTACTCCAATGATGTTTTTATCCTCAAAAGAAATCTTAAATATCCTTTTAAATTCTGAATTGATCATGGCAATTTTATCCCGCTCATCAAAGAGCAGCACACCGGTATGCAAGTTGTCTACGACGCTATCTAAAATGTGAATATTTTTACGGATGCCTGTCCGTAAATCTTGATTCTTTTGTTCAATCAAAGAATTTTTAAATAACAGCGAGATGATGTTGGCAATAATTGAAAAAAAATTAAAATGCTCATCATTAAAAAAGTCCTTTTGAGTATGTTCGGAATCTATAATGCCTATGGTCATTCCCTCATACGTAATAGGCACAGTCAATTCAGAATTTCGAAAAACATCATTGATGCGATAACGTTTGTCTTGGCTTGTGTCATTAACAATTTCACCCTTACCGCTAGCAGCTACCGTCCCGACAATTCCTGTTCCTAATGGGATTTTCAATTTTTTAAACCTATCTTGACGTACCTTTCCTTGATTTTCAAAAGGCGTAATCTGATAGCATTGATTGTCTTTTATGGCATATATAAAGCAATTGTCTAAATCATACTTATGAATCAGCTTTTCCGATACAACCCATGCAATTTCGTTGAGATTGTTTTTGCCTACTAGACTTAATCCAAATTCATTGATCGCCTCAAAAAAATGATTGTTTTTTTCTACTTCCAGTTTTAATTTGTCATTAAGTTCTGAGAGCCATTTATTTAATTCAAAAAGTTCTTTAGACTTAGACTCAAGCAATTTTTCAGCGGCTTCTCGAGACTTAATCTCTCGTGCAACACGCTTTTCTAAGAGTCTATTTTGGTCCTTAATTTTTTCGAATTCTGAATCTGACAATTTCGCCATCGTTATCAATATTATGCTTATCTACCCTTCCATCCTCATCATAATGGATCATACAGGCATCAATCAATCCTGAGGCCAAGGAAGACATTTTTCTAGCTGATTCGTACACAAAGATCATTTCATTCCCCTCTTCTTTTTCAACTGTAAATTTAGGGAGTTCAGCGTCAGGATAAAGCTTCCGTACTTCGGGGTGGATGTAGGAATCTAAGGATCGAAATACATCAAAGGAAGAATTTGCTGAGGAAAAAAAGTGTGAATGCCCCATGACAAACGCCTGAAATATAAATTTACCAAATTCAAAAAATAAATCGTCAATGGTCCTTTCTGTAATTCTACTGGTATTTGAAACCAAGTTGAACATCTGAGAATAGTGGTAGGATCCTACAGTTGTGAAGGCACCACCATCGGGTAGATTAGAGGATTCTATTACTTTATCTACCAAACTATAATCGTACTCTGCCTCTAAAAACTTTAAATATTCAACAATAACAAGTCCTTTCATTTCTCATCTTTTTTATTTAAAAAATCACGATTGATTTTTTTGCCTCTCTAACAATTGATCGAAGCTTATACAAGAAATTCAATAATTTGAATCAAATGTAAAATGGTGAAACTTTAGGATAATTAATATTGAAAGCAAACCTAAACGTAGAACATTTATTTTAAAAGTAATTCCTTCAAAGAATGAAAATAACAGATCCTAATATTAAAAAAAAACGGATCATTTACGCATCTTGGGAACATTAATAAACACGCATGTGTTAAAAAGGAAATCGATAATTATTCAAAATCATATGTTTAATATTTTTAAAAAGACTTCACCTCTCCAAAAATTGTATCAGAAATATGAACAACTTTTGAAGGATGCTCACCAACTTTCAAAAACCAATCGTTCGCTAAGTGATCAAAAACATGCCGAAGCGGAAGAAATACTTAATAAAATTAAAGCTGCTGAAAGCAAATGACAAACCCCTCTTTTTCTACAAACGAGGAGAATAGAATTATTGAAATGGCTTGGGAGGATCGCACTCCTTTCGAGGCCATTAATTATCAATTTTCTCTTCCAGAAAGTGGAGTCATTGCGCTGATGCGAAAGCGGCTAAAAAGATCTAGCTTTAATTTGTGGAGATCTCGAGTACACCAAGGCATCAGTCAAAAACACGGCAAAAAAAGGAATTCTGAAATACAACGATTCAAATGTACACGCCAACGATCTATCACAAAAAATAAAATTTCGAAAAGATAAATACTAAACCTTAATGGCGTTTTTTCCTACCCAGTTTAGCGATATATACCAGCGTCTCAAATCCATAGATCCTGAGAAATATAGCCATACAAGAAACTATGTAGATGGGGCTGTAACGTACTTGTCTCCCTACATCTCAAGAGGGGTAATTTCTACGAAAACAGTTTTTAACTATTTGTTGGAAGAGGAATATCCCTTTGAAACCATTGAAAAATATGTGCAAGAATTGGCTTGGCGTGATTATTGGCAACAAGTTTGGATTCATAAAAAATCTGCGATAAATACGGACTTAAAAAGTCAACAGCAAGAAGTTCAACATTATGAAATTCCCACCGCTATATTGACAAAATCAACAAGTATCGAAGCCATAGATAGAGCGATTAAAGCATTGGAAGATACCGGCTACATGCACAATCACATGCGCATGTACGCCGCAGCTCTCATTTGTAATATGGGTAAAAGTCATTGGTTGACCCCTTCGCGATGGATGTATTATCATTTATTGGATGGAGACTGGGCTAGCAATGCCTTGAGCTGGCAATGGGTAGCGGGTAGCAACGCATCAAAAAAATATTATGCAAATCAAGCGAACATTAATAAATTTTTTAGGACGGATCAACGCAATACTTTCTTGGACTGCGATTATGATGTTTTAGTCAATCGTCCCTGCCCTAACGCTTTAGTCCCAACGACGTTACCTCTATTCAAAACAGAACTGCCAGAGCCTCAAACAATGGTCATAACACCGAGTGAGCCTATCCTTATTTATAACTATTATAACCTAGATCCAAATTGGCGCCATGAGGGTGATTATAACCGTATTCTTTTACTAGAACCTAAAATTTTCGAACAATATCCGATCGCGCCTAAAAATATTGAATTCATGCAAGCCTTGGGGATAAATATTAAAAATTTACAAGTATATGTCGGCTCCTTTGAGGCCTTAAGTAAAAGCTATCCAAATCAAGAGATCATTTATAAAGAGCATCCCCTAAATGTGCATTATGTAGGTACTGAAGATGCGAGAGATTGGATGTTTGATGTGCAGGGCTATTTCCCCTCTTTTTTTGCTTTCTGGAAAAAATGCAAGAAACATTTGTGAAAGAGAAAAAAAACCCGGTTAACCTCGTATGGATAAAAAGAGATATCCGAACACAAGATCATGCAGCACTTGAAGCTGCAGAGCAAGCTCAGATTCCCTATCTCATCGTTTATTTATTTGAGCCTTCTTTGCTCGCTTATCCCGATAGTTCCTTAAGACACCAACAATTTATATACAACTCATTGGCCGATGCCAATAAAACCCTCCATTTTTTCAATCGATCTATACAAATTTGCTATGTTGAAGCGCCTCTTTTTTTTGAATTCATCCTCAATCATTTTGATCTAAAATCGGTCTATTCCTATCAGGAATCGGGTATCAAACTGACTTGGAACAGAGATCGAAAGGTGACGGAAATTCTTAAAAAAAACAACGTTTATTGGCATCAATTTCAAAAAGGTGGGGTCATAAGAGGGATGAACAATCGGAAAAATTGGGATCGAGTGTGGCTCAAGGATATCGCCATTCCACCCATCAAAAATGTATTCACTCAAAACGAACAACCTCCCTTCAATCATCCGTTTTCCTTACCTCCCACTTTAGCATCAAAATTCCTTGAAGTTACTCCTCATTTACAAGCCGCTGGTGAGACGCAGGCTTGGAAATACTTGATCTCATTTACCCATGATAGAGGTAAAAATTATCATAAAATGATCTCTAAACCCCTTGAAAGCAGAAAGTCTTGTGGAAGAATCTCTCCCTACTTATCTTGGGGTAATTTGAGCATCAAACAGGCGATGTATCATGTCTCTGATCACGCGGATTTTGAAAAACATAAACGTGCTTTTGGGGGTCTCATGACACGCCTCAAATGGCATTGCCATTTCATTCAAAAATTTGAAGTGGAATGTGACTATGAAATCTTATGCGTCAATAGAGGCTACGAATCCCTAGTAAGAGTTGAAAATAATAACCATCTGCTGGCTTGGCAATCAGGACGTACCGGTTTTCCATTGGTAGATGCCTGTATGAGGTGTCTTCACACCACGGGTTGGATTAATTTTCGTATGCGTGCCATGTTGGTATCCTTGTTATGTCATCACCTAGACCAAGATTGGAGAACTGGCGTCTATCACCTCGCCCAATTATTCCTTGACTATGAACCAGGCATTCATTATCCACAATTTCAAATGCAAGCAGGTACGACCGGTATTAATACAGTCCGGATTTATAACCCTATAAAACAGTCTTACGAACATGATCCTGAGGGTATATTCATTAAAAAGTGGGTACCTGAACTCATTAATGTACCCATTCCCTTTATCCACGAGCCTTACAAAATGAATCATTTTGATCAATCTTGTTATGGTATTGAAATGGGCGTTGACTATCCCTTTCCCATCGTAAATTTGGAGGAAAGTGGAAAAATAGCTCGAGAAAAAATTTGGGGCCACCGGAAAGGCCAAAAAGTAAAAAAAGAAAGTCAAAGAATTTTAAAAACACATGTCAGAAAACAATAAATATGTATTTATCAGAATCTAGTATTGAAAAAATGCCTCATGTCAAAAGATTGAATATCATTAATTCAGTCTCAGGTATTAAACCAGGCAACTTAATTGGTACCAAAGACAAAAATGATCAAACGAACTTAGCCATCATAAGCTCTGTCGTTCATCTAGGCAGTAACCCTCCCTATCTTGGATTCATTTTACGCCCTGATCAAAATGTGCGCAGGCATACGCACGAAAACATTTCAGAAAATAAGGTATTTACCATCAATCACATTCCTTCCGATTTCATTGAACGAGCACATTATACCTCAGCTAAATTTGATAAAAATATTTCTGAATTTCAGAAGTGTGGATTTACTGAGGAATACTATGAGGATTTCACGGCACCTTTTGTCAAAGAAAGTAAATTAAAAATGGGCTTAATCCATGAAGAAAGTGTCCCCATAAAATCCAGTAATACACTCATGATCATTGGAAGAATATTACATTTAATCATTCCTGACACCTCTCTGAGTGAAGAAGGATATATTGACTTAGGTGTTGCGGACAGTGTTGGTATCTCTGGACTAAATGCCTACTATACACTCAAAAAAGTAGGCGAGTTCCCATACGCTCGTGTAGAAAAAACCCCTGAGTTTAATGATAAAAAAACAAAATTTACCTCATAAAATATGTCCTGTATGTGCACGTCCCTTCAACTGGAGAAAAAAATGGCGACTGTCATGGGATCAAGTAATTTATTGTAGCAAACGTTGCCGAAGCCAAAAGAATGAAAGGAATTAACATTATATTTCCCCACCAACTTTTTCAAACACATGTCCTGTACGAGAATGGATATGATATTTACATGATCGAAGAGCCCTTGTTCTTTTCACAATATAAATTTCATAAAATGAAGTTGGCCTACCACCGTGCTACCATGAAAGCACACGCTAGCTACTTGGAATCCAAAGGCCTTACGGTGCATTACATAGAAGTTGGTGATCAAAGATCAGATTTAGGGCATTTACTGAGCCTGCTCTCTACCCAAAAACAGGAGGTAATCAACCTTGTTGATCCTACCGATTACTGGTTAGAAAAAAGAATAAAACAAGCTGCACTACAGCAAAAAATCAAACTTAACTTCTACGAGAATCCTATTTTCATCAACACCCGCTCAGATCTTAGTAACTTCTTTAGTCCTCATAAAAAAAAGTATTTTCAAACTTCTTTTTATAAACAATCTAGAATCAAACAACATATTTTAGTTGATACTGCAGATCAGCCCATCGGTGGGAAATGGAGTTTTGATGATGAAAACAGGAAAAAATATCCTAAAAATAAGCTTCCTCCGACCATTAAAAGTCCGTTAAATAATTCTTTTTGGAGCGAGGCCTTGATCTACGTTGAAGCACATTATGCGAAGAATCCCGGTAACCTTACGCCAAAACCTTTATATCCCATCGATGGGCCTACCACTCAAAAATGGCTAGCAGCCTTTTTTGAACATCGATTTGAAGACTTTGGTACTTATGAAGATGCTATCGTTAAAGATGAGCTCTTCTTGAATCACAGTGTCTTGTCCCCGATGCTCAACATAGGACTGATCTCACCAAAGTCCATCATTGATGCGGCCCTTCTTCATGCCAAAAAAGCTGATATCCCACTAAATTCGTTGGAAGGCTTTATCCGTCAAATAATGGGCTGGCGTGAATTTATAAGGGGCATGTATATTTCGCAGGGTTCTGTTTCTCGATCTACCAATTACTGGGGATTCAAACGTAAAATACCCTCTAGTTTTTATGACGGTACGACTGGCATATATCCCATTGATCAAACCATTCAAAAAATCCTGAAAACTGGGTACTGTCATCATATTGAACGTCTCATGGTCTTGGGGAATTTCATGGTACTTTGTGAGTTTGATCCAGATGAGGTCTACCGTTGGTTTATGGAGTTATTCATAGATGCCTATGATTGGGTCATGGTCCCTAACGTATATGGTATGAGTCAATTTGCAGATGGGGGTCTTTTCGCAACTAAACCCTACATCAGTGGATCTAATTACATAATGAAGATGAGTGATTATCCCAAAGGAGATTGGCAGCCGATCTGGGATGCCCTATTCTGGAGGTTTATGGATGTCCATCGACTGTTTTTTATAAAAAATCCACGGCTTGGTTTACTCATAAAGACTTTTGACAAGATGGAAGATCAGAAAAAAAACCAATTCCATACGACCGCCAACCAGTTCATAAACCAATTAAATGCATAGCCATGGATTCGTTTTTCTTTTAAAACAAGGCACTTTATGAAAATTATATTAGTTTAGCCGATCTATTTTTAGCTATTAACCCCCCAACCATTACCTGACATATGAATTTAATCACTGAAAAATTATGCTTCATTTTTACACTTGGTATTTGCCTCAGTTGCACCTCAAATAATACGCCCCTGATGACTGAAAAAAATACACCAAATACCGTTCGATCCGTTCCCACTTCCGCCCGCATCTACACCACCGCAAAGGATACAGATTTAAGATTACAACGAACAGCTGATCTCAACTTTAAAGAGGGGAAACAGCCGCTAGAAACAGAATTATCTATTTTTATAAATCCTGAGAAAACCTTTCAAACTATGGTTGGCATTGGTGGTGCCATAACCGATGCATCCGCTGAAGTTTTTGCCAAAATGTCCCCTGAAAAACAAGAGCTATTCTTGGAAGCCTATTATGGAAAAAATGGGATTGGATACAGCCTCCTAAGAACTACAATTCACAGCTGTGACTTTAGTGAAAAGTCATATACGTATATACAAGAAGGTGATAGTGAGCTCGAGACCTTTGATATCACGCCAGACTTGAGCTACCGGGTGCCCCTCATTAAGAAAGCCATTGCCAAAGCAGGGGGGTCTTTGTTGACCTATGTAAGTCCGTGGAGTCCGCCCGCGTTTATGAAGACAAATGGGAGTATGCTTCAAGGGGGCAGTTTATTGCCCGATTTTTACGAATCTTGGGCACGTTACTATGCCAAGTTCATCAAAGCGTATGAGGCACTTGATATTCCTATTTGGGGTCTAACCATTCAAAATGAACCCATGGCAACCCAGCGTTGGGAATCCTGTATTTACACAGCACAAGAAGAAAGAGATTTTCTGAAAAATTACTTGGGACCCATATTGGCCGCCGAGGGATTAGGAGATAAAAACATCATTGTTTGGGATCACAACCGTGACCTTATCACCAATCGAGCCAATACGATATTAGGTGATCCGGAAGCGGCTAAATATGTTTGGGGTACCGGATTTCATTGGTATGAAACCTGGACCGGCAGTAAAGCCAAATTTGATAACTTAGGAAAGGTCAAGGAATCGTTTCCCGATAAAGAATTGATGTTCACCGAAGGTTGTAATGAGAATTTTGACGCCAATAAATATCAGTTTTGGCCTAATGCTGAGCGCTATGGCAACTCTATGATCAACGATTTTAATCAAGGAACGGCAGGCTGGACCGATTGGAATATCCTCTTAGATCAAAATGGTGGTCCCAATCATGTGGCTAACTTTTGTTTTGCACCTATCCATGGTGATACAGAGACCGATGAGCTTATTTTGACACCAACTTATTATTATATTGGACATTTTTCAAAATATATCCGTCCGGGTGCCAAAAGAGTCAGTACGGTCAGTAGCAGAAGCTTTCTCCAAGCCACTACTTTCGTCAATCCAGATGATTCATATGCCACTGTCATCATGAATGATAGCAATGAGACCATAGATTATCACATGTATGTAGGCACACAGAAAATAGCTTCATCCATTCCTCCAAGAGCCATCCAAACGATTGTGTATGATTAGCATTTATGATCAAGAATGGGTGTGAAGAGTAACTAGAAAAATATTCTAGAATGTATTTGACCTTAGAGAAAATAATTCCATTTCGGTAGGTTTTCCCCTTTATTTTAAGGAATTAAAATAAACATTAGAAATAGTTATTTGAAAACCCCTTTATTCTTCATGTGATACAAAATCATATTTGATTCCTTGAATGAACTTGTTTGGCTCACGAATGCGGTATCATATCCTTAGGTAGACTACTTGTTTGAAATTACACTTAAACAAGAAAGAATTTGAACTCGATTGCCGATCAGTTAGTATCTTTGCATATTAACTTGTGATTGATTTCAGTTCTTTTTTCATAACTAGCCTAATTTTTTATAATCCCCGATTATGTCGAAACTACCAGAGAAACATCAATTTGTTGATCTCTCCGACTATGGTAGACCCGCCGCAAGGGTCATCGCAGGGTCCTTGAGAAAAAGTAGTTTCACCCCTATTCACGTGACCCTTGCTTTTATTTTCAGTGGCCTGATTGCCATATATTGTATCCTAAATGATTTTCTTGTTTTGGCCGCTATTTTTCTAGTCATCAAATCCATACTTGATGCAGCAGACGGCGAACTGGCAAGAATCAAAAAAACACCTTCCTATACGGGTAGATACTTTGATTCAATCGCTGATATTATCCTGAATCTCTTGATCATGATGGCCATCTGTAAAACTTCTGATGCCCGCATTTCAACCACTTTAGTCGCTTTTGTTGGATTGCAATTACAAGGCACTCTCTACAATTATTATTATGTCATTCTCAGAAATAAATTAGGAGGCGACACGACCAGTAGAATCATTGAAAGTGAGGCCCCCACCGCAATGAAAGGGGAACAACAAAAAAATGTACAGCGCCTTTTTTATATATATCATCTGCTGTACAATTACTTTGACAGAATTATTTACAGGCTTGATAAAAATGCGGCTGACGGTGAAATATTTCCAAATTGGTTTATGACAGCGATCTCAACGCTGGGCCTAGGCTTTCAATTACTCCTTATCAGTTTGATGCTCATTTTAGGATGGAAAGAATACATTGTTCCCTTTTTCATAGGCTATACTTTCTTAATTGTGCTTTTTATTGGGATAAGGAAAAATTGGTTACAATAGCTTTGACTAACCTTATCTTAATTTCCTTGTTTCCCGCCGAACGGCAGATTTTTTTTTTAATTCAATGGGGCTCGTCCTCTCTATTCTCATTTAAGAAATCTATAAATGATTCTGGTTTTGGAAGATGAACGATCCGTTCATTTTGCATCAGTGACACAAAATTTTGCGGATTGCCTGAAATCAAAAATGGTATTTCAGTAGTTTTTAATACTTTTTCAATTTGCCGTACCGTCTTGTCTGCCTTTGGTACCACAAACATAGACATCATGAAATCTGCATTTACAATACTTAAAACTTCATGAATATTTTCCCCTGGTACATTTTGCCCTAGATAATACACTTTAAATCCTCTTTCTGCAGCAATGAAGGAAGCCAACAGAAGACCTACCTCATGGTGCTCATCTTCAAGAAGAAAAAAAACCATTTTTTTAGCATGGGCCGGAGGATGTGGAATCGCATCAATGGCACTGATGATTTTTTTCCTTATCAAGCAGGAGATAAAATGTTCCTGAGCAGGCATGGTTTTTTGTGTATTCCACAAAATACCAATGTGGTGAAGAAAGGGATAAATTAAATCTCTGACGGTACCCAATAAACCTTTTCGAATGACATGGAGCCTGAATATTTTGTCAAACTTAATTTCATCCATGGAAAGCATGGCCAAGGTCAACGATTGTATATCCTCTTTTTTTTCTTGATCTACATCTTGATCAGGAAGCGCTAAAATTTGATTTACTAACTCATGAATTTTATCGTCAGTCATTTTTTCAACTTTGGATATTTTGTGCCCATTTCGGAGTAAAATCCCAAAATTGACCAATTGAATGAGTTGAAGATCTGAAAAAAAACGAATGTTTGTTTCAGTACGACTGGGATTTAAAAAACTGTAGCGACGTTCCCAAATACGCAACGTATGGGCTTTAATTCCTGTTAAGGCTTCTACTTGAGCCATGGAGTAAGTACTCATGAATGAATTTACTAATTAATGAATAATTGGTAACCTAAGAACTGTGAAAAATAAATTTTAGTTCAGAACCAAAATAATTCTTTCTTTCACTCATTCAGTGAACAAAATAATGGAATTTTGTGTTCTTTTAATGTACGTGCTATTTTCTTTGCAAAAAGAGGAGTCAATATTATTTTACAAGACATACGAGAAAGCCCTAAAAACTATTTAATTCATATTAAGATATGGCCTTTTACCAATTTTCCGTAGAACAACATGTTGCCGCTGACCTTGAACAACTTTGGGGGTTCATTTCTTCCCCCTCAAATCTTAAAAAAATCACTCCCAAAGAGATGGGATTCAATATCACTTCAAAAGATGAAAAAGTTAAGATGTACCCAGGGATGATCATTACCTATAAAGTGAGTCCCCTGTTGGGTATAAAAATGAACTGGATGACAGAAATCACTCAGGTAAAGGAAATGGATTATTTTATTGACGAACAAAGAGTAGGACCCTATAAAATGTGGCATCATCAGCACAAACTGATTCCTGACAAAAAAGGAGTTAAAATGGTTGATTTAATTACCTACATTCCACCCTTTGGTTTCATTGGAGCGATAGCCAATACCTTAATCATTGAAAATAAACTTAAAGAAATTTTTGATTACCGAACCATAGCGGTAAACAAAGAGTTTAATATTATAGAAAGTTAAATTTAAATACATGGCAAAGAAAAATAAGTCTCAAAAAGACATCATCACAGCGTACATGCAGCATGTACTAGAGCACAGCAGTACTCCAGAGTCAGTTTATAAATTTGGTAAGGATAATGGTTTTACTGAAGCTGAATTTTATAACTTTTTTGGCACCTTTGAATCGCTTGAAAAATCTATTTTCAGCAACTTTTTTGACAACACCATGATGCTTCTTGAAAAAAATGAAGAATATCAAAATTTCGATGCGCAAAATAAACTACTCAGCTTTTACTTCACCTTCTTTGAAGTACTCAAAGCTAACAGAAGCTATGTCATCATGACCCTCTCCACCCACAAACCTAGTCTTAAGACACATGGCGTGTTGGTCGGGCTAAAAGAAGCGTTCAAGAAATTTGTAGATGGATTAGATATCGAAACATTGGATTTAAAACAAGAAAAATTGGAAGAAGTAAAGCAGAAAGGACTCTCCGAGCTCTCTTGGCAACAATTATTATTTACCATTAATTTTTGGATGGAGGATTCCAGTGCTTCCTTTGAAAAAACAGACATTTTTATTGAAAAATCTGTAAAAACGAGTTTTGAACTAATGAACATCACCCCACTGAAAAGTCTGTTAGATTTAGGTAAATTTTTTGTGAAAGAGAAAATAATGGGTAAAAATTAAATGGAGACAATCGATCAAATTCCAATAACAAAAATTCAGCGAGCGACCAAAATCGTTAAGACTGGAGCAAAAGTAGGTGTCAACTACATCAAATACTATGGCAACCGCATAACACAAGAAGAAGAGGAAGCTAAAAAGACATTAAACAATGCCAATGCCGATGATATCTATGATGGCCTCAAAAATCTCAAAGGCAGTGCGCTAAAGGTGGCTCAAATGCTGAGTATGGAAAAATCTATCATGCCCGCAGCTTATGTAGAAAAATTTTCCCTTTCACAATTTTCTGTGCCCCCATTGTCACCGGCACTTGTTAATAAAACTTTTAGAAAATACTTTGGGAAATCTGCCCATGAAATTTTTGATAAGTTTGATGCCACCTCTGTCAATGCCGCCAGCATTGGTCAAGTACATCAGGCTGAAAAAGAGGGTAAAAAAATAGCCGTAAAAATTCAATATCCTGGGGTTGCAGGAAGTATCAGCAGCGACCTGTCTTTGATAAAGCCCATTGCTATTCGCATGTTTAATATCAAGGGCAAAGATTCCGATAAGTATTTTAAAGAGGTAGAAGAAAAACTCATCGATGAGACCAACTATATACTTGAGGTAGATCAAAGTATTGAAATTGCAAAGGCATGCAAGCACATTCCTAATATGAAGTTCCCTGAATACTACAAAGAATATTCAACCGATCGCATCATAAGCATGGAATGGATGAATGGACTCCATCTGACAGAATTTGCCGCTCAAAATAGTGACCCCGTGTTGGCCAACAAAATTGGTCAAGCCCTTTGGGATTTCTACATGTATCAAATTCATGTCTTAAGAAAAATGCATGCGGATCCACATCCTGGAAATTTTCTAGTGTCAAAAGAAGAGGATCTCATCGCACTTGATTTTGGTTGTATGAAAAGTTTACCTGATGAATTTTATTACCCTTATTTCACACTCTCAGAGAAAGAAAATATCAATAATAAAAGTCTATTTGAAAAGAAACTTTATGAACTCGAAATTTTAAGATCTGATGATTCAAAAAAGGAGCTTGATTTTTTCAAGGAAGTATTTTATGATCTGCTCAGCCTGTTTACACAGCCCTTTCACACAGATTATTTTGACTTTTCAAATAAAACCTTCTTTGATGCCCTCTCAAATATGGCACAAGAGTTTGCTCAAAAAACGGAATTAAGAAAATACAATGGGAATCGAGGATCTAAACATTTTATCTATGTGAATCGGACTTTTTTTGGTTTATATAACTTGATGCATACGCTAAAAGCGACGCATATTGAAATAAAAAGTCCTTTGGCACTTAAAAAAATAGCGTAACCTATGATCACTGCCAAAATAGCTCCGACAAAACTTACGCCAAAGTTTTATGAATTGGCAGCCAAAAATGCGGCTGGAGATGAGATGCAATTTGATCAATTCAAAGGCAAAACAGTTTTGATTGTAAATACAGCGACACGTTGTGGATTGGCCCCACAATTTAAACAGCTCGAGAAATTATATCATGATTATCAAGCGCAAGGGCTCGTCATTTTAGGCTTTCCTTGTAATCAATTCATGTCCCAAGAACCTGAATCGAATGAGACAATGGAGACTTCCTGCCTCTTAAAATACGGGGTTACCTTTCAATTGATGTCAAAAACAAAAGTAAATGGCCCCAATGCACATCCGGTATTTAAATACTTAAAAAATGAATTATCTGAGTTATTTGGAAGTCGAATCAAGTGGAATTTCACGAAATTTCTAATCACCAATTACGGAAGTCCGTTTCGAAGATACGGCCCATATACAAACCCAATTGCGCTAGAAAAAGACATCAAAAAGCTTCTCGCGAGAAAAACGAAAATTTGACCTCTTCAGCATGAAAATATTATTAACAGGAGCAACGGGTTACATTGGAAAAAGACTGCTCCTCGAATTAATATACCATGGCCATCACATAGTTTGTAGCGTTCGAGACAAAAATAGATTTTCTGCACCCGCCTCTATTTTAAACCAAATAGAAGTCATTGAAGTTGATTTTTTGGATTTCAAGTCTCTAGAAAAAATACCCCAAGATATTGAGGGTGCTTATTATCTGATGCATTCCATGTCTAATACCCATGATTATGAAAAATTAGAAAAACAATCTGCTATTCATTTTCGTGAAATTATGAAGGGTAAAGATGTGCGACATGTCGTTTACCTCAGTGGTATTACCAATGAGGACTCATTGTCAGCACATTTATCATCCCGACGTACTGTCGAGCATGAATTAGGACTGGGTTCTTATCCTTTGACTACATTACGCGCAGGCATCATTATTGGATCGGGCAGTGCTTCTTTTGAGATCATTCGTGATTTGGTCGAAAAGTTACCTATTATGATTACTCCAAAATGGTTGAATACTAGATGTCAGCCCATAGGTGTTGACAATGTCCTAGATTGTTTGGTGAAAACACTAGGCAATGAAAAAACTTATGATCAAAATTTTGATATTGGGGGACCTGAAATCATGACCTATAGACAAATTCTACTTGGCTTTGCCCAGGTCCGAAATTTGAAGCGGGCCATCATTACTGTTCCCATAATGACACCCAAGTTGTCCTCCTATTGGCTGTATTTTGTCACCTCCACCTCTTTTAAATTAGCTTCAGCCCTAGTCAGCAGTATGAAAGTCGAAGTGGTGTGTAGAGATCTTAAACTGCTCGAAATTTTAAATGTTGAACCCATCAATTATCATGAGGCCCTCAAAAGAACTTTATCAGAAATTGTAGAAAATCGAATTGTATCCAGCTGGAAAGATTCCTTGATCAGCAGTGCATTCAATCTCAATATCTCAGAATTTCTTCAGGTACCCGTCTTTGGGTGTTTTCGAGATCAAAGATCACATCAAATCTTAAATAAAAAAGAATGTGTTGATCGTATTTGGCGCATCGGAGGGCAAAGAGGCTGGTATTACGCCAATGGCCTGTGGAAGCTACGGGGATTTATAGATAAACTATTTGGGGGGGTTGGGTTGCGCAGAGGTAGAACGCAAGAAGACACGCTCCATGTCGGGGATGCCATAGATTTTTGGCGTGTTTTATATGCAGACAAAGAAGAAGGTAGATTACTGTTATTTGCTGAAATGAAACTCCCCGGGGAAGCTTGGTTAGAATTCAAAGTTAAAGGAACCTATTTGGAGCAAACGGCTACTTTCAGACCCAAAGGTGTTTGGGGTCGACTTTACTGGTATGCTGTTTTTCCCTTTCATGGTTTTATCTTTAAAGGCATGTTAAATAACCTTACAAAATAAATGAAAATCGCTATTTTTTGGTTCCGAAGAGATCTTCGACTTGAGGATAATACTGCGCTTCATGCGGCGTTAAAATCAGGTAACCAAGTACTTCCCATATTTATATTTGATCAAGATATCTTGTCCGATTTACCAGAGCAAGATGCACGATTGGGCTTTATTCATGATTTATTAACAGATATCAATTCAAGCCTTCATACGCTTGGAAGTGGGGTACAATGTTTGTTTGGTAGTCCACTTAATGTTTGGAAATCCTTGATTGAGACTTACGACATTTCCTCAGTGTTCATCAACAAAGACTATGAACCCTATGCACGGAAAAGAGATCAAGAAATTGCCGCCTTACTCTCAGAAAATGGTATTGTCTTACATACCTTCAAGGATCAGGTAATTTTTGAAGAAAATGAAGTTTTAAAGGCAGATGGCAAACCTTATACTGTTTTTACTCCCTATAAAAATAAATGGCTTTCTCATTTCAACAAAGAAATGTTACCATTTGAAGCTTCCGACTTCAAAGCCCTATATAAACAAACGCAAGTTTTACCCTCTTTGATTAGTATGAATTTCAAAGTTGCCACCATAAAGGTTAAGCCCTATGATCTCTCATCACTGAGCGAATACATCAAAAGTAGAGACTTACCCAGTACAGATAATACGAGCTATCTGAGTCCACATTTGAGATTTGGGAGTGTCAGTGTCCGAAAAATTATCAGTACACTTAAAGAAACAGATGCGGTCTTTTTAAGCGAACTGATCTGGCGTGAATTTTTCATGCAAATAATCTACCATTTCCCAAGAGTCATAACTGAGAACTTTAAGGTTAAATACAACAGCATCGTTTGGAGAAATGATCAACAGGAATTTGAAAAATGGTGTGCAGGTAAGACGGGTTATCCTATGGTTGATGCGGGTATGAGACAATTGAACGCCACGGGATATATGCATAACCGCGTGCGCATGGTCACTGCAAGTTTTCTTTGTAAGCATTTACTCATTGATTGGCGTTGGGGAGAAGCCTATTTTGCTCAAAAACTTTTAGATTATGAGCTTTCTTCTAATAACGGCAACTGGCAATGGTCGGCAGGTACGGGCTGTGATGCTACCCCTTATTTTAGGGTATTTAATCCAACTTCACAACAACAAAAATTCGATGGCAAAGGAATTTATGTCAAAAAATGGATTCCTGAATTAGATTCCTTTGACTATGTCCCTCCAATGGTTGATCACAAATTGGCACGTGAAAGAGCCTTGAGTACCTATAAAATAGGCCTTGCAGCGTATCAAAATTAATGAGCTCTGGACTGTAAGGCTTTGGGTAAAAAGGTTTCGGTCAATAAAATATTCAGCAAAACCAAGCCCATGCCGTAAAATACATCCTCTACTGGAATGGTAAAGATTCGGATACCTAAATTCTCAGCATCGTTGTACCAAACGATGGGTGCATCAATTAAACTACCCGTAAGCACACCGTTGACCATTAAAAAGGGCAATATAAGTAGGCCCCAAGCGATATAAAACCTCCTCAACAATATAGGTTTTGATACAAAAGTGACTACCAATATGGTCAATGTAAAAAAAGCATTGAAAGCAGTGTAGGTTTTATCAAAAAAGAACACCAGCATCAGCACTAAAATCAGAGCTAAAAAAGCACTGATCAGATTAGTCATACCTCTGGACAATCCCCCTTGGGGAGAGATCGCTATCAATGTGTAATGAGAAAAAACACAAGCAAAAGGGATACATACAAAGAAGAGCACTTCTTCAATGGGCAACTGCCAAATACGCAGCGCCATGAGATAATCTGGGTTAAAACCCCAAATTCCTTGCACAGTAAAATAAATATCCCAGCTGAGGTAAGCACATCCACTGAGGACCATCGCAGGAAAAAAAGCTTTGAATTTCTTATGAAATTTTAGACGAGGATGAAAACTAAAAAAAAAGGGCACAAAAATAGTTGCAATATCTATTATCAAGTATAAATAATGCCTCATCTGCTCCATTCTGATTTGAAATACTTGAGCGGGACTAGTAACATCCCAAAGCACTCCCCTTCCTCCTTCGTCTGGTTCTTATGATGTATTTTATGGGCTTTACGTATGGCACGTAAGTAAGCATTATTTGATCTAGTGAAAATTTTAATTCTTTGATGTATGAAGATATCATGCACCAAAAAATAACAAAGACCATAAGCTGCGATACCAAAGCCAATAGCCATAAGATAAAAAATAGAAAAATGGGAGCCTAATACGATACAGAGCATACTTGGGGTGGCAAAAATCAAAAAGAAACTATCATTCCGTTCAAAAATGTGTGCCTCATTTTCTCTGGTATGATGGTCTTCATGAAGATTCCAAAATAGGCCATGCATGATGTATTTATGGGCAAACCAAGCTACGAATTCCATAAAAAAGAAAGTACCTACAAAAGCAATAATGTTCATCGAGACCAATATGTTTTAGCTATTCAAAATTAATCATTTATATCAAGTAAAAAAGCATTCAACCGACCCTGTTGTAAATCAGAAAGACGTTTCCCATTTAATAAATTGTCACAAAATTTTTTAATCCACGTCATATTTAACCCTGAATTCAAAATATTACTGATATAAAATTCTAAGTCTGTTTCAATACTTTCGTCATAGCTTAAAAAGCTAGGTGCATTGAGTTGAACTAGCAGACGGAGGTATCTTAATTCTGGATTGTCTTGGTTTTGATCAATCGCCTGTTCAATTTTTTCTTTACCACTATTGAAATAATTCCATTTTTCTCCAGGCCAAAAAGCATTTTCTGCCAACATGGTCTCCGAGACCCCTACATAAGCCATGACCAAAGGATTTGAATCCCATTGCGCATCTGATTGTAATGCATCTAAATAAGCCTGCGTAATTTTTTGACTGTGGAATTCTATCCTGATACTCACTTCAGGGATACTCAATGGGGTTAATATGAGCCAAATAAAAATGATTTTCAAATGAAATTAAATTTAACTTTTAAATAAGATTTAAAAAATAAATACGTTTTCATAAAATTATTCACTCTTATCCTCGTTTCCAAGAGTCTCGATGACGGTGTTTTTTTAAGCTTTACCAAAAGCTCAAAATAATATGAATAGGCAGTATAAACTCCTAATTTAGCCACTAAAGGTAGTTGTGTAATTCCTATTTGAGCTGCATAAAAATCTTCCTGTATCTCTTTAATAATCCCGTCCTTAGATTTTTCATCTAAATTCTCTAAATCTACTTGAGGAAAGTAAGAACGATTTAAAACATCTAAATCGTTTTTAATATCTCTTAGAAAATTTACTTTTTGAAAAGCTGAGCCCAAGCGCATGGCGCTGTCTTTAAGTGATTCATAAAGTTGATCATTCCCCTCCACAAAAACTTTGAGACACATCAAGCCCACGACATCAGCAGATCCATAAATGTATTGCTTATACTCCTCCTTGGTACTATATTGCGTTTTATAAAGATCCATTTTCATACTTCGCATAAAAGCATCGACTAAGGATATGTCAATGTCATATTTAAGTATCGTTTTTTGAAAGGAATTGAGAATAGGGTTTAAACTAATTCCAACCTTGAGTGCCGCATAAAAATCTTCTTCAAATTGCTTAAGTAATTCCTCTTGATTGTGCTCATGAAAGGTATCTACAATTTCATCTGCAAATCTCACAAACCCATAAATGTTATGAATGTCTTGTTGAATAGTCGGAGACAATAAGTTTACAGCCTTATAAAAGGAAGTGCTGTATCTGAGGGTTACTTCTTTGCTACACGCTTCGGTCAGCTCATCATATAACAACGTCATGTTAATACTTGTTTACTCGTGTTTTGAGAGATCAGTTCCGCCGCAATTTTACCAGAAATCAAAGAAGGGGGTACGCCCGGTCCTGGGACGGTTAGTTGCCCAGTAAAATATAAATTTTTTACTTTTTTACTCATTATTTTTGGCCTTAAAAATGCCGTCTGGAGTAAGGTATTGGCCAATCCGTAGGCATTTCCTTTATAAGAATTATAATCCTCCTTAAAATCATTGAGGCAATAGGACTCCTTAAAGGAAATGAATGTTTTTATGGATTGTTTAGTGTGCTTTTCTAATCGTGCGAGTATCATATCAAAATACTTTTCTCGTAAGGTTTCAGAGTCTTCTAGATCTGGTGCCAAAGGAATGAGAAAAAAACCACTTTCCTTGCCCTCGGGAGCAACCGTAGGATCTGTCAGACTCGTGAAACTGGCGTAAAATAAAGGAGCCTTCGGCCATTTAGGATCATCATATATTTCACTGGCATGGGCTTCAAAATTAGTATCAAAAAACAACATATGATGCAGTATGCCAGATAGTTTTGTATCAAAACCGACATAAAACAATAACGATGAGGGTGCAAACGTCTTTTTCTGCCAATAAGATTCTTTGTAAGATCTTAGTGCAACAGGCAATAAAGTTTCTGTATGATGGTAGTCCGCGCCGCTCAGTACTAAATCTGAATGTATCAAGGCTCCATCAATTACTAACCCTTGTACTTTCCCCTTATCGGTAGCAATTTTTTCGACATTGCTTCCCGTATGAATTTTCACACCGAGCGATAAAGCCAACGTTTCCATGGCTTCGACAACCTTGTACATACCTCCCATTGGATACCAGGTGCCCAAAACAAAATCTGCATGATTCATGAAATTATAAAAGGCAGGTGTATCTTGAGGTTTAGCTCCCAAAAATAACACAGGGAATTCCAAAATTTTGATGAGCTTTGGATTCTTAAAACGTTTCCTTATTTGATGGCTGATGGTCACCACAAACTGATCTAGCTTCTTGACAGTTTCAAAGGTCACTAGTTCAAGCGGTGAAATACCTGGTTTATAAACCAACTTCTCAATAGCGATGCGATAATTATGGCCCGCATCTTCAAGAAATTTAGCTAAAAGGTTACCCGCTCCCGCTTCTTCTTTTTCAAATATTTTAAAAATCTCATCTAATGAATCTGGAATATCTATAAAGGTACCATCTTCAAAATACACCCTATAAGCGGGGGCCAGACGTTTCAGATCATAGAAATCAGAAGTTTTCTTTCCAAAATCTTGAAAGAACTTATCAAAAACATCAGGCATCCAATACCAACTAGGTCCCATGTCGAAGGTAAACCCTTCTTTGACCATTTTTCGAGCCCTTCCCCCTATAGATACATTTTTTTCAAATACATCTATCTCAAACCCTGCCTTGGCCAGATAACACGCAGCAGACAAAGAAGAAAAGCCAGAACCAATAATATTTACTTTTTGCATATAAACAAGAATACCTTGTATTAACTTAAAAAAACAACTAAAAGTTCATCTAAAAACTGCAATTTTTCTACAAAGATGATGTTTGACTTGCTATTTAATGAAAACCTTGCACTTAAACAATTTCAATTAAAAATTAAGTCGTTGGGTGTCAAAATCAATCCCAAACTAATTTCTGTATAAATTGTGCTTCTGTTTTGATGAGAAGTAGAAAATAAAGCAAAAAAACTTACGAGATAATTTAAAAAAATATGTCAAAAAAATTACTACTCATCTCCTTTGTCGTTTCTCTTGGGGGATTTTTATTTGGGTTTGATGCAGGTATTATTTCTGGTGTAATGTCTTATGTTGGGCCTGAATTCAATTTAACTGATGGGCAAATTGGATGGGTGGTCAGTGCCCCCTCCTGGGCAGCCATGATCGCCATGATCTTTTCGGGACGATTGAGTGATCGTTTGGGTAGAAAAAAAATGCTTTTACTGGTTGCCTTCCTCTATGCAATGTCTGCTTTGTTCTCAGCTTATGCCGTCACCTACGAAATGTTATATCTCGCTAGAATGATTGGAGGACTCGCCTTTGGCGCCGCTTTGATTTTGGCACCCATGTACATCGCCGAAATTTCAACTGCTGAAAATCGAGGAGTTTTGGTCTCTATACAGCAATTAAACATTGTTTTAGGATTCTTTGCTGCTTTTTTAAGTAATTATTTTTTTAATAAATACAATAGCCCTGAGCATTTATTCTTAAATGATGAGAATGTTTGGAGATGGATGCTGGGTGTGGAGCTCATTCCTGCGCTCCTTTATTTTTTAACTTTGTTTCTCGTACCTCGGAGTCCAAGATGGCTCTACCTTAAAAATAAATATATCGAAGCAAAACAAGTCCTCAATCAAATTCATGGCAAAACCCGGGCTGAACTCGAAATTAATTCTATAGAAAAAAGCATCAGTCAGGATAAAGCATTAGGTGAAGCTAAATGGACAGATATTTTAAAGCCCAGTTTTCGTTTCATTATGGCTTTGGGATTGGTTGTTGGCATTTTACAGCAAATTACAGGGATAAATGCCATCTATTTTTATGCTACCTCTATTTTTAAACAAACTGGGATCGGTACAGATGCCGCTTTTTCATCGGGTATTCTATTAAGTTCTGTTACCGTCATTTTCACCTTTATTGCAATGTACTTAATTGACCGGGCAGGAAGAAGACCCTTACTGTTGGTTGGTACTGCTGGAATTGCTTTTAGTTTGCTTTTATGTGCCTTTGGCTTTAATCAAGCCACTTATCAGCTCACCTCACAAGATATTGCCCAATTCAAATTTGAAAAAGCCCAAAATCTAATCCCTCTTGCGGGTAAGATCTACCAAAATGATGTCGCCTTTAAAGAAGAAATGAAAACCGTCTTGGGAAACCGTTCTTACAACAAGAATGACGGCGTAATTCTTGAGGCAGCGACTCAAATAAATGCCACTTTGGTCCTCGCAGGTATTTTAGGATTTATTGCCTGCTTTGCCTTCTCACTTGGACCTGTCATGTGGGTCTTATTGTCTGAGTTATATCCCATTAAATACAGGGGAATTGCCATTGGCATTGTTGCCTTCGTTAATTCATTTATAAGCTCTGCCGTACAGCTTGTATTTCCATGGGAGTTATCAAACTTAGGCAACGCCATGAGTTTCTTCATCTTTGGTGCTATTGCTGCGGTGGGCTTCTTTGTCTTATTAAAAATATTACCGGAAACCAAAGGAAAATCCTTGGAGGAACTTGAAACCGCATTGATCAAATGACTCTAAAATCAATTACCCCTATTCTCATTTTTTTAATGGGTTGTACCGCTAAATCATTGCGTCAAGAAAAGGAGGTCCAATTTCAAGAAGTAGACGTCATCTCACTCTCTACAACTAACTATTCCGAAATATCAACAGATGTAAAAGTGGAAGAAGGACAATTTGATACGGCAAATCAGGGTTGGATCATTTTTGATTTGAACGTCCCTCAAGCGGGACGGTATCAAGTAAAAATTTATGGCTCCGGTCACTCCGATGCGACTGTTTATCTTGAAGATTATGTAGACAATAAAGAAGCAAGACACTACAAGATTACAGGCCAAATTCCCTTTGATAAAAACCTTGGTTATGGCCTTATAGATGGGAGTCCCTTGAATGCCGGTGCACATAAGATTAAATTACACATCAAGGGTGTGGCTAAGATTCAAAAAATAACATTTGAATTGATGTCCATTCATGAATCCTCACCTCAAACCTATACCCAGCGCATGGAGGGTGAAGACTGGGCCATGGTCTGGTCTGATGAATTTAATGGAACTGAGATAGATACCTCAAAATGGGTGTTCGATGTAGGCAATTGGGGGTGGGGAAATGACGAAATTCAATATTATACCAAGGCAAATCAAAAAAATGCGAGAGTAAAAGAAGGAAACCTCATCATAGAGGCCCTTAAAGAAGCACAAACAAACATATGGACCTCGGCCCGTCTTACTACCAGAGGTAAAGTTTCCTTTTTGTATGGGAAAATAGAATTTAGAGCTCGTGTTCCCAACAAAAAAGGATATTGGGCCGCTGGATGGCTGTTAGGAGATAGCTATGTTGATGAGGGCTCTTGGCCATATTGTGGGGAAATAGATATTTTAGAGAATGTCGGTTATGAAATACATCCACTTTCGGGAGATGGTATCGCTCATCTATCCGTTCATACTCCTGCCTATTATTTTAAACGCAACAATCAGATAACCAGCACCACCCAGGTGACAGATATGGTCGGTAGTTTTCATACCTACACCATGGAGTGGAGTCCAAATGAAATGTTAGGCCTTATTGATGGAGTGCCCTCTTATGTCTACGACAAAACAGCCAATGACCTAGAGTGGCCTTTTTATCAAGCACATAACTTGATTATTAATTTGGCCATGGGTGGGAATTGGGGTGGTGCTCAAGGTATAGATCCTGATCTCACCTCTCAAAAACTAATCATAGATTATGTAAGGGTGTTCGAAAAAAGGTGATCCCCTAAACGCCTTGATATGTACGAGTGTAATCATCATAATAACACTCTTTATAACGCTCTTTAATTGAATTCCTACTTCTGATTACAGAATGATCCCAAAGGAAAAAGCATTTAACTCAGGTCCGTTACCACTGGTGAAAACTTGATTTAAATCATAGTTAACAAAAAGATCCATTCCTTTCCAGCCAACTCTACCTCTGAGTCCATAGCGCACATTACTCAAATAGAAGTTTCCATTGTCTTTTTCTTTATTTCTTAACTTATTGTCTTCTTTATACACATATTTTGAACGTCCATACATCCGATAGCCTAGGTAACCACCTACCCCTATTCGAAAGCCTATTTTTTTTGACCTATTCCATTTAAAACTACCTGCTTCATTCACGATGACCTTACGCGTGCCTTGGGCAAAATCGAATAAAGGGACCAATGAAACATTCAAATAGCTCGCCACCAATTTGCTCTTAATAGGATCTATCTCCCTTATATTGACCGGCTGAGCAAATTTGACTTGGGTGGTAGCTTTAGTGATCTGATAACTTGGAGCTTCCAATTTCCAATTGTACCAGCTTAACCCTGCTCCCCATTCTAAAAACAAAGAATTCTTAAGGTGGGTTTTATTGACCGAGGCCAATCCAAAATACCATGAGCCCCAGGGTTTAACCGAATAGCGGTCCTCAGCAAGACCATTGAGACTTCCACCTTTATCTAACCAATTATTTAATCCCATTTCAATATTAAAATCATGAAGGGTGCCTCTATCTTGATCTTCTTCGTAACTATAACGCTTCAAATCAGTAATCCATGGCTTTTTTTTATAATAGGTTCTCGAGGTTCGCGTGAAACCATTAATACTGTCGTAATGATATTGTTGCCCCCCTTCGAAATGCCAATTTGAAAATTCATCTGCTAGATCATACCATTTATCTTCTAAACTTTGATCTTCTTTGAGTCCATCAATTTCAATAGTCACGTTACCCATTCGAATCTTAAAATCCTTCCCACTTTCATAAATGAAGGTTGAATCCTTTAAATATCTATTACCAGAGTTGTTTGTTATATGATAATAATCTGGTAACTCCTTTCCACCTACAGCATTATTCAAATCCGAAACAATCTGATTGATGTTGTAATCATTGAGTTGTTTCAATTGTGCTCTGGTCTCAGCATAAATGATGATTTGGGTTTCATCCTCAAACTCTATAATCACCGTATCAGCGGTAGGATCGGCAAATAATGACAAAGGATAAGTCAAGATGCATAATAAGAAAAAGTGCATAATATATGGAGGTGTTATATAATCAATCATTTTTAGCAATCATTTTTTCAAACTGCAAAAAGTTGTTTTTTGCCGCTCTTAAGTCTCCAATGATATCGGCAGGAGCCTTGTTTCTCGCATATTTTAAAATCTTGGCGAGTGTCTTTCTTTGTGATTCCTTTTTACTCATAACTACATCATCAGAACCTATCAAATAGGCCAATTGAATCGAGAATTTGGGCTCCGAAACCGCGATAGGTTCAAAAGATTTTGACTTCAGTGAGATCATTACCTTTGCTGAGCGCTCAGCATGATCATCCTCAAGGATTTCAGGTGACTTAGCCAGCTTAATAAGGTCCATCTTCGGAATAATTACGGGAACTTCAGATTCTTTATTCACTTCTAATTCAGGGATGGCCTTGGGTAGTTCTGAATTAAATGCATTTTTAACCGCCAGCACTGGTTCGGTTGATGATTCAGACATTGTTTGAACCAATATAAAAGTGAAGATGCAGAGCAGTGAAACAGCCGCGGCGCTCGCCATCCAAAAATGATGATTGTTATTTTGATCGATTTTCTCGGCCACTTGATCCCAACTATTTGATTTAGGCGTGAGTTCAAAATTGTCCACACCATTCTTAAACTTACGATCGATTTCATTAGATGATTTCATTGCGATGGTTTTTAGGTTTCTGGATATTTAATGCTACCAATCTCTTCTGCAAAAAACTTCTGGCTCGACTTAACTGTGATTTCGATGTATTCACGCTTATTTGAAGCATCTCGGCAACCTCAGCATGTGAATATCCCTCTATAGCATATAGGTTAAATACACTACGGTAACCTAAAGGAAGAGACTGAATCAATCCAACAAGTACTTCAGAATCAATGGAATCTTCCGGCCAATGGCCCGCGATTTTTTCCTCATAAGTATCAAGAGAAGTTTCTAGTAAGGTCATCTTTTTTGTTTTTCTCAAGTACATTAAGCATTCATTGATCATGATGCGTCTGACCCAAGCCTCAAAAGGACTATCACCTTTATATTGATCAATTTTATTAAAAACTTTAACCATTCCCCCAATCATGATGTGTTCAGCCTCAGACCGATCGGCTATGTATCGAAAGCAAATGCCGAGCATTCTAGGTGCTAACTTTTCAAAAAGCTTGTTTTGAGCCGTTTTATCCTTGTTTTTGCATTTCAACAAGATTTCATCAAGAACAATTGATTTTTGGATCAACAACATTAATATTTAAGGTTACAATAAGGGGATGCCACATGAAGCAATAAAGTTGCACGGAGACAAAGTTAATTATTAATTGAAGAGAAAAATTAGGCTTTAATTAGATTAGAGCAGTTCCAAAAAGGCCATTGGTTTGGCTGAGTAACCTATAATAATACATGATCTATTATTATTCCATTTTGAGTATTTATTATTTCATAAATTACGCTGCATGCATAACAATTTTATCTAACTTTAAGTTTAATAACTCTTGTATCCCTATCGCTTATTTGGTGGTAGACTATCTGGTACGATGGAGCAACTTATTATTAAAATATTAAATCCTTGTAAGGCTATTTTGTGTTTGCTAGTAGTTTTTTACAAGTCATATATGTAAATTCATGGAAGACCCCTTAACCCAAAAAATGAATACTAACCCGCCTCGTTCCCGCCTGACTGGGGGCGGATTCATAGTGGATGATGCCACCCCTGATGATATTTTCATCTCAGAAGAATTTACGGAGGAACAATTAATGATCAAAGAGATGGTCATTGATTTTTGCGTTCAAAATATCCAAGAGCCTTTCTTTAAAAATGGCAGAGAGTTAGAGGCAACCCTTCCAGAAGATCGTAATAAAATCTTAGCGCTGCTAAAAAAGGCGGGTGACCTAGGTCTTTGTGGCATCAGTATTTCGGAAGCCTACGGAGGTATGGGTCTTGATTTCAATACCGGTATCTTGTTCAATGAAGCTTTGGCTTCGGGTTTTGCCTTTGCTACCACCCTAGGTGCACAAACCTCCATAGGGTCCCTACCCATTTATTATTACGGGAATGAACAACAAAAACAACAATATTTACCCGGTATCGCCAGCGGAAAATTAATCGCCTCTTATGCATTAACCGAGCCCAATTCGGGATCAGATGCCAATTCAGCAAGAACAAAAGCCGTGCTCTCTGCCGATGGAACTTCTTACAGTCTCAATGGTCAGAAAATTTGGATCACCAATGGTGGCTTTGCCGATATCTATATTGTATTTGCAAAAATAGAAGACGATAAAAATTTATCCGCATTTATTGTGGAACGAAATTATCCCGGATTCAGTGTCGGAGAAGAAGCGAAAAAAATGGGAATCAAAGCCTCCTCTACGGTACAAATATTTTTTGATAATTGTATTGTCCCTTCTCAAAACTTATTGGGAGATCGAGAAGCAGGCTTTAAAATGGCTCTAAATATCCTCAATACAGGAAGAATTAAAATTGCTTCGGGTGGCGTGGGGGCAGGCAAGTTCTCTGTGACTAGAGGTATTGAATATGCCCTAAAACGTCAGCAGTTTGATCAACCGATAGCTAATTTTGGAGCAATCAAGCAGAAGATTGGAACTATCATCACTCAGACCTATGCCCTAGAGGCAGCCGTCTATCGGACGGGTAAAAATGTAGATGAAAAAATAAATGCCCTAGTTAAAAATGGCGTAAACGATGGGGCATCCAAACTCAACGGTGTCAAAGAGTTTGCCATTGAATGTGCCATTTTAAAAGTTGTGGGTGCCGACTTAGCGTGTTACGCTACAGATGAAGTCATGCAAATACATGGCGGTATGGGATATGCGGCAGAGTTAGGTCTAGAAATGGCTTACAGAGATTCTCGAATCACTAAAATATACGAGGGTACCAATGACATCAATGGCATGCTTTCGGTCGCCGAACTGATCAAAAAAGGATTAAAAACAAAAGAAATTGATCTCAATGGCGCGGGTAAAAAAATACCCTTCATGGTCCTTTTTGAACATTTCCGTTGGGGCAAAGGCCTCCATTGGAAACGAGAACAAAGATTGATTAAAGGTCTAAAAAACACCTTTTTATTAATTTTAGGCGCTGCTGGTAAAAAGCTAAAACAAGACCTTATCAAAGAACAGGAAATTATTCTGAACCTCTCTTCGATATTGGCAGAAGCTTATGTGGCAGAAAGCGTCTATTTAAAAGTTCGAAAGTTGGCCTCCTCTAATCAGGACATTGCTGATTTATCTATTCAAGAAAAAATAGCTCAACTCTATCTCTATAAATCACTGAATAAAGTACAAAATGAAGCCAAAGAAGCCATCGACAGCTTCGCTTCTGGATTTGAAAAGCGTATCTTGAACTACTTTGTGGGCAAACTTCTGCCACCCTATCTACAGAATCCAAAAGCTTTAAGTAGAGAAATTACCGATCATGCTTTAATACAAAAAAAATATCCCTTCTGATATGTTTAAAAAGTTGAATTATTTTAAATTAATTAAAAAATTAGCATCATGAACCCACTGCACAAGGTAGTTATTATCGAAGGTTGCCGAACACCCTTTCTCCGTTCAGGTACCGATTATATGGATTTACTCTCCTATCAATTGGGTGGTTTTGCCATCAAAGGTTTATTGAAAAAAACAGGCATCGATCCTCAATTAATAGACGGAGTGGTCTTAGGTAATGTCATTGCCAATGTAAAAACCCCCAATGTCGCTAGAGAAGCTGCATTGGTGGCTGGAATACCCCAAAAAGTACCTTGCCGGACCGTTTCTCAAGCCTGTATTTCTGCCAATAGAGCGATTGCAGACGCCTGTCAAGAAATCATGACGGGGCAAGCGGATATTATGATTGCAGGAGGTATTGATCATACCTCGGATGCGCCCATACAGTTCCCAAGGAAAATGCGTAAAAAATTATTCCTTGCTCAAAAACTCAAAGGATTGGGCGATGGTCTCAAATTTCTAACCGGCCTGCGTTTCTCAGACTTTATACCTGAAAGACCAGCCATAGCTGAATATACCACCAACAAAGCCATGGGTGCCGATTGTGATATCATGGCAGCAAGGTTTGGAATTCCAAGAGCCGAGCAAGATGCTTATGCAGTAAGATCCCATCAAATGGCTGCTCAAGCCCAAGAAAAAGGATTTTTAACTGAGGAAATGGTAAGCGTAAAGCTTCCACCAAAATTCAAAGAGATTCAGACCGATAATGGAATAAGAGTAGATAGTAAAATTGAAAAATTGGCTCGTTTACGTCCTGCTTTCGATAAAAAATTCGGAACACTCACGGCAGCAAATTCTTCATTTCTCACAGATGGTGCCAGCGCCGTACTCTTAATGTCGGAGGAAAAGGCCAAAGCCTTAGGATTTATTCCAAAAGCAGAAGTTGTGGATTATGTATTTACGGGACAACGTTTAGAGGATGAACTCCTTCTAGGACCCGCTTATGCGGTTTCAAAATTATTGGACCGCCAAAAAATGACCTTTAACGACATAGACGTCATCGAATTTCATGAAGCTTTTGCCGGTCAAATATTATCTAATTTAAAGGCCTTAGCGTCTGAGGATTTTGCCGTTAATGAACTTGGACTAAAAAAAGCTTTGGGTGAAGTCCCAATGGAAAAGTTCAACCTATGGGGAGGTTCGCTATCTATTGGACATCCTTTTGGTGCTACAGGCGGTAGATTATTAACTACCACATGTAATAGGTTAAAACATGAAAAAGGAACTTATGGCCTCCTCGCGGCTTGCGCTGCGGGTGCTCATGGTCATGCCATGCTCATAAAAACCTTATCATAAATTTCAAACGTTCTCATTAAAAATATCATGACTATGAAGTTAGAAGATTTTGTTACCGTTGACGTTCAAGAAAACATCGCAGTATGTACCCTCGATCATCAACATGAAAAAATGAATGTTGTTTCTCCAGGTGTCATTGGCATTTTTGAAACCTTGGGGAATCAACTGATCGAAGATGATCAAATACACGCCGTCATCTTTATCAGTGGTAAAAAAGATTTTATGGCAGGGGCTGATATTAAATCTTTTCAAATTGAAAAAGAAGGCGATTTCAGACCTTTTCAAGCCAAAGGTCATGCCTCATTAGACCGTATTGAACATTCGAAAAAGCCTTTTATCGCTGCCATTAATGGGGCTTGTGTCGGTTTAGGTACCGAAATCGCCCTGGCTTGTCAAGGACGGATTGCTACTCTTGCTACACATACTAAAATGGGCTTGCCTGAAGTCCAAATAGGCCTACTCCCGGGTGGTGGAGGTACCCAGCGCTTGCCCCGCCTGATAGGTATTCAAAAAGCATTAGACATGATGCTGACTGGCAAAACTTTGAATGCTTTCAGAGCTAAAAAAATAGGCCTAATTGATGAGATCACTGATGAGGGCAAGCTACTTCAAGCCGCCTTGGTGATGGCAAAAAAACTCATCCAGCAACCTATCGTACGTAAATCCAAACTACCATTAAGTTCCAAAATATTGGAAAGTGCCCTAGGAAGAGGTCTTTTATTCAAGCAGGCCCGAAAAATGGCCTTAAAGCAGTCTCAAGGAAATTATCCTGCTATTCCTGCCATTATAGATTGCGTCGAGACCAGTTATAAAAAAGGGCTCAAGGCTGGATATGAAAAAGAACTCGAAGGATTTGAACGTTTGATGTTGACTCCTGAAAGTGCGGCTTTACGTGCCCTCTTTTTTGGTATGTCCAACAATAAAAAAAATCCTTACACGGGTGCTAAACCCCTGAAGAAATTAGGGATGATAGGTGCGGGTTTCATGGGTGCGGGTATTGCTGAAATCAGCGCCACCCGAGGAATTGATGTCTTGCTCAAAGATATCAATGCCGATATGCTGAGCAATGCCTCTCGCCAGATTTGGAAAAGCATCAGTAAAAAGTTGGGTTTTAAAAGCATCACTAAACTCCAAGCCGAACAACAAATAGGTCGGGTCCAGGGACAATTAACTTATGACAACTATGATAAAGTTGATGTAGTCATCGAAGCAGTACTTGAACGGATGGATGTCAAGAAGCAAGTCATTGAAGATATTCAAAAACATTGCAAAGAAGATGTAATCATCGCCTCCAATACCTCTTCGCTCTCTGTCACTGAAATGTCCCAATATGCAAAAAACCCTGCACAAGTGATTGGCATGCATTATTTTTCACCTGTGCCTAAAATGCCCCTATTGGAAATTGTCAAAACGGATACAACCGCAGATTGGGTCATTGCCTCTTGCTATGATATGGGCATTAAACAAGGGAAAACCTGTATTGTGGTCAAGGATGGTTCTGGATTTTATGTCAACAGAATATTGGCACCCTATACTAACGAATGCCTCCTCATGTTAGACGAGGGTCTCGCAATCGAAACGGTAGATCGATCATTAAAGAAAAAAGGATTCCCCGTTGGCCCCATTTCTCTACTCGATGAAGTGGGTTTAGATATTGCCGCACATGTTACGGAAAGTTCGAAGAAAAATGTAGCTGGAAGAGCCGGTTTTGAAGTTTCTGAAGCTGTTATTGAAATGAATGCAGCAGGTAGAAAAGGCCGTAAAAATAAGAAAGGATTCTTTTGCTATGATGTCAAAGGAAAAAAGACAGGAGTCGATGCAACGGCCTACAACTTCTTTAAAGGAAAAGGGAATCAATCCCTGCCTATAGTAGACATCCAAGATCGGGCGGTCTTCCTTATGTTAAATGAGGCAGTACTTTGCTTAGAAGAAGGGATCATTGCGAATCCCACAGATGGCGATTTAGGCGCTGTATTTGGCATTGGATTTTTGCCTTTTACAGGAGGACCCTTTCGAGCATTAGATACCTGGGGCATCGCTCCTGTTGTAGCGCGTATGGAAGACTTCAGAAGCACCTATGGTGAGCGCTTTGCTCCTGCCAAGACTTTGATTAAAATGGCTAAAGATGGGAGTACTTTTCATTAATCAGTATCGTCATTGGTTTGAAATATTTATGGATTAGTATGCAGTAAGGAACGTTTAGGCTTTTTATTTCTGTCAAAAGTTTAAAAAACCACTCATTAAGGATTTTTTAAAATGAAATCTGCCAATTCCTCTACCATTTTACGGCTCCCACAATAAAAAGCGACCCGCTGATGTAATGATGTTGGTTTTATACTCATAATTCGCTTTTCTCCATTAATGGCTTTCCCTCCTGCCTGCTCCGCAATAAAAGCCATCGGATTACATTCATATAGTAAACGAAGTTTTCCACTCGGATGCTTAGCCGTTTCCGGATACAAGTAAATACCTCCCTTAATCATATTACGATGGTAATCTGATACAAGAGAACCAATGTATCTCGAGGTATAAGGACGATCTTCTGATTCCATTTGACAGAACTTAATATAATTTTTTACACCCAATGGGAAATGAATATAATTTCCTTCATTGATAGAATAAATAGATCCATTTTTCGGATAAATCATATTGGGATGCGACAAATAAAATGTGCCTAATGCTGGATTTAAGGTAAAGCCATTCACTCCATTTCCAGTAGTATAAACCAACACGGTTGAGGTGCCATAGATCACATATCCTGCCGCCACCTGCTGATCTCTTGCTTGCAAAAAGTCTGCTGTAATGACAGGGCTTCCCAAAGGAGTCCTACGCCGGTAAATTGAAAAGATCGTCCCTACAGAGACATTCACATCAATGTTAGAAGAACTATCAAGGGGATCAATCAAAACAACATATTTGTTTTGATTTTTTTTATCCATACTATTTACTTGGATGAAATGCTCTTCTTCTTCACTGGCAATGCCACAAACAATATTCCTATTTGTTAAAGTTTGGATAAATATTTTATGTGCGTAAATGTCAAGCTTTTGCTGCTCCTCTCCTTGGGTATTGATATGGTTTGTATCTCCTAAAATATCTACCAAGCCCGCTTTGTTTACTTCATGATTAACCACCTTTGCCGCTAAAGTTATGGCATTAATCAATCTCGATAACTCTCCAGAGGAATATTTGAAAGCACTTTGGTTTTCAATAATGAATTCTCCAAGGGTTTTACTGGGGCGTGATATAGGTGTCTTATTTAACTACATGTAAGATAATATACACCTATCTGAAAATATTCATATTCTCTTCAACCTAAAGCTAAGTACTAATCTTTGTTCTTGACATATTTTTCCAACCATTGATCTTGCTCCCAAAGCAAATGGAGAATATTCTCTTTGGCACGGTATCCATGACTTTCCTTGGGCAAAAGGACCAAACGAACCTCTGCACCCAGCCCTTTAAGGGCATTGAAATATCGAATGCTTTGCATGGGATAGGTACCTGAATTATTGTCCGCCTCTCCATGCGTCAACAATAAGGGGGTTTTCATTTTATCCGCATGCATAAAGGGTGACATATTGTAATAAATCTCAGGCGCCTCCCAATAACTGCGTTGCTCACTTTGAAAACCAAAAGGGGTCAGCGTTCTATTGTAGGCACCACTTCTAGCAATTCCCGCAGCAAAGAGGTCAGAATTTGAAAGTAAATGAGCTACCATAAAGGCCCCGTAACTGTGGCCGCCCACCGCAACCCGCTTTCTATCAATATAACCCAGCGCATCAGCGGCATCGATGGCTGCTTTGGCATTGCCCACCAATTGCTTTATAAAAGTATCATTGGGCTCTGTATCCCCCACTCCCAAAATAGGAAAAGAAGCCCTATCCATAATCACATATCCTTTCGTCACCCAATAAATAGGAGAACCATAATTGGGATAAGTGAAGGTATTGGAATTAGACGTCTTTTGTGCCGCACTTGATGGGTCTTTAAATTCTCTTGGATAGGCCCAGAGGATCATCGGCATTTTTTCTTTTTTCTCCTTATCATAACCCACCGGTAAATACAATGTGGCTGATAACTCTAACCCATCGGCTCTCTTATATGAGATCACTTCTTTATGAATATCTTTTATGCTGATAAATGGATTTTCAAACTGGGTCATTTGTTTAAGATCACCTTGATCAAAATCTCTAATGAAATAATTGGGATAATCGTTGGGTGATTCTATGCGCACTAAAAGCTGATTTTCATCAATATCATAATCGATGAATCGTTCTAATTTATTTTTATAGTCAGATTGATACAGTCTATTTTTTATTTTTGATTTAAGATTTATTTCATCTAAAAAAGGGAATTGACCCTCGTCAGAAAAGCCATCACCTTTTAAATAAGCTCGACTCCCTTTCAGGGCTAAAACTTTCCGGCCTAGTTTATTTTTTCTGGTAATAAAGCTACCCGGATCATTGTATGCATCCTGATAATTTTGATCAAAAAGGAGATCAACCCCTCCCTCTGGAAGCGCAGGGTTAAATAAATAAGTTCTTTTATTTCGTGTATTCCACCAATAATCGTAAGCTATGGCAAGATTCTTATTTCCCCATATAATACTTGAAAATCTATTTTGAGTCTTTAACATACTCTTAGGCATTTCATCGAAAGGTGCTTCTAACTGAAAAACTTCATCTCTAAACGCCACTAGACTATCAGGATTGCCCTCATCAAGTGCTTTCACGAAAACCAAACTGGCAGGTTGATCATTCCTCCATCTAAAACTCCTTCTTCCAGAGGGTACCGCCATAAAACCCTTGGGTAAATTTTCCATTAAAGGTACCTGTGCAACGGTACTCACCTCTTGTCCTTCTTTTGTATAAATAATGCGTGTAGATGGAAACCTACTGTTGGGGACCAAATAGGAAAAAGGCCTTTTGATCGCAGAGATCATTATGTATTCCCCATCAGGTGAAAAACTTATGTCTTGGTACATGGCACTTCCCAGCCAAGGCACCGAAGATCCTTTCAAAGACACTTTATACAGCTCAGAAAGTGCCAATTGTTCAAAATTATACTCATCATTTTTGTTTTTCAATAAATCTTGATAGGTTCTATTGGGTGCTTCTTGGCCATCACTTACCGAAACAGTAGGTCCAGAAGGAATGGCAGACTTGGGGTTGATCAATGCTGCTCTATCCTTAGGAATCATTTTGACCAATAAACGCTCACTGTCCTTAAACCAATGAATGACTTGTCCTAAATTGGCATTGGCCTTAGGTTCCGTGAGTCTTTTAGCGGCAAAGGTCGATAGATCTACATACCATACTTCTACTCCCAAAGCGGTCGTTTGGGTCATGGCTATTTTTTTTTGATCTGGTGAAAATGTTATGTTGGTCAACTTGGGTTTATTAGGCAGACCTGTGACTTGAATCAAAGAGACTGGATCAGTCCTTAAATCTTGTATTTTTAGATTATTATAATAGGTAATCCTACTTCCAATATTGGTCTTAGGGTCAATTCTCAATCCTGCTAACCTCAGTTCTTCACTCGATAAATCTTCAATACTCTTATAGGTTTCACGATACAAAAAGATCATGAAATTTTTGGCATCATCCATCACAACAGAAGGCGCCAAGGAGACGTCAACAAGATCATATATTTCCTTTGATGGTATTTGATAAGTCAAAGATTCTTGTCCTAAGGTTTTCAACACTCCCATGAGCATCAAACCAAATATGATTTTTTTCATAGCTAAATTTTATAAATTATAAATTGAAAGGGTTCTGACGAGTATAAAAATCAACCCATGAACCGCTCATTTTCATCAATCAAACTAGAGTAATTTAAACATAATTCGCTATCGTTCTGGAAGATATTTAAAGTTAAATGAACCCTTCACTTATAAATAGGTCTCTTAAGCATTTAAAAATAATTTGCAGTCAAAAGATGCCAAGGGGCAAACCCATGTATGAAACATTCTAAATAATAACTGAAGCAAAAGATTAAAATGGAGAAAAATCAGGTTTCCGTTTATTTTACTTCAGATAAAAAACCTATTGATGCGCACTTCATTCTCTGAATCTAATCAAACTGATACCCTGATTAACAATTGGGATGAATGACGGAAAGATTAATGGCCAACCCTCCCTCTGAGGTTTCTTTGTATTTGGTATGCATGTCTTTGGCGATATCCCACATGGTCTGAATAACCGTATCAATATTTACAATGGCTGCCGCAGCATCACTCTCCAATGCCAAATTTGCGGCTGTAATCGCCTTGATGGCACCCATGGTATTTCGTTCAATACAAGGCACTTGGACCAATCCTTTGACTGGATCACATGTCAATCCAAGATGATGCTCCATCGCTATTTCTGCTGCCATCAAGCATTGTTCTGGACTACCGCCGAGTACCTCTGTCAATCCTGCCGCTGCCATTGCCGAGGATACACCGACTTCAGCCTGACAACCCCCCACAGCTGCTGAAATGGTTGCTCCCTTTTTGAATAAACACCCAATTTCTCCTGCAGTAAAAAGAAATTTCTTAATATCTTCTATACCTTGATAATCACAAAAAAGAATATAATAAAGAAGGACAGAGGGAATGACACCTGCCGCACCATTGGTCGGTGAGGTCACAATTCTTCCCATCGCAGCATTTTGTTCATTTACAGCAAGGGCGAAACAACTTACCCACTTATTGATGACGCTAAAATCTTTAGATCCATTTTGAATACCTAACATCCATTCATCTCTTGTGGTATGAACAAATGGATCTGTGAGCTTATCGTATATTTTTTTGGCTCGCCTAGATACATTTAAGCCTCCAGGTAAAGTACCTTCCGCACAACAACCCTGATAAATAGCCTCTAGCATGGTTTCAAAAATTGAAGCAATTTGCTGATCTATCTCTTCAATGGTTTGCAAAGTCAGCTCGTTTTGTAACACGATATCTGAAATCGCACACTCCTTTTTGCTCGTATAGGCTAAAATATCTACCCCTTTGTTGATAGGAAATGGGAAATCTCCTAAGGAGTGTGGCGTCTCTCCGGGAGTTTCACTTTCAATAAATCCCCCACCCACGGAGGCAAAAAGTTGTTGCTTAAGTAACTTTTCCTCAGCAAAGGCACTAAACATCAATGTATTCGGATGACGCTCATGCACATAAGAATTGAAAATAATGTCTTTGGATACCTCAAAATGCACTTCTTTGGATTTAATGAGCAGGATATTGGATTTTTGCACCTCAAGAATCATTTGATCAATCTGAGTAATGTCAACTGATTTCGGTTGATGCCCCATCAATCCAAGTATAATGGCCTTATCGGTCGCATGCCCCTTGCCTGTCTTGGCCAAAGAACCATATAAGTCTATTTGTATCCTATCTAGCGCCTCGAGGTCAAGTAGCTGGACAAAAGTTAAGGCCGCGTTCCATGGACCTAACGTATGTGAACTCGAAGGCCCAACCCCTATTTTGAAAATATCAAAGACACTGATAGCTTGCATAGTCAAATCTAACACGAATTTGACTCACCCTCTAAAATTTCAAGCAGGTTTAATTTGACAAACGGTTTAACAAAAACGACCGAAATAGGATCTGTAAATCCCTTACTGAGACAAATTTTGGTCGTTATTTGATTGGAGTTCATCCCAAGAAGGATACCACAACCTAAAAAATGCAGAAAAGAAAGTCTGACCCTTTTGAAAAAATCTAAACTCAAAAGGCAATTGTCAAAACTGCAAAACCTCATTAACAGACATCCATCACACCTATCCCGATCTATCACTTCTACCTACACCAATAGGCCCCAACGAAGTCCTACCTCATCTAATTTTAAACTGCCCTAAATAAGCTGATAACCGTTCCACAGCTACCTTCAAGTGATCAAAAGAAACTGCCGTATAAACCATTCTAAAAAGTCCTTTTTTGGAATGCTTAAATTCTAGGCCTGGGGTCAAAAGCACACCAGTTTGTTTATAGATATTCATCCAAAGTGCTATTTCAGCCTCGTCGCTATCTGCATCCAAGTAACTAGAAAGGTCGATCCAGACAAATATCCCCCCTCTACTCGGAATGAAGGGGACATCTAATAATTTCAAAGCAACTACTACCCATTGATAACTTCGGGTAATCTGCTTTTTATTCTGCTCAATATAGTTTTTTATAAATTCATCATCACTGAGCATTTCTTTGATCATCCATTGAGACATATTTGATACCATGTGTGGCACATTGATGTTTTCGAGCCCGGCTATGAAGCCCTTGTTTAATGAATGCACTACCCCACAACGAAGCCCTGACATCCCAAAATCTTTAGAAAATGCATACCAGAGATGTAGGTAGTCCGAGGCAAATTCTTCCATGATTTTGGCAAAAGATACATATTCATCTTGACCATGCGCACTCGATGGATGATCACGATGAGTCGTATCAATCAAGGAAAGTCCATAGATTTCATTGACAATCATATGAACCTGATGCTCGATACACCAACGTGCCAGCGCACGCAATTGGTCTTCCTCATACCTGCAGCCCGTTGGATTATCGGGTGAAGAAATCAATAATATTTTAAAGCACCGACCTTCGGCCTTCAATGTGGCCCAAGCATGCTCCAATAAATCAGTCGTTACGGGTGCCTTTGTGCCTATTTCTTGCAGGTTATCATGGGTTTGAAGATCATAGCGGCTGACCCCCGCCTTGATACCAAAATCATTGGTATACATCGGATAAGCAGGGGCTGGGATGACCACTACATCTCCTGGATTGGCCAATAAAAAAGCAGTCACCTCCACAATGGCTGTTGCCCCGGCCGATAGCCCCAAGGTATCAGGATGAATGGTGCAATCGCATAAGTGTTGCTCCATAAATCGTGCAATCATCATTCTTACCTCAGGATGCCCCAAATAATGCGTATAACCCATAACCCAATCCGGCATCTCATTGTTTTTGAGAAGGGTCATCAATTTCGCCTTTATGACTAGTGCCATCACTTGATTTTCGGCTACATTCAACGGAAATGAGCCTGACAAGTTATCTTCAGGATCATACCGGTTTTGTTTCGCCTCCATGAATAAGGCATGGTCTATCCGACTCGGTGTAGTTGCCAAATGATGTCCTCTTGTTGATAGACTGAGCAATTTTTTAATCCGCTTTTCATCCATATTTATTACTGATTAAGCCTTAAATATTGGGCTAAGTCTTCAATGGTCGACCTCCATCTCTTCACTGACCCAAAATCATATCCGCTGCCTTCTCCCCAATCATAATGGCCGCTGCGTTGGTATTTCCAGAAACAATGGTAGGCATGATGGAAGCATCTACCACTCGCAGTCCCTTTATCCCGTGTACCTGCAAGGTATCACTCACTACTGCCAAATCATCGTGACCCATTTTACAGGTCCCCACCGGATGATAGACCGTTTCTAATCCCTTTTTAATGTGCTCAATAATCTGTTTCTCTGATTCTCCTTTAGGTACGATGATGGCTTTCCTAAAAGGATTAAAAGCCGCTGCTTTCGAAACTTCGAATGCCTTTTTAACGCCTAAAATAAGCATTTTTAAATCGTCTTCCGCAGACAAGAAATTAGGTTGAATCAATGGGGCATCCATTGGATCATTTGAACTTAATCCCACATAACCCCTACTTTTCGGTTTCAATAAGGTAGGTGCAATGGTATAACCGTCGTAAGTAGGGTAAGTTTTGGTGTTGTAAAGGTCAGGAACATAATCGTCTCCTATATGTAAGGGCGTAAAATGAAATTGGAGATCGGGTTGCATTCCTGCATTCAAAGAAAAAAATGCCGTTGCTTCTAGGGCACTGCATGCCAAGGGACCTTTATGATTAATCAAGTACTTGATCAGGGCTTTCACTTGATTTAAAGGCTTAAATTGATGATTAAACCCTTCTTGCTGAAGTGCCAAGCTGGAAACATTAATAAAAAGATGATCTTGTAAGTTTTGTCCCACCCCAGGCAACTCTTTTTTCACCGAGATTTTATGGCGTTTCAGTACCTCTTGAGGGCCTATACCTGATAACATGAGTAACTGTGGTGATTGAAAAGCCCCTGCTGATAAAATGACTTCCTTTAAAGCATAGGCTTTTTGAATACTGCCTGACTTGAGATAAGCCACGCCCACTGCGCGATCGGATTCTATGATGATTTCACTGGCCCGAGCCTCGGTAATCACCGTTAAATTAGGCCGATGCATCACCGGTTTCAAAAATGCTACTGCCGTACTCTGGCGCTTTCCTTCCTTGATGGTAAACTGAAATAAACTTGCCCCCAATTGATTGGCCCCATTGTAATCCCTGTTTTTGGGTATGCCTGATTGCTGGCAGGCCTCTAGAAAAGCCTGTGCATAAGGTGTTTGAAAATCCTTACCTAGGGTCACATTTAATGGCCCTTGATGGCCATGATGATGGTCGTTAAAATCTTCATTATGTTCTGATTTCTTAAAATAGGGAAGCACCTCATCAAATGACCAGCCTTTATTTCCCAGATCAGACCATTCATCATAATCAGCCTTATTTCCACGCACATAGGCCATGGCATTGGTCGAACTGGAGCCCCCCAATGTTTTGCCACGGGGTAGGTAAATATTTCGGTTGTTCACATGCTCTTGTGGAACCGTAGAAAAGCCCCAATCGACGGTAGATCGGTGCAAATTTCCATAGCCTCCGGGGATACCAATCTCTACTTTTTTATCCCGTTTGCCTGCTTCAATAAGTAATATTTGATTTGCGGGATTTTTAGACAAACGATTGGCTAAAACACAACCTGCAGAACCTGCTCCAATGATAATGTAATCGTATTTATTCATCTGAATGCTTGAATTAGCTCTCGCCACATTGCTTTATACTCATCAAGTTACATAATCTATTATTTTATTTTGACACTACTCGATAATATATACGCCCCCTACATTCTATTTTCTTTACCCCTCTTTACTTTAATCTCGGCTGTAATAAGTCACCATCGGCCCTTTATTTATTAGTACAGATGCCTCTTTTTATCCTATTGAATCGTCTTACCCTTTATTGAATGCTTTCTGTTAGCATCCTATGGAATATCTATCCTCAGTAAGCCTCTCTCCTTGCCTACCATTGGCCGTTTCTTATTAAATTTTGTTTGAAATTAGGACGATCTAAATCAAAGTCTTTAGAAAATGGTTTTTATTATCAACTTAAAATTTGCAGACTTTTCTTTGGCTATCAGGCAAAAATAAAAAGACTCCCACTTTTTCATATCTATTCTATTAAAAAAAATTGAACCTAGTTTTTTTTAATCTAAAACATAAATGGAATTTTGGGCTCTTGTTCTCTTAATGAACTTGTATCCAAGTTTGATAAGGTCAATATTATCTTCAGACTCAATAAAGATTATTTTAGGAAATAATGCTCTTGGGGCGTTTTGAAAAAAAGGATTTAAAGCAAGGGGTTCTGCTTCTTCAATATCAATTTTGAGCAAATCAATTTTGGTAATCTCATTTTCTTTTAATACGTCGAGTAAAGGTCTGCACTTCACCATTACATTGCCCTCGCCGAAATTTTTTACAATACTTGCGCCTCCCAAATTCTTCTTTGATAATGCTAAACTAAAAGTCATTTCTTTATCAGCAATTCCAATTTCATTCAGCTCAATCAATTGATCAAACTCATTAATTTTAATGTTAAATCTAAAACGTTCAATCATCTTCGGATTAGGCTCAAATGACAAAATCCTACCCGTTTTATTGATGTATTTCGCCGATATAAGACTGTAAATGCCCATGTTTCCTCCAATATCAATGAAAATACTATCCTCTTTTAAACACTGTGACATCAGCTGGAATTCATCATATTCGAAAAATTTCGGAAGAAACAGCAAAAACCGGTCACCTAAATTATCCATTGGAAACAATCTGAGCTTTAAGTCAAATTGAGTTTGATCAATAATTTTAACCTTATTTCGCAAGGTAATTTTTCGTAATATGAGTGCTATTTTAAAACTGATAATATTTTTAGGGAGTATTTGAGCGAGCTCGAATAACACTTTCTTAATGCCTCGTAACTTATAAAAGCCATAGGCGTTAACATCCTTTGGATCTAAAACATCTTTAACTCCTCCTTTACTCATATGTTTAATATTATATAATTTCATAAGACTCAAAATAAATCTTCATCTTCAAGAAAGAAAATTTATATAATCTAATTATTTGGACCTCATTAAGCTTTATTTTGAATTAAGGCAATAAAAAAAATCTCAGGTTACTCGCTCTAGACTAATGAGCCTTAACTCTAAGCAAATTTGTTTGAAATTAAAAATCTGCTTAACAAAAGTGATTTTTTATATTTAATACCTCATTGTATTTCGGAAGTCAAATGAGGCCTATTTATTCATTATTCGAGAGGATCAAGTATCTGATCATTTCTTCATTGATCTCTCCCAAATCTGTTTTCTACGTTTCATATACAAGCTATTATTTGGATTTCAATAAGAGTAAATCAAAGTTATTACCCGCTTTTATTTCAAGTCTGCCTCCATCAAACACCTTTTATCACGTAAATAGCGTAGTGAGATGATTCTACTCATATTGATCAATTGCGTTTAATGACTGGTATCAGATTATACCTCGCAACCATTGAATATTAGTTCGTGGGTATTGTTAAGTTATATCGGCCTTAAGACCTATTTTTCTGTTCATAAAGGGCATTTTGTTGATCCTTATAATACTGCTCAATATGCGTCAATCAGCAGCACCAAAACTCAACTTCTTCTTTCGTGTTTTACCCAATCCACTTCCATCACCCAAATACCTGTCATAGGCTGGTCGGTAATTTTTGCAAAGTTTAATATGGCGAACATGGCTTCTGGATATTTATCTCCTTCTCCAATATTACGATAAACTTCAATGCCATCAAGCCGATAAACCAAGTCACTCCCTTGCCATTCAACGGAGTATTCATGAAATTCGTTTAGCGTTGCCTCCACTCCTTTACGATGACTCCACCAATCCCCTTGGTCGCACTCCCCTAAACTTTTAATGGCTCCAGTGGTAAATTCGTTCTTTTGATGATCTCCATGATGTTCAAAAATATCAATTTCTCCAGATCCCGTTAATGGCCAACAAATAATCTCATCTGACTGCTGAATAGGTGATTCATTATTTTGTGCTCCGAGTATCCACCAAGCGGGAAACATGCTGGGCTCACCATTACTCGCCAATTTTAATCTGGCTGTCCATTTGCCTTTTACAAATTCTTTTAGATTTTTTGATGCTATTCGCCCAGCCACATACTCGGTATTGGGATGTTGGTTACCGTGTTTGTCTATATTATCGCAAGGACGTTTCTCTCCGAGGTTAATCACTTTAATTTTTAAGGTTCCATTACTTACTTCTCTGGTATCAAATTCATTATTGGGTACATAACAATGCGTTTCATTATTTACCCAAATGCGTTGATCCTGCCAGTTATCAGGGTTAAAACGTTCAAAATCATCCAAAAAATCTATTTTCCATTCCCCCGCCGTTTTTTGATTTTTTTCAGACAACTGGGTACAGCTCCCTAGCAGGAGCAGCCATAATGCAGTGATAAGTTTAGGGCTGTATTTCATCTTATTCATATATTTAATTGTCTAATTTATGTCAAACGATTTTTTTATAGAAAAGTGTGCATTTATGGTTTTTAGATCAACATTCAGACAATAATAATCTTTTTTGAGATTCGCAAGCATTAATATGACTACACAAATACTCATTTTTATATCTACTTGCTTTCACAATAACTCACAACTACTTTTAATATGGGATCTCATTTAATTTTTAATCTAAATAGCAGTCATTAGATAAGCATCAATATGATCCTTAAAACACTTAATTTGAGCTAAAGCATAAATCTGTTTTTAGGATCTATGAATTTCAACTTTAATGTATTAACTCCCAAAAATAAATATCCCCTCCCAAATAAGGTATCTTAAGAACAGCCTCATTTAAATACACCTCAGTCATCCCTAAATAACTCTAGTGAGCCGCCGCTTTCCTATCATTTGGTCACTATGCTTCGATTCAATATCAAAGGATAATCCGAGGTTTCTCTCGTTATTCCTCAAAGGTGTCATTACTTCGTGTATCTTACAAATTATTAATTATCTGTTGATATTAATCTTACACTGCACGATTTTACAGTGAACTAAAGGTCTCTTTTCATTTAGCCTTCCTGATTATTGATACACTAGAGGTCAATTTAATGCCTGATCCCTAGCCAGCCATCTATTTATAAAAAACTGATCACAGAGCCACGCTCATTTCATTAGCGATGTTTGGCTTCAACTAAAAAGGAAATCATATGGATTTATCAAAGATAGGTATTATTGGAACTTCCAAAAAAGAAGATGAAAGACACGTACCTATTCACCCTGAGCATTTACTTAGACTTCCTGAGCATATCCGCAAAAAGCTCATTTTTGAAAAAGGATATGGCAAACCCTTTCATATTGAAGATGATGAAATCGCAAAGCAAACGGGAGGAATGGCTACAAGGTCAGAGATATTATCAGATATAGGAACGGCGATCATAGCCAAACCTATATTATCAGATTTCAATGAATTGAAAGAAGGGGGAATACTCTGGGGTTATCACCATTGCGCCCAGCAAATGCACGTCACACAAGCTGCCATTGATCGAAAGCTCACCCTCATTGCATTTGAGGATATGTTTGTTTGGAGTCCCAATGAACAGATTGGAAGGCATACCTTTTATAAAAACAATGAAATGGCTGGTTATTGTGCGGTCATTCATGCCTTACAACTGAAGGGGATAGATGGACATTATGGCAATCAGAGAAAAGTAATCATCTTTAGTTTTGGCGCCGTCAGTAGAGGTGCCATTTATGCGTTAAAAGCCCATGGCTTTAGAGATATTACCATATGTATCCAGCGACCTGATCATGAAGTCCGAGAAGAGGTCTTAGATGTAAACTATGTCCGTATCAAGAATGGAGGTCTCAATGAACCTAGATTAAAAATTGTAGAACATGATGGAACTGAACGACCCTTATTGGATTTAATCAGTGAATCGGAAATCATCATTAACGGTACCTATCAAGATGCCAATGATCCTGTCAATTTTGTCATTGAAGAGGAAAAATCTAGTCTGAGGGCAGGCACATTAATCATTGATGTGAGTTGCGATGAAGGCATGGGATTTTATTTTGCTAAACCCACTACTTTTAAAAAACCCATACTAGCGATCGATCATGTTGATTATTATGCCGTAGACCACACCCCCACTTATTTTTGGGAAAGTGCTTCAAGATCCCTTTCTGCGGCATTGATTGTGCATTTACCTTCTGTCTTGGGAGGTCGATCAAGTTGGGCCCAAAGTCTGACCATCAAAAATGCCATTAATGTAGAACAAGGCAGTATCGTCAAAGAAGCCATTCTTAAATTTCAACGCCGCGAAAGAGACTATCCGCATAGGGTGAGTCCACCCATAAATGGATGACTTTTATCAATGGTCACCTGCTCACCCTATATCTTTTAATATATTGAGCTCACAACTTCTCATCAATCCATAAGTACAGACTCTAAACTCTTTGCAGGTCTTATTTTGAGTCTCTTTTATTGAATCTAAAAATAGTCGGAAGTAAAATAAAGAATGATTTCATATTAATGATAGGTAGATATATCAATATTATTCGAGTACTATTTTATCTATCAAGAGCTTAAATCTTTCGCTTTTTTTGTTCCCGATCAAAAAGGTGAGCTCTTCAATAGAATCATTAGAAAAATTAGGTTGATTCAATCTTCTCCCACGAAAAGAAGGATACATATCTCCTAAAGGAATGACTATTTCTTGCCATTCACCTGAGGTCAGAAATGGGACTATGTAGGAATAATAATCACCTGCATTGGACTTTACCCTAAATTGATATTTTTTTCCATCTCCGCGCAAGGTAATTTTAACTTGAGTAGCTCCCTTTATGGTCCTTTTTAAAAACCTATATCGCAATGATGAAAATCCACCATTATTTTCCAAAGATATATTGCCTTCAAAAACACCTAAGCCGTCTTCATCTAATTTAAAAGTACTTGACGAACGACCCCCCATAACTACATCGTTTACAATAATCCAATCTTGAAGATCTGACTTCTTATTAAAATCGAAAATTACTTGTGCTTGCATTGAGGTAAATAAAATGGTGAAAAAAAGGAATAAATTCATACTAATTTAAAATAACTTGAACAGAGGATAATAGTAAAATGGCCACTATTCCTTGAATCAGAGTTGCCATAGTGTGCATCTTTAAGGTGGTTTTGGTATTCATCCCTGAGAATTGAGAAACGACCCAAAAATAACTATCATTGATATGAGAAACGGTCATGGCACCTGCTCCAATGGCCAATACCGTCAGCGCCCGAGATAGCTCACTGTCTAATCCCAATACATCCATCATAGGTGATATGATCGTTGCCGCTGTAATGATTGCCACCGTGGATGATCCTTGCGCTGTCTTTAATAAGGCTGCCAATATAAACGGTAAAAAAATCCCTACCTCTAAGTCTGTAAATTGAGCCTCAATAAGTTCCCCTAAATTGCCCGATCGGAGGATACTACCGAAAGCTCCCCCTGCCCCGGTTATGAGTATGATGACTCCAGCTTCTTTTAATGCATGTGATACCCAAGACCAACGCTCTTTTACGGGTGTTTTTTTATCAACCAGCAGCAAGGCGAGCAGCATCCCTATAAACAATGCGGGTAAGGGATGTCCAACAAATGAAAGCGTATCCGCGATCATTCCATCTCCAAAAGGATGGGATGGATATTTAGCCATTGATCTTAACCCAATGAAAATGATAGGCATGATTATGGGTAGGAAAACTACTAAAATGTTCGCCTTATTTTCAACTATTTCCTCCATCTCATTCCCTATTTCAGGAGTGGTTGGGGTAAGTTTAGATCCAAATTTTACAGCCCAAAGATAACCAGCAAAGGCGGTAGGCAGGGCTATCACCAAACCTATGATTATGACTAAGCCCAAGTCCGCCTCTAAGGCTGCTGCTGCTGCCAGTGGACCCGGAGTTGGAGGCACGAAAACATGAGAAACATAAAGGCCTGTTGAAAGTGCTACCGCGAAAACAGCTACTGAAATTCCTGTTTTCTTACTTAACGCTTTGTTTAAGGATGAAAGAATGATAAATGCAGAATCGCAAAAGACCGGAATTGAAACCAATACACCTGTTAAGTTGATGGCCAAGGGAGATTTTTTATCCCCTATTACTGATAAAAGATATTTTGCTATGCTTGCGGTACCTCCCGATTTTTCTAAAAATATGCCGATGATTGCTCCGAATCCTATGATAATGCCTATGCTGGATAAGGTCTTTCCAAAACCTTCACTTATTTTATCTAGAATCACCACCCCGTCTAAGCCCATTAAAAATCCCACCATTATGGCCGCTAGAATTAAGGTAATAAAAGGATGAATTTTAAATTTGGCGATGGCTACGACTATAAAAATCAGCGCTCCGCAAATAATAATGAATAAATTCATAATTCAATTTTTAGTCAATCTATTTCGAAATATCTATCCATTTAATTCAGTATAAACCGTTTATACAGGATAGCCCACTGTAAGCTCAACCAATTTAACGATTAAACCTGAAGCGAAAATAAGCTGAAATTTTGTGAGTAGAACAGATAATAATAATGACGCTTTAAATGTTATCCTCTGATCTGCTAGTGATCAATAGGGTCAGGTGACTTTCTCATGAAGATCCTATTCCTATATGTTACGCTTTGCAAAATCAAAAAAAGCTAAATTTTAATTAAATTTCTTGATCAAATGGTAAGAAAACTCAATGATTTCCTTGTAGTTGTCCTTACTTATTTTTTCATCAATACCATGCAAGCGTGTCATACTTTCAGGTTGAACCCGAATGGGATAGAAACGATAGACATCATCCGAAATTTCATAAAAATAGCGCGCATCAGTACCCCCACCGACCAAACCAGGTACCACAATACTGTTGGGAAACATACTCCGTATGGTCTTTTCTAGGATGGTATAAGCATCAGAATCAATGCTAGAAACTGGCGAAGGATTGGTTAAGAAACCAACAGTTACTACTTCTATTTTATCGGATATGCTACTTTCAATGTGTTGCTTCACGGAGGCTATCGTTTCTCCGGGTAGAATTCTAAAATTAATGGTTGCCGATGCCAAGGTCGGAATGACATTATTCTTTACTCCTCCTTCAATGATAGTGGCTGCCGTCGTTGTGTGGGCATTCAAGGATTCAAGAATGCGCTTTTCAAATAACCATGGATTGGCAAATGCCAACTTTTTAAAAAAAGGCAATGCAGCACCTATATATTCAAACTGGTAATCAATAGGTTTTACAAGTTTGTAGGGAAGTTGATTATTTTCGAGGTCCACGATAGCTTGAGCCAACATACCAATCGTATTTTCTTTAGGCGGCTGTGAACTATGTCCCCCTTGAGTCTTTACGATAAGATTAAAGGAAGCAAAACCTTTCTCAGCCAGATTGACCATAGCAATAGGCTTGTTAATTCCTGGAACCATATTTTCTGCTAAAAAACCACCTTCATCAAGTGTCATTGCGGCCTGAACATCTTTTGACTTTAAATATTTTGCAATTTCAGCAGCACCCTTTGAACCTCCCACTTCTTCATCATGACCAAAAGCAAGATAAATCGTTTGCGAAGGCTTAAAGGATTCTTCAAGTAACCGCTCCACCGCTTCTAATAATGCAATTAAGCTCGCCTTGTCATCCATTGCTCCTCGACCAATGATGTCTGTTTTAGATATTTTACCTTCAAAAGGACCTGCTTCCCAATCTTTTAAAGTGGGTTTATCTACGGGTACCACGTCCTGATGTGACATGAAGATAATAGGCTTTTTTGAGGCCTCTGAACCTTCCCAAGTGTAGAGTAAGCTGTAGGTATTGATTTTTTCCAGAGATAATTTGGCATGTGTCAATGGAAAAGTTGCTTCTAGAAACCTATGAAAGCCAATAAAGGCAATTGAATCAACAGGCACCTTTTCACCAAAAGAAATGGTTGGGTATTGTATGGCTTTCGATAGGTTTTGAAAAACCTCATCTGATAAATTTAATCTTTCTAGGCGCTCTGAAGCTACTTGTTTAGAGCTTAGCATCAAGGTATTAAAAACCAATATACTTGCAAGACTTACCATTACTGCAGCAATCAAAAGAATAATTTTTCTCATAAAAAGGATGTATAAATTGGCGAATAGAGTTTAATTAAAAGTCATGGGTTTATTATAGTAATTTATAAAATTTACGTATCGAGCTAAGCTGCTACGGCATAAAAGTAGCCCAAGGTTGAACCGCATTTTAAAGCATCAATTTACAACTATTATTGACTTTTGTTTATTCTAACCCGATGTTCCTTGCTTTATCATTTTTTGCATAAAAACATTACTTGGGATGGTTATTTTCTTGTTCTCTTTTGTCTTTATAATGATAAAAAAGATACTGATATCACTTAATTGCCCTTCTATTTCGTATTCTTTATCCATAATCGTTAAATGGTCTCCAATCTTAATAGGATGATTGAAAAAAATGATCAGCGTAGAAGTAATATTTGATATAATTGACCACTGTGCAAAAAATGCAACTCCCAAAACTGTTAATATCGTAGAAAGGAATATTAACAGTTCAGATTGGTCAACCCCCCAAACAAAAATCAGCATAATGGCAAGGATGATTAGCAGTAATACGCTTACTATCTTATTTGTGATTTTTATTCTACTTGATCGGTATTTAAACTTAGCTCCTACTTTTCTTATTATTCTCTGAACTATTAATTTCAACATCAAATAAACAAAAATGGCACAAATAGTTTCTACTACTTTGATTTTATATTCCTCCATGTTATGGTTTTAAGACTATTTTTTGGGGTTACGCAGAGCTTGGATCTATTAATATTCCTAACTATTTTTTAGGTTTTATATTTTAGTTAAAGTAAAAAAAATTTATGATTAAATCAAATACATACTTCTCAATTTCTAATTTTATTGACCTGCTCCATACGCTCCAGGATGGCTTATTCATATTTTTGAGTCTCCACTTAAAGCAAAAATGACACATCCTGATCTTTACCTATAAAAGCCCATTCTCACAGATAAACTTCTGCTAGGTCAGCTTCAATAAAACTCATGGCATCATTCAAAAGTTTAAAAATAAGGAACGTCTCCATATATTGGACTGGAAATTATTTTGAAAGCGCGTTTTTACTTATTCCCGCTCTTTAAAGTTGAAAAAAAACGTTCCATCATGACGATATACACCCTTCAAGTTACCCACCCAAATAGCCCCCTGATGATCCTCTACAATTCCAAAAAACATGCCTTCTTCTGCAATCATTTCTAATCCAGTTGTTTTTCCATCAGACAATGATTTTTCATCATATCTTGATAAGGCCCAACCATGAATAATCGCACTTTCCGAACTGGTCCAAATATTTCCAGCTTTATCTTCATAAATATAACCCACAAACCGAGACGTGAAGTTGGTGAATTCCTCCCCGTCATAACGCCAAAGGCCATCACCTCCCCCAAGCCAAATATTCCCCTTTTTATCCTCTATAATGGACCGAACATTTATAAAAGGAGTATTATCAACATTAGTGAAATGGGTAAATGAGGTTCCGTCAAAAGAACACGTTTCCCCTCGCGTCCCCAACCAAAATTTACCTGTTTTATCTTCAATAATGGTATTAACATCGTTATTGGATAGGCCGTCTTTCATCGTATAGTTACGAAAAGATGTTCCATCGAAACAGCTCACCCCACCTTGAGTTCCAAACCAAATATTCCCAGCTTTATCTTCATAAATATGGGTGACATTATTATTGATCAATCCCTCCTCTGTTGTGAAATTCTGAAAGGTTTTTCTGTCATAATAATACACGCCACTTCCGATTGATCCAAACCAAAAGTTGCCCTTTCTATCTTCAAGAATAGAAAAAAATCGACTCAAACTTACCTCATTTGTCATGTTGGTAAAAGATATTCCATCGTATTTAATCACACCTTCCCACGAGGCCATCCAAATATTTCCTTTACTATCTAATTTTATTGTCCGGGTAATACTACTGGGAACATGGGGCCTCTTTAGATTTTCAGATTCAGCACTGATGTTAGTTTGGAGTGGGTTTGTCTTGTTTTGAGTCGAGCAGCCACTATTGAAAAGAACCAATAAGGGTAAAAGGCAAGTCTGTAGGCATTTTAGCATCTTAATCATAGGTATTGATAAAGGTCAAGGATAGGTCAGAATAACAAGGCGGTACATAATTCACCATTGAAATTTTCAAATCCATCGTATTTATTTGAAAGATACAATACTCATAGTTATCTATGAATAAAATAATCATTCTCAGGCCATAGATAACTAGGGAGTTGTTTCTCGTCAATTTTAAGGATTTTTCACTATGTTATTTTTTCTTTCATTAAGCCTGATATTTGATGTCCAAATGCATTCAGGAGCAGCAACAGTTTGATGATTCGAGTGATGTATTCATAATGATGTTTGGTTAAATATCCTATCGGTCATGGATTTTGTTGTCATACGTTATTTTTCCAAATCCTGTATTAAGGAATTTGTCAAGCTTTGTAATTGCTCTTGTGCTTCAGTTATTTTGAAACTAAGTTTTTTATTTGGACCTGGTGCAAGATCTTCAATTGACCCCATGGCCTCCCCGTCCACATAAGTTTTGAATATTAAAACATAAAAAAATAAAAGTAAAACAAATAATGTTGGATTCACTAAGTCTGTTCTACTTAGCCAGGTTAGCATTCAATAGGTGATAAGATTATTAAGTAGCAGATAAATAAATTTTTCATATTGTTTTTTTGTTTTCAGTGTTTGAGTAAACTCGGTCAACGATTTATTCCACAAACTTTCTAAATTCCGCTTTCAATTCAGTTTCTCATATACTTGCTTATATTCGATTTTAAAAGAAACTTCCAATTGTAATAACTGAACAAATTACCAATGATAAAAAACTTACTATTAATATAAAATTCCTTTTATTTTTTGTCAAGTATTGAATTCCGATAACTAAAAACACAATTTGTGCAATCAAAAATGGTATTGTCAATATTTCTCTAAATACCCCGATTATAGTAAAATCTAATTTGTAAAAGTTAATTAGCCAAATGAATACAAAAAAAGATACAATCGAAAAATTCGCAATTATTAAGTTTCTATTTGTTATTAATTTGTTCATTTTATTATTTTTTAGTTCGTTTCGTCAATAAATGCCAACGAGGAAATATACGTATTACGTTTATTTTCCTTATGTGTGAAGTTAGAAAAAATTTAAATCGTCAGAAGGATTCTTTATGTTTTTCAAATGGGCCGAAGTTACGTGCGTATAAATTTGAGTGGTCTTGATATCACTATGTCCTAAAATGAATTGTATATATCTAATATCTGTTCCATTTTCAAGTAGGTGTGTGGCAAAGCTATGTCTCAGTGTGTGTGGTGTGATGGGCTTATATGTTTTAGCTTTAAGTGCAGTCCGCTTGATGATTTTCTGAATACTTGACGCCAAATATGGACCGCCCTTTTGCCCCATAATCAGCTCATTGACTGGAAGATGTTTTTTATAATATCTTCTGAGTAATGCTAATATTTGGTTTGTTAATTGAACTTGTCTGTCTTTATTTCCTTTGGCTTTTCTGATATTGATCACCATTCTTTGACTATCAATGTCCTTGATTTTCAAATGGATGATTTCAGAAACCCTTAACCCACATGAGTAGATCACCGCCAATGCAGTAAGGTGTTTTAAATTGTGAGTGGCCTGAAACAATGATTGTATTTCATGTTTACTCAGGACTACCGGTAGTTTTTTATCTTGTCTAGGCCTTTCAATGTGGTAATATTCTTTTTTTCTGCCCAAGCATTTTTCAAAATAGAATTTAATGGCATTAATGTGTTGATTTTGCATGCTTTTGGAATAATCTTCTTGGATTAAATGAAACAAATAAGCCAATATATCATCCTTGGTGAGCTGATCTATTTCAAACCCCTTAAAGTAATTTTTAAAATAATGAAGACAAGCTAAATAAGTACAGATGGTATTATTACTGTAGCCCCGTACGACAAGTAGTCTATTAATTTCTTTTTCGTTTATCATCGCTATACATTTTACCTACTCGCTTCAAATGACTCATTTGAAAGCATTAAAAGAATATAAAAAGCCACCTACCAATTCGGCAGGTGGCTTGAGGATTAAAGAACCCTTGATCAATCTTTCTTGCCGAGCATCAATAGTTCATTCAAACTGATCTCACTGACATAGCGCTTCTCCCCTGTGGGCGTCTCATAAGATCGATTGGCCAGCTTGCCTTGTACGGCCACTTCACTTCCCTTTTTGAGGTAACTCTCTATGATCTCGACCTTCTTGCCCCAGGCTACCACCTGATGCCATTGGGTTTCCTCCACCTTCTCCCCTTTATTATTGTAATAATTCTCGTTGGTGGCGAGCGAAAAGCTAGCTTTTTTGGTCCCGCTGTCAAAAGTTTTGATTTCAGGCTCGTTTCCTAATCTTCCGATGAGTTGTACACTATTTCTTAAAGTAATCATGCTTATAAAATTTAAATGAAAAATAATTTATTTTGTTTGTCAACTGTGATTTTCAATTGACGAATACAAATTTGATAGGGGGCGGTAGCAAGACTCGGTAATTACCCATTTGTAGTCATTTATGATTCGTTTGTAAACGTTTATACTTGTTTTTAAAACTGGAAATCAATACTTTAGATCCTTAGAACTAATAAGATGGAAGTACAAAAAAAATGCCTGGAATGTGAGAGACCTGTCTTTGGTCGGGTAGATAAAAAGTTTTGCTCAGATGGTTGTCGCAATGCCTACAACAATAAAAACAAATCGGTGGCCACCAATTACATTCGAAATGTCAATAATTTATTGGCTAAAAACAGGCGTATTTTGCTAGCCTTCAATCCAAGTGGTAAAGCCAAAAAACATCGAGATCAGTTATTAAAAAAAGGGTTTGATTTCGAGTATTTTACGCATATCTATACCACTAAAAACGGAGACCAATACAGGTTTTGCTATGAACAAGGCTACAAAGATATTGGCAATGATTTTTATTTAATCGTCGCGCGAGAACAGTCTTAACTATCTTTGATCATCCTATTCGCAAAAAATACGTGTCCATAAGTATGAAAGATATTCACGGAAAAGCCATTCTCGCCTATTATCTCGGTGACCGAACGACGCGATTAAAGCTCCATAATTCTTATGGACCCATCGACATTATGCCCATAGATGTTTTTTTTAAGGAAGCCGAAGACTTCAGTGATCTCGAAAATATGGCCTTAAGCCATTGCCGGGGTGCCGTACTAGACATAGGTGCCGCTGCGGGTACTCATGCCCTCTTTTTACAAAGTTTTGGTGCCAATGTCACCGCCCTAGATAGCTCTTCGGGTTGCGTGGAGACCATGAAGCGCTCAGGTGTACAACACGTGGTCCAGCAGGACTATCGTCAACATCAAGCCACCTATGACACCCTACTGCTCCTGATGAACGGCATTGGTATTGCCGGTACCCTGGATCAGCTTCCTGACTTTTTTAATAAATGTAAATCACTACTCAACCCGGGAGGTCAGCTCCTACTCGACTCCTCGGACATTGCCTACCTCTATGCCGATGGACTTGCGAAGCCTGAGCATTATTATGGAGAAATTCGATACCGCTATGAATACGACAAGGAGCAAGGCGATTGGTTTGATTGGCTCTACTTAGATGCCACTCATTTAAATAAAGCGGCCCAAGCAGCTGGATTTGAACTAGAGATATTACATACCGATGCGCATGATCAGTACCTGGCCAAACTCCAATTGATCTAAGGATATTCAGCCCCTCCTAGCCTAGCTTCAAAGGATTTCAGAGGTACCTGTTTTCCTAATATTGATGAAATCCTTGAGAGACAAAAGTAAGTACGGAAGGCAAGGCTTCGCGCCAATAAGTCCAGTTATGTGCCCCATCTCGCACCCTATATTCATGGGGTATGCCGCGGTTTTTCATCGCGATATGTACCCGTGAACTCCCCTCAAATAAATAATCATCATCTCCACAATCTATGTACCACCTCACTGATTGAATATCGGCCTTGGGTAAAGTATTCATGAGGTGTACCACACCGTATTTGTTATAGAAATCTTCGTAGTACTTTTCACTGACTTCACTCAGGCCATTCCACTCATAATGCTTATGTGCTTCTTCAATCGTCAAAGGACCACAATAGGCACTGAGTGGACAGGCAGATTGAAACAAATCAGGGCGATGCAGTGCATAATAAAAACTACCTCCACCACCCATCGACAAGCCTGCAATGGCACGATAACGCTTGTGTTTTTTGATGCGATACGTGGCTTCCACGTAGGGCATAAATTCTTCGAAAAAAAATTGCTCATAACTCCACTCGCCATTGGGCCGATCTACATAGCCAATCACTTCCGTGTCTGCGTCTGGCATGACAATAATCATAGGCGTAGCAGTTCCTGCACGAATGGCTGCATCTGTAATCTGTAATACCTCACCAAATTGGACCCATCCCGTCTGATTATCTGACATACCGTGGAGGAGGTACAAGACGGGATAATCTCGCTGAGAAGTCTCATAGTCCGGCGGTAGATATACAGCATACTTTCGCTCCATTTTAAGTATTTTGCTGGGCAGTGTCAATTGATCAAATACCTTTCCTGATTGTGCGCTCAGCAACATGGGCATAAAAAAAATGGCCCATATCATATTTATCTTCATTTCGCTATTCTTTTTTATTCTAATGGTCAAATATAGGCACTTTTGGTAAAGCATAAGGGGTATAGGGTGCCCCCACCAACGCCAACTGCTCATGTAATGCCTTTAAATCATTATTAACGAGCATTTCTATTTCAGCCAATAATGGTTTAAATGAAGCCAGCACAATGGCATACCCATCACGACTCGTTTGTGTCGGTTCTGAAGTGGATGAAAACATCATATAAACCAATCTACCCATCCTACTTCCCAAGCTCGGCGGTTGATCTAAATCTAAGGTTCGCGCTACGGCATCTCGCCCCAATACCGTATTTAATTCCACTACTTTTTGGGCGGTTTGATCGGCTAACTGATAGGAAATATGATCTGATGGAATCTCTGCCTTTAGCAAAGCAGCGTCAATATACTTTAATTGATTTTTTACTTCCTGCAACGTTTGACTGGCAGCGCTTACAGCACCTGATAGCTTGAGTAACTTGCGATTGAAGCCATCCAAGATCATTCGATCTGTAACGGGGAGGGATCTATTATCTAGCGCTTTGATTGTAAAATCTATCGGATCTCCCATGGCGATCACTTCACCTCTGACTATTTTTGACATACTTACCTGATAGGCTCCAGGAGCCACTAAAATACCTTTATCACTGTCTGACCAAGGGTTATAAAAAGCACTGGTCTTCAAATTAATGGGATCTGTATCCGCATAACGCATGTCCCAGTACATCCGATGGATGCCTTTTTTAGGTGCCGTCATTATTTTTCTAACTACATTTCCTAGGGCATTGGTCACCGTAAAAACAATTTGAGGTGCCTTTTCGGTGCGTTCGGATTTCAGTGCTTCATAACTCGGGTAAACTGCATTCAGACCTTCTTTTTGTTGTTTCTTTTCTCGTTCACGTCGCTGCTCTTGTATAGATTGAATCTCGTCTTTCAGATAGTAAGTAAACATCGCCACAGAAGGTAGGTTTTCCCCTCGGTAATAACTGTCCCCTTGAAATGATTGTCCGGGCAAACCCATGGGATAACTGGGCTCATAAAGCAAAGGGTCTCTCACAGAAAATAAAACCCCGGGCGCGCTTAATGTTTCTTCATTGCTGTTTCGTAGGGCAGAATAATCATCTAGTACATAAAAACCCCGACCAAAGGTGCCTAAAACTAAGTCGTTTTCACGTTTTTGAATCGCAATATCACGAACGGCAATGGTCGGTAGTCCTGATTTCATTTGAATCCAAGAAACCCCTCCGTTATTGCTGACAAACAAACCAAATTCGGTACCCACAAAGAGCAAATTGGGATCTATATGATCTTGCGCTATGGCGTAGGTCGACCCTCTTGTAGGTAGGTTTGCTGTGATGGATGTCCACGTCTTTCCTTTGTCCATGCTTTTATATACATAAGGCAAAAAATCTCCCTTTTTATGATTGTTGAAACAGGCAAATACCACATTTTCATCATGCGGAGAGGCCAATAACATATTTACATAAGTTTGCTTAGGCACACCTGGAATCGTAGATATTTTGGTCCATGAAGCACCCATGTTCTCGGTGATTTGAACTAAGCCATCATCGGTACCCACAAAAAGTAGGTCTTCATTGAGTGGCGATTCATCCATAGCGACAATGGTTCCGTATTGAGAAGTTGACTGATTCTTTGCGATGGCATCAATGCCCCACACTCTCCCCATGATTTCAAGCTTATTTCTATCAATGTTAGCAGTCAAGTCTTCACTAATCACCTTCCAGCTGTTCCCCTGATCGTCAGTACGAAAAACTTTATTGGCCGCAAAATACAAGCGCTTATTGTCATGGTTGCTAATGACCAAGGGCGCATCCCAATTCCATCGATAGGCATTTTCATCTTTTCGAGGTTGCGGTTGGATTCCCAGCTCTTCGCCATTCAAACGATCATATCTAACTAAAACACCGTGTTGGGATTGAGCATAAATAATATTGGCATTGTCTTGATCTACTTGGGTTTCAAATCCATCTCCCCCATGGGTATTGATCCATTCTTCATTGGAAATCCCATTATCACTTAATGACCTCGACGGGCCACCCAAACTGGCATTATCTTGAGTACCTCCGTATACATGATAGAAAGGGTAAGCATTGTCCAACGCTACCTTATAAAATTGGGTAACCGGTAAGTTTGGTTTATAATGCCACGTTTCCGCCCGATCCCAAGATTCATAAATACCCCCATCGCAACCTACCAAAAAATGCTCGGAATCGGTAGGATCAATCCACATGCAATGGTTATCTACATGTTTGGTGGTTTCCCCCAACACCTTAAAGGTTTTACCTCCATCTCGTGAAACTTGTATCCACGTGTTCATGGCATAAACCGTTTGTGCATCTTGTGGGTCTACCACGATCTCTTGATAATAATTACCACTGGTGCTATAATTCCCCTGTTTTTTCCAACTGGCTCCGCGATTGGTACTCATGAAAAAACCACCTTTACCTTCTGAAGCTTCAACGATGGCATATATTACTTCTGGATCAGAAGGTGCCATGGCCATCCCAATTCTTCCCATATCTACTTCAGGTAAACCTTTGTTGATGTCTACCCACGTAGTCCCACCATCCACTGACTTATGTAATCCCGAACTCGGACCTCCGCCCAAATAAGTGAATACATGTCGCCTGCGTTGATAGGCTGCTGCATAAATGACTTGACTATCACGAGGATCCATGATCAAATCATTGATCCCCGTATCCGCATCAATGCCCAGCATTAAACGCCATGTTTCACCCCCATTGACCGATTTATAAACCCCTCGTTCTCCTCCCGAACTCCATAAAGGACCAATGGCCGCTACGTATATAATATTAGAATTATTTGGATCTACCAAAATCTTCCCAATGTGTTCAGAGCTTTTGAGTCCCATATTTTTCCACGTCTCACCCCCATCTATGGATTTATATACGCCATCACCATAGGGTACACTTCTTTGATTATTGTTCTCACCTGTTCCAACCCAAATCACATTAGCATTGTTTGGATCCATGGTGATACAACCAATCGAATAACTGCCCGCCTCATCAAAAACAGGAATATATGTGGTCCCTGCATTGACCGTTTTCCACACACCCCCTGAGGCTGCCGCCACATAATATTCTTTAAAATTATTTGGATTGATTGCAAAATCAGATACGCGACCTGAGGTCTGCGCGGGTCCAATCGACCTAAATTTCAATCCTGTCAAAGTCGTTTCTTCGAAAACGCTTTTAGAGAGCTTTTCTACTGCACTTTTGTTTGATCGCTGGGCTAATATCTCAGAGTAGGAAATAAAAATAAAGAGGATTAAATAGATAGCTGTTCTCATATATGCGGCTTTTTTTGTAATCTATGTGACTAAGATACATCTCAATTCAAAAATTGACGGCTGCAGTACTCATTTTTACATCATCGGTCAAGAGTCAATCTTTCTTTGAGTCCATCAAAAAAAATTATCATTCGATTCAAAAAAGCATTTATAGGATTCTCTTTATTATTATTTTAAAAAAATAAAGAATTTTGAAGCTGGCTTATGCCCTTTTAATTATCCCGTCTCAGTGAAATCAAGGGATTATACTATGGGAATAATGGGCTGAAAAGCCCTCGTAAAGCTAAAGGGAACCCTTTCGAAATCACTCACTTCTCTGTACCTATACAATAAGAATGCTTAATGGTGACCTTATATATCCCCTTAATCAACCTCACCCCTTTCAATTAGTTGGTTAATTTTATGGCACTTCTTGATGCTTCATAAATAATTAAACTATTTTGATATTTCTTGATACAGTCAATTTTAAAAATAAATGTAACCATTAAGAATAAGATGTTTTTTTAGTTTATTCTTTTGTATATTTACTTAGCTTATTGTTAGATAATATCCCCTAAAGCTAAACAAAAGTTGTTGCACACCCATCAGATCAGATTAAAAAGCCTCCTCAAAGAAAAAGATTTCGAAGAGCACTTAATTGAAGAAATTCTTACCTGTGGGCGATTAAAAAAAGCTGAAAAAGGAGCCTATTTGCTGAGCTCAGGTATGAAAGTAGCTTATTTGCCCTTCATTCTCTCTGGAAGACTCAGGGCGTATCGGAGTGACGATGAAGGCCATGAAATTACTCTTTTTTATACAGGAAGTGGAGAAACTTGTAGCTTCGCAGTCAATTCAATCATCAACCAGAGTTCATCAGGTATCAGCGCTGTTGTTGAACAATCTACAGAAATTTGGATGGTGCCTGGTAATAAGGTGGATGCCTGGATTGTCAAATACCCCAATTTCAGAAAATTTATTTTCCAAAGTACGAATGATAAAATTGATGATCTCTTATCCACATTTGATAGCATCTCATTTATGAAGATGGGTGATCGGTTGTACAAATATTTACTCGATCTAAAGCATGCGTCGGGTTCTTCTACCATCACTAAAAGTCATCAACAAATAGCCATTGAGTTAAATACCTCTCGTGTGGTCATTTCAAGACTCATGAAACATCTATCAGCTACTCGCCAAATACGTCAACAACGGAATCGAGTAGAATTACTATAACTCTTGTCACTTGGCCTTACACCTCCTAGTTATTGATGAGGGTTTCATCGGCATCCTTAGCGTAACTTTGACTAGTCACTAAGCCAACTTTGCACTTGTTGCCAGCCCCCCGCATTCAAACATTTTATTTCCATCGATTGAAGATATTCGGTAGCTTGCTCACTGCGTCCCCCGCTCAAACAGCATACTAAAAAGGGTTGTTGAATACTTTTAAACTCATCAATTCTAGCCACTACTTCATTGAGCGGAATATTTAAGGAAGAGGTCACATGACCTTGTTCAAACTCTTCCCTAGAACGTACATCTACAATAGTTGCGCCCGATTTAATTAAATCTTGAATCTCTTTCATAGGTTATTTTAAGGATGAAAATAGGGTCTTCTTGCCAATTAATATTTATTATTAAAGGCATGTTTATCGATTCGGAATCATAATCATCGGTAGGTCAAGCGCTTTGTACAATTGATTGAATTGCTCCATCTCTTCATTGATGATTTGATTTTTTGTTTGCTGAAATAAAATCCATTGGCCTTTGAGATCATTGAATCGCTCTTTGGCACCTGCGGTCAATATGGGATCTGCACTGTCTACATAATCCTTCAAATTCATCCATTGTGCATTTAACTGATTATGAAAATTTATAACATCTTGGAAAGTCTTCTGATCGGGTTGGATCAATGCTCCTTCCCATGCCTCAATCTGAGCGATAATGTCTCCTCCCAATTCGATAATTTCTGGGGCGACGGCGCTTTCCTCAAGCATCGACTGATAATACTCGATTTGAGATTTCGCTGAACGCATGTCATTGACCGCTTCATGGATCTCTTTGATGGCCTGCTCAATTGAAATCATCATCTCTTGTTGTGAAACATAATCATTGAGGGTGGCTTGAACTCGCGGATCTGCCAATATTTCAACAGTGGTCTCTACCGAATCTTGATCTAATATCAATCTCAAGGTATAGGTTCCCGGAGCTACATGACCGCCAGAATAATTTCCATAAACAAAGACTTTATCAATGGATGGGAGCGGTGCCCTTGTGAAATCCCATACGACTCTATTTACGCCTCTCTTGGTAGGCATCAATACTGGTTTTTGGGGTCCTCCGGGCCAACTCACGAATTCCTCTGGCCCATTCGAAAGGCTTCTTATTACTTTCCCTGCGCTATTGATCACCTTTAAATGCAAAGAAGCACTGTCCTTTTTTTCTGATAGATAATAATCAATCAGAACACCTGATTTTGGGTTTTGACCCAAACCAGGTCTCGGTTCATCCGTTGATCCGCCGAATATTCGATACGTTTTTTTAGGTTGAAATAACATTAAGTCTTTTTTAAACTTTCCTTTTGAGCCCTGAAAAGCTCCTAAATCATCTAAAATCCAAAAAGATCGACCTGCAGTAGCTGCAATCAAATCATTGTCTTGGATGGTCAAATCATTGATCGGCACAATGGGCAGATTGAGCTGTATTTTTTGCCAAAATACGCCTCCATTGAATGATATATATAACCCTGCTTCTGTTCCCGCATAAAGTAATCCCTCTACTTCCTTGTCTTCCCTTACGACTCTTACAACCGTTTGATCATCAATGCCGGAAACCCGTTTTACCCAGCTCACGCCATAATCCGAAGTTTTATAAACCATCGGTTTTAAGTTGTTGAATTTATAAGCCATGACCGTTATGTAAGCTGTCGCAGGATCATGGGGAGAAACTTCAATAGAATTTACGATGGCTTCCGGCAATTCTTTGGGGGTAACGTTAGACCAATTGATGCCACCATCACGCGTAAGGTGAACCAATCCATCATCAGAACCCGCCCATAAAACTCCTTTTTCATGTGGCGATTCTGTCAAATACATAAGGGTATTATAATTTTCACCGCCCGCAGCTTCATTGGTATAAGGTCCTCCACCGGGCCCTTGATGTGCTTTATCATTTCTCGTTAAATCGGGGCTGATTACTTCCCAATTAATTCCTCCATCAAGGGTCTTAAATACCACATTTCCTGCATGATAAATTACCGAGCGATCATGAGGTGAACTTATAATAGGTGCATTCCAATTGAACCTATATTTAAAATCTTTAGGTACATTTCCTAGATTCAATTCCGGATATTCTTTTATTGATTTTGACGCCGCTGTTGATCTTGACCATCGATCGATGATCCCTTGATAACAGCCACCAAAGACAGTTTCAGGATTATTCGGATCAAAAGCTAAATAAGCACTTTCACATCCAGCAACCGAATACCAATCCTTCCATGTGATTCCCCGACCATTCGTTCTACTTGCAATCCCAATGGCAGAGTTATCTTGCTGCCCACCGTACACATGATAGGGCACCTTATTGTCCGTAATGACCCGATAGAACTGGGCGGTGGGTTGTTGGTCTTGTCGCGTCCAACTCTCACCTCCGTTGAAGGTAATATTGGCACCTCCATCATTAGAATTAATCATGTTTTTGGGGTTCAAAGGATTAATCCATAGATGATGATTGTCTCCGTGAGGAACGGATATCGGCTGAAAGGTCTTCCCTTTATCAATCGATTTGAGGACTGGCGCATTCAAGACGTACACGACATTCTCATTGGAAGGATCTGTGAATATTTCCATGTAATACCACGACCTGGCTATGGTTACCCGATCTGTACTGGTTTGCTTCCAGCTTTTGCCTGCATTCTCCGATCGATAAACACCTCCTTTAGTTCCCGCAGCTTCAATTACCGCAAATACCAAATCGCCATTAGCTCTTGAAACAGATATACCTGATTTGCCAAATTCTTCTGGGAGTCCTTCACTCATTGGATTCCAGGTCTCCCCCATGTCTGTCGACTTGTACAGACCTGATCCTGCACCTCCTGATTCCATCGTCCAAGGATACCTAATGTGCTGCCACATACTAGCATAAAGTATGCGCGGATTATTCATATCCATACTCAGAGATGAAGCACCAACATTATCTGCAACAAAAAGTTTTTTCATCCAACTTTGCCCACCATCTATGGATTTATAAATGCCTCTTTCTTGAGTGGGTCCATGCTGAGCGCCTTGTGCAGCAATGAATACGATGTCTGGATTAGCTGGATGAATGATGACATCTGAGATCGTCATGGTACCCTCTAGTCCTATATGATTCCAGGTTTTTCCCGCATCGGTAGACTTATATACCCCGTTACCGTGAGAAGTCATGACTCCTCTGACCGCGTGCTCACCCATGCCTACATAAATCACATTGGGATCTGACTCTGACACACCTATGGCTCCCACAGAACCCAATTCAAAAAAACCGTCCGAAATATTCTTCCATGTTTGGCCGGCATCAGAGGTTTTCCAAACCCCTCCTCCAGTGTTGCCCATGTAATAAGTCATGGGGTCTCCAACTACGCCGGAAGAAGTGACACTCCTTCCTCCTCGAAAAGGACCTATATTTCTCCATTTTAAACCCGAAAATAATTCAGCCTCAACAAGACTTTCAGCAACCTGAGAGGCTTTTTTATTTTTTTGCGCAAAAACCATGAGCGGCAGCACAAGACACGTTAAAAAAATTAATCGAAGATTTTTCATTACAATATTTCTTTTTAAATAATGGTTTTAATATCCAGGTATTTGCATGACTGCATTTTGCATCATTCTGGAAGGGCCCATCCAAAACATACGGTATTGCGTATTATCAATCAAATACACCACTTTTCCCCTACCCATACTTACCACTCCTGCAAAAGTATTCCCAGCCAAATGGCTGAGATTTTCTGGGGAGGCATAACCCGCCACATTCAGTTGATTCAATGTGCCATAACTTCCCACGGTTTCCAATGCTGCATTTGACAACAGTACATCGGTACCAAATTTCAAAGTGTAGAGCTCGGCCTTAAGTCCAAAGGCAAGGGGATGAGTGATATCTATTTTAGCATTCAAAGCCGTCCCTGGTATTCTTTTTTTACCTTCATATGCTGTTCGCTGATCATACGGGAGCGATCGAGCCATTAGACTCGAATCTTTTGGGTATTTTTTGAGGGAAATTTCTGTGAAGTCGGAAGACTCCTTGGTGAAAAATGATGCCGCTCCCTCGGTGGCGATGAGTGTCCCCCCTTCATTTACCCAATCCTTGATCTCATCCAATGCTTCTTCTTTAAATAACTCAGACAAACCACTTCCTCCATTAGGTAAAATGAGGACATCATAATCTTTTAAATCAACGCTTCTTGATCTACCTCCAAATTTTGGGCTGCTGCTTTGCTGCAGTGCCGTCGCTTTAATGCGATCGATAGGCAGACCCGTTTGCCAATCAAATAAAAAATAAATTTGCCCAGCAGTATAAGTGCTAAAGGGAGGTTCTACCAGTAAGGCCACCTTAGGTTGCTTGATAGGCACATTTCTACCATTGGCTAAATCCATACCAGCCATCACCCGACCGCTGTTGAATCCCATAATCTCAACCCCTGCATTTTGAGCTATTGCTTTTATTTCCTGGTCCATTTGATCTTTGCGCTCCAAGTTTCTGCCGCGCAGCACAATCAGAGTACCTGCAGAAAATGTTTGATCACCCATATAAAAAGGCTCAAATGCAGAACGTACATTGTATTTTTTAGCCCATAACTGGGCCAATGCTTGGGGTGCATTCCGCTGACTCCAGTCAATCACGTAAGCATATTGAGCCTCGTTGTTGATCACTGATCCGTTGAACGCAACTTCTTGACTCACCTGTTTGGTCTTGACCGTATACCCTCCCGTTGTGGAATATGCATCTAAATTATAAGCCAAAGGAGCTGACCAAGTGGCCATATCATACATCACCGAATCTTCAATCTCCAAATTACGGGCCATAATCGTATTGATTAACAAATGTTTAGGCTGTTGAGTGGTTACAATATAAGTCCCTTGAATAAAGGTTTTTTTTAGGGTGCGTCCTGAACGATAGTCTTGGGCAGCTGTGATCTGAAAATCATCAAGGGCCTGTTCTACTTTGATCCCATTTCGGATCAATATATTGACGAGGTCATTACTGTAAACTTCATGATCACTAAAAAAATAAGCTTTGATCTTAGATTTACTATTGTCGGGGTTCAATGCTCTCTTGCTGTAATCAAGCAATCTTTCACGATGCAAAACCGAGGTTTTGATGGTTGCAACAGAGGTCGTGTAGTGATCAAATATCCTTTGTCTAAGGGTGAGATTCACCCCATCTTCAGTCTTTACAATTCGGCCCCCTGCAGATCCACCACCCTGTTCGGTTAACATCCCGATAGCGCCCATAACACTCGGATAACTTGATCCATATCCTGGATAAAAGAAATCAAAACGATCCCTTGTAAAATAATTGATCTGATGCTTATCAAATTGTGCGATGTTTGCATCCCCAAAAACTTTGGACCATCCTTCATAAGTATCTGGAAGCAATTGATTTCTCGGCGTGGTGCCGGGTGCCGTGAAGTAATTGTTATTATAACCTTGCTCATGATAATCAACATGTACTTGTGGCAGCCATTTTTGATACTCTTCGGATAGTCCCCTTGCCTCTGGGTGTACTTGCCAGACCCAATCTCTATTGACATCAAACCAATAATGATTGGTTCTCCCACCTGGCCAACCTTCCATATGCTCGATGTCCTGCGGCTCGTTACTTGGCCTTTTTAATCTTTTCATAGATTTATACCAATACACGTATCGATCACGACCATCAGGATTGATACAGATATACATGATGATTACTGAGTTTTTGAGTACTTCCTCCGTTTCATCGTCTTGAGCTGCCGCCATGCGGTAGGCTACCTGCATCGCCGCTTCAGTCGATGAGGCTTCATTGCCATGAATGTTGTAACTAAAAGAAGTAAAAGTAGGTTGACCTTTCAAAACTGCTTTGTCCGCTTCAGCTCCTTGCAGGAATTGCATGTGCTTTGATTTAATTTCATCTATATTTTTTATGTTTTCTTCGGAGGAGATAACTAAATTAATCAAAGGTCGACCCTCGTAAGTCTGTCCATACTCATGGTATAAAACACGTCCAGAAGAGGCTGAAAGGGCCTTAAAGTAAGCTTCTACGTCGGCATATAGCGTAAAAGAAGCACCTAAATCATAGTTTAAAAATGTTTTCGGACTGGGTATTTTTTCATTGATTTCTAGCTCTAGCTCAAATGAAAACCGTTGTTTGTCCACAACATCAGGTTGTGCATTGGACAGGAAAAATACCAAAAGTCCAAATATTGAAAATGTGTTTTTTAGCATGCTGATTATTTAAAAGTATGAGAAGTTAACGCCACTATGTAAAGTCTAATTTAATGAGCGCCCATTGAAATCCCTTTTTAACTTATATAAACGGTAAGGCATACCAGCTTAAGTGGGTAAGATCCTGATAAGACACACACATTGCGTGGCTCTTTATGATGAATTACATAAATAAAAATAGGTGGTAAGGGCTATAACTTCCTCGCCCAAATATTACGGAATCTCACTGGGTTTCCATGATCTTGTAAGAGAATAGGTAATTCTTCGGGATGTTTCATATAATGCGATTGACCGATATAACAGGTGGGGCCCAATAACGAAACGTTATTTTGAATCAACACCCCGTTATGAAAGACGGTCATTCTTGCTGGATTAAGTAAATCGCCCCTTTCAGAAAACTTCGGTGTACTGAAAACAATATCATACCGCTGCCAGTTACCCGGCGGTTTTGTGGCGTTTACTAAGGGGATATGTTGCTTATAAATGGCGCCCGCTTGACCATTATTGTAAGTTTCATTATCATAGGAATTCAGTATTTGAACTTCGTAAAGTCCCATAAAAAAAATTCCACTATTGCTGTAATCCTGACCTTTTTTAGTGGTATTCTCTGGAGCCAACCATTCAATATGCAATTGAACATCTCCAAAAAGTTCTTTGGTCACCAAGTGGCCCGCCCCGGGTACAGCCACCATTTCACCTTTTTCCAATTGCCAATCTGCTGGACGTGTATTGTAGGGGCCTCTTTTTAGCGCAGGTAACCGCTCAGCATACTCCGCCATACTTCCACTGTACTCAAAAAATGGCTTTTGCCATGGATCCAACGAAGACCCGTCAAACAGAACGAAGGCATCTGAAGGTGGCGCACCCTCCTCCCCAGGAGTCACACGATCTAACTCTCGATACAATTCTGTTGCCTTGGCTTTTATTTGTTTAAACTGTTCTGAGGTTAGGGTCACAGTTTCATTTTTTTGGGCATTAAGATCACCCAAAAAAAAGATTGAAAAGATTATTAATCCTATTTTTTCCATTGTGTCAGTCATAAATTAATACTAGAGATGTTCGCATGGTAATGGGAAGATCAGTAAAAAATATTTCCTATTCAAATGTTAACCTTAATTATTTTTCGTTATTTGTGTTTGCTCGTTCGGCAGGACTTTGATAAAGTAGGTAGTCCTTATTGGTCGATCTTGTGGATTATTGATCAAAAAGTCAATTCCTTAATGTGCGAATTGCTTGCGCCAGTTGATGTACCGCCATCGCGTAAAGTGGGCTGTGATTGTAGCGAGTAATCACATAAAAATTATGGAAGCCCATCCAATATTCCTTTGAAATCTCATTGTCTAGTTCGATGAGTGAAACTAAGTCTGTCTGAATTTGACCCTCCACCAGATAGCCCTTATCTCTATAATACTCAATGGTATTTTTAGGCTTGGTGTATAGCTGACTTGAGCTGATATCTTTAGCAATTTTATTAACTGGAATAGCCACTTTTTGACCCTTTTCCCATTTGTGCATCTTTAAATAATTTGCGGCACTCGCTATCGCATCGTCTACGTTATTGACTAGGTCACAATCTTTAGATCCATCAAAACTTTTGGCATAGGCGCGGTAGCTACTCGGCATGAATTGACAATACCCAATGGCCCCTGCATAGGAACCTTCGGCGTTGTATAAATCTAAATTTTGCGTAATGGACAAAGTAATGAATTCACCCAATTCTTTGGTAAAAAAATTCGCTCTTTTGGGATATGCGAAAGCCAAGGTATACAAAGCATCCAATACCTTATAGGCTCCTTTTTTCTCACCATAATAGGTTTCAACCCCAAGAATGGCAATCAAATATTCGATTTCGACACCCGTATCCTTACTGACCGCATTCAAGGTGCTTTCATGATCATTCCAAAAATTTACGCCTTTAGTTATTCTTTCGTTGGTAAGAAATATCTTTCTATACCTTTTCCAAGAAATGCCCTCTGCTGGTCGGCTGATGCGCTCAATAATTTCTGGAATATATTGCGCACTGTCTAAGATCGATCTTACGGCTTCCGCTCTCACGTCCTGAGTTTTTGAGTAATTTAAAACAAAACGGGTAACCTTATTTTCGTCTATCTGGCCAAGAGTTTTAAAAAATAGGGCCCAAAGACAAATCATAAAACAACTAATTCTTTCCATCGTGTTTTTAATGTTATTTTTGCAAATAAAATGATTTTTTAATCATCATTAAAGAAATGATCAGTGTAAATTAAATAATATGAAAAAAGCAGAAATCCATACCCAAAAAGGTATTATGAAAATTGAGTTTTACGAGCAAGATGCACCAAAAACGGTACAAAATTTTATCGATCTAGCCGAAAAAGGGTTCTATGATGGCCTTACTTTTCATCGTGTCATTCCTAATTTCGTCATTCAGGGTGGCTGTCCAGACGGCACTGGCGCAGGAGGACCGGGATATGCCATTGATTGTGAGTTATCAGGAAATAACCAACATCATGATAAAGGTGTCCTCTCGATGGCTCATGCTGGGAAAAACACAGGTGGCTCACAATTTTTCGTCTGCCACAGTCGAACCAATACGGCCCACCTCGATAGAAAACATACTTGTTTTGGTAAAGTGATTGAAGGTTTAACGGTCATCGATATGATTAAGGAAGGTGACGTGATGGATAAAGTGGTGATTACAGATTAATTGCTAAAAATTAATAAAATTTTATTGCTCCCATGAAAGTCCTTTTGAACAACAACCTCTTTGATTAAAAAATAATTAAGATGGAACCCTTGAAGGTATCAACACGCGACGGTATCAACTTGTATGTCGAATCTATGACGGTAGAGCACCCTATCGGTATGGTTTGTATTATTCATGGCTTTGGCGAGCATATCGGTAGATATCGACACGTGATGCAGTCACTCAATGCTTCAAAATTCAATGTCTATGGTGTGGATCTTCGAGGCCATGGAAAATCAGGAGGCTTAAAAGGTCATGCGCCTGATTTGATGAGTCTAATTAATGACATTGAAGAATTTTTAAAAATAGTTCGAGCTGAACATCTGTATTTACCTTTGTTTCTTTTCGGCCATAGTATGGGTGGAAATCTCGTACTTAATTATGTAATAAGAGATAAATCCAAGGAGTTATCGGGCTTCATAGTTTCTGCTCCTTGGATTAAATTGGCCTTTACACCCCCTCGCTGGAAAGAACAATTAGGTAAACTAATGGCGCGAATTGGGCCAAAAATGAGACAGTCCAACGGGCTCAATAGTTTACATCTGAGCAAAGATCCCGAAGTCTCAAGACTATACGATAATGATCCTTTGGTTAATTTTAAAATCTCTGCAGGTTTGTTTTCTGCTATTAACTTTGGCGCATCATACCTTATGGAACATCAAAGTGAAATTAAATTAAGTGGCTTTGTTTTCCATGGTCAGTCAGATGCGATCATTGATTACAAAGCTACCATGAAGTTGGCCCTTGACAACCCAGATTATATCAAATGGAAATTAGGGGAGGGCGTTTTTCATGAAGCGCACAATGACTTAGAGCAAAAAGAAGTCATAAAAGAATGGATTGACTGGATGATCCACAAGATCAAAACATCGAAAGTCATTTAATCTCGACAAAGGATTGCTTTGTGATTCTGTTCCTACTGTTAAGTGTCTACTCAAACAACCCTACTTATGTAAGTTCTGAGAATAGTTGGGACTACACCTCCTCTTAATGGCTTGCAATCAACCATAATTGGTTAAATTAGTGGTAACATGAAAAAAATAAATGGTGTCATCCGAGCTTGGTGCACTTACGATCTCGCAAATTCGGTATACAACCTTGTGATCAACACAGCGATTTTCCCGATCTATTATACGGCGATTACGAGTGTAAATAACGAAGATAAAGTTGACTTTTTTGGATTCGAAATGGTTAACTCTGTGCTGTATAGTTATGCTATTTCACTATCCTATTTAATTTCCGCCTTGTTGCTCCCCATATTATCAGGCATTGCAGATTATACAGGTAACAAAAAAAAATATTTAAAAATTTTCACCTATTTAGGTGCCTTTTCCTGTATCGGATTGGTTTTTTTTACAGATGAGAATGCCCTTGAATGGGGTATCTTTTGTGTGGTATTAGCCTCCATTGGATACAGTTCTGGATTGGTTTTTTATGATGCTTATCTTCCTGAAATAGCCCCAAAAAACATGACTGACCGGATCAGTGCCAAAGGTTATTCCTATGGTTATGCGGGAAGCGTTGTCCTGCTCTTGATAAGTATTTTAATTACCCAAAAATATGAGCTGTTTGGATTTTCAGATGTCAGCATAGCCACGCGATTCGTTTTTATTCTGGTAGGTATTTGGTGGATTGGATTCGCCCAAATTCCCTTTAAATGGCTGCCAAATAATCATTCTCATCGAAAAATACATCGAGATATTCTTCGTAATGGATACCGCGAACTGAAAAAGGTTTTTTGGAATTTGAAAAACTTAAAAAACATGAAAATTTATCTAATCGCCTATTTTTTCTACAACATGGGGGTTCAGGCCATTATGCTCTTGGCTGTATTATTTGGCACGAAGGAGCTTGCCCTGAGTGCGGCCCAACTTATCCCAGCCATCATCATCATTCAATTCATAGCTATTTTAGGTGCTACTCTCTTTGCTCAACTTTCTGAATATAAGGGTAACATATTTTCACTCGTCAGCATGATTTTAATTTGGATAGGCATCTGTCTTTATGGATATACCATTACTACAGTGAATGAATTTTATATCATTACAGCGTTGGTTGGTTTGGTCATGGGCGGTATCCAATCCTTATCAAGGGCTACGTTCTCAAAGCTCATTCCATCCTCTCATTCTGAAGATCACACTTCTTATTTCTCGTTTTATGACGTCACCTTTTACGTCAGTGTCGTATTAGGCACCTTTACTTATGGTCTGGTCGAACAAATTACAGGAAGCATGAGAAACAGTACCTTAGCCTTGGGTTTGTTTTTTATCATTGGATTGGCTTTTCTTGTTTTTGTTAAAATGCCAAATGAAAAATCTCAAACTTCCTAAGCTTAATCTCCCGGAAATAAATCCAACACTTCTTTGGCGAGATGATGTGGCCTACATTAAGGATGAAATCCGTAAAAAAGAGCTTGTGCTTACTCCAGAGGAATGGGTGCGGCAGCATTTTTTGCACCTACTCATACAAAACCTCAATTACCCTAAAGCCTTGATCAACATTGAAAAAGGCCATCTGTATTTACAACAACAAAAAAGGACCGACATTCACATATATGACCGAAAAGGTGCCATCTATCTTTTGGTTGAATGTAAGGCCCCCACTGTTAAGCTATCAGCCACCACCCTCCAACAGATCAGTGGCTACAACGCTGCATTAGATGCCCAGTATCTAGCCATTACGAATGGAATGAAACATTATGTATGGAAAAAAAATCCCATTGGTAGCGCTTATGAACAACTCTCAGAATTTCCGCATTTTTGTTAGAGAAATAGATCTAAAGCGCTCAGTTCATAACCAAAAGCATCTGCCACTCCGGGATAAACAATTTTTCCATCAATGATGTTTAGACCCCGTTTTAATTCCTCATTTGAATTACAACCTTTCTTCCATCCCAAATCAGCCAGTAATAGGGCATAGGGTAAGGTTGCGTTGGTCAATGCTAAAGTAGAGGTCTTAGGTACCGCTCCAGGCATATTAGCCACGCAATAATGTACAACATCATCAATGATGTAGGTTGGATCTTCATGGGTGGTCGGCTTACAAGTGGCTATGCATCCTCCTTGATCAACCGCTACATCAACCAATACCGTTCCCGGTTGCATATCCTTGAGCATGTCTTCTGTAATGAGATGAGGTGCTTTAGCTCCTGGAATCAGGACGCCTCCTATAATGAGATCACATATCCCAATTAAATTTCGGATATTATATTCACTGCTCATGCACGTATTGACATTGGCTGGCATGATCTCATCTAAATATCTTAAGCGAGACAAGTTCACATCCATAATGGTGACATCTGCACCCATACCCGCCGCCATCTTGGCGGCATTCATTCCTACAATACCTCCTCCCAAAATCAGGACTTTGGCAGGCGGAACACCAGGCACACCTCCCAAGAGAACGCCCTTACCTTTGAAAGGCTTTTCCAAATATTTGGCCCCCTCCTGTATAGACATTCTACCAGCCACCTCTGACATGGGAATGAGTAAGGGCAAGGACTTATCTAACCTCTCTACCGTTTCATAAGAGAGACAAACTGATCGGTTTGCCATCATGGCATCAGTCAGTGGCTTTGATGAGGCAAAATGAAAATAGGTAAATACCAATTGTCCTTTTTGAATCAAAGTATATTCTGATTCAATGGGTTCCTTGACCTTCATGATCATTTCAGCAATTTCATAAATCTCTGAAGGGTGAGAAAGTATTTTTGCTCCCGCATCAAGATAATCTTTATCCAAAAATCCACTACCTGCGCCTGCGTCAGACTGAACATAAACCTGATGTCCTTTTTTACTTAATTCTTTTGCTCCACTAGGAGTTAAAGCCACTCTGCTTTCATTATTTTTTATTTCGGAAGGAATCCCAATTATCATGATTACACCATTTAAAACATGTTGATTTTAGGGTAAATATAAGCGGGTAATTCAAAAGAAAAAATAGTGATTTTTATATATTTTATTTGGGGAAATAAACAAAATGAAAATTCACATCTATTTTATATGGATTTCTTGATGTAAATTGATTTTTAATTTTGTTTAAAGGCCTTATTTTTTTTAGAAAAAAAACCTGACTGGCCATGAATCATCCAGATATAGTGATTTATTATTATCTTGCACCTAGATCAATGTTGCTCCTTTGCTCGAGGTAAATATGAGTTTAAACCCAAACAAAACAATCATTTCCCCCAAAGAAAAAATCTTAGAAGATTATCTTTTAGCTGTACAAAGCAGAGAGATTAGTTTACTCGGAAGAAAAGAAGTCTTCATGGGGAAAGCTAAATTTGGCATATTTGGTGATGGTAAAGAAGTTGCTCAAATAGTTTTTTCTAAAATGTTCAAAAAAGGGGATTGGCGATCGGGTTATTATCGAGATCAAACCTTAATGATGGCGTTGGGCCTATTGACGCCTGAACAGTTCTTTGCTCAACTTTATGCTCACGCGGACGTACAATATGAGCCCTCTTCCGGAGGACGCATGATGAACAGCCATTATGGTACGCGTTCTCTTGATCTCTCAGGCCAATGGAAAAATTTGACAACTCAAATAAATTCAAGTTCTGACATTTCGCCCACAGCCTCGCAAATGCCTCGCTTACTGGGTCTTGGTTTTGCTTCTAAATTGTTCAGAAATAACAAATCACTCGACGACTTTACTCATTTCTCAAATAATGGAGATGAGGTAGCTTTTGGTACCATAGGAAATGCGTCCACTTCTGAAGGTCACTTTTTTGAAATCATGAATGCGGCAGGAATTCTACAAATACCCATGGTGTTGGCAGTTTGGGATGACGGATATGGCATTTCCGTGCCCAATAGCCTTCATACCATTAAAGAAAGTATTTCAAAAGTAATGAAGGGCTTTCAACGTGAAAAGGATACCAATGGTATTGAAATCTTGGTTGCTCGAGGTTGGAATTATCCAGAAATGTCTGCTGCTTTTGAAAAAGCTACTTCCCTTGCCCGAGAGAACCATGTGCCTTGTTTGGTCCATATCACAGAGCTCACTCAACCCCAAGGACACTCCACCTCAGGTTCTCATGAACGCTATAAATCCCAAGATCGTTTACATTGGGAAAGGGAATTTGATTGTAACCTAAAGATGAGAGAGTGGATCCTTGCCGAAAAAATTGCTGATGAAGCCCAGCTATCTGAAATTGAAAAAGAAGCTAAAATAGCTGTTAAAAATGCACGTAATACGGCTTCAGCCAACTATTCTCAGGAAATTAAATCAGATCAAAAACAAGCCTTAGCTCTGATTGGAAAAATGATCAATGCGTCCCAGCATAAAATAGAACTTACCAATATTTATAATGACCTCAAGGAAAATACTTCCCCTTTAAAATCAGATATCGTCAAAGCGTGTACATCCATTATTCGGGCTTTAGCGAAGTATGAAGACGTAAATAAAGAAGATCTAAAAAATTGGTTGGCAACAAAAAAAGATAAATATTACAAGGACTATAGTTCACATTTGACAAGTGAATCTAAAGATTCCGCCTTAAACATTAAAGGAGTCGAACCTATCTATGATAACGAAGCTCAATGGGTAGATGGGAGGAAAATACTCAATCTTTGTTTTGATCACCACTTATCAAATAATCCCTTGGTTATCGCGCTCGGTGAAGATGTAGGTAAAATAGGAGATGTGAATCAGGGGTTTGCAGGAATGCAAGAAAAATACGGGGATCTGCGGGTCATTGATACGGGGATTCGAGAAAGTGCGATCATCGGAAAAGGGATTGGTGCGGCCTTGCGCGGCCTAAGACCTATTGCAGAAATTCAATACTTGGACTATCTACTGTATTCTATTCAAATATTATCTGATGATCTGGCGACCACACATCACCGTACGAAAGGAGGTCAAAAAGCACCTCTCATTATAAGAACGAGAGGACACCGACTAGAGGGCATGTGGCATTCTGGATCTCCTATGGGAATGATTTTGAATGCCGTAAGAGGTATTCATGTCGCGGTGCCTAGAAATATGACGCAAGCCGTTGGATTTTATAATACGTTCCTGGCCTCCGATGACCCCGCAATTATCGTTGAAACCCTCAACGGTTATCGCCTTAAAGAAAAAATTCCAGATAATTTATTCGAAATAAAAACCCCATTAGGTATCCCTGAAATATTACAAGAAGGAAAGGACTTAACGGTAGTGACTTATGGCTCTATGTGTCGAATTATATTGGAGGTCGCAGTAGAACTCACTGAGCTAGGCATATTTATAGAAGTAATTGATGTTCAATCCCTACTGCCTTTTGATCTTTCTAAGACCATTGTAAAGTCGCTACAAAAAACCAATGCCGTTTTATTTCTTGATGAAGATGTTCCTGGAGGTGCCTCGGCCTTCATGATGCAACAAGTACTGGAGAGAGACGAGGGTTATCAATGGCTTGATGTATCACCTAAAACTTTAACTGCAAAAAATCATAGACCTACTTATGGAAGTGACGGTGATTATTTTTCGAAACCCAATGCGGAAGAAATTACTGAGGTAGTTTATAAAATAATGAATGATAAAGATCCTAATAAGTATCCTGACCTCTAAACTAATTTCTAGTAATGTTTATCAAAACAAAGTCTGGGGTCTCAGCTATATTGCTTTTGTTTAAATTTCGATCATAAATATAAAAACTCATTTTAATCGAATCGTTTCGAAATGTTTGTTGAAATCCTTGAGAGAGCATCGCAAAAGAAACATCTCCCTTCAATGATTTTCCTATATTTTCCTGGTCAAAAACAGGAATCCGTGAATTAAAAAATTCAACGCATCCCCCCTGACTAAAATCATCATTAATTAACTGATATGCTCCTCTTATTTTTTTGTAAAAATTGACGTAAATATTTTTGTTGAATATATTTTTTTTAATTAAAAAAGTGTCCACTTCATCCGTATCTAAATCAGTGGTAACTAAATAGTCTGAACAACCATATTCAGGCAATGATTGATCAAAGTCATAATTGCCTGATAAAATCACTTCACCGTCATAGGAAGTTGCCAAAATAAGGGGTTCATTAAAATTCAATTGACCATATTTTATCAAAAAATATTCTGAATCAACCTCCTCGACTACATAATTAAAAATGTGATACGGTGGATAAACTTCATCAATAGCAAGGCCTAAATCCCCATCTCCATCTTCAAAATTAAAAGTCAAAATCAAACTATCAGCAGCACCATCGACCTCTACAAACTCAATCTGATTGAAGGAAATAGCGGGCTCTTCAGGAAAATACGGAGCATCATAACAGCCAAGCAATAAGATTGAAGCAAGGCAATAACCAAAATATTTGAGTATACTATTTAACATTTTATACAGGCAAAAGTAAAGGTATTTACCTATTTAATCGAAGGTAATTCTATCTTTACGCTTTGTTATAACTGAATAATTAATTCATTATATGAGTTTTTATCAAGACTTCAAAAATACCATTTTAGATATTACAAATGATAACTTCAGCGACCGAAGTCTCGCATTGTTTGATTATCAGTACCATACTAACGAAATTTATCGGTCCTATTGTTCCCATTTGAAAATAGAAAAGAGTGAAATTCTGCAGATCGAAGATATTCCATTTTTACCTATTGAATTTTTCAAAAAAAATGAAATAAAATCAGAGCAATGGAACGCTGAGAAAGTATTTATTTCTAGCGGTACCACACAAGGGAAAAAAAGTAAAAATTTGGTGCGTGACCTTGACTTTTTTCGTCAAATGACCAAAAAAACTTATGAGCAGTTTTATGGCCCATTGGATCAACAGATCATTCTAGCCCTTCTTCCCTCCTATTTAGAACAGGGTCATTCTTCTCTGGTCGAAATGGTAAATCACTTCCTTACTCATGCTCAAAATGGATCAGGATACATCAATATAGACGACCAAAATATGGATCATATATTCAATGACGCCACAAAAAAAACCCTCATTGGTGTGAGTTATGCATTATTGGACTTTGCGGCTAAAAAACCGAGCAGTAAAAACTTATCTATAATGGAAACAGGAGGAATGAAAGGTCGGAAAAAAGAAATAGTGAGAGAACAACTGCATCATATGATAGATCAAGGATTCCATCCTAAAAACCTATTTACAGAATATGGAATGACTGAACTCTATTCGCAAGCCTATGCAAAAGAAAATGGAAACTTAATGTTTCCTGCATGGGCAAGGTGTTTGATTCGAGACATCAATGATCCTTTTACCCTTACCAAAAAAGATATGACAGGAGGTATCAATATTATTGATTTAGCCAATATCAGTACTTGCGCCTTTATTGAAACCAAAGACCTGGGTAGAAAAGTGGATGACTTTAAATTTAAAGTAATGGGTCGTTTTGATGATAGCGAGATCAGAGGGTGCAACCAATTATTCTAAATCACACCGCTTTTTTTTGCAAAAAAAAGCGGTAAATTCATATAAATTTAATCCTGAAAAATAAAATTTCTCAAAAAAATAAAATAACTTCACACTACAAATAATAGAACACCATGAAAAAGTTTTTAATAATAAGTTTCGTTTTGGTTGCTATGGGTGCTTGTACGCAAAAATTATGCCCTACGTACTCACAAGTAGATACGGTAAATGTTGAGCATACAGATTTAGCTAGAGCTTAATACTGTTCGTCATATTGGTATGGTATTTAATGTCTTTGGCTGAAATTTCTTTTTCGCAAAGTATTATCAATCGTTCAACAACATTCCTCAACTCTCTTATATTACCAGGCCACATATAGTTGGTAAGCAAATTACGAGCGTCCAATTTAATCGGCTTTAAAGGTACGCCATAGCTTCTGCATATTTCTTCTAGAAAATAGTCTGTCAAAATGACTATGTCTTGAGATCTCTCTCTAAGAGGAGGTACTTCGATCAAAATAACGCTGAGTCGGTGATACAAATCTTCTCTAAAATTACCAGCAGCAATCTCCTTTTTCAAATCTTTGTTGGTCGCCGCTATAATTCTGACATCCACCTTAATCAACTTCTCTCCACCTACTCTTGTGATTTGATTTTCTTGAAGCGCCCGAAGTACTTTCGCTTGGGCGGCCAAACTCATATCGCCAATCTCATCTAGAAATAAAGTCCCTTGATGGGCTTGTTCAAATTTCCCAATACGTTGCTTGTTTGCAGAGGTGAAAGCTCCTTTTTCATGACCAAATAATTCACTCTCAATTAACTCTGAAGGAATAGCAGCACAGTTTACTTCAATTAAACGCTTATATGATCGATCACTTTTTTCATGTAACCATTTTGCCACTAATTCCTTTCCTGTACCATTTTCACCTGTAATTAATACTCTTGCTTGAGTAGGAGCTACTTTTTCAATCACGGATTTAACACCATTAATTTCGGGTGAGTCACCGATCATCTCTATCGTTCCGTTGATTTTCTTTTTAAGTACCTTGGTCTCCTGAATTAAATGGCTTTTGTCAAGGGCATTTTTAATGGTTATCAATAATCGATTGAGGTCTGGGGGCTTTTCAATAAAGTCAAAAGCTCCTTTTTTAGTCGCATCAACTGCAGTTTCAATGGTTCCTTGAGCAGTTATCATAATAAAAGGAGCTGATATCCCGTCTGAATTCGCTGACTCAAGAAGTTGAATGCCGTCCATTTTAGGCATTTTAACATCACAAAGGACTAAATCAACTTGATGTTGCTTTAAATAAGCTAGGCCTGCCTCACCATCGCTTGCCTGTCCTACGGTATAACCTTCAAATTCAAGAATTTCAATTAAAGTATCTCGAATACTCTTTTCATCATCAACAACTAAAATATGAGACATATTAATTCAATTAAAATTAAACAAGCAAATAAGCCGGGTTCTGTACTCTATTAAGATAAATCTTAATACTGTCCCATCATTTATCTAGTTCCAAAATCACTTTTGGAATCGAACGGTCTACCCTTCTTGCATGAGCGAGTAACTCTTGATCGCAAGATCTATTTGACCTTTCAGCCCGTAAGGTTTACAATGCGCCTCAACTCACGCTGAGACCGGTGAGCTCTTACCTCACCTTTTCACCCTTATCTCGAACAAATCAAGACGGTATATTTTCTGTTGCACTATCTCCTTTAAAAAAAGACTTCCAATTAAGAAGTACGGTACTCTATGCTGCCCGGACTTTCCTCCTCAATATTGAGGCGATGAGCTCGCTTGCTTTACAAACTTAACGATTAAGGCCCCGTTTTTTAAATCTAATCTAAAAAAGATGCCCTCCAGAAATTGAAAATTATTTTTTAATATCATTCATAAATAACCTTTTCAGCTTATCGAATGATTTCACATATTGCAAACTAATACCCCCCTCCGCTGAATTCTCATTTGCATAATTATAGGGATTGTTTTGTCGGAAGATTTTCAACCTTAGTCTTCCATCTTCAGTCAAGAAATAATCAAAAGACATATCTCCTATGATATTGTTAGTCGCACTCGATTGATTTTGAGTGTTGTTTACCGCGCTTGCTCCGGCCAAACGTAAGCGTCCCTCTAAAAAAGTATAGGCCAATCTCAACTCAACCGTCTCGGCAGCCGATTCATCTAGACTTAATAAATCTACACTTACTTCAAGGTTATCATCGACCTGATTCAGCCAATAACTCAATTGGTTACTAATGAATTCACTGACACTGTTTCCAAAACCTTGCCCTATTTGTCCTGAGGAAGGAAGTTGATTGCTAGGTGATAATTGTCTCAAAATCAGCAAACTAAAAACTTGACGTTTCAACTCTTGCTCATTTGAATTAATGGCCGTAAGGATATCATACCAATCGGTATCACTATTAGATACGGTACTGTTCTCTTCAAACTTAAGTTCAAAATCAATTTCAGGATTAACTACAGGTCCATTAAGCTTAAGAACGACCAATATGGGACTTTTTTTACCAAAGTTATTAGTTTGGCCTGCCCAAGATGAAAGATCTACCAATTGCCTATAATTAGCCTCTAAGGACATAATTCCTTGGTACGGATCTCCAAAAAAGGAAACCCTCCCTCCCGGTTCAATCTTAAATTCTTTATTTAAAACATTTGAAGTCCAATTGTAAGCCCCCTCCAGTACTTCAAATTGACCAAGCACTTCAAATAGACCATCAGAATTAACACTTAACTGCAAATTTCCTTGCCCCCTGCCTCTGATGATATCTCCCGTTTGTTCATTAAAAATCAGCTCCCCATATGCATCTCGAGTGATCTCTAGATTCATATTTACCTGAAAACCTCGATTACTATTTTTTGGTTTTACAACATCGCTAGATGAAGTAATGGTATTTGATTGTTTCACGAAAACAATATAATCTTGTTTTTCAAAGTTCATTTGATCTTCAATAGGTATTTTTAGACGCGTTTTTTCATCTGTTTGAATATTTGCATCGAAAATTAGATTATTAAATGGACCATTTATGCGTACATCCCCACTACCAAAGGCATTACCATAATAAAGGGTGTTTTGATTGCCGCTTGTGTTTAAGAGTTCTAAATTAAGAAAGTCTACATTCACATCTAAAGTCTTACCTTTCATGTTTTCGTGTGTGACTTGGCCCGTGACAAAGCCTTGAGATCCAAACCTGTCAAATATTTCAATTTGATCAAAATAAATTATGTTTTGATCAAATTGAGTGGTTCCAGAAAATTTATACTCAGTATTCAAATAATCGACCGTAGCTACTCCCTTAGACAAAGTAGCCTGCCCATTGATTTTAGGATTAAAGATAGGGCCCTGAATTCTTAATTTTCCTGAAGCATACCCATCAATACCTGAAATCTTCTTTTGAAATAATGGCGTTAACCAATTAATTCGCATTTCTTTAAATTCCGCATTTAAATCAAGTTGATCCTCTTGATTACTAGGAAAGACATAACCAAAGAACCTCCCCTTTTCAGTTGAATCAGATCTTATTTTAATATCAGTATACCATCCATTCTCACGTGATCTCCAATCAAGAACTCCCTCTAAATCACCAATTCCAACCTCTTCAAATTGGAATCCTAATATATTGAGTTGACCATCTATATGCCATGGCTGTTCCACGCTCAATCGCTCTATTTTTCCGTTGGATGACAATATACCCTCCCACTTACGGGGCAAAATAGAAGCTAAATTTTGCAAATCAAAATGTGCTATTTCAAAGTAAAGTTGAGAGGATTGATCATTTGATATTACACCTTCTAATCCTATAAAATCAAGGTCATCAGAAATTTCGATATTTTTGAGCCAGAGTTGCTCTTTGGAAATGATGATTTGATTTTCTTCACTAATTTTCCAAGTCTTGTCTAGCCACTTGAGCTCCGAAGTCAAGAATTTACTCGCTATTTCGTCCCTTCCAAAAATAGATTGTGTATTCAAACTTAAAGATGAGTTTTTCGATGGTTGCGCTAACCTTATATCTCCTGTTAAGGTATCCGAATTTAAACTTAATGAAATATTAAGATCAGATGTTTCTGGGAAATGGGGCCATTTCTGCTTTTTTGAAGAAAATATCACTTCACCGTCAATATGATTCCTCTCATTTGTCTCAAAGTCAAATTCCATTTGATTATTCAGAAATTTCAGGGTATCTAGTTGGAATAATTCGGTGGAAATATTTCCAGAAAAAGAAATGCCCCGTTGGTAGGCTAAATCAATACTCAAACTTCCCCCTACCTGATCCATTTCAGTCAGCCTTCCCAGAGGACCCATGTCTTCCAGGGCTACTTTTAATTTAATTTCATAAGTATTTAATGGGGGCCGCTTTAATATTTTTTCATTAAATATTAATTGTTCTTTATAAAAACGGGCCTCAGATATCAAATCAGAAATAACGGTGTATATTGGGAAATTACCAGAGGCGGAAAGAGTAAAGATTGAGTTTTCAATCTTTACTCTTTCCGCCTCTGTCGTATCTATTGATATATAAATTGGGTCAAAAATCCTCTCCCCCCCCTTATTCAATGTTTGGATATCATCCAAAACGAAAGTCCCTATTAAGCCAGAATTTTGAATATCCTTGATATTAATTTTAGCATTTAATGAGAGTGCTGAAGTCTCTTTGGAAAAATTCATCGCTTTCAAATTTGCATAATTGATTACGAAGTCTGCCTCAAGTTGGGTAGACTTCTGATGAAGATACACTCCCTCACCCGCCATTTTCAAGTCCTTATCATCAGCACTAAAGCTGAACTGGTAATTATCTGATTCTTTATTTAAAACTACTCCTATGTTTTGGTAGGCCTTATTTAAAAAAATGAAATTTTCTAATTGAATCAGTAAATTTGAATTCATCGTATTAGGATTAATACCGGATCCTTGAAATTTCAATCTTCCACGGCTCTTTCCTAATCTTGAATCATCAAGTATCTTACCCAATTGAAAATCATCAAAATCAACCTTACCTTGATAGGAAATGTTTTCAGGACTTAAAAGATCCATCACATTAAGATCAAGATCTATGTTGCCATGTTCATTAATTGCCTTGCCTTGAATCAACATTTCATCTTTATTGCCCTGAATCCTACCAGCAAAGCGAAGCGGCCCATAATGGTAATTTTTAAGATAGCCTCTTAAATCTTCTTGAACCCAATAAGAATCGAGAAGGTCTAACGTTAAAATCGCAGAATCAATACCCCCCATCCAATTGATACTACCCCGAGCCTTCAACAGACTCCCTGATTCCAATGTTCCAGAAAGACCTGAGAGTTGAAGCTCATTCAAATAACCTTTCATCTGCATCTCTAAAGAGATTCTTCTGCGGTCCTTTAGATACTTTTGCAGCTTAAGGTTTAGATCTTTGGTATCTATTAGAGAGGGGCTCAAAGTCATCTCTATAAAAACACTATCCTTTTTAAACGAGGTCCAATCTCCATGAATCAATCTCAAGTTGACCTCGCTATTAATCTCTGTTTCTCCCCATTTTAAATGCATTCCAGAGAGGTCAACTTGATCTCGAGTAAAACCAAAAAAACCCTTAAAGTCCGTAATTGAAGAACTTGAAAAAACAGATGAATCAGCTTTTAAAGTATCCATATAAAAACCGATACTATCAGCAGAAGCCATAATATCTATCAACTTCAGATCACTTATATTTAGATTAAAGGGAGACGAGAATAGCGTCTGTTGGGTTAGAAGATGATCATTCCAATTAAGCTGTAAGTCTTTAAATATCACACTTCCGATATGTAATATTTGGTCACTCTGATTAACCTTATCCTCGGTCTTCAAGGCCGCTAGAAAGGATTGCAAATTGATCACACCAGATTCTTTATATCTCATGAGATTAATCCTGGTTTTATCAAAATAAATATGCTCTAAACTGAGGGATCCCTTTCGAAACAAATCACTTAGATTAAAATCTATTTCTACGTCATCAAATGACAGCATAAGATTTTTATTTAAGTCAAAAACCTGGATATGGGAGATATTAGATCGATCCCACCAATCAATATTTATAGCCTCAATTTTGATGGGATAATGACTCCTTTGTGACACATCGGCTATAAACGACCTCACTAAATTTTCTTGCACAATGGAAAACTGCAGAAAGATAATTAAAGCCATCAAAATAAATGAAAGTAAACCCAGAGCATATAACAAATATCTTAGGAGGGATCTAACTATATTTGCAAGGCTATTTTTCAAACTCAATCATGGGTATATAAATGAAAACCATCATACTTGGTATTGAATCGTCATGTGACGAAACATCTGCTTCAATCTGCATTGATGGCAAAGTAATGAATAATATCATCGCTACGCAATCCATACATAAAGAATACGGGGGTGTAGTGCCTGAATTGGCCTCCAGAGCGCATCAAAAAAATATTGTTTTGGTGGTGGAATCAGCACTCAAAGGCGCACAGGTTAAATTTTCAGATTTAAGTGCCATTTCCGTCACGCAAGGACCTGGCTTATTAGGAGCCCTAATGGTGGGTTATTCTTACGCAAAGAGTCTGGCTTTTGCCTTAAACATCCCTATTATTAACGTCAATCATATGAAGGCACATATATTGGCTCATTTTATTGAAACACCGGTCCCTATATTTCCCTTTCTTTGTCTCACCGTGAGTGGTGGTCATACCCAAATTGTGAAGGTAAATAGTGCTATCGACATGGTCGTGTTGGGAAGTACCATTGATGACGCCGTAGGTGAAGCCTTTGATAAAGGAGCTAAATTACTAGGTTTTTCCTATCCAGGCGGACCACAAATTGATAAATATGCTGTGTCCGGTAATCCTGATAGATTTCCATTTTCAGAATCTCAAATAAAAGATTTGAATTTTTCATTTAGTGGAATTAAAACTTCGTTATTATATTTTCTTCGAGATCATTTGAAAAATAACCCTGATTTCATAAAAGAAAATTTAGAAGATATCTGCGCGAGTTATCAAAAACATCTAATTTCAATGCTCATGAAAAAATTAGTACTAGCAGCAGAGAAGACCCGTATAAGACAAATTGCCATTGCAGGGGGGGTTGCCGCAAATAAGGAGTTAAGAACCCAGCTTAAGCAACTGAGTCAAAAGCATCAATGGATGAGCTACATACCGGAGTTCGAATATTGCACTGACAATGCAGCCATGGTGGCTATCTCAGGTCATCTTTATTTTCAAAATAAATCTTTTGGCCAGTTAACAGATGCCCCCCAACCTAGAATGAGTTTTTAAAATGAAAAATAATAAAAACCGATTTTCTGATAATATCTCTATTCGCAATAAGAAAGCATCCTTTAACTACATTCTCATTGAAAAATTGGAAGTCGGTATTGTATTACAAGGAAGTGAAATAAAATCTATAAGGGAAGGCAAAGTTTCACTGCAAGAAGCACATTGTATCGTCATTCGTGGAGAACTTTTTGTGAGATCTATGAATATTGCGATCTATAAAGAAAGTTCGATTTATAACCATGAACCTACCCGAGAGAGAAAGTTATTGCTCAGCAAAAAAGAAATTGAACGATTTAGAGCCAAATCAGAGGAAAAAGGATTAACCATCATCCCCACAAAATTATATGTTATTAAAAGAGGAATAGCCAAAATGGAAATAGCCCTAGCGCAAGGGAAAAAGCTACATGATAAAAGGGAAAGCATGAAGAAAAAAGATCATGACCGAGAGTTAAAACAAATTAAGCTTATTTGATGATGGGGGTACTGGTATTAAATCAAGACTTTACCCCATTGGCCCTCTGTCATGTGAACCGTGCCTTCCTTTTAATTTTTAATGCAAAAGCCGAACTCGTCAGCGAATCAAAAAGTCGCGTCTTAAGAAGTATCAGTCAAAGCTATCCCTATCCCTCTGTAATTAAACTCAACAGGTATGTCAACTTACCTTACAGGAGTGTTATTTTGAACCGTCATAATATTTTTAAAAGAGATCAAAATAAATGTCAATACTGTGGTAAAACCCAAGATTTAACACTTGACCATCTCATTCCAAGATCAAGGGGTGGTAAATCTGTTTGGACAAATCTAGTAACCGCATGTCTTTATTGTAACGCAAAAAAAGGAGACAAGCTCATCAGTGAGACCGATTTAATACTCCATAAAAAACCAATAAAGCCTTCTTTTATTATGTTTTTAAAGAATCTAAATCATCAAAAGCAAAACGAATGGGGCCCCTTTTTAGAACCAAAATCACATAATTAGGCATAAAAAAAGGCACATATGATTATGCGCCCTTTTCTTATGAAAGCATTTAAACTTATTTCTCAGCCACTCTTTTTATCGTACTGTAAAGTATTTTGAGTGCATTTGCCTTTCTTAATTCTTGCTGAACGTCTGATATGATTCCCATTTTAACATCCACGTCTACTTTCATAGACATGGTTATCTGATCTCGCTCAACTTCGTCAAGCTTATCTTTCTCAGTGTTCACAAAACCGATGATGTCCTCCTCTGTGATGAATACGTCATTAATTTGAATTTTTGGCTCTGAGCCGTAAAGACTGACATTTTTGGGTTCCCCAACATAAATATAGCTAACCAACGACTTTCTTTCTATTTTAGTCAACTGGGTGGCACGCGGAATTTTCTGCTTTACCATAATATCTGTCTCTCTCATAACAGTGGTCACCATAAAAAAGAACAATAACATAAAAATAATATCCGGCAACGCAGCTGTGGGAATATCCTCGGATGTCTTTGAGTTTTTCTTAAATTTTGGCATAACTTATCTGATTTTAATCTGGTTCAGCAATGGATATGGCTCTTGGAATACCACTACGACCACGATTGTACATCTCTTTCTGCATACTATTACTCCTATCAAGGCTCAACCACTCTTCAGTTGTGATTCCGACACGAGAGGCATACACTTCATTATAAGCAGCATTCATCGCATCTAAAATCCCCACATAGAGATCATAACTGGTACCCCTAGCCGATTTAAAAGAAACAATTGACTTAAGACTTGTAGGATCATCCGAAGACTCCGGATTCCTGCCGTTAGCGTTGACAAAAGCTTTCATCTGAGGAGGTAAACTGTTATAAATTTCGATTCCATCAGGCGTAGGCTTTCCAAAATTCAAAATGAACTTCTTCACGTCATTTTTTAAATCGTCCATACTCCCTTCAAAAGGTTCTCCTTCAACAAGTAATTGATCCTTTGAATTCGCCAAAATGGTAAAAATATTCCGGTCCGGTATTTTTATATCTAATTGCTCCTGTAACGGATCTGGAGGAGGTGGTAACCTCAAGAGAATCCCTTTGTCATTGGCAATCGTTGTCGTCACCAAAAAGAAGATCAAGAGCAGAAAAGCAATGTCTGCCATCGAACCCGAGCTAACCTCTGGAAGTTTTTTCTTTCCTCTTGGCATATTAGCTAAAAATTTTAGATACTTCTGTATAAATGATCCCAGCAATAGCAAGAAAAAAGAAGGCATAGGTAGTAATGATACCCGCGCCCACAAATTTAGAAGTAGTTTCATCCACACCAACAGAACTTCCATCGGCTAAGAAATAGCCAAAAAGAAATACTATCATCATGATGCCAACTCCGATTCCTGACTTCAATAATGATTTGGGATCTCCAAATGACTGGTAAAGCGGTATGAGAACTGCGGCCAAGGTACAAAGTCCTATTAAGACGTAGCTACCTATTAATCCAATGTCTATAAAATCCATATGTTTTTAATTTTTCAGTTTACTTACCTTCATTATGTCTTACCAACATATCGACTAAAGTAATCGAAGCATCTTCCATGCTGTTGACTAAAGAATCAACCTTTGAAACTAAATAATTATAAAATAACTGTAGAATCACGGCCACTATCAAACCTCCAACGGTCGTCAATAGCGCTACTTTAATACCTCCTGCAACTAACGACGGAGATACGTCCCCGGCTGCTGCAATGGCATCAAATGCGTCAATCATTCCTATCACTGTTCCCATAAATCCTAACATAGGCGCCAAAGAAATAAATAACGAAATCCAAACCATTCCTTTTTCAAGTTTTCCCATTTCGACCGAACCGTAGGCTATGATTGATTTTTCAACCATTTCAACTCCTTCGGACATTCTCATTAAGCCTTGAACAAAAATGGAAGCCACGGGCCCATTAGTGTTTCTACAAACTTCTTTGGCCGCTTCTACCCCACCTGAATTCAATGCTTCATCTACATTGGTAAGCAGCTTTGATACATTTGTAGTTGCTAAATTCAAGTGAATGATGCGCTCAATGGATATGGCCAAGCCTAAGATCAAACATATCAACACGATGCCCATGAATTCTGGACCTCCATCAATAAATTGTTGTTTGATCACCTGATGAAAGCTTGCCTCTTCCTCTACTACTTCCTCTTCCATTACCGCAACCTCTTCAACTATTTCTTCTTCCATCACAGAATCAGGGGATGCCATGGATAGCGTATCCTCGGATATTACCATCTCACTCGTGTCCATCTGGTCTTGGGCATAAGCAGTCATTGACGCGGTGGCTAGTAAGCCAGCTAAAATAAAATAACTTAAAAATTTTTTCATAATCAATTGAATAGTCACAGTTAAAATTAATTTTTCCCTTTTTTTTAGATATTTAGTGCGGAGAGGAAGGGATTCGAACCCCCGATACCCGTAAGGATATACACGCTTTCCAAGCGTGCGCCTTCAGCCACTCGGCCACCTCTCCTTTTGAATACCACTTCTTCTTACATACTAAATATGACAACAAATAAATCAAGAAAAAACACCTTATCCAAATTTAGATTTATTTATCTATCCTTTCATCAATCCATTTCACCATTCATAGGATTTACAAGCAAATTCTTGATGATTTCTGGAGATTTCTTGCTCCCCAGCAACAACATTAACTTGGTAATGGCAGATTCGGTAGTAATATTTCCTCCACTAATAATCCCAATTTCTGATAATTTTCTGCTGGTTTCGTATCTTCCATGAATTACTTCGCCCCCGCTACATTGACTCACATTCAAAATAATGATCTGGTTTTCGACTGCCTTTTTTAAGCATTCAATGAACCAAGGTTCGTTCGGTATATTTCCAGATCCAAAGGTTTCCATGACCAGTCCTTTGAGGTTTTTACTACCTAAAATACTTTCAAGCACTGCTTCATTGAGTCCTGGGAATATCTTTAAAAGGGCAACATTGTCATCTAAATCTTGATGCAAACGAAGAGGGGCTAAGCCATTGGGTGCTGCCAAAACAGCCTCATTATAATTTATATCAATTCCAGATTCTGCAAGTAGTGGATAATTTTGAGACTCAAAAGCAGCAAAAGTGCTACTCTTCATCTTTTGGGACCTATTACCCCGAAATAACCCGAAATTAAAATAAATACAAACTTCTTTAATTAGGGGCGTACCATTTCGCTGATCCGCAGCAATTTCAATGGCCGTAATTAAATTTTCGCGGGCATCTGATCTCAAATTTCCAATAGGTATTTGAGCTCCCGTAAAAATAACAGGCTTTGCCAATCCTTCAAGCATAAAGCTTAAGGCAGACGCTGAATAAGCCATCGTATCGGTTCCATGGAGAATAACAAATCCATCATATTGATCATAATTCTCGTAAATGATGTATCCAAGAGCTTGCCAGTCGCGGATGCTAACATTGGAAGAATCAATAGGCTTTGGAAAAGAGATCACCGTCAATCCTACTTCAATCTTAGATAACTCAGGGATCCGCTCCATTACTTTAATGAAGTTAAAGGGCACCAAACTTCCAGATTCATCATGAACCATACCTATAGTACCTCCGGTGTATATAATAAGTATGGAACGCTGTCCGGATAAATTATGGCTGGTTCGGATTTTAACGATTTTATAATTCATTTTAATCGAAATAAGGTCTTAGCATGCTGACTGGTGATTTGAGAAATCTCAGAAATATTCATATCTAAGCATAAAGATAACTCACGAACTATGTGCGTTAGGTAGGCGGGCTCATTTCTCTTTCCTCGAAAAGGTTTAGGCGCTAAATAAGGACTGTCTGTCTCCACAATAACATGATCAATTCCTATCTCAGCCATTAACTCATTTAAACCTCCATTTTTAAAAGTCAAAACCCCTCCAATACCCAAATAAAATCCTAAGTTTTTAATTTCAGCCGCTTGGGCAATCGAGCCAGAAAAACAATGAAAAACACCCTTGAGCCCCTTGACAACATAGGGTCTAATTAAATCAATGGTCTCCGCGATTGAAGCTCTACTGTGAATTGCAATGGGCAGATCATAATCTAAAGCCCATTGACATTGTTGAAGGAATGCTTTTTGCTGCTCTGGCCAAAAGGTTTTGTCCCAGTATAAATCGGTTCCTATTTCACCAATCGCTATAAATTTTCGTTTTTTTAACCAAAAAGATACCCTCGCTAATTCATCTTCATAATTGCTGGTGACCGAGCAAGGGTGTAATCCTATCATGGGTAGACAAAAATTAGGGTAAGCCGTTTCAAGCCCAAGCATAGGTTCAATACTTTGGCTATCAATATTAGGCATGAGTATTTTCTCAATTCCTGCTTCCTTGGCACGAAGAATAACTTGATTCACATCTTCATCAAAGTCTTTTGAATAGAGGTGGGCATGTGTTTCTATCAGCATGATTCAATCCATGTTTAGTGTTTCAAATGTATACCCTCTCTCAGAAAAAAAGGCTAAAAATTTGGGTAATAAAATCTCAAGATTTTGATAACATTTAATACTATCATGAAAAAGCACAATATCTCCCGTCTGAGTCTCGTATAATAAACGTAATGCTCTTGGAAAATCCAAATTGGGTTGGAAGTCTCCAGAAATCTTTTCACAAAGAATAATTTTATATTCCTTTTTAAGGATCCCCATTTGGGTTTTAGTCAGCCTACCATAAGGAGGACGAAATAATTTTATGGAAGATGCAGGCACGATCGCATCAATGAATTGCTGACACTTAAGTACATCCTTCAAATAAATCTGAGCAGGGGTCTTCCACCCATTGAGGTGCTTGTAAGTATGGTTCCCAATAAGATGACCTGAAGCAGCCATGCGCTGCAATAATGCTGTATTTTTTTCAGCCATTTCCCCAACCACAAAAAAACTCGCTTTTGCCTTAAAATCGTTTAAAACATCCAGCACATAGGGTGTTGCCTTTTCGACGGGGCCATCATCAAAAGTCAAATAAATAATTTTATCATCGTTGGGCAGTAACCAAGTAAGCCCGGGGGTTATGAATTTTAACCAATTGGGTGGTTTATTAAAAAAATGGCCCCTCACTAAAAATACTGTTTTTTCATCGTTTCTTCACCCTGTCATAACGGCCATTACCCATCAAAATTATGCGCAATTAATCCTTGTTTGCTCGCAAGAAATTGATATTTTGTAAACCTATCATCTCGTAAAGCATGGTTTTCAAGTTCTTGATCAATGGCATCATAAACCCTAATCCAACCCTTCTGATGGAGTTTATGAAGCTCAACTACCAAGGACCCTTCGTCCAAATCGAGTTGCGCCAATAATTCATCAAAAGGAATCACGAAATAGAGCGCATCTATTATTTCATATTGAGTATTTGTCATCCAGTCATCGTTAAAGGTCGTCGCAAACTTAAAAGTAATCGCTTAACATCAAAACCAAAAAATAAAATTCAAATGCCCTCTGATATCGATATCCAATCCCAATTGAAAAAAATGTGCAATCCTTAAGAAACAAGTTCAATAAAATCCCAAGAGGTCCGCCATTGAACTTTTTAATCTGTCAAGGATCCCCTTTATTTGTAGCCATGGCGATTGAAAATGAAATAGTAGCAAGCAAAATTATTTTAGGATTAGATCCCGGGACCAGTGTCATGGGATATGGTGTCATCGTCGTTCAAAAGCAGGAAATTAAATTATTACAATTTGGTGTCATTCATCTGAAAAAGTATGTTGGGCATGAATTAAAATTAAAAAAAATATACGATCGGGTCAATCAAATTATCGAAGACTTCATGCCTGATGAAGTCGCTCTTGAAGCCCCTTTTTTCGGTAAAAATGTACAATCAATGCTCAAATTAGGTAGGGCCCAAGGGGTCGCGATGGCTGCTGCGCTGGCGCACGGCATACCTATCAATGAATATGCGCCCAAAAAGGTAAAACAATCGGTAACAGGAAATGGTAATGCTTCTAAGGAACAAGTAGCGGCCATGATTCAAAACTTGCTCAAATTTAAGAAAACAGATTATCTGTTAGATGCCACTGATGCATTGGCCGTTGCCCTTTGTCACCATTTTCAGGGCAATACGCATACGAAGAAGACCCAAGGTTGGGGTGCTTTTTTAAGTGACAATCCCAAAAGAATTAAATCCTAAGATTGCGCGATTATTTTCTTTGAAATTACCTCTAATTCTTCATTGGAAGGTGATAATTTCATCCTACTGAAATTAATATCTTCCATCGAATTGAGAGGGATTAAATGTATATGAGCATGGGGTACTTCTAAGCCTATCACGCTGATGCCAATGCGCAAGCAAGGAATGGCTAATTTCAGTGACTTGGCTACTTTTTTTGCGAAGATGTGGAGTGCTCCTATTTCATCATCCTCTAAATCGTAAATGTAGTCAACTTCTTTTTTGGGAATCACGAGTACATGCCCCATGACCAATGGGCTGATGTCTAAGAAGGCTAAATGTTGTTCATCCTCAGCCACGATGTGAACAGGGATTTCATGCCTTGCAATTTGAGAAAATACAGAAGGCATATCAGTCGTAACTTATCTCTAAAATCTCAAATTTCATTTCTCCTGCCGGCACATTCATTACCGCCAAATCACCTACTTTTTTTCCTAATAAACCTTTACCAATGGGCGATTTAACAGAAATTTTACCCGATGCCAAATTGGCCTCTTCTTCCGCGACCAATTGATATTTAACTTCTGCGTTGTTTTTTAGATTCTTAATTCTCACAAAACTCAAAACACCTACCTTGGACGTATCAACCGCATTGATATCCAGTACGCGTGCATCTCCTACGATGGCTTCCAATTGCTTGATCCTGTGCTCAAGATGGCCTTGAGCATCTTTGGCAGCATCGTATTCAGCATTTTCACTCAAATCTCCTTTATCCCTAGCTTCCGCTATTTGCTTAGCCATATCGGCGCGTCCTTTGGTCTGAAGATCTTTTAATTCATCTTTGATCTTCTGCAGGCCGTCTTTTGAGAAATAATTAACTGACATATTTAAAAAATGTTTTTGAGAAACACCCTAAACAAAAAAGAACGGTCATGGACCGCCTCAATGTGCTTTTAGCATTAAAAAGCAAATATAAATAAAATCGGCCATTATAATTAAAATTTCAGCTCAGAAATTTTTTTTGCCAAAACATGATTGATTCTTTCGTAAGACTCATAAGTCCATCCTGCTATGTGTGGTGAAAAAATGGTGTGCTCGTGATCAAACAAACTTTGATAGATCTTTTGCTGTTCTGAGGTCAACGTATTCAACTTTTCATTTTCCAACACATCCAAAGCCGCTCCACTCAAGTTTCCTTCGCACATGATTGCATTTAGATCTTTTAAAGACAATACTTCGCCTCTGGCCATATTAATAATGTATTTAAGATCTCTAAAAGAACTCAAATAATCGTAATCGAATAGATGAGAGGTTTCATGCGTCAAAGGGATGTGAATACTCAAGATCTCAGTCCTTCGCTTAAAATCAGTGAGATCAACTTCTTTTACATAATTTATATCTGAGGTGTAACCTTTTTTATACTTGTCATAAGCTATTATCTCACAATCAAACCCACGTAATTTCTCCGCAAAAGCGCTCCCCATAAATCCAAAACCAAAGATACCTACCACTTTATTTTTCAACTCATGGCCTCTATTAGATTCCCTATCCCACTGATAAGAACGCACTTCTTTGTCTGCTAACCTCAATTTATTTAACAACATCAGTAGCATCCCAACTCCATGCTCACCTACCGCATCCCGATTGCCTTCTGGCGCATTGAATAATGTAATGCCTTTTTTAGCCAATAAGTCCACATCAATACTATCCACTCCAGCCCCAGCCCTACCTATAAACCTCAATTTTTTAGCTTTGAGGATCAATTCATGATCAACGATGGTCTTACTCCTAATGATCAGTCCAACATAATCTGGCAATATTTGTATCATTTCTTTTCGCGTGATCTCAGGGCGATAGGAACACTCAAAACCAATACGACGAAATACCTCATGAATCGAATCATGCATTTGGTCCACCACCAAAATTTTTTGATCTAAGGCCATTATAAATTGTACAAAAAGACGGCAATGGAAAAATAAACCGTGAGCCCCAAAAGATCATTTGCCGTAGTAATAAATGGGCCTGACGCGATGGCTGGATTGATCCCAAACCGATCTAACAGAAGGGGCGTAATGGTCCCCATAAATGAAGCCAAGAGCACCACATTGAGCAGGGCTATGGAGGCGGTAATAGCGAGCAATTGATCCTTAAACAATAGCATGATCGCTCCAAAGACCATTAAGGAAAGAATGCTCCCATTGACCATGGCAACGTAAAACATCTTTAACAATCTATTTCCCAAAGTATCATTGAACCCGTTTTTTCCAGCTAAACTTTGAATAACTATAGCCGATGATTGAATACCTACATTACCTCCTGTGGCCATGATTAAGGGTATAAATAAAGATAAACGTGCGATTACATTGAGTGTGCCTGAATAATAATCAGCAATTTGTGCCGCAATCAAGCCTCCTGTCATACCTATCACTAACCAAGGAAGTCGTGCCTTGGAAATAACCCAAACCCCATCATCTTCTTCGATGTCTGAGGTCACTCCAGACATTAATTGTCTTTCTTCTTCTGCCGATTCAGTAATGACATCTACCACATCATCAATGGTAATTCGGCCTACGAGCTTTCCCCTCACATTCACCACAGGTACAGCATCTAAGTCATATTTTTGCATGATATTGGCTACTTCTTGCGCCTCAAGGAATATGCCCACAGAAATAATGTTTTCTTCAAATATTTCGGCTACTTTTTTATCATCATCTGCTAAAAGAATACGTTTCAAACTCACCCTCCCTTTTAATCTGTCCTGTTGATCTACCACATAAACAGAATATATTTTTTCAACATTCTCCGCTTGGATCTTAATTTCCTCAATACATCTTTTGACCGTCCAATTTTCTCTTGCCTTGACCAACTCTTTGGCCATTAGCCCACCTGCTACATCCTCATCGTAACGAATCAAATCCAAAAGATGGCCTGCTTTTTCTTCATTTTTGATCTGCTCCAAGATTTCCTCTCGGCGCTGGGAGGACATTTCGTTCAATAAGTCTGCACCATCATCGGAATCAAGTATTTCAATAAAATTAGCCAGCTCATTGATGGAGAAATATTCCATGAACTCCACACGGAAATCTTCCTCTAATTCTACCAGAACATCTGCGGCAATGTCTGAAGACAGCATATCAAATACATATTTACCCTCTTCAATGGCTATTTCAGTAAGTATTTCACAAATATCTGCAGAACGGACCCCTTCTAAGGAATCTTGAATGTAAACATCATCTCGATCAGTTAAAGCTAACTTGAAACGCTCTAGAAATTCTTTCGAAAACTCAAATTCCATTATTTTTTCCATGCCTTCTCGATTTTTGCCGTCAAATCAATAAAATCTTGAACAGATAACTGTTCGGCGCGTTTATTAAAAACTTCTTGCGCAGTCAAAGTATCGGGCAAATTTAACTCTTTTAATGCGTTTCTCAAGGTTTTACGCCGCTTCCCAAATCCTGCTTTAACCACACGTTTCAACGTCTTTGCGTCGAAGTCCAAGCGATTGTTTCTCACCAGTTTGATCACTGCTGAATTTACTTTTGGCGGGGGGTCAAATACCACAGGATCTACCGAAAATAAGTATTCAATATCATAAAATGTTTGTAACAGTACACTTAATATTCCATAAACTTTGTTCCCATGCTTAGAGACAATTCGTTCTGCAACTTCTTTTTGAATCATACATACGACCTCTTCAACACGGTCGTGATGTGCATAAACTTGGAAAAATATCTGGGAAGAGATGTTATAGGGAAAATTTCCTATCACCCGAATGGGAGTTTGATACTCCATTAAATTTTCTTTCAAAAAATCTTTTAACTGAAATTTCTCTACATGATCGGGGTATTTTTCTTTCAGATAATCAATGGAAGCTCCATCAAGATCAAAGGTCATCAACTGATCATTTTGTAGTAAGTGCTGTGTGAGCACCCCCATACCAGGACCTACTTCAAGCAGACTTCCTGATCCTTTCCCTATCGCAGCCACAATGTCTAGGGCGATCGTCTCATCTTTCAAGAAATGCTGACCTAAATATTTTTTTGGTTTTAATTTTCTCAAGGTAATGGCTAAAAAAATGTAATTTTGTCCCCTTTAAACAAATCTAAATGGGTCCTAATAATCTCGATCACAAATTTATACCAATCATCGGAATAAGTATTGGAGATCTCAACGGAATCGGCATAGAAGTCACTTTAAAAAGTTTAGAAAATCCTTCTCTTTTTTCTAGACTAACCCCTATCATTTATGCCTCTGTCGAGGCGCTAAATTTTTACTCAAAGTTACTTAAAAAGTCTCATTTGAATTTTAATCTCATCGCAAAACCTCAACAAGCCGATCAATATAAAATAAACGTAATCCCCGTTTGGAAAAAACCCGTCATCATCACACCAGGTAGACCCAACGCTACAGGAGGTAAATATGCCAAAATATCACTCGAAACAGCCGTTGCTGATTTAAAAAACGAATCAATAAATGGTTTGGTTACCGCACCTTTAAGCAAAGAGCTACTTAATGAGCAAGGTTTTTCGTTTCCAGGCCATACAGAATACCTTGCCGCCGCATTTAAAGTCCGTGAAAATCTCATGCTCATGGTAAAAGATGGGCTGCGGGTGGCCGTCGTTACTGGGCATATCCCTCTTGTAAAGGTAGCGGAAAGCCTTACGATAAAACTCATCTCAGAAAAGCTACAAATCCTCATCGATTCCTTACGCATTGATTTTGGTATTCAAACGCCAAAGGTGGCTTTAACGGGGTTAAACCCGCATGCAGGTGAAAATGGTTTATTGGGTAGCGAAGAACAAAATATAATCAATAAGGTCATTGATCAATTTAATTTTAATGGATACGCTGTCAAAGGGCCCTTCCCTGCTGATGGTTTTTTTGGAAGCGATGAATATTTAAAATATGATGGTGTTTTAACGATGTATCACGATCAAGGTTTGATTCCTTTTAAATTATTATCAAAAGGTTCAGGTGTTAATTTTACAGCGGGACTGCCTGCGGTCAGGACTTCGCCTGCCCATGGCACTGCTTTTGATTTGGCGGGTAAAAACATGGCTGACCCAAGCTCTATGACCCATGCATTGTTACTGGCAGGTACCTTGGCTCAAAATAAAGATCATTGATTCTTATTTCTAATGAAGAATTCATTGGGATTATCGGGGCATTCTACATAAATTTGCGGTTCTTAAAAATTTAATTAAGTGAAAGCTAGTGTTTTAAAGTCTTTTGAGATCAATTTGGCGCGACTTGAAAATGGTACACACGATTTTCAATTTGAATTGGTGCCCGATTTTTTCGAAACTTTCGAAAATAACTTGGTCGAAGAAGGCTTTGGTAAAGCCTCATTGGTTATGGATAAATCTGAGTCCATGATGGCCTTAAACTTCACCATTGAAGTTGATGTTTTGCTGATCTGCGATGTCTCTTCAGAAAGTTATCGAGAATCCTTAACTTGTCAAAAAAAGCACATCGTAAAATTTGGTTTGACCAGTGAAGAATTAAGCGATGAAATAAGTACCATAGATATGGGGATGCAAATATTAAATGTTTCTGGCTACATATATGAATTTGTGTCGCTAGAGATCCCAATGAAAAAAGTGCATCCTAGGCTAAGAGGCCAAGAAAGAGCTGATTTAGTCTACAAAGACGAAACCCCTTCCTTTAATGATCAAGAACAGGAAAACAAGATTGATCCAAGATGGGAAGTACTGAAAAAAATAAAACTATAATCTAATAATTAATATAATGGCGCATCCAAAACGAAAAATTTCGAAAACAAGAAGAGACAAGAGAAGAACTCATGTAAAAGCTTCTCCAAAAAATTACATCATCTGTCCAACCACGGGGGAGGCCCATTTGCCCCATCGTGCCTTTTGGCATGAGGGTAAACTTTATTACAAAGGAAAGGTAGTTATTGAAAAAGAAGTTTTAGCTTAGAGACTGAGCGGTCTGGCTTTGAATCATCCATCTTAATTCAATAAGCAGATCAAACGATATATGTTAAAAATCACGGCTGCTATTACCGGTATCAACGGCTACGTCCCCGACTATGTCTTGACCAATGATGAATTGGCGACAATGGTGGACACCAATGATGAATGGATCGTAAGCAGAACAGGAATCAAAGAAAGGCGAATCCTTAAGGGCTCGGGAAAAGGCGTCTCTATTATGGCCGTAGAAGCTGTTAAAGGGCTTCTCCAAAAAACCAATACGGCCCCTGAGGAAATTGATGCGATTATTTGTGCCACGATTACGCCCGATTTGACGTTCCCCGCTACAGCTAATCTCATTGCTCAAAAGGTAGGAGCGAAAAACGCCTTCGGTTTTGACCTTGCCGCGGCCTGCTCTGGCTTTTTATTCGCCCTGAGTACAGGTGCCAAATTTATTGAATCGGGTTCGCACAAAAAAATTATTGTCATTGGTGCCGATAAGATGTCATCCATTTTAGATTACAAAGACCGCACCACCTGCATCATCTTTGGAGATGGAGCTGGGGCTGCCCTGCTAGAACCCAATCATGAGGGTTTAGGTATCCAAGATGCCATTCTAAAATCTGATGGTTCAGGAGAGCAATATCTAAATATCAAGGCGGGGGGAAGTCGCTATCCAGCGAGTCTCGATACCATCCAAAACCATGAGCATTATGTATATCAAGAAGGCTCTGCCGTTTTTAAATTTGCCGTGACTAAAATGGCGGGGGTCGCCAAAGAAATCATGGATAGAAATGATTTAAAGGGCTCAGATATTGCTTGGTTAGTTCCCCATCAAGCCAATAAAAGAATCATCGATGCCACAGCCAAACTTATGCAGGTCCCGGATGATAAAGTCATGATGAACATCTCTCGGTACGGCAATACGACAGGAGGTACCATTCCCCTTTGTTTATGGGACTATGAAGCACAACTTAAAAAAGGTGATAATTTAATTTTAGCTGCATTTGGAGGTGGGTTTACTTGGGCCTCTATTTATTTAAAATGGGCTTACAGCCCCGGAAATTAGGGATATTATGGCAACTACTGCTGATATTAAAAATGGGTTAGTGATTGAATATAATCATGATTTGTTCTCGATTGTTGAATTTCAACATGTCAAACCTGGAAAAGGACCTGCTTTTGTGAGAACAAAATTGAAAAGTTTATCTACAGGTAGGGTCATTGACAATACCTTTTCTGCAGGTCATAAAATTACAACGGCACGGGTAGAACGTCATAAGTACCAATATCTGTATAAAGATGATATTGGCTATCACTTCATGCATACGGAGACCTATGAACAAATCCCAATTGATGTTAAATTAATCAATGCGCCACAATTCCTTAAAGATGGAGAAGAAGTTGAGGTACTCGTACATACCGAGCAAGAAAAATTTTTAGGCGCTGAAGTGCCCCAATACGTGAATTTAAAAATCGTTTATACCGAACCTGGATTGAAAGGAGATACGGCGACGAATGCAACGAAACAAGCTGAATTGGAAACAGGTGCAATCATTCAAGTCCCCTTATTCATCAATCAAGATGAAATCATCAAGGTGGATACAAAAAATGGATCCTACTCCGAAAGAGTCAAATAATTATCCTAGATTTAGCTTGAAAATAAAAAAATATTTAATAAGAGACTAGAAACAAAGATGAAAGTAAAAGAAATCCGCGATCTTATCGACTATATAAAAAGTACCGGCCTCGAAGAGGTAAACATCGAAACTGAAACATTCAAAGTAAAAATTAAACGGTCTTCTGACGTCGTTTCACAACCCCATTTCTCACCTACCCTAGCTCAGGCTGCGCCAAAACAAGCTATTGAACCTGTAGGTGAAGAACTGACCATATCTCCCAAAGAAGTAGAAGATCAAAAATATATTACAGTTAAGTCTCCCATGATTGGAACCATATATATGGCACCAAATCCTGAATCTCCTGACTTCCTCAAAGTGGGGGATGTCATCAAACCAGGAGATACCGTTTGTGTGGTAGAAGCCATGAAACTTTTCAACGAGATAGAAGCGGAAGTTTCTGGTCGTGTGGTAGAAATATTGGCAGAAAATGCAAATCCTGTGGAATATGACCAACCTCTGTTTTTAATTGATCCTTCTTAAAAAATAAGCTGTGTTTCATAAAATTCTTATTGCAAATCGAGGAGAAATTGCACTTCGAATCATTCGAACTTGCAAAGAAATGGGTATTAAGACCGTAGCGGTCTATTCTACCGCAGATAAAGAAAGTTTACATGTGCGCTTCGCGGATGAAGCTGTATGTATCGGTGCGGCCCCTAGTAAAGACTCCTATCTGAACATCCCAAATATTATTTCAGCGGCTGAAATCACCAATGCGGATGCGATACATCCCGGCTACGGGTTTTTAGCCGAAAATGCTGAATTTTCTAGAGTTTGTGAAGAGTACGGGATTAAGTTCATTGGAGCAAGTGCCGATATGATCAATAATATGGGGGACAAGGCTACTGCCAAAGACACCATGAAACGCGCAGGTGTGCCTACGATTCCTGGATCAGAGGGGATCATTGATTCAGTAAAAGAAGGTAAACTTATTGCCAAAGATATTGGATATCCCATCATGCTCAAAGCCACAGCAGGTGGTGGTGGACGTGGCATGCGGTTGGTTAAAAAAGAGCAAGAGTTTCAAAATGCTTGGGACAGTGCGCGGCAAGAGTCCAGTGCCGCTTTTGGAAATGATGCCCTTTATCTTGAGAAATTTATAGAAGAACCTAGGCATATTGAAATTCAAATCATTGGAGATGCTACCGGTAGAGCCTGCCACCTATCCGAACGAGATTGCTCCATTCAAAGAAGACATCAAAAACTAGTAGAAGAAACCCCCTCTCCTATCATTACCAAGAAACTTCGAGAAGATATGGGAAAAGCGGCCATAAAAGGTGCTGAAGCCATTAAATATGAGGGGGCCGGTACCGTAGAGTTTCTGGTTGATAAGTATGGGAAATTTTATTTTATGGAAATGAATACCCGTATACAAGTAGAGCATCCTATTACGGAAGAAGTCACAGATTATGATTTGATCAAAGAGCAAATAAAAGTGGCTGCCGGAATTCATATTTCAGGAGAAAATTATTTCCCTCAAATGCATTCAATTGAATGTCGTATCAATGCGGAAGACCCACGAAAAAACTTCAGACCTAATCCAGGTAAAATAACCAATTTACATTTCCCAGGAGGACATGGGGTACGCGTAGACAGTCATGTTTATGCTGGATACACCATCCCCCCTCACTATGATTCCATGATTGCCAAACTCATTGTAACGGCACAAACTCGAGAGGAAGCATTGATTAAAATGAAAAGAGCCCTAGAAGAAATGGTTATAGAAGGTGTTGAAACGACTATTCCCTTCCATTTGAAGCTGATGGACGACGAACAATTCAAGTCGGGGAATTTCACTACCGCCTTTTTGGAAACCTTTGATTTCGAGTCAATTTAAGCAAAAAACCAAAAATCCGCTATAGGCCTTTTACCCCATGCGGTGAAATGATTTTCAATATCTGACTTAGCTGAAGGTGCAGCAATGACCACTATAATCTGGGGTCTGTCCAAGCTTTTGATTGATGAAAAGTGCTGCATTTGGTGGCCCGATATCTCTTTCCCTATTTTACGCTCATTATCACATACCCAATGTATCTCTTGCTCATATTTCGCTAAGACCTTTATAAAGTCTTTTCCATTGCGTCCTGCACCCCAAACCACCAAGGGTCGTGATGAATCTCTATCCAATTCAAAAAAATATTTCAATTTTAACTCAAAATATCTATTGTCTTTATATTCTATCCAAGTCCGAGAAATGCGATCTTCTCGATCCCTCCAAAAATGAAGTATTTTATCCATCCCTATGATTTTATAGCCCTTGCGATAAAATCTAAAGCATAAATCATAATCCTCTGGATAAACGTCGGGATCAAAAGCGCCCACAGCACTAAAATCTTCTTTGTGGATCAACCAACAATGAGAAGGGATTACACATTCTTTATAAATCTGCTGGTAATGCGTACTCGTTTTTGCTACTTGATTCAGCCATTGGTCGTATCGTTGAAATCCAAGCCCTACGGTTCCTTTTTCAACAAAATGCTCAACTCCCCCGGCCACAACAACGCCTTTCCCATATAATGCCCAAACATCAAACATGGCTTCCAATTTATCTGGTGGCATGCGATCATCAGAATCCATTCGATTGATTAAAGTCCCACGACAATGTTGATATCCTTCTTTTAAGGCCGGATTAAGTCTATGACCCTTGCTTTGAAAAATTCGAATCCTATTATCTAGCTGCGCATAATCATTTAATCGTTCCCATGAATCATCAGAAGAATGGTCATTGACCGCTATAAGTTCCCAATTTTCGTAGGTCTGCATACGGATGGAATCAAGACATTCGGCCAAATAAGGACCCGTATCCTTTACTGCCATTATAATTGAGATGAGCGGTCTTGATTCCATTTGATGAGGTCTTCGTGATATGAAAGACGTATTAAGATCGCAATTATACTTAAAGCGATCGGATGATGGGCCATTTCATCGGTATGCTTAAATTTATAACTGAATCGAGGGTATGCTGTTTATTCGCAGCCATGGCCGCCTAAGCTCTTAAAGACCCCTCCTGGGTCACCCTTGTAACCATACCATGCCTCTTTTAGGAAACCAAACGTATCATCTCGCCCATGAGCCGCTTTCACAAGCCTTCTTCAAATTTTATCCGATCAAAAAACATACTTCAATAACAACATCAGATCAAGTACCTATTGGTGTTTTTTTTGATGCTTCCCAATTATACTAACCCTATGCTTAAAAAAAGCTACTCTTTATTATCTATCAACGCATAACTTACAAATGCAAACCGCTTGCTGTCGGGTGACCAAGAGGGAACATTTAAAGTCCCTTGTCCTCCAAATAATTCAAAAAGCTTATAAATTATTTTTGTATCTGGATTTAAAATCCTAAGCATCACTTTTTTAAATGGGGGATGACTTCCTGGATCTATGGCGTCGATATAGGATAAAAACACAACTTTAGTACCATCGGGTGAGGGGTGTGGAAACCAATCATTAAATCCATCATTGGATAACTGTTTTTGATTGGATCCATCAGCGTCCATTCTCCAAATCTGCATGCTTCCCGTCCGGACAGAATTAAAATAAATATGACGCCCACTGAACGAATAATCGGGACCATCATCAAGGCCTTCAGTATAGGTCAATCGCTGCTCCTCACCTCCCGCGCAATTGATGCGATAAATATCGTAATTACCTCCTCTTTCGGCACAATAAACTAAACTTTCTCCATCTGGAGACCAACCGTGCCAATATGAAGATCCTTCTTTTGTAATCAGGTTTGGAAGCCCTCCCTCAATGGGCAAAGTATAAATTCTAGATCCTATTTTTGAATCATTATTTGAAATGGCCAACATTTTGCCGTCTGGTGATATCCCATGATCATTATTGCAGTCTTGAGCAAAGCCGGTATTTATTTTTTCCTTCTTTTTTTTATCCAAATCGAATTTATAAAGATTGCCTCCTTGATTATAGATTAAAAATTTACCATCTTGACTCCAATTAGGTGCCTCAAAAAGCGTACCTACCTCTTCATGAATTACTTCTCTTCGATCTGTATTAACGTCATAAATCTCTAATCTACTGACTACGGTTTGCGCATGCATTGACATAGGTAATATTAATAATAAAATCTTAATCAATGATTTCATTCGATTCTTTTTTACTAAGATAAGCATTCATCTATTTATAAAAAAAAATCATCTTTTTGTTGAATATGATCGTAATCTATCCTCTTTCGGTCATCTTGTCAGTAAAATGATTTGGATCGTTTTTTGTATTATTTAGAAAATATGGCAAAATCAAAAGTAACCCTTAGTCACGTTTTTAAAACTATTATTTGGCCCAGAAAAAAACCTATCCTGATAGGCCTTTTTTTAATTATCCTGAGCAGACTTGCTAGTTTGGTCTTACCCGGAGCCAGTCAGTATTTAATGGATGACGTAATCATCAATAAAGATATAGAAATGCTTAAGACCTTGCTTTTATGGGTGATTGGAGCCATCACCATACAAGCCATTACCTCCTTTTTATTAACTAAAATATTAAGTGTAGAAGCACAACACCTGATTGCTAAACTCCGCGTTCAAGTCCAAAAGAAAGTAATCTATTTACCGACGCGATTTTTTGATAACACAAAGTCGGGCGAATTGGTCTCTCGAATCATGACTGATGTTGAAGGAGTCCGAAATCTAGTAGGAACAGGTCTTGTTCAGCTTGTGGGAGGTGTATTGACCGCCTTTATTTCCTTGGCTTTATTGATTAAGATAAGTCCGATGATGACCGTTTATGTGCTGGTTCCTGTAGCCATTTTTGGAGTCGTATCATTGAAGGCCTTTGGATACATTCGTCCTGTTTTTCGGGAAAGAGGCAAAATCAATGCAGAGGTCACGGGTCGACTCACAGAAACTTTAAATGGCGTACGTGTGATCAAAGGATTTAATGCAGAAAAACAGGAAATTAAATCCTTTGAAGAAGGGACTGAAAAGTTGTTTTTAAATGTGAAGAAAAGTCTTACTGCTACGAGCATTATCACCAGTTCAGCTACCTTTTTACTAGGCCTCTCGAGTACAGGGATTATGGGCATAGGAGGTTACATGATCATGAACAATGACCTTACCATAGGTGAATTTTTATCCTTTACTTTATACCTAGGATTCATGATTGCTCCAATCGTTCAGATGAGTAATATTGGAAGTCAACTCACCGAAGCTTTTGCTGGACTCGATAGAACAGAAGAATTGATGAATATGGAATCCGAGGATGATGGTTCGATTCGAACCCATAAAATCAAAAACATAGAAGGGCATGTGCAGTTTAGTAACGTGACCTTTGGGTATGAAGAAGAAAAAAAGGTGCTCCATGATATCTCCTTTGACGCACGTCCTGGATCCGTCACTGCCTTGGTAGGATCATCTGGATCTGGGAAGTCAACCATAGCCGCACTAGCGGCTAGTTTCATTACTCCGAATGCAGGAACTATTACCGTTGATGGACATGATCTTTCACTTATATCCTTGGAAAACTTTAGGAGTCAGTTGGGTGTGGTGCTTCAAGATGATTTTTTGTTTGAAGGTACCATCAAAGAAAATATTTTATTCCCAAGACCCAACGCAACAGACGCGGAAGTCATTGCGGCAGCAAAGGCGGCTTATGTCACCGAATTTACCGATCGCTTCGAAGAGGGTATGGCCACCGTCATCGGCGAACGCGGAATCAAATTGTCAGGAGGTCAACGACAACGCATAGCTATTGCTCGAGCCATCTTAGCCAATCCCAGAATATTGATTTTGGATGAAGCCACCTCCAATTTAGATACAGAAAGCGAATCATATATTCAAAAAAGTCTTGAGAATCTAATGGGTGGTAGAACTACCTTCGTTATTGCCCACAGACTAAGTACCATACGAAGAGCTGATCAGATTTTGGTGATCGAAGATGGAGTGATCGCTGAAAAAGGCACACATGACGATTTGATAAGTAAGGAGGGTCGCTATTTTGAATTGTATACGTACCAGGCAAGAATATAATCTTAGGTTTTTTATCCTAAGCGAAATAAAAGGACTCGTATTTAGTTAAAAAAACGAGAAAACTAATATTAATGTTGAATGGCACTTTTGACGATGTCTACCGGCCCCAACTTTTGCTCATCAATCAATTTTTTCTTGCCTTGTATAAGCTGCAATTCGACAGGTGCAAAACCCAATTCCTTAGTTTTTTTGAACACCTGATCAAAAAAGAGTTTTGCTTCAGACAACTCTCCTTTCCCAAAATGATAGGCATTTACGTTTTTCTTCAAAGGGGCTCCGGGAATGACAAAATAAGTCACTGCATTCACCGAATAGGTAGGTTTGAATTTCTTTAAGAAATTATTAATTCCTGACTTGACTTCGTTTGAAAAATTATTAATTGCGTTCCCTAATCCCATAGTTAATTCAAATAATTTATCAAACTTATCATTTTGATCGATATGAACCAACCCATCTCAAAAAAAAAATCAAAATATTTACCTCCAAGTACTACTTCTGACTTTCTTAAATGCTCTGATTACATCCTTTTGACTGATCTGTCCAACCAGTTTCCCCATATAAACGACAGGAAATCTTCTGAGCTTTCTTTCTAGAAACATCTGTGCTACTTCAAAAATATTCAAGTCAGGTGCTATAAAAACCACTTCTTTGGTCATATAAGATGAAACGGAACCCGTATCAATGGGCATATTATGGTATTTACCCCTGATGATTTCCTTCATGCAATCTGATTCTGATATCATTCCAACCAATTCATTTTGATCATTGACTACAGGTGCCCCTGAAATATTTTTACTCAACAATAGATTCATTGCCTCAATGATGGATTGATCAGGTTTAAATTTAATTAATCTGGTTGCCATATAATCCTTAACTAAAAGTTGTTGCTTATCAACCTCCTTGGGCATTTCTAAACCTCGATAACTTTTTACCATTTTAGCATGTGTTTATATATGAAGTTTTAGAAGATAGAGAAAATGAAGGAATTATGCAAATAAATTGGGTAAATATTACCGTTTACCAAATAATATTTTAAAAAATCATAGGAAAGTAAGTATATCTAACCTTACTAATGTCCTAACCTTAAGGCTTGTTCAATATCTTCGTAAAGATCGTCCACATGCTCTAGGCCAATGGACAGGCGAATGAGCCCTGGTAAAATTCCAATAGCTATCCTATCTGTTGTAGGCAACTTGGCATGGGTGGTTGATGCCGGATGCGTTGCAATCGTTCTTGTATCACCTAAATTGGCCGTTAATGAAACTAAATCCAATTGATCTAAAAAAATACATGCCCGCTCGAAACCGCCTGAAATAACGAATGAAATGATGCCTCCTCCAGCATTCATTTGCTTTTTAGCTACTTCGTATTGCGGATGAGAAGGTAAAAAAGGATATTTAACCAACTCAATTTGAGATAATCGCTCTAGTCGTTGGCTTAAGGAAAGCGCATTTTCACAATGTCGATCCATTCTGACGGCCAATGTTTCTAAGCTTTTTGATATTACCCAAGCGTTAAAAGGTGCTAAAGCAGGGCCAGAATGACGCGCAAATCCCTTTATTTTTTCTATCAAATGTTTCTTCCCAGCAATCAATCCACCCAAAACCCTTCCTTGACCATCTAAATATTTGGTAGCCGAGTGAATGACCAAATCGGCACCATATTTAATGGGCTGCTGCAAATAAGGTGTGGCAAAACAATTGTCAACCACATTAATGAGATGATGTGCACTTGAAAATTCTCCTAACCATTTTAAGTCAATGATATCTACTCCAGGATTTGTAGGTGTCTCAACAAATATAAGTTTCGTGCTTTTTCTGACGGCCTTATCCCAGTTTTTGGTGTCATCAAAGTCAACAAAAGTAGTTTCGATACCCCATGAAGGCAATATTTTAGTCAAAATATTATGGGTAGATCCAAAGACAGAACGACAAGCCAAAACATGATCTCCTTGACTTAATAGGGCGCCAAACGTTGAGAAAATGGCGGCCATCCCTGTTGCCGTGGCCCAGCCCGCTTCCGCCCCTTCCAATAACTTAATTTTTTCAATTAATTCTGTAACATTTGGGTTTGAAAACCTACTATAAATATTACCTTCTAGCTCATCAGCAAACATTGCCTCCATTTGTGATGAATCATCAAAAACAAAACTAGAAGTTAAATGTAAGGGCGTCGAATGTTCCCTTTGCTCAGAACGTACTGTTTGCGTTCTGATGGCCAATGTTTCAAACTTTTTAATCTTCATAATTATACTATTTCAAATAATACATAGCCATATATTCAATCTCCATTTCATACGAATGCTTACCTATTTTCAGTGTGGAAGACTATCCTTAAAACGTCCATAGAAGTAAGTCCCCAAGATTACAAATAGAACAGGAATCAAGATAATAGTATTTCCCGCGCCTAAATGAACAAATAATGGACCTGGACAAGCACCCACCAAAGACCATCCTAATCCAAAAATAAGTCCACCCAACAAATGGGCTTTTAATTGAAAAGGCTTTTTTGTTAAATCGATCGGCTGCGTCTTGAAAACTGATTGGTTTAACTTTTTTATAACAAGCACCGAAATGGCGCCAACACCCACCGCCGAACCAATAATCCCAAACATATGAAATGATTGAAAATGAAACATCTCTACAATTCTATACCAAGAAATGGCTTCAGATTTTATTAAAATAAAACCAAAATAAAACCCCGCTATGACAAACTTAATCCACTTCATAAAATCGAATCTAAAATGAGAAATGTGCCCAAAACTCCACCTATGAAAAATCCAATAACTGCAATCAAGGAGCCTAAACTAAGTAATGATAATCCCGTAATGGCATGGCCTGATGTACATCCGTTGGCATATCTCGAACCAAAACCAATGCATAATCCACCAAAGGAAATCATAAGTATTTCCTTCCCAAATGTCCATGTAAACCTTGATATAGGCAATATACCTTCAATCAAAATAGACCTTGAATTAAAATACAATTGAGCCGCATCACTTAAAACTCCTTGTTTTACTTCAACCCATTGCAGTAAAAAAACAGCAGAGAAAATAAGCCCAACGATAAACAAAAGATTCCAAATGTGATTTTTTAAATCATAATTGAAATATTCTATTTTTTTCCAATTCAGGGCACATCCCACGTGTCTAAAAACGGAAGAAACTCCAAATTTTTTATTGCTAGAGAGCAATAATAAGGGAACGGTCATACCCAATAATGGACCAGAGACATACCAAGGCCAAGGATTTTGAATAACCTCCATTAGTTTTTCCATAGTTTGAATTTAAAAGTAAAAATATTGATGAAGTAGGATGAATGATGTCCTCTTTGAATACCCAAAACAGTGCACGTTTAGAATAATCTATAAAATGTCATTGTTAATTACGCGAAAAGTTATGCTAAATATCGCAGCAACTTATGCAGGTGAAGTAGGTGTGAAAGGAGTTGCGGTAATTGGAATGAATCGCATTCCATATTGCTTGGGTACTGAGACTTTTCATGATAATCATAAGCATTTAATTTATTTATCAGGAATTAGCACCTATCTCTTAGTAGGGGGGTTGCTAGCGCATCATGGAGCCTGTCTCTAAACGCTTCTTAATAAATCGAGCTGTATGTCCGATTATGAAGCAAACTTATATTACCAAAATAAATTTCACAAATCATTTATAATATATTTTTTCCATCAAGATGAGCATATTTGGATTCAATCATTCAAAATTTTGATCATTCCGAAGGTTGTGAAGTAAGACTCCGACAAAATGAATCCAACAGTGATTCAAAAATAAAATTTGCATTAAGTGCTCAAAGTTTCACCCTACTTCATTTCATAGTATTCGATTTCAATGAAATTAAGCCTCTTCTACTAGGTGCCAAAATAAATAACAGTAATAACATAATCTTGATTAGTTGTTCCTTTTTTTGAGTAGAACGAAAAGATTATTGAGATACGACATGTACCTAAAACATTCAGATCAATACAGACTTTTTTTAACCTCCATCTTTCTTTTTGAGACCTTTGAGTTTCCCACCTAATTTTGATTTGAGCTCATCTCCCAATACCTCTTTGGCCTTTTTTTCGGCGGCTACCTTAAGCTCAGCTGCTTTCTTATCCGCTTCTGCCTTTAAAACTGCCTTTTGTTTATCTAATTCTTCTTGAACCTTTTTTTCGGCTAATTTTTGCTGCTCTTTGAGTTTGTTTTTTGCCTGCTCTTTGGCCAAATCTTTGATTTTGCTATCACCGGAACCTTTTTTGGTATTAGAAATTCCATCTAAACGCAACTGAGGATCTTCATAGTTTCCTTCGATCTTAATTTTCATCCTCACCTCTTCAGCTACCAGATCATTCAAGCCCGTCAAAGAAGCAATCATATTATTAGCGGCTGCCCCCAAGTTGCCTGTTTTAAGATCGGTCTCCAGAGTATAATCCATATTCGCATGGATACCTGAAATCCCACTTGAACCATAAACGGTCGTGGTCCTTCCCGCTAATTTAAAATCGAAAGGTTCAATGATTAAGGTTCCATCTGAGATGGCATACTCAAAATTAATATCTTGAAGTTTCAGCGTTTCTCCCTTATCCCCAGTTATTTTATTCAATCCTTTAATGAATTTGGGATTGCTATAAGTGGTCGATCTCAAGTCTATAAGACCAAAGGCAGATAAAGATTCCATGACCGGCATCATACCGGTATCTAAAACCCCGTCCGTAAAGAATTCGGCGGAAAAAACACCCGCTAGGTCCTTCGCCACGGGCGCCATTTCCTGAATGGTATTGAATGAAGAAAATGTCTCTTTTATAGACATGGAGGATATCTTAAAATTAAAATTAAATAGTGGCAACGGAGGATTAGAATTATAAAATCCACTCATCAAAAAGCCTCCTTCTAAAAGATTAAAATCTAAATTATCTAACTGCGCAATGCCTTCACTCATCGTGATCTTCCCATCCATATCATTGAACTCCAGGTTGTCATATAGCAAACGTCCAATCTGAGTGTTCAATGCTACATCGATATTGATTGGAATTCTTATTATTTCAAGCACTGCGGTATCCACTGCAGTATCCGCTACTGAAGTATCGGTCGCTGTAAGGAAAGGATTAAGATTTAATGTTTGCGCATTGAAATTTAATTTACCGTGCAATACCTCTGAAGGCTCCAATGCATAGCCTATGAAGTTTTCTAAGGTACCTGTCATTTGGAGATCGCTTTCACCAAAGAGTACCTTAAACTGAGTCAAAGCGATTTGCTCATTATCAAAACTCAAATCTGCTTCTGGAATCCTGATATCCACTGGGAGCGTTTCATCAGAAATACTAAAATCAGTTACCTGCACGCGACCTTTGGTAGGAAGTTGTTCATACTTTTCTTCCTCTATCAGAAGCATATTACCTGAGGTCTCAAAACTTCCAGAGATCAATCCATTGAGGTCCATTCCTTCAACGGGTATGATCTGAAATATTTTACCTAAGTCAAGTCCTCCGCTGACATTCAAATCCCAAGTATAATTCGCTAAATTATTAAACTCCATTTGGGCCTTAAAATCTTGACCCTCCACCTGCATCGAAAAGTGAGGCATTGAAAAAGACAGTAAATCCATATTGACGCCCGGTATGACTAAAGCAGCTTCCAATTGAACCTCCTCAATGGGTACGGGATATTCTTGGTAAGCCAAATAGCCATTGGATATCATGGCATTGATATTTATATCCGGTAACCGTGATTCGTTATAGACGCCACTTACCTTACCTTCGATACCTACCTCGCCGTCAGCACTTACATTTTCCAAATAAGATGAATAATCACCCGGCAAAAGTGAAAGAATAGATTTAATAGACATATCCAGCGATTGAAATTCAATATCCAATACCATATCCGCATCTGCGGGAAGGATCACATCTCCATTCAAACCGACACTCAATGCTCCCAATGTCAATGAGTTATCACTGAAAGTATATTTTGAGTCTGGTAAATTCATCTTCATGTTGAGGTCCGCACCGAAGGTTTTTTCTTTGAGATAATTTGTACCCTCATAATTTAGATCTACCGAAACAATGGTTGTTTTGATCATTAGATCAAAAATGTCTTGAGAAAAATCTCCAGAACCTGTATGATTAATACCTAGTAGTGAAGTATGAATTCCACTTAAAAGATCATCATACGTGAAATTTCCATCTATAATTTGCCATTTTTTTATCGCTAAACTGAACGTTGACTGCTCTTCGGCAGGGGTTTCCGAAGGGATTTCATCGGTAGTTTCTTTGAAAATATCATAATTGTTTTGTCCGTCAGATAAGGATAAAATAGTAATCTCAGGTGACTTCAGACTTATTTCATTGATCAATATTTGTTCTCCAGAGATCACAGATAGAAGATCAAGAGTGATTTCAAAAGAGGCTACTTGAATCAAGGTATCGGAGGCAAAAGCATCGATGCCTGATACCCCAAAATCCTTCATTGAAAAAGTGAAGTTTGGAAAATTTTCAAATAAAGAAAGACTGAACCCTTCTTGATCATAAAAAACATGGGCGTTTACTTGTTCGGCAATGGCATCATCAACCGCCTTTTTGGCGTCTTCCTTGAAAAGGATGGGTACGGCAATAAGAATCCCAAGTAGACTGACCAATAATACACCCAACACAACTAATAACTTTTTCATAATATCATATTTGAAACAAGGAAATATTTAGCCTTAAATATAGCATTTTCATCCCTCAAGCAAGACCCTTATTTAATTTAACCAATTACATGAAGTTAAGAATAAAAAATATTGGACTTATTTAATTGTGACTTCATTAAATGACTTACCAACTTTATTATTAAAAATTAACATTTTTATTGAGCATCTCAATTGAAAATTGTTGAGATTCACCTTTTACTAATTTTAAGCCATTTTTAAATCAATCATATAATTCAATTAATAATTACAAATGAAAAAAATATTTGAAAAAGTAATCATCGTTTCTTCCCTGTTAGGACTTGTCTTTTTTTATGGGTGTAGCGAAGACGAAGTAATAGAAGAGGTAGCGTCCAGCATTGACATCTCCCTATCGGCAACAACCTCCGATGGAAATTCTTTAGTGAGTGGAGGAAACGTGACTGCAGCAGATTCTTTCTCTATTGTCATCTCCATAACTGCAGAGGCAGGCTTCAATACTTTAAATATAAGTGGAGATGTCGCATCGAGTACTATCAATCGAAATGACTTGGACATAGCCTCTGGCACCACCGATGCTAAGGTCACTCTGACCGTTTCGACATCTAGTTCCTTGGGAGACGGTAGCATCGATTTCGAAGCAGTTGATGAAAAAGGAAATACAGCAACCGCTTCTTTTTCTTTTGTCGTCGTTTCTCCTGCAGCCAAAATTCAGACTGCTGTGATGTTGTATGCTCCTCTGGGTGATAGTAGCTCTCAAACTTTTTATTCTATTGCCAATAATCAAACTTATAGCTTAGGTGATGTCATATCGACTTCCGATCCTGTATCAGCAAGTATCGACTTTGGTTACTATTACGGATCCACTGACAATGCCGCATTGGCCTCTCCTGCTGAATATACTATCTATGATCTATCTGCATGGGGATCACAAAATGTAACGACTTTAGCTGTCACAACCATCACAAGTGCTGAGTATCTTGAAATGGTAACCGTCAGTGACATAGAAACGGCTATAGCCGGTGTCGATGTGACCGATGCCAATGGTACCGTAACCAATCTGTCTGCAAATGAAATACTTATGTTCAAAACTGTAGATAACGTACAAGGTTTAATTCATGTAAGTGCAATCACGGGTACAGATGGATCAGACGGTATGATCGAGCTTGAAATGAAATTAGCTGCAAGTGAATAAAAATTGCTTCCAAATAATTTAATAATAAAAAGCCTTACGATTATATTGTGAGGCTTTTTTTATATAAATAGGAGAAGAATCCATTAATTTTAGTGTAAAAAAGAAATGACAAAACTTAGATCTTGGCCGCTAATCAGCATTTTACTATTGCTATTAGGCTGCGCTACGGTACCCATCACTGGCAGGTCTCAATTAAGCATGATCAAAAACTCAGAATTGATCCCCATGAGTTTTCAGCAATACGAAGAAGTCCTAAAGGCCAATGAGATCTCTGAAAACAATACGCAGGCGACTTTGATTAAAAAAGTAGGCGTAAAAATACAAAAAGCAGTAGAAACCTATCTTGAGAAGGAAGGACAAAGTGAGGTCCTCAATGATTTTGAATGGGAATTTAATTTGATCGAAGACAAAACAGTCAACGCTTGGTGCATGCCAGGCGGTAAGGTCGCTTTTTATACAGGAATCCTACCGGTATGCCAGGGAGAAAAAGGCGTTGCTGTGGTGATGGGTCATGAAATTGCCCATGCCATTGCCAATCACGGTAGGGAGCGAATGAGCCAGGGTTTGATTACCAATGGGCTGTTGGCTTCACTCTCCCTTGCAACCCAAAACAAGTCAGCCTTAACCCGTGACATCTTACTGCAATCTGTAGGTGCGGGTACCCAAATGGGTATCCTAAAGTTTTCTCGAAAACATGAAAGTGAAGCAGATAGAATGGGATTAGTTTTCATGGCCATCGCTGGCTATAATCCAGAGGCTGCCCCTGGGTTTTGGGAAAGAATGTCCGAAATGTCCGATGGAGCTGATGCACCCGAATGGATTTCTACGCATCCCTCCAACGAACGTCGTATTGAGGACCTCAAAAAACATCTTCCCGAGGCCTTAGAATATTATGATAAAAAATAATTTCTACTTCTCATATCACTCAAAATGATTCAATGGCTGACTTTTTTTCGATGGATTGCACGAGCAGAGGGGATCTCTTTGCTTTCTTTCGCGATCACGATGCCCTTAAAATACCAATTATTGATTTTTTGGCCCAATCAGGTGGTTGGGATGATCCATGGACTCCTGTTCCTACTTTATATCATCACCTTGTGCTGGATTACTTTTAAATTTAACTGGCATTTTATGGATTTTTGCTTCGCCTTTATTGCTTCATTTCTCCCTTTTGGGACCTTTGTAATGGAGAGATACTATCTCCAGGATAAAAATCATTAAAATGTATCAAGCTCACTCAACTCAAGCCAACGCAGTTCTTTAGCCTCGGCAAGGGTCTTTATTTGATCCAATTCAATACCCAAAGCCATCAATTTCTCATAATCAGTTTCCTTGTCCAAAGCATCTTCAATGGCCTTCTTTTGAATTTCCAGCTGACTCAGCTCCTTTTCAATCTGCTCAAGCTCCCTTTTCTCATTAAAAGTCATTTTACGCGGGCCATCTACCACTTTCTTAGACCCATTGGTCTCTGTGTTCGATGGTTTTTGGACGACTTCCTTGACTGACTTTAATCCGCCTTCGGTTGCACGATAATCGGTATAATTTCCTGGGAAATCTCGAATGATGCCTTGCCCTTCAAACACAAATAAATGATCAACCAGCTTGTCCATAAAATAGCGATCATGGGAAACAATCATCAAACATCCATCAAATTTATCTAGGTAATCCTCCAATACATTTAGAGTCATGATGTCCAAATCATTGGTAGGTTCATCTAATACTAAAAAATTGGGGTTGGCCATCAGCACCCGTAGCAATTGAAGCCTTCTTTTTTCACCTCCACTCAATTTGCCAACAAGATTGTATTGCACACTGGGTAGGAAGAGGAACTGGGTTAAGAGATTAGAGGCTGAAACTTCAGATCCGTCCGCCAATTGAATAAACTCGGCTACCTCTTTCACTACTTCAATGACCTTCATTTGGGGATCGAAAACAGCTTCATCTTGGGTATAATATCCAAACTTTGTTGTTTGACCTATGTCCAGTTCGCCTAAATCGGGAGTTAGATTTTGAGTCAAAATGTTGAGAAATGTTGATTTTCCTGCACCATTAGCCCCCACGATGCCGATACGCTCTTTGCGCTGAAATACATAACTGAAATCATCAATGACTTTTTTATCATCAAAAATCTTAGAAATATGTTTAATCTCCATGATCTTCTTCCCTTGGCGATCGGATTTGAGATTGACCTCCATTTCACTCTTAGTTACCGTCTGACTGGCCTTTTCCTTGACGTCATAAAAAGCATCTATACGGTATTTCGCCTTCGTTCCCCGCGCCTTAGGTTGTCGACGCATCCATTCTAGTTCTTTTTTAAGTAAATTTTTTGCTTTACCAACCGTGACCGCTTGCTGCTCTTCACGATCTGATTTTTGTTGTAAAAAATCACTGTAATTTCCGTGATATTTAAATATCTGACCGGCGTCAATCTCTAAGATTTCATTGGTTACGCGGTCAAGAAAATAGCGATCATGCGTCACCATCAATAAAGTGAGGTTTTGGGTCGCTAAATACTCCTCTAACCATTCGATAATCTCTAAGTCTAAATGATTGGTTGGCTCATCCAAAATGAGCACATGGGGCTTCACGACGAGACATTGAGCCAAAGCTACCCGTTTTTTCTGCCCACCAGACAATTCTCCCATTTTTTGATCCAAGGTATGAATCCCTAGTTTTCCCAAGATTTCCTTGACCTGATGTTCATAATCCCATGCATTCAAGGCATCCATTTGCTCGATAAAAGGAGATAAATCAACCCCCGCTTCAGGATTTTTCTCCATTTTCAAAAGCGCAGATTCATAATTTCGAATGGCTTTGAGCTCTTCTCGGTCTTTGGAAAAAACAGCTTGCATCACCGTATCGTCATCTGCAAACTCAGGATTTTGGGTCAAAATTGAAAGGCTAATTCCTTTCCTAAAGGTGACCTCACCTGAATTGGGATACAGTAAGCCTGCGATCACTTTAAGCAGCGTAGATTTTCCACATCCATTGACCCCGACCAAGGCCGCTTTTTGACCTTGTTCAAGTCCAAAAGTAATTTCTTCAAATAATTGCTTTTCATCAAAGCTCTTGGTGAGACGCTCAACAGATAAATAATTCACTAGATAGATAAGATTAAATTCACTTGATCTGGCAGTATTAATCAACTGCCCAAACGCAAATGTAGATCCAAATGTGCCCAGATATTCATCTATTAGTGCAAATATTTAAAAATGAATTTAACCTTTTGAAGGATCCCCAAAAGAGGTAGTATTCATCCTGTTATTGAAGTAAATTTAATAAGGCTTCTAGGCCAAAACATCAGCAAAACTTGGCCTTTTCTCTGAGTTTTTTTTCAATGGCCTTAGCTGTGGGAGTGGCTGCCAATCCCCCTAAACCGGTACATTTAAGCTCATGCGTCATCGCATCTCCTACCTCCTTCATTGTCATGACTACTTCATCGAAAGGGATCAAGGCTTCATAATCAGATAAAGCCATGTTGGCGCAGGACAATGCATTGGATGCCGCCATCACATTTTTGCCCAAGCAAGGAGCTTCAACTCGATTGCCTATCGGATCACAAATGATGCCTAGTGAATTTTGAAGCGCGAACGAAGCAGCAGTCACTCCTTGTTTTAAACTGCCGCCTATCAAAGTGACCAAAGCAGCCGCCGCCATAGATCCGCCTGCGCCTGTCTCAGCCTGACATCCGGCTACTTCTGCTGAGAAAGTAGCATGTTCGGCGATAAAAACACCGATGATGCCTGCCGAAAATAAAGCTTTAATAATGGTGTCTGGATCTGAATCAAGCGCTTCAGCAGCCCCAAAGAGGGTGCCAGGCAACACACCACAAGATCCCGCTGTGGGTGCAGCGACAAAAACCTCCATAGCACTTTTCACCTCCATCATAGCCGTGGTATACATGATCATTTTATTGAGCATTCCTCCATTGAGCAATTGCCCACTCTCATCTTTTAACTTGTATTTCGTAGACTGGACCGGTAATATCCTGTCATCATAATGGGTTCCCTCCATTCCTTTTTTTATCCCCTCTTTCATTATTTTGGCGATATTTTCCATCTTTGACCAAGCCTTTTTTTGAGAAATATTACCTCTTTTGGATTCATATAAAAGACCCAGTTCCCATAATTCAAGTTTTTCTGAATTCCCTAACTCAATCATTTGGCTACAATATCTAAAAGGGAGATCGGACGTATTTCCTTCCAAAACGGGGACCACCGGTTTCAACAGGCATACATTTGAGACCCCGGATAAAGATTCAAGTTCGGCTATTTCCTCTTTTTTAAATTCAATAAGTGTACTGATTTCAATGAAACTTGCCGTCAGTCTAAGGTTAGCTTGCGCCCAATCAGGCAGCATAGATCGAAGCAATTCAAGGTTCTCCCCATAAATCAACACCACATATTTGTCCCCAAAAATAGAAACCTCCGCCCCATCTATGTTGAGTACTTCCATCATGCCGCCTCCCGTACTTATTGCCGACAGGGTATGAGTAATCCATTGATTTGAGATAGATATGCGATAATAGTTGGGATGCGGCGCCTGGTAATCTAAATAGTTTACGATGGTCTCGATGCCTGCTTTTTCAAGAGCCGAACGGTAATGTGGCATTTGCTCATCATCTGCCTCCCAACCAAGTAGGCCGCCATACAGACCCATATCGGTCCCTTGACTCTCATGCGTAGTTACCAAAGATCCGTTGGGGTCATAGTCTACCACAATAGCAGTGATCTGCTCATGCATGAGTTGCCTTAATAATAAGCCTATACGGCAAGCAGCAGCACTGTGCGAACTGGAGGGTCCTCGCATCACTGGACCCAAAACGTCATTGAAAATACTAGAGATAGCCAATATTCTTTGTTTTAATGATCACTAAATTTAATAAAATAAAATATTAATCATACTATCTGATAAGGCCGACCATCATTTTTAAGGATTTCGATGAAATATAAAAACCGTTAAATCAGATGATATCAATTTATTTAGTTCCATATTTAAATCATGAAAAATCATTTGATCGAAGTTTGTGTAGATACCCTTTCAGATGCCTTATCTGCAGAATCAAAAGGTGCAAATAGAATCGAATTATGCAGTCACTTGTCCTTAGATGGATTGACTCCGACGCTTGAATTGACAAAAAAAACGCTGGCTGCTCTTAAAATTCCAGTCCACGTGATGATCAGGTCTCGAGCCATTAATTTTCAATACTTGCCTCATGAAATTGAGACCATGATTGAGACCATACATGCCTACAAAAAACTGGGCATTAAAGGAATCGTTTTTGGTGCCTTATTGGTGGATTTTACGATTGATGTTCCCACCGTTGAGAAAATTGCAAAAGCAGCAGAGGGCTTGAACTTTGTATTCCATAAAGCCATTGACCTTACTCCGAATCCTGTTGTTGCTACCCAAACTTTGGCCGCCATCAAGGGCATTACCCACATTCTCACCTCTGGCGGTGCACCCACTGCTGAACAGGGTGCATCTGTTATTCGGGATATGGATGCCCACTGTCAACATATAAAAACCATTGCAGCCGGCAAAATAAACGATCTCAACTTGACTGCTATGATAGAATTATTGAGGGTGACCGAGTATCATGGAAAACTGATTGTGGGTGATCTTAAAGCATAAAATGTATGACCATGTATTAATCTTGGGGTGCGGAAGATCTGGTACTTCTATTTTCGGTGAACTTTTTAACCATCTCAGTACGCATACCTATTACAGCGAAATCGATTTTGACCTCTATCTGAACAAAGACTTTTCCAAGCCCATTGCTTCTAAAATACCTAGAGAAAACAGAAAATATCAAAATACGCCTGGATTATCTTTTCCCTTGGACGTATTATTGGAGCGAATTCCCAATATTAAAATTTATTGGCAGGTCCGACAGCCCTTAGATGCCATTTGCTCTCTGAGAGTAGGGATTTCAAAAACATGGGGTCATCATCCTCAACCTCCTGACTACAAAGATTGGATGCAAGAAAGCTTATTAAAAAAATGTGCGCACCACTGGAACTATATCAATTCAATCGGGTATGCATCCGTCAAAAAAATTGCAGTGGTTACCAAATTTGAAGATTTGGTAAGGGATTCATCAAAATTTTCTAAGGACATCTGCGAGCAATTGGAAATTGATCCAGAATCGCATGATCTAGAATTAAAATCATGGAATCGAAGGGTCCAAAACAACAATAATGAAGATTTCATCGAAGCTCTGACCTCTAGACCTTATTCTACTCAAGACCATCATAACAAAATAAATCGCTGGAAAGAAAACCTCACAAAAGAAAATTTAGATGAAATTGTGCCCATGGTCCGTCAAACTGCCGCTCAATTTGGATACATACTTTAACATTACCAATATTAGTCGTTTTCCAAAATTTGACACTTAAATGAAGTTTAAATCATATTTGTAAAATATAGATTATATATTTATTCTTAATTTTCTAACTTATTAAACAAAAATTACAACATCTACTTATGTCAAATTTATCTCCTTTTCACCTAGCCATCCCTGTAAAAAATTTAGCAGCTGCCAGAACTTTCTATCGAGATATCATACAGTGCTCTGAAGGTCGCAGTGATACGCAATGGGTGGATTTTGATTTTTATGGTCATCAATTGGTGATACATGAAATAGCGCCCTCCGCTGAGCCTGAAAAAGAAAATCATAATCCAGTAGATGGTCATGAGGTTCCTATCCCTCATTTTGGGGTTGTTTTGGAGATGGCCCTTTGGAAGGAATTGTCTGAGAGACTCAAAAGTCATCAAATTGATTTTCTTATTGAGCCCTATGTGAGGTTTGAAGGCCAGTCTGGAGAGCAAGCCACCATGTTTTTCAAAGATCCCTCTGGCAATGCATTAGAGTTTAAGGCATTTAAAAATTTATCACACCTTTTTGCTAAATGATATTTAAAATCTATCATTTATGAAAATTATCAATGTGGGCCTTCTGGGTTATGGTATGGCAGGTCAAGTCTTTCATGCGCCCATAATTAATTGCGTTTCTGGTTTTAATATTAAATCTATTCGTACGACCAACCCTTTTTGGAGTAAGCAAGCCTTAGAGAGGTACCCTCAAGTAGAAATAGTTGACCATTCAGACATGATTATTGAAGATCCAAAAATCGATCTGATCATTGTTGTTACACCCAATGAATTTCACTATCCATTGGCTAAACAAGCCCTGCTCGCGGGAAAAAATGTGGTCGTCGACAAACCTTTCACAGTCACCAGTGCAGAAGCTTTAGATTTAATTCAACTGGCAAAGTCTAAAAAATTGTTCCTCTCTGTTTATCAAAACCGTCGATTCGTTTCAGATTTTTTAGCAGTAAAAAAAATCATACATTCCCAGCGTCTTGGTAAGATCGTAGAGGTAACTATGAATTTTGATCGTTTCAGAAATTCATTCAATGGAAATTGGAGAGAAGATCTCGTACCAGGATCAGGTATTCTTTATGATTTAGGATCTCACTTGATTGACCAGGCGATCGTGTTTTTTGGGCTTCCTGAATTTATTACTGCTGACTTAAGAAATCAACGGGGAGGTAAAGCCAATGACTATTTTGAGGTAAAACTAGATTATCCTGGACTAAAAGTCAACTTAAGATCAAGTATGTTGGTCAAAATTCCAGGTCCTGTTTTTAAATTAAATGGAATGAATGGCACTTTTGAAAAATTTGGACTTGATGTGCAAGAAGGGGATCTTACCGCCGGTCTGACCCCCGAAAGCAAGGCAAATTGGGGTCTAGAACCTATCAAATATTCGGGTAAGCTGAGTTTGTTAGTGAACCAACAAGACGTAACAGAAACCATAGTCTCCCCTCCTGGAGACTACCGAATCTATTATCAAAATGTATATGATGCATTGGTCAAAAATGAAGCCTTATTGGTAGATCCAAGAGATGCCATGTATACCATTAAAATCATAGAAATTGCTTTAGAAAGTGCAAATAAAAAATGCACCCTCCCTATGGAGATAACAGTTTAATTATTTAATTTCCAACTATGAAAAATACCCTCACCATAATATTTATCCTTCTTCTTTCTCACACGCAAGCCCAATACATATATCCTGATCAAGAGGTGGCGGTACTTGTTAATAATAAGGAATTGGTGGTTCAGCTACTTCCTGAAAGCTCTGGAGTTGAAAAAGCATTGAATAAAGTCTTGAGAGAAACGTTTCAAGAGTACTGGCCCAGTAAAAACGTGAAATATATGTTTCCCAAAGGTATTAAAGCCCTTTTGAAATCAAAAACTCAAAAATATGCCATTCTCACACAAACTGAATCACTAGGAAAACAAATAAAATCACTTTCGGCATATGCCAACGGAAGTATGGAACAATGGATTTTAGGTGCTTCAAAAGAAGCTACCCCAGAACAGAAAGATGCACTAGTAAATTTTAATTATGAACAAGTTGAACTAGAATACCATGAACATAAATTAAGTGTTTTTGATGGTAAAAGGGAAAAAATAGCCACGATCATCACGTTTGCAAATGGTAATTTAGGTAAACACGATTATGTGTTTTTATGTCAACAATTGCGGCACCTACTCAAGAGTGCTGCTGCAGGTGTTCCAATTGATGAGTTTTGGAATGTAGAAGATAACATTAAAGCCTTAAGAAAAACAAAATATAGCCTTCTAGAAGATTATTTTAAGGAAGAGGAAGCCGCCCAAATTGATAAGTCACTGGTGAACCTTTATACGTTTGTCCCCTTCGAAGCCTATCAAAAAATCATTGTTGAGAAAACCCAAGGTAGAAGTTATCCTAAAATTATTTTCTCCTTTTTACATGGAAAATTTATGTGGGTAATGGTACGGTCTAGTGATGGTAGGATTCTTTCCATCAACAGCTGTAATAATTATAAATTTACTGGGAGTTATCCTGTAGATGAAATGATTCGGTCGGGTGATGTTTACAAGTCTATGGATACTTCCATTCAAATCCTTTTTAATAAATACCGATAAATGGCTCCCAGAAGTGATTTTCCTCTGATGTGACTGGGATTGAATGATGGATTAAAAAAACAAGAACGCTACCCTGATTTGAAAAAACCAGAGGATGATCTATTTTTAAAATAATGAGCAATTATGACCTGTTCGCACCCTATCCTATCTCACCCGCCAAAATAACACGCTTGGCAGGGTATGGCAGTGCCAATTATAAAGTTGAAGATCTTACTGGGCAAACGTATCTTGTCAAACATCATATGGATCCTGAAAGCTTCAAAAGAATCGAAGCTGAAAATAAAATCATGGCTCATTTATCAGCACAGCTGCCCATAGAAGTTTCAAGTCCTTCCTACGACAAACTCATTACCTATCCCGATGGTAGTTTCTCTAGAATGCTTTGTTTCATCAATGGTATCTTTCTCAAAGATGTTGAAGCTACACCTGAATTGAGCTTCAATTTTGGGAAAATAATTGCGTTGTCACACCAATCTTTAGGTTCCTACAAAACTGTAGAAATCGAAGCGTATGATCACAAATGGAATCTGATGAACTGTCTCGATAGCGTTGAGGATATGGACCTAATTTCTGATCCCAGTCAGCGAAAAATAGTCAATTATTTTTTAGAACAATACAAGCAAGTCTGTGCTGATCCACTCCGAAAACTTCCGAAACAAATCATTCACAATGATTTAAATGATTGGAATGTTTTGGTTTCAGATAACGAGATCAAAGGCATCATAGATTTCGGTGATCTATGTTATGCCCCTAAAATATGTGATCTGGCCATTGCTATGGCTTACTTACTCCTGGATACTCCTACCCCACTTATCCGAGCGGTTGATTTGATAGAAGGTTATCTTTCAATACAGAAACTTGATGAAAAAGAAATTGAGCTCCTTTATTATCTGATCCCTGCGCGATTGTGCGTGAGCGTCATCAGTTCAAACAAAGAACGATCTCAAGGTAATACCGAGGATTATATTTTTGTAACTGAAAATAAAGCTTGGGCCTTATTGTCCAAATGGTTCGAAATGAATCCTATTCTATTTAGGAACAGTCTCATGAAACCTCTTGGCTTTCAACAGCTAAATTCTGTACCCACACTTATTTCTAAGAGAAAAAAACATCTCAGCAGTGCGCTGAGTCTAAGTTTTGACGATCCCATTCACATGACTTCTGCCGCCTTTCAGTATATGTATGCTGCCAATGGAGATACCTATTTAGATGCCTACAACAACATCCCACATGTAGGACATTGCCATCCTGAAGTCACTCAAGCGGCAGCAAGGCAAATCAATAAACTGAACACCAATACCAGATACTTATATGAGGCCCTTATGGGCTATAGCGAAAGACTTTTGAAGTATTTTCCCAATGCCCTCGATAAGGTAATATTTGTAAATTCTGGCAGCGAAGCCTCAGATCTGGCGATTCGCATAGCTCAAAATCATACTTCCAATAAGCATATTTTGGTATTGGCAGACGGCTATCATGGGCACACGCGCATGGGAATCGATATCAGCGCTTACAAATTTGATGGAAAAGGAGGCGATGGCGTTAATGAAAATATAACTGTACTCCCCTTACCAAAAATCTACCAAGGCTTGCAAAGTTCTGGTAAAGCCTATGCATCAGAAGCCATTGCCATCATTGATAATCTATTGGCACAAGGGATCACTCCAGCGGCCTTTATCGCTGAACCTATATCAGGTTGTGGAGGGCAAGTACCCCTTGCCGGCGGTTATTTACAAACCTTATACCCTTATCTCAAGCAAAAAGGAATTGTGTGTATCTCTGATGAGGTACAAGTAGGGTTTGGTCGTATGGGTAGTGTCTTCTGGGGCTATGAACTTTATGACATCGTACCGGATCTGGTCGTACTTGGAAAACCCATGGGAAATGGACATCCCATAGGAGGGGTGGTCTCTACTTTGGCATTGAGTGAATCTTTTGATAATGGCATGGAATTTTTCAGTTCCTTTGGAGGCAATCCCGTCTCCATGCAAATAGCTCATGCCGTACTCGATGTGATTGAACATGAACATTTGCAGGCACATGCAGCACAAGTCGGTAGTTATTTCGACGAATGTGCCAAAAGTTTGGCCCTTCATTACCCTCAGATCGGAGATGTTAGAAATCAAGGACTCTTTCTTGGGCTAGAACTGGTGCATCCAACCACCTTAGCACCGGCTACGGCCTATGCCTCAAAAATAAAAAATGAATTAAAAAGGCGCCTCATCCTCACGGGTACAGATGGGCCCAAAGACAATGTATTGAAATTAAAGCCCCCTCTTTGTTTTACCATCCAAAATGTAAATCAATTTTTCGAGGCATTTGAAGGGGCCCTCAAGCAAACCCCTCTCTGACATTAAGGTGCCAATTCAATCCGCTTTTTTTACTTAAAAATGATTTTGAAAGACCACAAAAGATGATTCAAGAGGTGAAAGTTGAAGTTGCTCACTTTAAAATACCCTTCATCCAAAAAGTAAAGAACATTAATGGTCTTGAATACAAATCAGAATGCATCTCATACTATATTACTCATCTATCTGATAAGATACGAAAATACTCAAATGATAATACGGGATTAAAACTTAAGTCACCTGATTTAATGAACTTTACAATAAATTACAACTAGTGAAAATAAAAATGCGAATATGCAACCTTTGGATGGCTTTGGTTATCCTCTTATTGGCCTGTCATTGTGAAGGAACCCCACCTAAATTAACAGAAAACCCCGCAATAAAGGCGAATCAACCACTCAATATTATTTTATTAATTGGGGATGGCATGGGACTCAGTCAACTTTCTTCAAGTTTTTATTTTAGCGACCAGCTACCTAATTTCGCGCGTTTCAAAACGATTGGATTGAGCAATGTGATTGCGGCAAATTCAAAGATCACAGATTCTGCCGCGGGAGCTACTTCTTTTGCCTCGGGTATCAAAACATTTAATGGGGCCATTGGTGTTGACATGGACAAGCAACACGTAGAGAATATCGTCGAATTACTCTCCAAAGAAAATTACCAAACAGGTCTCATTGCAACCTCCTCCATCACCCATGCCACACCTGCTTCATTTTATGCCCATGTCGCCTCCAGAGATTGGGAAGAGCAAATAGCCGCACAAATGGCTACCTCACCCATTGATTTTTTTGCCGGTGGTGGATTAAAATTCTTCGAAAACCGTAAGGATGGCAAAAACATTCTCAATCTACTTAAAAGTGCGGGGTTTGAGGTTCATACCGACCATCTTGAAAAGGAGATCGATGGAAGCAAAAGACATGCCTTCCTATTAGGAGAAGAAGATATGCCCAAAATGATTGAGGGTCGAGGTAATTTTCTAGCGGAATCCACACAAAAGGCGTTGAATTATTTTGAAGAAAACTCTTCACCTTTTTTTCTAATGGTAGAAGGCTCTCAAATTGATTGGGGCGGCCACGACAATGACGCTGAATATCTTATCACAGAATTGTTGGACTTTGATCAAATGGTAGGTTCAGTCTTGGATTATGCAGAAAAAGAGGGCAATACTTTGGTCATTGTTACTGCAGATCATGAAACGGGAGGTTTTACCCTCTCATCAAAGGTCACTGGACAAAATTCGAAAGGTAAAGATAAACATGACTATAACCTCATCGTACCCACATTTTCAACTACCGGTCACAGTGCCTCTTTAATTCCTGTTTTAGCTTTTGGTCCTCAGTCAGCTCAGTTTTCTGGATTTTATCAAAACAGTGATGTTTATCATAAAATTCGAGCGGCATTAGCCCAATAAAATGCTCAAAGACATCCCAAGTTCTGGTAGATTCTTTAATTGAAAACGCAAGTCGATCTCGGATAAAGGATAAATTTTCTCAAAGACAACGATGAATCTTCTTTATAAAAATAAAATCAGCGTTCTTTTAACGATCTTGCAAAGATCATGAGCCAGGCAAAGTTATTATTAATTACCCCTCCATTTACACAACTCAACACCCCTTATCCTGCGACTACCTATATCAAAGGTTATCTAAATACGCTAGGCATCCCATCATTTCAAGCGGATTTGGGTATTGAAGTAATTTTGCGCCTTTTTTCTAAAGAGGGGTTGAGGCAAATATTTGCTCAAGCAAAGAAGCAACAAAACCTCTCAAGTAACGCATTGAGAATCATTAGGCTAGAACATAGCTATGTTCAAATCATCGAAGAAGTCATCACTTTCTTACAACATAAAAATCCAACTTTGGCATTTACCATTTGTGAAAGGTCTTTCCTTCCTGAAGCCAGTAGGTTCGAACAAATAGATGATTTAGAATGGTCTTTTGGTACCATAGGGGTACAAGATAAAGCCAAATACTTGGCTACTTTGTACTTGGAAGACCTAGGTGATTTAATCAGTGAGGCAGTAGATCCCTATTTTGGATTCAGTAGGTACGCGGAGCGTCTAGGGATGTCAGCATCCTCTTATGATACCCTTCATTCGAAGTTACAAGAGCCACTTACCCTCATTGATACCATTACCCTAGAGTTGCTCGATGGACTTATTCAAAAAGAATGCCCCACACTCATCTGTTTTTCTATTCCCTTTCCTGGAAACCTATACAGTGCCCTAAGATGTGGACAATTTGTTAAGCGTAATTATCCAAAAATTAAAATCGCTATGGGAGGTGGCTACCCCAACACCGAACTTAGATCCCTCTCTGATCCTCGAGTTTTTGAGGTCTTGGACTTCATCAGCTTAGATGATGGAGAAAGGCCCTTGAGAAATATCATAGAATATTTAGCTGGGAAAAAATCTATTGAGCAGTTGAAAAGAACCTTTTGCTTGATCAATCAAAAAGTACAATACGTCAACGGCAGTACCGATGTAGATATATCATTCCATAAAACCGGTACTCCTGATTATTCAGACCTCTTATTGAATGATTATTTATCAGTCATCGAAGTAACCAATCCCATGCATAGACTTTGGAGCGATGGTCGGTGGAATAAGTTGACCATGGCGCATGGGTGCTATTGGAAAAAATGCTCATTTTGTGATATTTCATTAGATTATATCAAAAATTATGAGCCCATAAGTGCCACAATACTCTGTGATCGTATGGAGACCCTGATTGATCAAACTGGAGTAAGTGGTTTTCATTTTGTCGATGAAGCTGCACCCCCCTCGATCATGAAAGAATTGGCCCTTGAATTGATCAAACGTAGGATGAATGTGACTTGGTGGACCAATATTCGCTTTGAGGAACGATTCACCAGTGAGCTGTGTCGATTACTAAAAGCATCCGGATGTATCGCCGTTTCCGGAGGACTTGAGGTCGCTTCTGATAGATTACTGGCCAAAATGAAAAAAGGCATTACGGTGAGCAAAGTCGCCAGAGTCTCCAGAAATTTTACAGATGCTGGCATCATGGTTCACGCCTATTTAATGTATGGTTTTCCTACACAAACCTCACAAGAAACAGTTGATTCATTGGAAATGGTGCGTCAGCTATTTGAAAACGGCATCATACAATCCGGATTTTGGCACCAGTTTGCCATGACTGCACATGCACCAGTAGGTCTAGATCCTACTGCATTTGGGGTCAGTTTTTCAGGGCCAGAACATCTGGGCTTTGCCAAAAATGATTTAAGTCATGAAGATCCTCTGGGAGCTGATCATAGCTTATTTGGTGAGGGGCTTAGAGTTTCATTATATAACTATATGAACGGTGCTGGCTTTGATTTGGCCCTTTCCAAATGGTTCGACTTCAAGATTCCGGCACCATCCATTCCTCCTCATTTTATTCTACAAGAAATTGAAAAAAATCCTGAGAAACGACCCACTGCCACATCACAGCTCATTTGGATGGGTGAAAAACCTGAATGCAACGTTGTTAAAAAGAAAGAGTTAGAAATAGGCCAGCTATCATTGGTAACCAAGTCAGATGAAGACACCCTAGTATTTGATTTGAAAATCGCTCAATGGCTGAACCACACATTGATTGGTCTGATGCCATCAGCGCATTATCAAAAAACGACTTTTCAAGATTTTATGAATGATTTTAAGTCTCACCAGTTAGGTGATTTCGAACAATTTTATAAGTCTGCCTCAATGGAAAAGTTAAAAGAATTGGGCTTACTCGTGATCTAAAAGTAAGTCGAGCCTGAAAAAATAGCCTGGATGCCAGAAAATAGAAAATGAGTCACATAAAAAAACCTTGAACAACATTTGTCCAAGGTCTTTCTATTTGCTTCTGTTGCTCTGTCTATTATAAGCCTAATGTTGGTATATTTTCAAAAATACCATTTGTCACAATAACTGAATCCCTAGCAGCAGCATCTTCTGAAGTTTTGATCCCAGTCATTGAAAAAGTCCCTGACATTACATCATTTTCGTAACTACTAATGTTGAGTTCTATAGATCCCACAAGACCCGAAATAGCTCCATAAGATAGCTCATCAACAGAGTAAGTACCAATTGCTTCATCTCCAAGCTCTGACGGAAAACTCGTAGGTAAATCAAAAACGAAACCCAGTGTCTCTGTATCAGAATCTCCAAAGGCTAAAAGTACAGTGCTATCAGTATCATCAATGGTAAATGCATTAAGCAAAGTGAAATTTTTGCTTTCGCCATCAAGAGTGAAGGTAACAGAACCCCTATCAAGAGTTATGCCGTCCATAGCTACATCGTCATCACCACAAGAATAAAAGGTTAAGGAAAGTAGCGCGAGTAATGGTAAAATAAAATTTTTCATAATGGTAAGAAATAATAGTTTTAATTTGTTTGAGCGCGCAATCTATACGCTTTACATCGAAATATACTATTTCTCTATATTTATTTAAAATTTTTTATTAAATCAAACATAACACTATGAAAATATTAATAAAATATTCAATTATATGAATTTTTATAATATATTCTCCTTAGCTTAAACTCGAAAAGAGTGAGTCATCGCCTCAATAATAAGGTGACTTTTCTGTTTAAAATAAAGTAAGAGGTCATCATCAACCATATTATCGTTTGTCCTATTCAGCCTTTTAGTTATTAATCATTCAGCGCTTAATTGTCTAAATCCAAATACTAAAACATTAGTTTACTAATTTTCTAACACCTATTAGCGTAACCCCTTCTACTTCTTATTTTAATTAAAATAAATTTTAGCTTCTTGACCATTTAAGTAATCCAAAACCTATAAAAACAGTGAAAATAGGTGACCGCTAAAAAGTCATTACCTCCCTCTCATCATATCTTGTTTTTTTATTATCTCCGTTAAAACTATTTTAAGTATTATCTTTAAACCACTGTAATCAAACACATTGTTTTCGCATTCATTTTGCCATCCACAATCATGATAAGGCAAGTGGATCGATCATCAGATCAATCTTCAAAAATCGTTATACAAACTATTTTAAACTCACATGTCTGACGTAATTGTAATGACCTTTCATGCCCTTTGGCGTTTTATCAAAAAACCAGTCGAACTGTCTGAGGATAAAGCATCCCTTCAGCTCAAAATAGGCACTTGCGGAGCCCTCTTTTTGATCCAAATACCTCCCCTTTTAGTCCTTATGGCCCTTGTCGGTGGATTGGAACAATTGGGTCTATGGGATGAGGATATGCATAGTTTACAGAAAATTTTCCAAGAAATGGAACCTGTATTGATCTTCTTTTTTGCCGTGATCATGGCACCTCTTTTGGAAGAAGTAATGTTTAGATTGATTTTAAGGTTCAGATCTAACTTTTTGATCTTATGGAGTATCCATATAGGGGTAGCCCTTCACTTAGGTCAAAAAAGAAGCCTTCTTAAAACAGCTCGAAAAGTTTGGGATAAATTTTACGGACGGGTTTTTTATCTTATGACTATGGCATTCGGACTCATGCATATCATGAATTTTGAGCCCTCCCTCAATATCTATTTACTCGCACCTATCCTAGTAGCTCCTCAAATATTAATTGGCATCAATTTAGGCTATCTACGTGTTCGGTTTGGATTGATCTGGAGTATTCTATTTCATGCATTCTATAACGGTGTTTTAATGAGCATTGCCTTACTTACAGGTGAAATATAATTTGAATTTGAATGAAAATTGCACCTAATTAATTGAAAAATATTACTTCATAACATCGCAATGAAAACGTATCAGGTAAAAGGTATTTTACAACAAAAAGGTTGGTTATTGGATTCATTTGTAACTATTGATTCTAACGGAAAAATTACCAAAATCGATCCAAAGGGTACCTCTGATGAGTACATTGACGGCTACCTTTTGCCCGGATTTCAAAATGCCCATTCACACGCCTTTCAGTATGCCATGTCTGGTTTGGCGGAAATACACACCCACCGATCTCGTAAAGATGATTTTTGGGCTTGGCGACATGCTATGTACGAAGTAGCCCTATCAGTCAATCCTGAACAATTAGAATCCATAGCCACCATGCTTTACGTGGAAATGCTTCGTAACGGTTACACCTCGGTAGCTGAATTTCACTATTTACACCATGATGATAAAGGCCTACCCTATGCCCATATAAGCGAACTAGGAGAGCGATTGATTTCAGCAGCAAAAACCGCAGGTATTCATATTACTTTGATCCCCATTTTTTATCAAAAAGGAGGGTTTGGCCTGCCTGCAGAATCCCATCAAAGAAGATTCTTAAGTAAAGATGTTGATGATTATTTTCGCTTATTGGAAGCCTCTGCTGCATCCATCAAACATTATGAAAATGCCCAAATGGGTTTTGGCGTCCACTCGTTAAGAGCTGCCGATAAAAATTCCATGGAACGCATTTTTAAAGAAGGGCCCACAGATACTCCGATCCATTTACATCTTGCCGAACAGCTGAAAGAAGTAGACGCCTGTGTTGATTTTTACGGAGAAAGACCTGCCCAATGGTTGTTAAATCAGGGCGTTTTGAATGAGCGATTTCATCTCATTCATTGTACTCAATTAAATCCTCAAGAAGTCAAGGGAATTGCTGCGAGCCAAGCACAAGTCGTGCTCTGTCCTGCAACAGAAGGCAATCTAGGCGATGGTATTTTCTCACTCAAAGCATTTCAAAATCAAGGAGGTAAGTGGTCCATCGGTACCGACAGTCAAATCAATCTCAATCCCATAGAAGAACTCAGAATACTTGATTACGGTCAACGTACCAAAACTCATGATCGTGCGCAGTTCACTTCTGAGCACCAAGGAGATACTGGAAAATTTGCTGTGGACATGGCTTGGCATAATGGAAGAACAGCCATGGGAGAAAAAAAGTCAAATTTCCTTACTGTGGGTCAGTCCCTAGACGCAGTCATCTTAAATGCCAATGCTCCATTAATATCCGTATCAAAACCCGAAAACATTTTGGCTACCTTAGTTTATTCAGGTCAATCCAACGATTTGATGGGTACTTTGATCAGCGGTCAATGGGTGGTTAAAAACCAAAAACATCTGAATCAGGAAGCAGTACAAACCTCTTTTACCAAAAGTATGCGCCAAATTAATATCAGGTAATGATGGAATACTCAATAAAGAAACTCAAAAGCACTTCTATAATGATTCTGCGCTTGGTAATGTTGGATTAATTTATCGAAAAAACTATGTCTGCTCAAAGTCGCCGAGTCTCCAATAAGCAAAAGCTTATATTTGGCACGTGTCATGGCTACATTCATGCGCTTTTCTTCTGACAAAAATCCTATAACGCCTTGAGCATTACTTCGAGTCAGAGAAATCAAAACAATATCTCTTTCTTGACCCTGAAAAGCATCCACGGAGTTGATACTTATTCGTTTTAATAAGGCAGGTGGATATTTAAGTTCACTCAAAAAATATCTTAATAATTCTACCTGAGCTTTATAGGGAGCAATAATGGCATAACTGTAATTTTCCGGCTGATCATGACTCGCAACGATTTCTTTCAACTGATTAATCGTAAAACTAGCTTCTTCACGATTAAAAGTACTTAAGGTTTCTTTATTCAATGCCTCCTCATATCCGCAACCCGCCGTATCTATAAACTCAGTCGTCCTTTCAAACTTTAACGGTCGCTCCAAAATAGAAGGATCGGACGTCAATAAGCCTTGATAAAAATGTTGATTGGAAAACGCCATGATCTCTGGATGCATGCGATACTGTTGGGTAAGCATTACATCAATGTCATAAGCGTTGATGCATCTTTCAAAGATAGTATTCCCAAATCCTTTGGCAAGCGCTTCCTTAGATTTAACGGTAGGTGCCAACTGCAGATGATCTCCCGCCATAATGACGCGCTCAGCTTTACTGATCGCTATCCATGCGGCAGGCTCTAATACCTGTGAAGATTCATCAATAAACACGGTCTTAAAACGCATGTTAGAAATACGTTGATTATTAGCGCCTACCAAAGTACACGCAATCACGGCAACCGTATTTAAGATGCCTTCGACCATCTGATCTTCCAATCTCCGCCCCTCAGCCTTTAAAAATCTGGCTTCTTGCAACATCAATTTACGCTCTTGGGCCTCTGCTCGACCGAAGCTGCGTTTATACTGCTTCCCCAGTCGCCTAAGCTCCTCTCCTTTTTTTCTTATTTTTTTTAATTCTTTGAACAGTGGATTTTGGGTGATTTGGGCATCTAAAGTATGTTTTTCTATCTCCTCAGTCACCCGAGCTGGATGACCGAGCCTTGTGACCGGCACTTGTTTTTGATGGAGTTTTTCAACGATTAAGTCAACTGCCGAATTACTTGGTGCACAGACCAGCACTTGTTTTTCTGTTTGTAAGACATGTCTAATACATGTCACCAAGGTAGTTGTTTTACCTGTGCCAGGGGGGCCATGAATCAAGCCTATATCTTTTGCTGCATTGACTTGGTTTAAGGCTTCATTTTGACTGGTATTCAAATCTGGATAAGTTATTCCCTGTAATCCCTCAAACCTAGGACGGGCATTGCCCAATGTATATTGAATCATCTCTGCCGTTCTCCCTTTGGTATTGTCCATTAAGATCCAGAGCATTTTTTCCATTTGATCGTAAGTAGCTTCATCAAAGAGCAAATCCAAACCTATTTTTCCCTTATCAAGCCATTCTGGTGCTTCATTTCGACTGAGCATAATGGCAATCTCATCGGGTTTCACCTTGGATATAATACCCTGACATGAATGTGTTTTTTGATCTTTATTTACGAAAAGGCTGGACGAAACACCCACTTGAAACATATGTCGCTTTCCCTTCATTGGTACATAACCGAAGGTTAAAATGCAATGATCCCCTATCCCCAACTTAAAACTTTTGAAATGTAGTGGATAACAAGTAACCCCATCGGACTTGCGCTGATCTATTGATTTATTACGAATTTTAGTCTCGTATTGATCTCTATCTTCCTGACGCTCTATTTTAAGGAGTTCAAGCAGTTGAGAAAAATGCTGATGTGGGTCCGTCATATTTGTTAATTCTCTTTAATTAATATCTTATATAAATAAGGTTAATTCTCTCCTGGGGACTACCTTGTCTAGAGAGAAAGAAACGGACCACATAGTGCCACCGCTTTTGAGTTATCAAGTTCTACTGATTTAATCTGGATCTTTTTTGACTTGCCGTTATAAAGCCTTCCCAACCAATAACCTTCTTGATCTATCAGACGATCACAATAAATAAACCATCAAAAGGTAAAAGACCGAAGGACATAGTAAAACGCCCATTCCTGTATAAAAGGTAGCCGTCAACGCACCATAAGGTACCAATTTGGGATCTGTAGCCGCTAAACCTGCCGCTACCCCACTCGTGGTGCCAATCATTCCTCCAAAAATCATGGCTGTACTTGGATTATCCAATCCTATTTTTTTGGCCACTAAGGGCGTAATAATAGTTACAAAAATTGTTTTGACTACACCCGCTGCGATGCTAATCGCAATTAAATCCGAAGAGGCACCAATAGCAGCCCCAGTAATGGGTCCGACGATATAGGTGCAAGCGCCTGCCCCAATCGTAGTGAAACTCACGGCATCCGTATAGCCCATAGCATATCCAATCGATCCCCCCACAAAAAAGGTAACAGTTACACCTATGAATAATGAAATAATTCCGGGTAATCCCGTTTTTCGCAACTCAGACAAGTTGGCCCCCATAGCGGTCGCAACTATTGTGAAATCGCGGAACATTGCCCCTCCTAACAGCGCCATACCCGAAAAAAAAGAATGATTTGAAATCCCTTTATCACCTCCGAAGTAGGCCATCACAAGAGCTGCTAATATAGCAATCGCTACCCCTGGAATCCGTTTATTGAATATTTTTTTTGACATCCAATCGGCCAAAAACAACATCACTCCCACGGTCAAAAAGGCCACGATCAATCCATTTTTGATAAATACCTCATCTAAAACATCCACGCCTATCATTCTATGGATTCTTTTAAATTCAACTGTGACCATTTAGAAATTAAGGGAATCAATAAATAACAACATGAAGTAGCTAAGATTCCGGAAAAGATAGCTACCCATCCATTCGAAAGAGCCACCTTGACATTCAGAATCGACGACATGGCAACGATCACGGGTATGTACATACTGCTCCAAAAAAGCACTCCCGCTTGGGTCTCTACGTGTAAAGAGATTTTCTTATAAAACCGATCATTGATCAGCACTAGTAAGATCATTGCAATACCGACACCACCTACATTACCTCCAATACCTAGACCAATCCCAATGTATTTTCCGATTACTTGTCCTATCAAGTAACAAGCTGCAAGGAAGGCCACTCCGTAAATTTTCATTGATACAAATGTAATTGTTCTTTTATTTCTTTCTTTAAAATTTAAGGGATTGTGGTAAGTGTGATTTTAGTGGAAACATCAGTTTTGTCCTTTTCTTTGAGAATACATCAATTTCTACCTTCAGGTTCTATTCATATCATCGGAATAACTCAGTCTTATTTTGGAAGATCTCATAAATAAGTATAACCGACTTAGGATCACAATGTCTGCGCTACTTTTTAATACAAAATCATTTAATTTTGCTTTTATTCATCATTTTCTAGTCCCATGAAAACTAACTCCCGTTTTATTTGTCTTTTACACTCATTTTTTAGCAGACGTTGAACTACTTAGCACACATTTTCCTCTCAGGAGACAACGACCTATTAAAAGTAGGGAATTTTTTAGGCGATTTTGTCAGAAGTAAGGATCAAAAAAAATACAATCCCGAAATACAAAAAGGCATCAAGCTCCATCACTATATTGATCATTATACAGATACGCATGCTATTGTCAAAAAAAGTAAAATTCGATTGAGACCCCAATTTGGCCATTACGCCCCTGTTATTGTGGATATGTACTACGATCACTTCTTGGCCTTGAATTGGTCTCGATATGGATTGACCGGCTTAGAAGATTTTACACACCATTTTTATAGCCTCACAGATAAAAATAAACTGATTCTTCCTGAAAAGGCCCATCATGTACTCCATTTCATGAAGCGAGATAATTGGCTGTATGAGTACCGTACTTTAGAAGGAATAGACAAAGCATTGACAGGCATGTCAAGAAGAACTAAATTTGAATCTAAGATGGAATGGGCAGCCCTTGAATTAAAGAAAAATTTTATCAAATATCAAGAAGATTTTAATTACTTTTTCCCAGAATTAAGGGCAGAAATAAATGAATATATGACGCACCAATTATGATTAAGGATGTATTACTTGTGGGGTTAGGTGCCTTCTTCGGAAGTGGGCTTCGCCATTTGATTAATATTAAAATGGGCCTATTGAATCTATTATTTCCATGGGCTACTTTCGGCATTAACCTCATGGGCTCTTTGTTGATTGGTGTCCTTATGGCCCTATCCTTGAAGGATCAAACCCTTTGGAAACTACTCCTTATCACCGGATTTTGTGGAGGATTTACTACCTTCTCAAGTTTTTCATTTGAAAGTTTATCCCTGCTCAAATCGGGGAATATAGTCATGGCCTTGAGTTATATTTTTTTAAGTGTTTTAGGTGGTTTATTGTTTGTAGCCATGGGATATTACCTCACCAATAAATTCATTCAATAATCATGGGATACTACTACAAATGATCACACTCTATGATCTTTTAGGTGTCTCAAAAATGGCAAGTAGCCAAGAAATTAAAACAGCCTTTAAAAAAAAGGCCCTCCAGTATCATCCCGATAAAAATGATGGTAGTCCTGATAAAGAGGAGATCTTTAAAAGAATTAATACGGCCTATCAAGTTTTGGGCCAGCCTCAATCTCGGGCAAATTATGACTTTAGTATTACCCCCCGAACAGTTTCATATCCATCTACTGCTCAAAAAAAGAACCCAACTCCTATAAATATCAATCCAGAACAGGACCTTTTCGACCTTATGTAAAAACAGAAATTGATTGGGAAGCAAATAGAAAATCAACATTATACGCCTTTGGTTTTGTGTTCATTATTGCTTTATTGGTCGTAAGTTTTGTCAGTGTACGAGATGCCTATAACGAAAAAATATTCTTTGAAAAACTAGAATTAAGACAATCTATATTCTACCAAGCCACTGTATTTCATGCCGATGGACAATGGGATGCGACCTTATCTAAATTAAGTGAACTAAAAGGATATCTCCTCCCCTATGAAAAAGATATGGAACAATTTGAACACAATATCTATGCTCAACTGGTGGCCCAAGTGACCCAATATCATCAGGACGGCTTCCATCAAAAAGCCTTAGCCCATTTTAATTTACTAGAAAAATATACCCCTTTCAATCAAATTAAATTACTCAATTGGCAGTCGCAATCCTATCGTGCAACTTTACAGGGTTCAGCAGCCATCCGATCACTTGAAAAAATATTACTCCTTGGACACCGAACGGTATATACCTATGTAGCGCTAGCCGAAATTCATACGGAGCTCATGAAAGATGCCAAAACGGCCTTAATTTATTATGAAACAGCCAATAAATATGCTCAAAAATATTATGAAGCTTTTTATGGTAAAGCCTATGCGATCTTATTGAAAAGTGACGATTTACCTGAAAGTCATTATCGCCTCTACAATGGACTTGCCCAGGCTTATCTGAACACCAATAATCCAATTCAAGCCTTAAAAGCAACCAAATGGAATCTGAGGGTATGGCCAGAAAAAGGAGATGCCCACCTGATCAATGCCAAAGCCCATCTGTTGCTAGATGCATCTATTTTGGCTTGTGAACAATACTTGATCGCATTAGAAAAGGGGATACAAGCCGAAAATATTTTTTGCCATTGATCAACCGACAAAATCACCCATTTTTCTTCTACAGTCCTTGACCTGATTATTGAGAATCAATTTCCAAAAGGGAGACTTTTTTAAGAACAATTTGGTATATACGATTAGGTTGTTCCCACGCATGTTCCATGCTCCGGAACTGATGGACATTTTAGTGGATTGCAAGGCATATTCGAATCCCATATCCCTTGTAAATTCTCTCAGACATGGATTTCCATAAAGTACTTTCCCTGATTTTGTTTTGAATATAATCTCAATATTTTTTTGACTTTTCGCTACCTTTTTTTTGATCATTTTAGGGGTCATTCCTATGCTTTCTTCTGGACTAAAAGCAGAACTTCCTTGATCTTGGCCCATGGACATTGGACCCATTACAATTAACATCCAAGCACAAAAATATTTTAGTAAATCCATTTTCATCAATTCGAACTAGAAGATAGCCCATTCTTAAATATCTTTGCCTCTAATTTAACTCTTGTGAAATATATAATCAGTTACTTTTTAAAAACAATTCCGAGAAAACAACTTCAATTGATTAGCCATTATGTGCTAAAAATCCTTGCTGTTTTTTATATAGGCAACCAGGTTGCGTGCCCCGTCTGCTTACATTCATTTCGGAAGTTTCTTCCCTATGGACGAATTGGTAGGCCCAATGCCCTTTGCCCCAATTGTTTGTCCTTGGAACGACATCGCCTTTTGTGGCTTTTTCTCAAAGATAAAACTGACTTCTTTACTGCACCAGCAAAAATGCTTCATGTTGCCCCCGAACTTTGCTATATAAAAAGGTTTGAGTCACTACCTAAACTCGAGTATTTGACCGCGGATATAGAGTCTCCTTTGGCTAAAATAAAAATGGATATCCATGATATTCCATTTCCAGAAAATACGTTTGACATCCTCTTTTGTAATCATGTATTGGAACATGTTCAGGATGATAAAAAAGCTATGAGTGAAATGCTCCGGGTATTAAAACCTGGGGGTTGGGCCATTCTTCAAATCCCAATATTCAAGCCCCTTATTGCAAAAACTATTGAAGATCCTACCCTTGAAGATCCTAAAAAAAGAACTGAATTATTTGGGCAAGATGATCATGTCCGGATGTATGGTAAAGATTATGCCGATCGTATCCGTAGTACTGGTTTTAAAGTAATAGAAGAAAATTTCATCGGTGAACTTGAGCCTAGCCTTGTCAAAAAGTATGCGCTCCCTGAAGGTGAAATCATACATCGTGCCATTAAACCCAATCAATAAAGATCAATGTACTTTTTGTTGGGATCAATTCCCCTAAATTTCTGAATCACCTCGTGAATCAATCCTACTGCGTAGCCCAACATTTGAATCAATGTTGTCAACGGAGCATAAAGGGCTACTTTCAAGCTTTTTGACTTCAATAAGGCCTCTAGAAAGATCAGTAATAAATAAATAAGATAGCATCCAATCCCCAAAAAACCTAGCTTTTGATCTAAAAAGCTCAAGATAAAGGCACTTAAAAATCCCAGTACAAAAATCAATGGAAACAAATGCACTATTTTTAAATGACCCGAATGAAATCGCGTCAGATTGATTCTCGCTCTTCCAAAATAATTAATTTGCTTATAGAATTGGATCAAATTGGTCCGTCTCTTGTGATACACAAAAGCATTGGGAATCAATGCTGTCTTAAAGCCTGCAGTGATGATCCTGATGCTGAATTCAAGATCTTCACCCATAAATGGAATACGATAACCCCCTGTTTTTTGAAATACCTTTTGGGTAATCCCCATATTGAAACTTCTCGGATGGTATGTCCCTATTTGCTTTTTTCGTCCTCTGATGCCGCCCGTGGTGAAAAAAGAAGTCATGGTATGGCTGATGGCTCTTTGTATCGGAGTGAATGAATCAAGAGCAGTATCTGGACCTCCGAAAGCATCTACTTGATGCAAGCCTAAATAGTCGTTTACCTCTTGGAAGTAATTGGGAGGAATGAGGCAATCAGAATCAAATACTATTAAAACCTCTCCTTCTGCTCTTTGATAGCCATAATTTCTCGCATAACCCTGGCCTTCATTTTCTTTAAAAAAGTACCTAACGTTTAGCTGATTTGCATAATGCTCTGCAATGGCTTGACATGTCTTGGATGAGCCATCTTCTACCAGAATAACCTCAAAGTCATCAAAGGATTGTTTCATCAAGGAGGCCAACAGCTCATCTATCTCATCCGGTCGATTGAATACCGGAATGATTATGGAGTACTTAGGCATTCGGTTTAATTTCTTCTTCTATTTGATAGTCATGTTTATTGGGGCTTGCTTGCATAATCATTTCTGCCAAAAAGCCAGACAAAAACAATTGTACCCCAATAATCAATGCCACAAGGGCAAGAAAAAACACAGGTTGATCCACTACATCCCGAACCGGTAATTCGTAATGCTGATTGAGGATTTTATCTACAACCAGAAATACGGTAATCCCAAATCCACTCATAAAACTAATGGTACCCAATAAGCCAAAAAAGTGCATTGGGTTTTTACGAAAACGCGTAATAAAAGAGACCGACAACAGATCGAGAAAGCCCGTGATATACCTCTCAAATCCAAACTTAGTCATCCCATATTTCCGTGCTTGATGCACTACCACAGTTTCGGTTATTTTTTTATAACCATTCCATTTAACCAAAAGAGGAATGTATCTGTGTCGCTCACCATACAAATGAATGCCCTTGACCACGCGATTTTGATAGGCCTTCAATCCACAATTAAAGTCATGTAAGTTAATACCTGAAAAAATCCGAGTCACCCAATTGAAAAATTTGGAAGGAATTCTTTTTTCGAAGGGATCATGCCGAATTTTCTTCCATCCTGAGACCATATGATGACCTTCTTCCATGATCATTCGGTGCAATTTGGGTATTTCGTCTGGAGAATCTTGTAGATCTGCATCCATGGTAATAACCACGTCTCCCGTGCAAATTTGAAATCCCGCGTGCAAGGCCGCGCTTTTTCCATAATTACGCGTAAATCTCAATCCCTGAACGTGATCATCTGTGGCTGCCAGTTTTGATATTTCTTTCCAAGAATCATCTGTACTTCCATCATCGATAAAAATCAATTCTCCTTTAAGATTTTCTGTTTTAAGTACTTTTTTGATCCAAGTATATAGCTCTCCTATAGACTCTTGCTCATCTAATACAGGTATAATTAAAGAAACATTGTTTTTAGCCACTGACACGATTGTTATTCTGAGAATTCGGGCTCTTTACGTTTGATGATCGCCCCTGAGATTAAGGACATCAATGTATAGAAAATCAAAACCATTCCAAAACTTTTAATTTGCCCGATCACCGTAAAACTAGCCGGTGTGTCTGCATCCTCAATCGCTTGATCGATGATCTCTTGATTGGCACCAAAACCCTCCATCATCTCTATGGTTTGCTCAATAATGGCTTCCGAAATTAATTGGGGTAGGTCAGGATCTATAACGTGGAACAACAAAATATTAAAGGCCGTCCCAATAAGTCCTGCCAAGACAAAGGTGATGATGGAATAAATATATCCTGTTTTGAAAGACACAAAACCACCCAAAATCTCTCGATATTGAATACCAAAATAACTAACTAGGCCGATAAAGAGCACTAAGGAAGAGAGACTAAACCACCATTTTATCATCAATAAAGGGTCTATGATGTAAGCCGTCAAGGAAATCAGTATCCCAACGACGCCAAGTATCACTCCAGATTTTAAAGCATGATCTTTCATATTATTCTATAAGTTAAGTTTTTCTTTTTAAAATTGAAAGTACTGGAGTAATCAGCATGGCCGATATAAATTTTTTGACTCCCCCCATCAATACCATATCTAAAATAGTTGTTTCTTGAATGGTTTCCAACTGAATTTGATATTGTTCTTCCCCAAAACCCTCAATATATTGCGCTGATTTAATTTCCAAAAAATCAACAGCTTGCTGTTGGTAAGTGATCAAAATATTCTCATCAAAATTCATTATTAAAAATAAGAATACCATATATATTCCACAAGAAAATATGTTTACAAAAAATCCAATACTCATCCCTTGCCAAAAATGTAAAATACCTTCATTATTTACCGTTTTAAATTCATTCAGTGCAAAATAGATCACCAATCCATAAATGAATAAATCGAAAAAAAGATGGCTCATTTCTATGAAAGGATGTACTCCGATATAGTAGGATACCAAAAAGACAATTATCATGAGAAATGCCGCAACACCGGCATATCGAAAACCTACTTGTTTCATAGCTTAGCTTGGGAAATACACTTTTTCACCATTGATCACTCCCACAGATTTACCCGTAAGCAGCTGGCCAAATAAAGGTGAATTATTGGACTTAGAAATGTTTGATTCCTCATTATATTGCCATTTTAAGTGGGCATCCAATAGCGTTAATTTAGCAAATTCTCCTTCCTCAATCTTTATCTTGGGCAACTTCAGCACCTGACGGGGGCCATTAGATAATTTTTCAAGCAACATATCTAAGGGTAATTCTTTTGAAGCCAAACTAAGTAACGAAGAAAAAGCAGTTTGTAACCCGATCATTCCAAATGCTGCTAAGTCAAATTCCAAAATTTTGCTCTCTTCATCTTGTGGCAGGTGATCGATTGAAAGGGCATCTATAGTCCCATTCGCCAGACCGTTCTTCAATGCTTGAATATCCTTATCGGTACGTAAAGGCGGATCTACCTTATAAAAAGGATCAAAGGAAGACAAATGATCATCGGAATAACATAATTGATGGAGGATCACATCACAAGTCACCGCCAATCCACTCTTTTTCGCTTCGGCAATCAAGGCTACAGATTCGAAAGTGGAAATACCATGGATGTGAAGCCGCCCACCTGTGTAGGCCAAAATAGAAAGGTCTCTTTCAATCATGACCTTTTCTGAAAGACTCGATATACCCACCAATCCTAAACTCGTGCTTACGCTCCCTTCATGCATTTGGCCCCCTCTTGACAGACTTAAATCTCGCGGCCTACTGATCACAAGGCCTTTAAATTTTTGTACATATTGTAAGGCCTTTGATAATAGTTCAGCATTCATGATAGGGACTACACCATCGGTAAAGGCAATCGCACCTGATGCTCTCAAATCTAAAATCTCTGCCAAGCTATCACCCTTCAGTTCCTTACTCAAAGCACCTAATGGATGGACTGAAGTCACCTGCCGACTCGCTTTGGTCAAGATGTATTCGATCGTACTTCGATTGTCGGCTGTAGGCAACGTATTGGGTAGAATACAAACATCTGTGAAACCCCCTTCACAAGCCGTTTTTAAACCCGTAATCAAGTCTTCTTTATATTCTGTCCCGGGATCATTAAAATGACTTGATAAGTCCATCAAGCCCGGAGTAATCAATTTTGGGTCATCTGCCTTGATTTTACTCTCAACAATAGACTCAATAATGCCTTTTTCTATCCGTATATCTACTTCTTGCCCGTGGTGGGACGAGTGCGTATCTTTTACAACTACATTTCTTACATTCATTTTATAGAAATCGAATAAATAAAGCCTCTGACAGAATAAAGAATAAGGACAAAATTAATGCAATTTTAAATAAGTCCTCTGCGGAGTCTCCAAAACCTTCATTAATAGTCAAATTTTCTGTTTTTTCAACATTAATCAAATCTATATGCTGACTCTTCGCATCCAATTCGGCTAATTCTGAATGGGTATACGCCCCCATCTCAGATTCCACTCTTGATTCATTCAAGGCCATTCTATTAATCAAACTATCCCCATTTATGATCTCATAATGTCCTGCTTTTAAACCAAATGGAGGTAATTCTAACAGTAATCTTCCCTCTAAATATTGATAATTTGGAATCCATTCAGTAGCACCGTTTAAGACCCTTAATTTTTTAGAAGAATCAAAATCTCGGGTAGCAATACTTACATAATCTTCGGAAAGATCATAATATAAGGGATGAATATAACGATTACCCGACATCGACATTTTGTACATTAAAGGTAGAAAAGTGGCATGATTTGTAACATTAGTAAATTCCGAAGTCAAAGGTGATGAGAAAAAATAAATATAATGATCATTATTTTTCACACTGCCCAAATAGGCTTTCTCAAATTCATTTTGCACCAGTACGTTCACTCTGCCCTTAACTTCTATATTTCTTTTAGCTTTGAGCAGCCCTATATCCGCCTCTTTGGTATTAAATACCCCCACAAAAAATGGATCATTTATATCTTTAATATTTAATCCAATGAGTATTGAATCCTGAACTAAATGTACAGATCTAGAAAGAAATCTTTGATAAGATGGCTTTTCTATTTCCTTGGGTGGTACAATTAAAAAATCATTATAATCCTTATATGCATCAAGACTTTGAGGAATGCTTTCAAAGCCATCTAAAATGACAAAATCTGCCAATTGTAGTTTTCCATAATCAATCGCGTCTTCTTTAACTCTGGTATATTCAAAATAGGTTTTATTACCATATACTTTTTCAATTGCTCTAGTAAAATATCCCTTAGGATGAATATGCACGATTTTATTGATTTTTGCCAAGGGAAACGACATATGAAAAGTATTATCAAAATAAACAGGATAATCAACCAACTCAATTTTCATCTGTCCCTCTTTGATATAGCCCTCATCAAAAGATAATATCACAATAGATTCTGATCCAGCCTTGATGTCAACCGATGAAGTTGAAATCAATTGCTGCCCTGATATGAGCTTGAGCTGTATGGCTTTCCTATCTTTATTGCCACTGTTTTTGAGTAATACTCTTATTCTTTTTTGCGCATCATAAATCTGAGCTACTTCTATATAGGCGGTGTCAACATATATATTAGAAACATTATCTACAGCTATTTTTATCAATTTAATTTGCCAATCCATCTCTTTTGGAGCTTCAATAAGTCCTATAGTCGATTTTTGAAAATCTGATAAATAAAAAAAAGACATCCTTTGAGACAGCGCTGAAGCCTTCTGCATAATTTGTGAAAAACTCTTTGGATCGTCCAAGAGACGCACATCGGACAACTTGTCCAAGGCTCCCGCTTTGGAGAGCCATGATAAAGCCACTGGAGAGTGATTGGTCAAGACTTGAAATTTAGCATCAATGGGGGCCCTACTGATGAAGTCATCACTCAACTCCAAAGCTTTATTTAAACCGATCTGACCCGCAACTACTTCTCCCGACATACTTCGTGAATTATCAATGTATATCAAAGTTCCATCGTCAGGTCTCGAATGATCCGTTAGGATAGGTTGTGCAAAGGCCATGATTATAAAAAACATAAAGAGCAGTCTTGAACCTAGCACCAGCAAATGCTTCAAATTCGTTCTATTACCGGTTTCATTTTTAAGCTCTTCCATGAATGAAATACTCGGAAAAATGACAGTTACCACTCTTCTAAATGAAAACAAGTGGATTAAGACAGGGATAAGCATGAGCAATAAACCCCAAAGGACAGATGGATATAAAAACGTCATCGACCACAAGTTTATGTTAGAATAAATAAAGGATCAACTCATTTGATAAAATAGGTCATAAAAAAAGCCCTTAGTTTCCTAAGGGCTTTGATAAAGTCTGGCAACGACTTACTCTCCCACCTATTACGGCAGTACCATCAGCGC